>Ga0075163_10014945_pt1 | contig 10009 bp, 8 predicted proteins | sample JI1023141ADNA_FD_71478 | JGI IMG/M metagenome (GOLD analysis project Ga0075163, IMG submission 71478) | Wastewater effluent complex algal communities from Wisconsin, to seasonally profile nutrient transformation and Carbon sequestration -... | ecosystem: Engineered > WWTP > Effluent > Algae... | reverse complement strand
TGGTCGCGTGGCAGGAAGGCGCGGGGTATCAGCCGGTGACGATCCAAGCTGCGCAACGGGCGGCGGGAGGGGATTGGGCTGCGGCGGAGCGAGTTTCGCCGGCCAACGGCCACAGCACCTGGAACGCGAAGCCCGGCCTGAGCGCCACGGGAGATGCAGTTGTCGGTTGGCTCGATGGCAACACCATGGTCGTGGCGCGCAAGCCAGCCAACGGTGTCTGGCAAGCACCTGAGTCGCTCTCGGGCAGCCAGTCGGTGTACTACCCTGCACTCGCGATGGATGCCGCCGGTAACCTCGTGGCGGCATGGCAGGCGCTCGATGCAGGCAACGGCGGCTCGATCTGGTCGAGTCGCACAGCGGCCGCTGGCGAATGGACTGCGGCCACGCGCCTGTCCAGTTCAGGGGAGGACGCTGCGTGGCCCACGGCGGCAACCGCACGCGCCGGGGGTTTGGCCTTGGTGAGCTGGACAGACAATGCCACCAACAGGGTGCGCACCAGCACCAGCACCAATGGCGGCTGGAAGGTCAGTACCCTGGGTACCGGCTACTGGTCGGGCACGGTGCCCGTGGCGTCCGGCGGAGGCGGCGCAGTAGCCAGTTGGGCGACGCCTCATGCCGGCAACCCGAATGCCGCAGACCTCATGGCGGATGCTTGGCGCTGATTGCGCTCGAGCCTCACCAAGCCGGTTGCCACCCAAACGAAAAAGGCCACCGCAGTGCGGTGGCCTTGAATATTTGGCGGAGTGGACGGGACTCGAACCCGCGACCCCCGGCGTGACAGGCCGGTATTCTAACCAACTGAACTACCACTCCGCGTGGTGCTGATTTTCGGGCTTCGCAGCCCCGGGTTTCAACCACCCGTGCCCTCCACCATGAAGGTGGCTGGCGTCCCCTAGGGGATTCGAACCCCTGTTACAACCGTGAAAGGGTCGTGTCCTAGGCCTCTAGACGAAGGGGACCTGGATCCTTTTCGCCACTTAAACGACGCCACCAGATTTTGGTGGAGGTAAGCGGGATCGAACCGCTGACCTCTTGCATGCCATGCAAGCGCTCTCCCAGCTGAGCTATACCCCCGTGTTGGGGACGCCGTTTAAGCGAAGACTATGAGTATATACCGGATTTCAAACGGTGCGCAAGCGAGCCAGCACCTCATCACGCGGGAAAAGGGCCAGCACAGCGTCGATCGACGGCGTCTGGGGGCGGCCGCAAACGAGCACCCGAACCGGTAGCGCCAACTGCGGCATCTTGAGCTGGTGCGCGGCGAGTGCGGCCTTGAACGCCGCCGCGATCCCGGCCTTGTCCCACGCGGATTCCGACAGCTGCTCGCGCAGCGATTCCAGCGCTGGCCGGACGGCGTCGGTGACGTGTACGGCGAGGTCCTCAGCCGACGGGCGCACGGCCACGAAGTACATCGACAGCCAGTCGGCCAGTTCCACCGTGGTGCTGCAGCGGTCCTTGAACAGGCTGCACATGGGTGCCAGCGCGCCGGCTTCGATGCCGTTCACGCCGCGGCCCTGCAACTGGGTGGCTACGAGCCCGGCGAGGCGCTCGTCGCTGGCCTGCTTGATGTACTGCGCGTTGACCCATGCGAGCTTGGCCGCGTCCCACTGCGCCGGGCTCTTGGCCAGGTGCGAACCATCGAACCAGGCCACCAATTGCTCACGGCTGAAGAGCTCGTCGTCGCCATGGCTCCAACCCAGGCGCGCAAGGTAGTTCAACATCGCCTCGGGCAGGTAGCCGCCCTCTTCGTAGGCCGTCACGCTGACCGCGCCCCGGCGCTTCGACAGCTTCTGACCGTCGTCACCGAGGATCACCGGCACGTGGCCGAACTTCGGCAGCGGCGCGCCGAGTGCACGGAAAATGTTGATCTGCCAGGGCGTGTTGTTGACATGCTCGTCGCCGCGGAACACGTGGGTGATGCCCATGTCCCAATCGTCGACGACGACGGCGAAGTTGTAGGTGGGCACGCCGTCCGGGCGCTGGATGATCAGGTCGTCGATCTCGCGGTTGTTGATGGTGATCGGGCCCTTGACCAGATCGTCCCAGGTCACGTCGCCATCGTGCGGGTTGCGCAAGCGCACGACAGGCTGCACACCGTCGGGCACCGGCGGCAATGTCTTGCCCGGCTCGGGCCGCCAGCGGCCGTCGTAGTGGGTCTTCTCGCCGCGGGCGCGCTGGGCTTCGCGCATCGCATCGAGTTCCTCCGGGCTGCTGTAGCAGCGGTAGGCAGTGCCGGCGGCGATCATCTGCGCGATGACCTCGTGGTATCGCCCCAGGCGCTGCATCTGGTAGACCGGGCCCTCGTCGTAGTCCAGCCCCAGCCAATGCATCGAGGCCATGATCTGGTCGACCGAATCCTGCGTGGAGCGCGCCACGTCGGTGTCCTCGATGCGCAGCACGAACTCGCCGCCGTGGTGGCGGGCATAGGCCCAGGAATACAACGCCGTGCGGGCCGTGCCCAGGTGCAGGAAGCCGGTCGGCGATGGCGCGATGCGGGTGCGGATCTTGTTGGCAGAGGTCATGGGGTCAGAGGGCGTCCAGTCCGCGCGCGAGGTCTGTCTTGAGATCGTCGATGTCGTCCAGGCCCACCGCCACGCGGATCAGGCCCTGCTGGATGCCGGCCGCCTGGCGCTGGGCCTCGCTGAGGCGGCCATGCGAGGTGGTGGCCGGATGGCTGATGGTGGTCTTGGTGTCGCCCAGATTGGTAGTGATCGAGCAGACACGGGTCGCATCGATCAACTGGAACGCTCGGGCGCGCAACGCATCGGCACCCTCGCCGGCCACGTCGAACGACACCACCGCCGCGCCGCTGCCGGATTGCTGTGCCATCGCCAGCGCATGCTGCGGGTGCGACTCCAGCCCCGGGTAGTGAACACGCGCCACCGCCGGTTGCTCGGCCAGCCAGCGGGCCAGCACCAGAGCATTGGCACTCTGGGCTTGCATGCGGATGGCCAGTGTCTCCATGCCCTTCAGCACCACCCAGGCGTTGAACGGCGCCAAGGTCATGCCGGCTGAGCGCATCACCGGCACCAGTTTGCTCTGGAGCAGGTCCTCTGGGCCGCAGACGGCCCCGGCGATCACCCGGCCCTGGCCATCGAGGTACTTGGTGCCCGAGTGGATGATGAAATCCGCGCCGAATTCCACCGGCCGCTGCAGGGCTGGCGAGCAGAAGCAGTTGTCCACCGCCAGCCAGGCTCCCGCGCCATGCGCGATGCCTGCCAGCGCCGCGATATCGCAGATTTCGGTCAGCGGATTGGTGGGCGATTCGGCAAACAGCAGCCGGGTGTTGGGCCGCAATGCAGCACGCCACTCGTCCACCTTGGTCTGCGAGACAAAGGTCGCTTCGATCCCGAAGCGGCCCATCACGTCCTGCAGCAGTTTGATGGTCGAGCCGAACACGCTTTGCGAGCAGATCACATGGTCGCCGCCCTTCAGCAGGCCCATCACCAGCAACAGGATGGCCGACATGCCGCTGGCCGTGCCCACGCAGCCCGAGGTGCCCTCCAGCGCCGCCAGACGGCGCTCCATCATCATCACCGTGGGGTTGGAGAAGCGGCTGTAGGTGAAGGCCTCTTCCTCGTCGGCAAAGCGGCGGGCAGCGGTGGCCGCGTCCGGGTGCACAAAGCTGCTGGTGAGGTACAACGCCTCCGAGTTCTCGCCCCATTGCGAGGGCGGCAATCCTTCGCGCAGGGCCAGCGTGGCCAACCGCGCATCGGCGGGCAGGTCGACCCGGGGCAGGCGCTTCTTGTTCCCGCTCATCGGTTGCCTCCGTCGCCACTTTGCAGCGCCAGGCGGCTGCGGTCGGGCGCATCTTCCTCGTCGCCCTGCGCGGCCCGCTGCGCCTTCATGGTCTCGAAGTCTTCTGCAGTGACATCGCCGGTGATGTAGTGGCCGTCGAAGCACGATGCCTCAAAGGTCTGCACACGCGGATTCAACGCCGCCACGACACGCTTCATCGCGTCCACATCCTGGTAGATCAGCGCGTCGGCACCGATGTACCGGCGAATTTCCTCGGTGGTGCGACCGTGGGCGATGAGTTCCTCCTTGGTCGGCATGTCGATGCCGTACACGTTGGGGAATCGCACGGGCGGCGCTGCCGAGGCCATGTAGACCTTGTTGGCGCCGGCCTCCCGGGCCATCTGCACGATCTCCTTGCTGGTGTTGCCCCGAACGATGGAATCGTCCACCAGCAGCACGTTGCGGCCCTTGAACTCGACACCAATGGCGTTGAGCTTCTGTCGAACGCTCTTCTTGCGCACGCCCTGCCCGGGCATGATGAAGGTGCGGCCCACATAGCGGTTCTTGACGAAGCCTTCGCGGTAGGGCTTGCCGATCTTCTGCGCCAGTTGCATGGCAGACGGGCGGCTGGATTCGGGGATCGGGATCACCACATCGATCTCGTTCGGCGGCATGGTCGAGATCAGGCGTTGGGCCAGCGTCTCGCCCATGTTGAGCCGAGCCTGGTAGACCGAGATGCCGTCCATCACCGAATCGGGGCGTGCCAGGTAGACGAACTCGAACATGCACGGGTTGAGGCTCGGCGACTCGGCACATTGCTGGCGGTGCACGCGTCCCTCCAGGTCGATGAAGATCGCCTCGCCCGGCGCCACGTCGCCGACGAACCTGTGGCCCGTGCCCTCCAGCGCCACCGACTCGCTGGCCACCATCACCTCCGGGCCATCGGGCGTGTCGGCGATGCCGTAACACAACGGGCGGATGCCGAACGGGTCGCGAAAGGCCAGCAGCCCGTGCCCGGCAATCAGCGCCACCACGGCATACGAGCCCTTGATGCGGCGGTGCACCGCACGGACCGACTTGAAGATCTCCTCAGGAGTCACGGGCAAGTTGCGCGCCTCGCGCTCCAACTCGTGCGCCAGGATGTTGATCAACACCTCGGTGTCGCTCTCGGTGTTGATGTGCCGGCGGTCGATGTCGAACAGTTCCTTCTTCAGCGCATGCGCATTGGTCAGGTTGCCGTTGTGCACGAGCACGATGCCAAAGGGCGCATTGACATAGAAGGGCTGCGCCTCTTCCTCGTTGTAGGCGTTGCCTGCTGTCGGGTAGCGCACCTGGCCCAGCCCGACGGTACCGGGCAATGCGCGCATGTTGCGGGTGCGGAAGACGTCACGCACCATGCCTCGCGCCTTGTGCATGAAGCACTTGGTATCCAGCATCGTGACGATGCCTGCAGCGTCCTGGCCGCGGTGCTGAAGCAGCAGCAGGGCGTCGTAGATCAGTTGGTTGACCGGCTGCTTGGAGATCACGCCGACGATGCCGCACATGGGGAGATCCGTTCTGTCAAAGGGTGTTCGTGTCGGGGGCGGCGCGGCCGCGGGCGTCGAGGTGGCGCCCATAGTCGGCCGGCAGGGCAGGCTTGAGGCCGGAGAGCACCACGCCCAGCCAGGCGGCCGCGTGCGAGCTCTGCCAGGCCGCGGAGCGCGAGGCGGGCGTCAAGGTGACCACCAGCGCCGTGATGAGCAGGACAAGCAGCCCGCGAGCCAGGCCAAACCCGGCGCCCAGCACCCGGTCGATCGCGCTGAGCGGCGTCGCCGAGATCAGCATGCGCGCCAAGCGGGCAAGCAGTGTCCAGACAATCAGGGTCACGATGAAGGTCACGGCAAAGGCCAACAGCAAGCGCGACACGCTGCCGGGCGCCCCCAGCGGCAGCCAGCCCGAAACGGCACCACCCCAGGCCTGTGCCACCACGAAAGCCACCACCCAGCCGACCAGCGACAGAAGCTCGTAGACCAGGCCGCGCCAGAGGCCGACCGCCACCGACAGCACCAGCACGCCGGCCAGTGCCCAGTCGACCCAACTCAGGCCGGCCAGTTGCACCATCACAGCACCAGCACCGCGGCCTGCAGCCCGCCGGACTTGATGCGTGCTGCGGCCTTCTCGGCCTCGGCCTTGGTGGCATACGGGCCCACGCGTACCCGAATGCGCCGGCCGGAGGCAGATTCGATCACCTGGGTGTAGGTCTTGAGGCCCATGGCCTCGACCTTCATGCGCGCCTCGCGTGCGCCGGTGACCTCGGCAAACGCGCCGATCTGCACGACGTAGCGGCCGTCGTCCTTGGCGGCATCGGTGGGCGGCCTGGTGTCCGCCGCCTTGGCCTCCGCAGGCTTTGGCGCGGGCTTGGAGTCGCCGGCCTTGGGCTCGGCAGGCTGAGACGCCGGCGCAGGTGCGGTGGCCATGCTGGCGGGCTTGGCCGGCGCCGAGGCGGGCCTCTCTGGCAATGGTTTGGCGGGCTCGGGGGCAGCGGATGCAGCCACTGACGCCGCGACCTGCGGCAGCTCGACCGGAGGCTTGGGCACCGGGGCAGCAGCGCGGGCAGTTGGGCGCGACGCCGGGGGCACCAACGGGGCCACCGATTCGCGCGACGGAATCTCGATGGCGATGTCGACCGGAATCGGCCGAGGCTGGTTCTCGAACAGGAGCGGGAAGCCGATGATGCCGATGCCCAGCAAGAGGGCGGCACCGATCAGGCGCCGACGGGCTCGGGTACGGGCGTCCCGAACGACCTCATGAGCGTCGGTGGAGGCGCCGGCACGGGGTTCCGTGGCGCTGGACTTGAATTTCGACAGCAGACCCATGCGTGGCGGCGTAGTGCGACCGGGGGCATTGCAGGTGGCGACCCGCCCAGCCGATCGCCGCGTTCAGAGCCGGCTTCAGCCCTGGTGTGGTGCACGCAAACGGGGCACACCATCCTTCAGCACGCCGCCCACGGTATAGAACGAGCCGAAGACGACAATTCTATCAGTGGGGTCTGCCTCAGCCAGGGCGAAGGCCAAGGCGTCCGAGGGTGCGGCATGGGTGGTGAACGATGCAGGCGAGCCCTTCACCCGAGCCAGTTCCTGTGCCAATTCTGCGGCGCTGGCGGCGCGCGCCAGAGGCAGATCAGTGAAATGCCATTCATCGACCAGCGGCGCAATGCGACCCATCACCCCGGCCAGATCCTTGTCGCGCATCGCACCGAAAACGGCATGCGTGCGCGGGAAGTAGCCCATCTGGTCCAGATTGAGCGCCAGCGCCGAGACCGCCTGCGGGTTGTGTGCCACGTCCAGCACCAAGGCAGGCTGGCCCGGCACGATCTGAAACCGGCCTGGCAGATCCACCGTGGCCAGGCCTTGCCGGACAGCCTGGGCGGTGATGGGCAACCGGTCGCGCAGGGCATCCAGAGCGGCGATCGCACCGGACGCATTGAGCAGTTGATTGGCACCGCGCAGCGCGGGGTAGGCCAGCGCGTGGTAACGGCGCCCTCGCCCGCTCCAGGCCCATTGCTGGCGGTCGCCGGCATGGTTGAAGTCGCGGCCATTCAGCCACAGGTCGGCACCGATCTCGAGGCCGGTGTCGAGGATGCTTTGCGGCGGCATCGGGTCGGCCACGATGCCCGGCCGGCCCGTGCGCAGGATGCCGGCCTTCTCGCGCCCGATGCTTTCGCGGTCCGGGCCCAGGAACTCGGTGTGGTCCAGGTCGATGCTGGTGATCACGGAACAATCGGCGTCGATCGCGTTGACGGCATCGAAGCGCCCCCCCAATCCCACCTCCAGGATCACCAGGTCCAGCGGCTCGCGGGCCAGGCGGTGCATGATGGCCAGCGTGCTGAACTCGAAGGTGGTGAGCCCCACGTCGCCACGCGCGCGCTCCACCGCCATGAAGTCATCGCACAGCGAGCCCGCGCTCACTGCCTCGCCATTGACACGGCAGCGTTCCTCGAAATGCACCAGGTGCGGCTTGATGTACAGGCCCACCCGGTAGCCGGCAGCACGGGCGATGCTCTCCACCATCGAGCAGGTCGAGCCCTTGCCGTTGGTTCCGGCCACCGTGATCACCGGCACGGTGAAACGCAGGCCCATCGCGTCGCGCACCTGCTGCACGCGCTCGAGCGACAGATCCATCGACTTGGGATGAAGGCGCTCGGTGTGGCCGAGCCAGGCGTCGAGGCTGTCGAACAAGGTCAGGCGACGGCGTCTGCGCTCTGGCGTTGCAGCATGGCGAGCTGGCGGGCGATGGTCGGCCGAAGCTGACGGCGATCCACGATCATGTCGATGGCGCCCTTCTGCATCAGGAACTCGGCACGCTGGAAGCCCTCGGGCAGTTCCTCGCGCACGGTGTTGCGGATCACCCGCTGGCCAGCGAAGCCCACCAACGCCTTGGGCTCGGCGATGACCACGTCGCCCATGAAGGCGAAACTGGCCGAGACGCCACCCATGGTGGGGTCGGTGAGCACGCTGATGAACGGCAGCCGGGCCTTGGCCAGACGCGTCAGCGAGGCGTTGGTCTTGGCCATCTGGAACAGGCTGAACAAGCCCTCCTGCATTCGCGCGCCGCCGGTGGCGGTGAAGCAGATGAAGGGAACCTTCTGCTCGACTGCGGTCTCGACGCCGCGGACGAACCGCTCGCCGACCACCGAACCCATCGAGCCGCCCATGAAGTCGAACTCGAAGCAGGCCGCCACCACCGGCACGCTCATCACCGCGCCGCCGATCACCACCAGCGCATCCGTCTCGCCGGTGGTCTCCAGCGCGGCCTTCAGGCGCTCGGGGTACTTCTTGCTGTCCTTGAACTTCAGCGGGTCGATGGGCAGCACCTCGTGGCCGATCTCGTAGCGGCCCTCGGCATCGAGGAAGGCGTTGAGCCGGTCACGCGCACCGATGCGGTGGTGATGGTCGCACTTGGGGCAGACGTTGACGTTCTGCTCCAGATCGGTCTTGTAGAGCACCGATTCACACGACGGGCACTTGATCCACAAGCCCTCCGGCACCGAGCGGCGTTCGCTCGGGTCGGTCTGCTGAATCTTCGGGGGCAGCAGTTTCTCAAGCCAGCTCATGGGTCAGGGCTCCTTCATTCAATGAGACATGGCACTCGACACCGGGTCACGGCGCATCGAGCGCAGCGCGGATCTCGGCCATGAATTGCCGTGCCGCGGGAGCGGCATTGTCGCGCGTTTGGGTTTCCAGGATCTGGATCAGCCGGGAGCCGATCACGACCCCGTCCGACACGCCGCCCACGGCGCGTGCGGAGGCGGCGTCTCGGATGCCGAATCCCACGCCCACCGGCACGCTGACGTGGCGGCGGATGCGCGGAACGGCCTCGGCCACGGCGGCGGTGTCAAGGTGGCCGGCGCCAGTCACGCCTTTCAGCGACACGTAGTAGACGTATCCGCTGGCGAGCGCGCCGACCTGGGCCATGCGCTGCTCGGTGCTGGTGGGGGCCAGAAGAAAGATCAGGTCCAGGCCATGCGCCTTCAAGGTGGCGGCAAAGCCGGCACATTCCTCGGGCGGATAGTCGACGATCAGCACGCCGTCCACACCGGCTTCGGCGGCCGCCTTCACGAAGGCGTTCGCTCCATGCTTCTGGTCGTAGCGCTCGACCGGGTTGGCGTAGCCCATCAGCACGACCGGCGTGGTGGCGTTGCGGGCTCGAAAGCCGCGCACCATCTCCAGCACCTGGGCCATGCCGATGCCCTTGGCCAACGCCCGCTCGGAGGCCTTCTGGATCACCGGGCCGTCGGCCATCGGGTCGGAGAAGGGCACGCCGAGTTCGATCACGTCGGCCCCACCCTCGGCGAGGGCCAGCATGATGTCGACGGTGCCATCGGCATAGGGGTCACCTGCAGTGACATAGGGGATGAGCGCCTTGCGGCCGTCACGCTTCAAGCCGTCGAAGGTGGCACTGATGCGGCTCATTGCGCACCCCCTTTCACCGTCTGCCCGCGACACGAAGGCCGGCAGTAGAAATCGGCGCCGGAGAGGTCGGCGACGGTGCCGATGTCCTTGTCGCCGCGGCCCGAGAGGTTGACCAGCAGGCTCTGGTCCGGCCGCATGGTGGCGGCCAGCTTCATCGCATAAGCCACGGCGTGGCTGGATTCGAGCGCCGGGATGATGCCCTCGGTGCGGCACAGCCGGTGGAAGGCGGCGAGCGCTTCGTCGTCGGTGATGCCCACGTACTCGGCGCGGCCGATGTCCTTCAGGTAGGCGTGCTCGGGGCCGACGCCGGGGTAGTCCAG
>Ga0075163_10014944_pt1 | contig 10009 bp, 12 predicted proteins | sample JI1023141ADNA_FD_71478 | JGI IMG/M metagenome (GOLD analysis project Ga0075163, IMG submission 71478) | Wastewater effluent complex algal communities from Wisconsin, to seasonally profile nutrient transformation and Carbon sequestration -... | ecosystem: Engineered > WWTP > Effluent > Algae... | reverse complement strand
ACCTCTTCAACAAACTTCATTGGATTGTTCATCATTTTCTATGCATTCTACCATGAATGATTTTTCTTTTCAGATTTCAATAAGATAAGAGTTACTGTTGATACATCAACAATTGCTGGAAGTGGCTTTGCAAATCCTTTCATTTCTCCAATAGAAGCTTTATTTAGACAATTGACAGCATCTTAAGCTCTTTACATCGCAGGTAAGGCTTCTTCAAGTTCTTTATCAGCAACCCCTTTAATTTAAGCAGCGTTTCCTGCTAAATGAGTACATAATTCTTCTTCTTGGTTAGCTTTTTCTTATTCTCCAGCTGCTATATTACTTTCATGTGTGACAACAGCGATCATTTTGTTTGTATCTTCTTACATTTATCAAACAACAACCATTTTGTCCTCTAATTATTGTTTAAGTTTTTCAACTTCTGTTCTTGTACTTTCCATCGTTGATAGACCTATCTTAAGTCTTTCCTATTGATTCATTAAAGCATCAACCTTTTTCTTTAAGAAGTTTTTGTAGAAGTTAATCAACTCTAAGAATGATGTTGGTGTTGTGTAGTTATGTCTTCTTTCCTTTGCTAAGAATTCTTTATTAGCTTGTTCAATTGATGTATGAACATGTGCCATATGAAGACCAATTGCTTCTCTAATTTCCTCAGTTGGAACTTCAATATCTTTCAAGAATCAAGTTGAAACACCAATTAAAGCATCTTGAGGCCATTCATGATACCAATCAATCTAAGTACAAGAAATAATGGCAGGGAACTTTCTTGATCTGAATCTAAATTGGTCACCTACAGGAGAGAAACATAAAGCTAAATGTAGATTTTCTCAAGTTTTGTTTAAGAAATACTCGAAGATTTAATCAGGAGTGTCTTGATAACCATTTGATTTTGCTGCACTTCTAACCTTGCCTAGTAAAGCATCCTTCTCCTCCTTAGGGAACATATCAGGAACCCAACCAGATGAAAGCATATCATTGATATAAACTAAGAATTTTTCATTTGTAATCTATGAATCTGTTAAAATAAACAAAATTGATGAGTCAGTAACTCCTGCTTTTGTGTACATTGACTCAAGATCAAGTCTAAGCTCATTCATTCCATAGTTAGCATTTGGCATGATTCTCATTACATCATATTCTAATATGAATGCTGCTAGTTTAGTTAATGATTGTTTTCCAGAACCTCCAACTCCTACTAGTAACGCGTTTCCACTTGGTTGATCAATAATTCTAGCTACTCTACATACATGTTCCATAGCCTACTAGAAAAGAACTAAATTCATGGCAGAAACATTTTCATTGTATTCAAAGAGTTTGTCTTCTAATACTTTCTTTAAATCAGCTGGATCAGCTACTTCTAAATAAGCCTTCTCTTGTCCTCTACATGCGGAGATAAATGATGTAAATATGTTTGGCTCTTTAAATATCTCATCTGTGTTTAATTCAAGAGCTTTGGCACCATCTTTACATGCTTGTTGGAAAATTTCAATGTCTTTATCAAACAAAAGTCTGTCAAGATAAACTCTATTGCATTCATGGACCCATAATCTTGCAAGTCTTTCTGGAGCTGCCTTATAATTTTAAGGAGTTGAAAGCATGAAGTTCTTAATAATCTTTGAGAAATCTCTAAGATTGAATTGATAGTGGAATTTCTTTGCAGTAGGTCAAAGAGTTGGATCCTTAACCATCTTTTTGAAGACACTTGTGGTAGCTTTAATAAATCTTTCAGTATATTTAGCACAGATAGGATCAAACCTTGCAAGATGAGCATCTAAAATTTGATAGAAGATAGTATTCAATACCTCATCAGTAGGAACATCACATGCAACAACTGTGAAATGTCTCTAAAGTCTACTATCAACAAAGAAAGACCCTGACTTAGGATTCATACATGATGAGAATAAACAGTCAACTAAATAAAGCTTCTCTTCTAAAGCTGATCTATTGTAAAGCAGACCATTGAAATCAATAATCTGTCTAAGAAGAGCAATAGGGCTCTAAGTTCCATATTTGTCTACTCTTGGCATATTCAAATCGTCAAAGAAGTAAATAAGTTTAGTGTTTGGAGGAGGTCCGTAGTTCTTTCCAAATCATTTATCAACATTGTTCTACATAATCTATTGCAATGAAAGTGAATCTGTGTAAGAGTTGAAATTGATAGCAGCTGTTCTGAATGTTTCTTTGTTCAACTCTTTGAAGTAATCTCTAATATAAGTTGTCTTAGCTGTTCCAGCAGTACCTACGAAGAGAATAGGCTTAGATCAATCAATGTGTAAGTCAAGCAAGAATTTATTTTTAACAGTTTCTGTGGTAGGAACAACAATATTGTCATATAACTCCCCTTCATCATATCAATAGTTATGAACACTAGATGACCAGTTGATCCATTTACCATCTAACATATCATAATGGAACTAGAAACACAGATCTTTACTGTCAGGGAATTTAATGTTCTTCACATTTGACTTCAACGCATTTGAGAACTTAACTTTACCGTCTTCAGGAAGAACAGCGCCAAATGACCACATAAGGGCAAATATAAACATTGCTTCGTAAATCTTCTTTAATTCTTCTTCATTTTCAGCTCTGAGTTTCTTAACAAGTTCCATCTTCTCTTTGTTGTTTTTCATTTGAATGTAAAGATAATCGATGATAGTTGTTAATGATTAGATATAGGAGATAGTGACCATAGGAGCTATAGTGTCCTCATTCTTCATATTATCAAGGAAATTATCAGACACATAGTTTCTGAAACAAATGTCAAAAACTGTTCTTACGACCTCATCTTCATTTTTGCCTGATTTTTTGAATTGGTCCATCCAGGAATTCACGTAGGGTTGCCATCCTATGTCATTGTCGTTAATGAATAAGACTCCTCCTCAGGAGACTGTGGCTGGGGTGGCGTTTCTTAAGTTGGAGACTTCGAGTAATAATCTCATAGAGGCTGTGAGAGGGATTCTTTCTTGAGATACTAATGTTAATACTTTGTTATCATCCATCACAGTATTACAAGACTCAATCCACTCAGGATCAATATCTCCATCAAGCACTATCCACTTATTCTCATGAGACTCCTTGAAAGGAGGATTACATCTATTCATATTTCTCATTATTGTTGACAGCACTCCATCTCTCCATTCTTTTGTCTTTGGATTCATGTAACCAAACAGTTCATCTGAAGATACTGCCTTTGGATCTATGATTTCATAGATTGAATCTCAACCAAGTTTCTTTTCCGCTTCTGCAAGAATCTTCCATACTTTAGTCTTTGCATTTCCTGTAGTTCCAATAATAAAGCATGAATGTCTTACCTCAAGAATATCTTTCAAGTTCACACATTTCTTAACAAATCCTTCTTCAGCCTAAAGACCTGCTTTTATAGTTTCATTAATAACAGCTTCATTAAGTTCTTAATCTACCTTAGTTGCTATCTCAATACCAGGGAACAAGTCTCTAATCAACCCCAAGAAGATCTAAACATCATCGTAAATAATCTTAGGGAGATTGAAATCTCTCAAAGCTCTCATTAAAATCCAATCTTCAATCAGATCAGGGTCAGCTCTCTTTAGTTTACCTGCTTGTCTTAAGACTGATTTAACAGCTCTTAGACCCCAATCATAATGAGTCTGTTTTGATAGAAGGGATTTACATAAGTCATAAAGTGTCATGAATTTCTTTGATAGTTCTTTTGCCGTTCTAAAACCTTCAGACATAAGCATATTTTCACAAATTAAGATAATGTCGGGAACAACCATAGCACAAGATCTGAATAGAGCTTTTAAGTTCTCTGGAAGTTCTGTTCTACCAGCATAACCTGGATTCATAGTAATGAAGAATCCTGAAGTTCAAACAACTATGATCTCTTCATCTTAAAACATAAATTTGAATTTCTTTGGATCTGATTTAAATTCCTTTAGTGCATCTAGACATATCTTGATCTATGTTGAAATTACTGACAAGACCTCAATTGCAATTCTATTAAACTCATCGAAACAACCCCATGCACCTGTTTGAGACAATCCCATAAAGATCTAAGCCATTGATTCATAGTTCATTTGATCAGAGCAGTTAAAGACCATAACTGGAAGCCCTAATGCTCTACCAAGATCCTTTGTAGTCTCAGTCTTACCTGTTCCAGCAGGACCTGCGGGAGCTCCTCCCATTGTAAGATTTAAAGCCTGAGTAAGGGTAATGTAACATCTATCAGTAAGTGGGGTAATTACAAGTCTTCCGCAGTTTCCAACATATTCATATGAATATCTAGTTTACCAATCAGCAATTTCTGGATAACAAATAGCTTTTTCATCCCCTTTTCATTTTTCAAAGAAGAATTTCAATTAAGACTACCAAGAGAAGGCCTGCATATCTTGTATTTTCTCTTTATAATATTTTTCAACAACGTCTCTACCGTGGACATCAATAGTAATGATTGTAATAATCTTGACTCATAACTCAGGAGTCAAATCAGTTCTAACTCAGTCAATCAAATCATTAATTCTAGCAACTGATAATTCATAGTAAGATTTCATTGCAGTTTCTGACCCGCTTTCAACCTCATCAAATACCTTTATAACTTCTTCTGTCCAAATAATCTAAGTGGTCACAAGAGCGATCTATGCGCAATAATCATTTAACCAAAAATGTCTCTTTTTGTCTGTTTCCCAATAGTCTGCTGAATGCTTAGCATCTACTAAAATGTCCTATAATGTTACTCTCATTTTTTCTTATACATCATTTAGATATGACTCAACTGCTCCTTATAAAGTAATATCCGTTGAGAATGGCACATACTCATATTCTTTAGAGAACATTCCTTTAGATCTTCTCCAAGGTCAAGGATCATCCTTATACCAATCCATTGCTTTAAGTCCATCAAAGCAATCTCCAAGATAAGCTCCTACCTTCTCTGGATTGTTACCATTAGAAAGAATATCGAGTAGAGCTTGATTAGAGACAAAGTAAAATCAAGGGAACATCTTTTTCTTTTGTTCTAAGTAATCATTCAAACTCTTTTCGCAAAGTTCAATATCCCCATAAAATTCTTTCAAAGTTTCAATTCATCCATCAACAGTGCAAGCGTTGATTACTAAGGGATCTTCAGATGCTTCTTACATCATAGTTTTCCATTCTCCATCAACTTTCTAGAATCATTTAGTATCATCAGGTAATTGTGCTTTAATATCTTCAGAGGCTAAGAAAATAGTTTCAAATCATTACCAGTTCTTTTAGACTTTAATCCAAATACCAAGCATTGCGTCAACTTTCTTCAAGTTCTATTGCCATCTTAAAACTCTTTCTTTGAATTCCTCAACGTCTTTCTATGAAAGCATACTCATAAGTTCCATTGAATGAGTTTCAACAAACTCAATTGTTTCATCAAGTTGTCCAAGAATGAATGTGTCTTTATAGTCAATGAAGTCTAACTTTTAGACATCCCATACTCCTTCAATTTTGTTTAAGTTAGTTTCAATTCTAGCTTCTTTTGTGGCTGAGTCGACAAGCTCAGATACTTCTTCAGCATATCTGTAAAGTTCAAGCTTAATCAAATCTTCAAGACAGAATCCAGGTGAAGTGAAATTAATGTTCTTCTTTGTAATATCAATCAACCTTCTCCAATGTCTATCCATCATATATTTAGAATGCAATTCAGAAATCAAAGGCAAGATTGTTGACATGTTTACAACCCTTTAGTTCATTGCTATGAAAGCTTTCCATGATTTAATATCTTTGTTCTATGGAGCTAAGGGATTAGTCTATATTTTCTACATCTTCTTAATCTGACCTAAAAGTCCTTCAGTATCAATTTTGTCCCAGAGAGTTGTTCTCCAAGATGTGAATAACTATTCTACAAAAGTAACAAGATCCCACATATACTTAAGAGAGCATAACTCATTTCTACTATCTTTAAGTTCCTTATAAGTTGATTTATGGAGCTCGAATAATGTTTCTAAATTGTTGAAAGATTTTGCTTCATTTTCAAGTGATATCATTTCAGCATAAAATGAACTAATAGTGTTATAAGCTTGCTCAATAATATCAGGAGTCACAATTTCAGTATGATAAGGAGCTGTTTATATAAACTTCTCTCAGAACTTTTCAACTTTCTTCTTAAACTCATCAATTTCTTGTTTGATATTGTCAGCTTGAATCTTTTATAGTGGTAAAATCTATTCTTTCACTGGACCTAAAGCGCTCTCTGAAACTTCAACTAATCTAGTTTTCATGTTTTCAAGATCTATAATCAAATCTTCTTCAGGTGAAACTCCATGCTTCTTTAAGAGGACTATAATATGCTTCATTGGGTCAATTTCAGATAAAGTTTTGTCCTTGATCATCTTAACATCTCATAAATGAGTCATGACTTTCATTAATAAATCTTTCTCTTGCTATGTCTCTGCAGCTTCAGGTACTTTCTTTATCCCATCAGCAACTTCAGTAATAAAGCTCTTAATGTTATGGATCTCTTTTAAGGTATTGTTAAGCAAAAAGTTTGTGTACTTCTTAATCCATGAATTGATAATGTTTTAGATTCCACTCTTTAAAGGAGCTGAGTTTACTTTAAGCCATCCAATATCATTGGTTGTAGTTAAATCATCAATTTTATGCTTAATTGTAAACAAATAGGAGATTTTCTCATCGAATTTATCAAGTGAAGGCTTTTTGATTTGTACTCCAACCAGAACTTTATTGGCCATCCATTAATAAGACTCATCTATCTCCTCTTCGTCGTCTCCATCGTTATTAGGATCATCTGCATTTGTTGCTTTCTTCTTCTTCATTCCAGAGGGCATTTCTCCTGAGTCTATGAATTTTTAGAAACTTTCTTCTAGGTCTTCTTTCCAAAGGAATGAAAAGTCTTCATACTATGTAATGAACTTGTTAGTTTCTTTGTTCATGTCTTTTAAGTTGAATGTTATCTTTTGTAAAGATGAATAAATCATGAACTAATCCTTTACCTCTAACATATAATCTCCTGCTCCTCCAGTAATTGTACTGTCTAGTCTTGAAATCTACTAAGCAACATCAATGAAGTTACTGACAAATCCAAACAATACATTCTAAATACAAAATCCATCTCCATTCATTGGTGGGGAAAATGATAAATCTCTTCCTTTAAGTTCTACCTTTACATCAAACATTGGAAGAAGGTTATGTCTCTTGTTATACTCAATACTGATTTAATCAGCTAGGTAATCCAAAGATGAGCAGATTGCAGTTGTAATTCCATCAATGACTAATGTATTAAGATAATCAACGTAATCAGTCCATTACCAACTCTTCTTATCAATTTTTAATGCATCGAAAGTGTCTTTCATCTTTTTATGAATTTCTTTACCATCATCCTTAATCTTTTAGATTTTAGGCTCAACTTAGGCAGCATGGGTTTATTCAACTTCTTCTGGTGGGAATGGTTTGTTTCTTCTTTCAAATAGCTTTTTATCAGCCCACTACTACATAAAATTTTACATTTCCTTGACATTGTCTTTCATTTTCTTTACTAAATTGCTTACATCTTGCACAATTTCAAAGTTATAGCTGATGAATGGATCGATTTCTTTTCTATCTCCATTCCATTTGAATTAATCAATTCCTTATTAGATTCTTTTATTTATATTGTCTATCTTCTTTGCATAAAGAGGCTTTTCAACTGGGAGTAAAGTTGTTAGAATTTCATTATACATATCAACAATCAGATCAAGATTTCCTGCCTATGTTCTATAAATATCAACTTTTTCATAAAGTGTATCAGCCTTTTAAGGAACTATGTGGCCTAAAAGTTTCAAATACTTGATTTCTCAAAGTAATCAAACAAGCAAAGGATCAAAGTTCACATTTAAGAATCCATCATCACCTTCCTTTAGAGGAGCATCTCACGTTAGTAGGAACATATCAAGTTTTCCATCAGTGTTTTCTTCAAGAATACTTTCCCATACCTATATCTTTTGATTTTCATATTCTCAAAGGTTATTGCAAAGTGAAGTGTATAGTTTATGTACATCTTTGAACTCTTCTCAGTCTTGGATAGCTTGGGATAGTTAGGAAAGTTTATCCATAGGCTCTTTGATTCATTCATAAAGTCCTGTGATCCAGTATAAGGCACCACCAATTGGAGGCATGTTTGCTGAAATAGGAGCTCATTCATCGACTTTATCTACAAGTGCTTTCCCTTCAAGGAATATACTTTGAACTAGCTTGAGATCTTGTTTATAAAGCTCTAGTAATGTAATATGTTTCTTCTCTAGCTCATCTTAAATGATTGGTCTTGTAAGAAGACCTTCAAATGATTCTAACAGCTTGAATTTACCAACTATTGTGTCCATGTCATCAAACCCTTGAGTCAAAACAGAGGCTAATCATCTCTCTAGTTCCTTGATTCTGCATCTGAATTTATAGAAATCATCATCAAACTTTCAGATTTAGATATCAATGATATCATAATCTACAGCAGTAAAGACATTAACAGCTTATGTGAATTCATTAAATATCTCATTAATAGTTGTTGTCAAGATCTTACCTTTTGTTCCTCCTATTTCTATTTTAGGTAGTTTGTTGAACTAGATAATAGTTGATGTTAGATGCATTATGTCCTGACATCTCTCTGCAAATGAGTCAATTCTAACAAACAAAGCTGCTGCTGTTAGCTTCCATTCATTGTCTGCCTTTGCCTTATATTCATAATAAGCTTCTTTGAATTTAGAGCAAACTTCTAGAACTTATGAGAGCATTCAATGAGCTTCTCCTACTTGTTCTCCATGGATCATAGTGAATATGATAGGTCCATTTATGAATCTCATACATTGGGAAATGATTGAGTTGCAAATTTCTCAGATCAGAACTACAAGTTTGCTGGGGGTGTTGTAGTATTGGGAGTGTTTCCATATTAAGAGGATTAGATGCATTATTGGAATGAATGAGTCTGATAGCTTCTACAATTCAATATCACCTTCCAAATCTAAGAAGTAATTTCATAAAGTGTTCAAATATTTGAAATTGTCATTTGCCTCAGCTCAAGCTGTTGAAACATCTTTTTAAAGCTTTCCAAACGGCCCAGTATAAGTACTCTTGTTTTGTTCTAAGAATTTGATCACTTTCTTAACTGAATCTTGTTGAAGCTAGTCATGAATCAAGTTAAGGTTAGTCTTTCTGTTTTCCCAGAATGTAAGTTCAGTCAAAGGCCCAGGATTATTTCCCGCCTTGAGAGCCATCTCAGGATCCTACTTGAGCACATTTTTGATTTATCTAGTCCATGTGTTGATTGATGCTTCTAGAATGTGCGCCTTGTCCTTGTTAGACTTGTTTGTGTCAGTTGTGATGTCCTTTGCTGGCAGAGGTAGCTATGTTCTTCCTTTTATCTATCCATTAGTCACAGAAATTTAAGCAAGGAAAACATTATACTTGTCCATGAGGTCTTTAAAGTTTATCGAGACTATCTCATTATACTTGCTTTGATTTCACGAGGAAGTCAGTACAGGTAAGAAAACATTATTAGTCAATGCAGCAAGGTTCTCCAGTACTCTCTTAGATATTTCCATGAAGGAAACTCTATGAGGGATGTCATCGTCTTCAAGAGCTTCGTCCTAATTGTCTGTTTTAAAGCAAATAGCTGATTTCTGTTGCTTCAAACTTGACAGCTAGGGTAGCCCTGGGGTGAATAGCATCATGTCTCCTCCTTCTGAGCTGGCAGTAATGATGTTGTTGAAGGCATAGCTGAGGAACCCGTTCAAGATGTCTCTGAAGAAAAGTTAGAAATTTGAATTTTGGGATTAGTTTGGAGGGGGACACTTACTTGTTTTCCTTGTTCTCTTTGATCTTATTGATCTTTTCATCCGTAAGTCTTTTAATACCGAAAATATTACCAAACCTTTGGATGAGGAATGTATCTCTTGGAATCTTCTCTCCTTTGTCCATTGATAGATCTTTCCTAAGAAATAAAATTATTATTTTGATTAGTACATTCAATAAGTAGGGGTTTTGGGGTTTTGGGGTTTTGGGGTTTTGGGGTTTTGGG
>Ga0075163_10014943_pt1 | contig 10011 bp, 9 predicted proteins | sample JI1023141ADNA_FD_71478 | JGI IMG/M metagenome (GOLD analysis project Ga0075163, IMG submission 71478) | Wastewater effluent complex algal communities from Wisconsin, to seasonally profile nutrient transformation and Carbon sequestration -... | ecosystem: Engineered > WWTP > Effluent > Algae... | reverse complement strand
CTTTCTGTATCCTGTCGGTGGTTGTACTGGCCACAATCCCATTTCGCACCTAGCTCTCATACCTCGTTTAACATTAATACTTTTATTATCATTCTCAAGCTTTGCCTGACTGCAAAGGATCATTAGCAGGAACTTATCGCTTGGTGAATTAGAAAAAGTCTGACCAAAAGTTTTGATCTGAATCAGTTTCCTTTGATCCATTCTATCTACGAGTTTTCCGAGGTCACCTGCATTACGAGAAAGACGATCGGGTGCCCATGTGATTATTCCGTTAAATATCCCCGTATCAATATCTTTTACGATCTCCTCAAATACTGGTCTTTGTCCAGATTCTTTTGCAGAGTGAGATTCCTTACGGATCTCAACTATGGTTAGATTTTCACGCTCGGCAATCTGCTTCATTTCCTTGATCTGGGAATCAATAGAAAGTGCTTGCTTTTCTTCTGCTTCGGTTGATTTACGAGCGTATAAGCAATATTTCATCTGGCTTTGTTCGACTTCTGTCATATATTAATTAATGACAGACCAGTTGGTGGTGCATAGACTATGCAGAACTAGAAATACGTCGCATACTCGCGACCTTAGATTAAGGTGTTTTGCGAGGTTTCTTTTTGTTTTTCTCGTATTCTTCTTTCCATTTCTCGAAAAGTTTTTGCGCTCGTTCTTCATCACCACGTTCAATCTGCCTTTTCCATCTGTCTTGAAATGCCATAACCTCTTTCATCTTCTCCTGCTTTTCTTCTTCCGTCATTGATTTCTCCAGTCTTCCTATTTGCATTCTAAGCTGATGTTTTTGAACACCCTCAGCGATTGATCTCTCGTGAGCTATAAGATCATCAATGTCTACTCGGTGTACAAATGGTCTCCTGAATTCAGGGTGCCTATGACTGAGCCAATAAGTGGTAGCTTTCATGTCTTTGGATTTGATCGCGCCAAGAAGATTACTCATGGCAACATCATGAACAACACCGACTCCAAGAGACAATGCTTCGGTTGCTTGCTTGAGAAAATCTGGATTTTCTTTCATCCACCGATAAAATGTTTGTCGTGAGATTCCGTTCTTGTCACAAGCAGACTGTATGATTCCATGCTTCCCAAGTTCTTCGATGACTTTATTTACGAGTGCCTTTGTCTTTTTCATACACGGCTTTGAGACCCGTTGCTTTTTCCCAACGACGAACAATGAGATCACAGAACACCGGTTCCAATTCACATCCGTACACTCTTCGACCAAGAGCTTCACCTGCGATCAAAGTACTTCCTGAACCGAGGAAACTATCAAGGATGATGTCATTTGGTTTTGTACATCGCTTTATAGCTTTCTCGTGGAGCTGGGTTGGCTTGGAAGTGGCATGCTCGTAGTCTTTTGCAGAGAGTCGCTTCGCCGTCCATATCTCTAAAAAATCATCAACTTGAGTTATTAGATCGTTGCCAGTACTAAATTCTTTGTTCAGTACCTCAGTCAGATCTGTCATTGATTCACTGAGATATGGCTTGCCACGAACTCCATAGACCGCAGGCTCGTATGCCTTGTTGCAGAACACTGAAGGTACGGGATTTTGCGAGTTCTTTAACCAAATTGCGACACGCTTGTTCTCGATACCAAGTGAACGGTACAAGTCTTGCACGACACCGATATAGATTTGGTCGCAGTAGTAGAAGACATGCGTATCTTTATGACATGTCGCAAGTCCTGCTTCCATACTATCTTTCAGAAACTTCTTGTATTCATCAAAGGTTCGTGTGTCGTTTACATTTCCACCATAGTTTTGCTGACCTCCAACTCCCGAATTGTAGTCCACACCGCCTTTTAGGTTGTAAACAGGATCACTATAGATCATTGATGCTCGGTCGTTGCCAAACAGTCTTTTCAGATTTTCTTTGTCGGTCGAGTCACCGCAAAGGATTTTATTTTTCCCGAGAATAATTACATCGCCGAGCTTTGTGATTGGCTTGATGATTCTCTTCAGCTCTTCCTTTTCATCAAAGTCATCATCAGTGACTTCTTTGTCGGTGTCCCACATTTTTCCGATTTCAACTGCATCAAATCCTGCAAATTCCAAAGTCTCGAAATCAAATGACTTGAGTAGTTCAAAATCCCATTCCCCAGTAATTTTATTTGAGGCGATGAGATATTCTTTTGCTTCCTTTTCAGTGAGTTTTCTATTAGGTCTGCGAATATCGATAAGTTCGTCTCCGCGACCGAGAAGTTGCAATGCTTTGATTCGCTGATGTCCTGCGAGAATTTTTCCGTCTCTATCAATCGCAGGTATCTCGACTAGATTGAATTTTTTAAGACTTCTTTTTAAATCCGACATAACTTTGTCGGTGATAGTACGAGGATTGATATCCTGTGGTACAAGTTCATTGACCGTTTTCTGGATGGTCTTCCAAGATAGTTTTTTCATGACAATTCATAAAGTTATTTTTAATAAGTGTCATAAAATTTGTAGGTACTCTCACTGCATACCTACTGCTTATTGTTTATGAAATTTTAGCAAGATATATACACTCGTTTTGGTGTCAAAGTAAAGGAAACAATAAAACCCTATATAAATATAGGGATATTCAGGTTGTTTAAATATTAGACTCAAAAGAAACCCTGACAGGGTTCAGGGTCAGTGTTCCAGATACTGTATGTATTTGACTTGATTTTGACTTATTAACTTTACTTGTAAAAAATGGTAAAATGTTTTTATTATTAACTTAACAACCTTAAACATATGGCTCTTACTTCTTCATACTTAATTACAACAAAAAATCTTGACTCTTTTTTAAATAGTTTACTCACAGCTCGTGCTCCAGAAGTTTTTACTCAGAAATTTCTAGAAAGTCTAGAGTTTAAGAGTACGAACGACCGTCTTTTTATTGCGATGTTAAAAGGTCTTGGTTTTCTAGATCAAACTGCTGTTCCTACAGAACGGTACTTTAAATTTTTAGATCAAACACAATCTAAACAAATTCTTGCTGAAGGAATAAGAGAAGCCTATGAAGATTTATTTAGTGTAAATACCAAAGCTCAAGAACTGACTCAACAGGAAGTAAAAAGTAAGTTAAAAACACTTACTCAAGGTAAACCATCCGACAAAGTACTAGGATTAATGGCTACCACATTTAAAGCTTTGGTTGATTATGCTGAATGGGCCACTTCATCAAATCCAAAACCATCAAACACAAAGAAGTCGGAAGAAGAAAGTGCGGAAAAGAAAACACAATCACCAAAACCAGAAGAGGTTGTTACCACTCCTCCCGAAGAAGAAAAGAAAGTGCTACGGGAAGCCATAAAAACAATAGATCATCAGTTGCATTACAACATTCAAATTCACTTACCTGAATCACGAGATCAGGCGGTTTATGATGCAATCTTTAAGTCTTTGAAGAATCACCTTTTCTAATTATTATGTCGCTCGATAAATTATATTCATTCGTATATCGTGGACTACTTACAGAAGAATCTCTTGATAAAAACGGTAGAAAAGACAAGAGCTTGTTTTCTGAAGAGTGGGAATCTGCTACAGCAGAACGACTTGGTATCCCACTACTCGATGAAGAGTTAGTAAAAAAAGCAAGAAGAATGGCTGTTGTATATACGGCTATTTGTGCTTTTGAAAATACAGTAAGAGAGTTTATTTCTAAGAAACTGTATGAAGAGAAAGGTGAAAAATGGTGGGATGGTTGTGTAAAAAATGAAGTAAAACAAAAGGCCGAAAATAGGAAAAATTCTGAGAATGAATCCCGATGGTTGACGCAAAGAGGAAAATCAATGATTTACTATACTGATTTTGGTGATCTAATATCAATAATGGCTAAAAAAGAAAACTGGGGGTTTTTTGAGCCTCACATAATCAATATTGACTGGGCACAACAAATAATCACAACCCTGGAGAAATCCAGAAATATTATTATGCACGGAGGAGAACTCTCACCTAGAGATGTAGAGAGAGTTGGAACATATATTAGGGATTGGATTAGTCAGGTTGGTTAAAAGCAACAACTGACTGTAACTTCTATAGTCGAACGACTGTCACTTTTGTCACTTTTTATGAACCAAGAAGATAAGAAAAATCCTAATAATTGGACTAGAGAAGAAAGCGATAGAGTGGTCGCGGTATTTCAATGGTTACTAGATCAGGATAGGAAGCAAAACCCACATTTATACACAAAGAAAACTACTCTCGAGAAGGGTCAACTAGAGGGCCAGAAAGAGCCTTAATAAGCCTTATGGGGCAATGAACCACTGGGTCGCATCTCGATTAGGCTCACCACGTTCTGTCATTCAACTATTTTTAAATAATCACTTGACGATATCTTCCTAAAAGTATATTCTCTATGTAGGCGTTTGTGAGGGCATGCCCTCCTCACGGTTAAAACATACACCGTACCAAATGCCTTACAAAGAACCCGCCATTGAGGCGGATTTTTTGTTGCTAATCCTCTGCTGGATTTCCCTCGTGAAAGATTTTACCCGTACCGTTTTCAATCATTTTCCAGAAAGGAATAATACTCCAAAATAATTTACTTCCTTCTAACCCAGTCTTTTTTACTACTATTTTTATTCGTGCTTTTCCAACAACAGCAACAAATTCATAGTAAACGACATGAACGAGTATTTTTTGCCACTTGCCGTGTCGTTTCTGACGTTCCCATTCTTGTGTTTCCCAAACCCCTTGAACAGTACCCGATTTACTCAATATTTCAGGTACGAGATGAAAAAGTTTAAAACGAATATATTGGTCAAATTTGTTCCGTGGTCTTTGATTCGTATCTTTAAATTTTATATGTTCTAATCCTGCAGCATTAAACCCAATTTTTTCTTTGAAGTACGGGCAGTGAACAGCGTTTGTTTGCTTATAGGTATTCTCACCTTTTTCTTTTGTTGCAATAAAAAGATCTTCTGGTATTTCTCTTTCTCTTGGTTTTCCTTTCATGCGCATATAAAAAATCTATCACATGAATTATCCTTCTACTAGAAATTACTTTATATATTCTTTATTAACTAGAATAATTGTTAGCAAGAGTTACAGTAGAGAACACCACAGATTTTTAATAAAAAAACCCATCGCCGTTGCAATGGGTTCTCTGTGAAATATTCATAAGGAAAGCAATTGCATTTCGAGCCTGCCTATGAATCCTTGATGCTATTACCTTAATTATCAATTTATTTCAAGGACCTGGCCATCAACAGATAGCGCTTGTATTTCACCTCTAGTATGCCAAATACTCTCTCTATGTCAATTACACACGCGTTCGTCGCACGACTCGCTTCACCACCTTTTTCACCTCCGGCAGAATTGGTGTACGACGTGCATCAAGCGACCACTTCCCTCCTCCAAGCACAAGCAACATTGAAAGAAGTCCAAAGAGTGTGACGTGCGAATAGACTGATTCTTTGAAATAGAAAAATGACAGCGAGAGAATAAGAAAGGCAACAACTGACACGAGTCGTGTGTAGAGTCCGAGAAGTAAGCACACACCCACAACGAGTTCGATAATGCCTGCACCAAACACCCACATCTGCGACGATACATGTACGACATCCGTTAATGCATATTGATCAACAACGAGTCGTGAAAAGTGCGGATTAAGTATTTTTTCATAGAGTGCGAGGAAAATCATCGCGATACCAATACCCGCACGAAGAATGAGTGGCGCCCATACTCGTGGAAGTTTAAGGAGCGTGAGTATGCGAATTCCAAAAATATGATCAACGCCTGGACGCTCATCGTGCAGTGCAAGAAACGCAAACAGAAGTGCGAGCAAATCAAGATTGCCAATGAGATACGCATGGCCACTGAGCGCGACCAAAAAAAGTGCGATGACAAACACCGTGGTTGGAATAAGCAGAAATCCAATAAGGTAGAAAAAACCTGCAAGAATTAAGAAAAATGGAATCGGTGCGAACGTTTGCACTGTTGGTGAAAAAAAGACGCCTGCTGTTCCCGCTCCCATGAGCGCAATACCAATCGACAACCGTGCCATCCACGGCAAAAAATCTTCATACGACGCAAGATGTTTTTTCACGTGTCCTGTGAATGCCTGCCAGAATTTCGTTTTAGGAATATAGTACAAAGCTGCCGCCACAATGAGAGCAGTGACGAGCATGAGTAAAATATTTGATCCTTTTGAAAAAACAGAAAACAAATAGCGCCAGTCAACGCCCTGTGCCTGTTGCATTTCTTCTGCCGTCACCACATAACCCACATGCGCAAACGCAGTGAGTGGTCGACCGAAGAGTGTAGAAAAAAATGAAAGAAATACCATTACTCTTCTATTGTACGAAGAGTTGGCGTGTCTGTCGAGAGGATAACTACTGATGATGACGAAAGTGCGCGATAGATAATCGGAGAAACGAGTGCTGCGAGTGCGAGATTACCTGCAAGATGGAGCGCAGTGAAAACGAACTGACCGGTAACCGCATTTATAAATGACTGATTAAAAAACAGTGGACCAATCGTGAGCCCGGTGAGCGCGTCGTAGGCGAGCGTGCTGTAGAGCGCAAAGAGCACAAAGTGTTTTCGTGATGCAGTGCGCGTTTTAAAATATCGCATTGCCCACAGACCAATCGCGCCGTACACAATCGCCGTCACGAACGTCCACGCACCAAGCCCCACTGTGAGCATGTCGTAGACAACGATTGAAAGAAACGCAAAGAAGAATGCACTGAGTCCGCCCATCTTTTTTGCAATCGGCATTTGCGCAGCAAGGACTGGTTCAAGATTCGGCGCACGAAATGGAATCAGACGAAATAAAAGCACCCCTACAAAAAGGAGGGCTGCTTTTATCGCTGAGTTGTAACGGGTAACTGATGACATAGTGATGAGTAGAAGCTATACGATATCGCACACACCTGAGACACACGCGAGTTCACGTTTGAGTTCAGTTTCGTCGGCTTGTTCGTAGGTCACAATCTTTGAGAAGTCGATATGCGCAACGCGTGCAAGCAATTCTTTGTATCGCTTTTCGTCAATTTCTTCATACGGCGCAAGTTGGTAGACGTGGTTATCACGAGGAAGGAATGAAAGTCCGCCCACGATATCCCAGTTTTCATAAATCCAGTTCCCCACTGCAATCCATTCATTCTCACCAACGTAGACAGTCACTGATGGATTGTGTTCAGTAAAGTGTACTTTCACTTTCTTCCAGTGTTCGAGTTGATCGAGCGCAGTGATGTCGTTGCGGAATACTGCTTTTGCTGGTGCCTTCACCGGAAATTCAATAACGTAGGTTGTTGCATTTTCCATTGTCTGACCGACTTCTGGGAAATATGGCACACCTTGGTCTTTGAGCATTTTGAAGAGTGCGTCAGTTGCGGCAATACGAATGCGACGAATATAGAACGGTGCGTAGCGCGGATGCATACCTGACGCACAGTCAACTGTTTGTGAAAGATTTCCTGATGGCTTCACGCATGTGATACACGTTGATGCATTCACCCCAAAACGCTTTGCGTATTTTTCGTTGACGGCAATTGCTTCTTTACGAAGGATTTCGAGTGTCTCTGGCTTTCGCACGAGTTCGTTATCCCATTGACCAGTGAGTGAGACACCGAGCAATCGTTCTTTCTCGCAATTTTCCTGCCATTCTTTTGAAAGGTATGGGAAATTCGTGAGACTTGATTGATAGGTACCAATAATCGTTGCAATTTTAATTTTTTGTTTGAGTGTTTCAAGCGTATCTTCTGCGCGACACACCACTTCTGAAAGATTACAGAATTGTTTTGACTGCAAAATGATTTCTCCGCATGGATTTGTTCCAAGACCATCCACAACTCCATTCAAAACTTTCAAACGACGATCTGGGAGTGATGTCTTGAGTCCGCCGCGGTTGAAAATACCGCGTTCACCTGAACCTGATTTCACGAGCGCAACCCATTCATCAAGAAAGACTGCAGCTGATGGCTTTTCGTTGTATACCGCTGAGTTGTTCGCAAGCATACGCTGTGGTTCTGCAATGTAGAATTGCCCTTTCTTTGAATCGCGGATTTCTTGATCATCAAGATCTGAAAGTGAGATCATCGCACTGCGACGCACACCACCAGCGACGACACATTCACCAATTTTACACGCGATGTCATGCGCATCCATGTTTGAAAGATGGCGTCCTTGGCGACGAATAATACGTTCACGAGAAAACGCGAGCAAATTACGAAGTGGTTCTGGTCCTGATGCCTTTCCTCCCATTGTCTTAAGGCGTGCACCTGCTGGGCGAATTTGTGAAAAATCAAAATCAACGTCATGTCCTTCAAACCATGTCTTGAGTCCGAATGCGAATGCGTTACACCATCCTTCTTTTGAATCGGCGACAACATACGCAGGCAATTTCTTTCCTGATTGTACTTTGATTTGTGGGAGTGATTGAATATTTTTACTTTCTACTGCCCATCCCACACCCGTTCCGCACATTGAGATGTACATAATTTCTGCAAAGTCTTGGAATGACGCTGGCGCAATAAATGAACAGTTGTACGCGCACACGTTTGTTGTGCGTGCTGCAGATCCAGCGAATTGAAGAAGGCGCATCGATGGCATTGCTGCTTGTTTGGTGATTGTCTCACGAACTTCTTGATATTCAGCGTCAGTGAGCTTGTCGCCAATATTTTCTTTCATGAACGACACGTAGCGATCGACTGTTTCCACCCATGTTTCGCGACGGCTTTCTTCTGCAATCCAGCGTGAGTACGTACGATAATAGACAAATTCACCAAGTGGATTTTTGAAATATGATTTACTTTCTTCTGCGAGTTTTTTGACGTGCGCCGGTACCTCAACACCCTTTTGACGGAGTTTTGAGCGTTCCTGACGATAGAGAATGTAGTTCTTTGCAGTTTTGACGTAGTCGGAAAGAATGAGTTCTTGCTCAACAGTGTCCTGAATACCTTCCACTGACGGCACAAAATGCTTATGCTTGCGCGTAATACGCACCAATTCGGCGTACACTTTATTCGCAACCATTTCTGCTTCTTTTGCTGAACCTTCGTTTGAAGCAACCATCGCTTTGCTAATCGCATTCGCAATTTTCTGTACATCAAAGGCAACAATTGACCCATCACGCTTCTGTACTTCGGTAACAAAATCAGTTTTCTTTTCAGCTGACTTTACTGAGGTTGGTGCAACTTTTTTTATCACAATTGGCTTTTTCACTGCCTTTGCAATTTTCTGTGGTTGAACCTTTTTCACTATCTTTTTTGCGACCATCACTTTCTTTTTTGTTTTTGTAGCCATACTCGCTTTTGTGAACTACGTTTTCACGTCAATTATTTATAAGGGCTTACAGTATACCAATCAAAGCAAGTGACTGGAAGCATTTTTAGTGCAAAAAAGAGCGGTTTTACACCCAGAAAATAAAAATTCCCACCTGTCGAGCACCACTTGAAATGGGCTTGTCATACAAAGCCCATTTCAAGGAAAAATAAAAAAAATATAGAGGGTGGTCTTCCCCAAAAAGCAATGTGGATAACCTCGTTTTGCGCTATACTAGGCGCTTGGAAACGTGGCTGAGTGGTTGAAGGCACTGGTTTCGAAAACCAGCATTGGGGAAACCCAATCGAGAGTTCAAATCTCTCCGTTTCCGCATAAAAAAACGCTGTTCGAAACAGCGTTTTAAAAATCTCATATCTTCTTAGGTTTCAATAAAGTACGAATTAAATTCCTCAGGTGGCATGTTGTAATTTTCTCCGCAAGGGAAATTATCCTGAGTTGGTCCATATTTACTTTTATTGTAATGAGCATTTCCAAAATCAATAAAGAGTACATGTGATCGTCTACCCTTGAGTTGCGTGACAGGATTTGTCAGTACTTCATGACAGAGTGCTTTCACTGCACCCTTCGTATAGTATTGAGTTAACATTCCACCATACCCATGGATGAATCCTTCCGTATGCTCAACAGGAATCCACTCCCCATTCCATAAAACCATCAAGCCGGGATCAGTTTCAGCAATATGAAATGTTAGTCCTTTATCAATATGCCTGAGAGCAAGAACATTTTCACCAGCATTCACTTGTTCTTCTGT
>Ga0075163_10014942_pt1 | contig 10011 bp, 8 predicted proteins | sample JI1023141ADNA_FD_71478 | JGI IMG/M metagenome (GOLD analysis project Ga0075163, IMG submission 71478) | Wastewater effluent complex algal communities from Wisconsin, to seasonally profile nutrient transformation and Carbon sequestration -... | ecosystem: Engineered > WWTP > Effluent > Algae... | reverse complement strand
AGCAGCACGTTCCACAGCACCTGCTTGAGGTGATCCCCGTCGATGAGCGCCGTGGCCCCCTCGGCCGATGGCGGCACGTCGAGCTTGAGGTTGAGCCCGGTCGCCTTGGGCCGCACCATCTCGATCACCTGCCGCAGCACTGTGACCACCTCGGTGCGCTGCGCCGCAGCTCGCGACGGCCGCGCAAAGCGCAGGACATTGTTCAGGATGTTGTCCAGGCGCCGCACCTCGCTGCCGATGGCCAGCGCCTCGCTGCGTACCGAGCTCGACTCGGGCATCTCCTCGGCAATGACCTGGGCCGCGCCGCCAATCGACACCAGCGGATTTCGCACCTCGTGCGCAATGCGAGCCGCCATCTCGCCCAGCGCCGAGAGCCGCTCCGACTGGAGCAGGCGCAGGCGCAGGCGATGGCGCTCCGCAGCGTCCCGGCGGTGCTGCGTCTGGTCGTGAATCCGCCACACCGCACCAGCAGGTGCCCCCGACTCATCCCCCAGCAGCATGGCCGACAGGTGGCCCAAGAAGCGCTGCGGTCGGCCGCTGAGCGAGGCGTTTTCGCGCTCCACCGCCACAGCCAGCGTCGCCTGCTGCCGCTCCAGAAGCTCGCTCAGCCGCGCCCCTACCCCCGTCGGTGCACCCGACTCGCCGCGCGACTCGCGTGCCGCCCCTGGGGGCCGCTCGCTGCCTTTGCGACGCAGCAGCCGGATCTCCAGCTCGGCGAAGCCGCTCTGCCGCAGCCGCTCGCCCAGGCTGGCCAGCTGGGTGCGCGCCCGCGGCGTGGCCGCCAGATCAATGCCGGCGGTGCCGCACAGCTCTTCCGGCGAGACCCCGAGCACCTTGTAGCTGGCCTCGTTGGCCTGCTGCACGATGCCGTTTCGATCGAGCGTCAGGATCGCGTCGTCAATCGAGCGCATGACCTTGAGCAGCCGCTCGCGCGCCAGCACGGTCTCCTGGCGCAGGTTCTGAATCCACGAAAGATCCTCCACAGCGACGATCAGCGCCGACCAGCCAGTGCCCGCCTGGCCGCCGTCGGTGGGCCGCAGCGTCACGCGCAGCGGGTGGGGCAGGGTAATCCCTGCAACCACACTGGGCGTCGAGGCGGCCAGCGACAGCGTCACAGTCTCGCCGCCCTGAAGCCGCTGGCGAATCTCGGGCCCGTAAAGCCACTCGGGCCCCGCCAGCCCGAGCAGCTGGTGCAGCGGCTGCCCCGGACGCGGTCCATCGATGCAGACCAGCGACGGTGTCCCAGCGCTCGCGTCGGGCCTGGCCAGCAGCAGCCGCGGCGGCGGCAGCGTCAGCTGACCCAGGCGCTCCAGGCCCTGCGCAGTGCTCTGGAGCGTCTCGGACTCCAGCTCGGCGCCGATGCGCTCCGAGTAGGTCAGCAGCAGCTCGCGCTCCGTCGCGCTGAAGCCGGCCTGGCCGACGCGCTCGATCAGGATGACGCCCAGCGCGCGCGTCCGCCCGAGTACCGGCGCCACCGCAAACGAGCGCAGCCCGATGATCGCGACCACGCCGCTCACCACCTCGGCCGGCAGCGCACCGCCGGCGATTTCATTGATGTCGGTGGTGCAGATCAGCCGCTCTTCGTGCAGCGCCCGCACCAGCAGGCTGGCGCGCACCGACAGCGGCACCCGCAGGCCGCTCACCGAAAATCCGAGCACCCCTTCCACGGCGGGCAGGGCCGCGACGCCGCGCGCGCTGATGCCAATCGCCATGACCAGCGCCTGCTGATCCTCATCGACCAGCGCGAGGCTGGCGCTGTTGCACTGGAGCGTCTGCGCGACCGCGTGAAGGATCGACTCCAGGAGCTCCCGCTGGAGACGCGCGGCGCCGGCGCTCATTGCTTCTTTCGCAGCGCCTCGGCGGCCGCTTCGGCCTTGGCGGTCTTGCCGGTGAGGACCGTGGCCGTGCAGGTGCCTTCCACCGTCGAGGGTTTGATGCTCTTGAGCACCGCTGCCACGCACGCCTCCTGCTTGGGCTCGCTGGAGGCGGTGACCTGAGCGTCGGTGGTCTTGCTCCCCTTCCAGGTAAACTTGGTCGCGAAGGCGGCGCCGCCCGGCGCGCACTTGTTGAAGTCATCCTTGTACTTGGCCAGCAGGCCAACGACGACCACCGCGCCCAGGAAGCCGCCGCTTTCGAGCTTGCACGAGAGGCTGCGGACCTCCATGCCATTGCTCGACAGCTTCTCCACGTTGAGCGTCATGTCGGCCGCAGCCGGGGTCGAAAAAAGCGCGAGCAGCGACGCGCCCAGCAGCGCGCTGGCAGGTCCCCGCGACCCCCAGGAAAATCGTCGATTCTTCATTTGCGCACCCTAGCACAGGGTCCGTGCCCGATTTGCCAATGAAAACAGCAGATTGGCAGAGCCTGACGTCCCCCGGAAACAGTCCGCAGATGCGGCCTTTGCTGCAACAATCCAGTGGCGCGCCGCCCAAATCCGGGAGATAAAATACTCATCACTAGAAACACCATCGCATTTAGCCGAGAGGAAGCTGTGATGAACCGACTAGAAGAAAGCCTGACTCAGGGCGCCTCAGCATGGCGGCGCGCGGCGGGCAGTGGCCTGGCGCTGCTCACCGTCGCTTGGCTAACCGGCTGCACGGACACCGGAACCAGCCCGAAGGACATGGCGCACAACCCCGATCAGAGCGTGGACGGCGGTACGACCCACGTGCAGCAGCCAGGCTGTAGCATCGACGACTGGTGCTGGATGTTCCCGCAGCCCCAGGGAAATACCCTGTGGAGCGTCTGGGGCAGCTCGGCGACCGATGCCTGGGCAGTGGGCGACAGCGGCGCCCTGCTCCACTACACGGGCGACAAGTGGCAGCCCGTCATCAGCCCGACCAACAACGCTCTGTGGAGCGTCTGGGGCACCTCCAGCAGCGACGTCTGGGCCGTTGGCGACCGCGCCACTGTGCTCCACTACGACGGCCAGTCGTGGACGCCCTTCTCGATCGCAGCCGATCCGAACGGCAGCGCGTGCAGCATGACGTCGCAGTGCCTCTCCGGACAGACCTGCGATACCGCCATCGGAGCCTGCAAGGGCACCGCCATCGGCTCCCTGTACGCCGTCTGGGGCAGCGGTGCGGATGATGTCTGGATGGTCGGCGGCTCGGGCACCGTCCTTCACAAGACTGGCGGCACGCTCACTCGCCTGCACCCGCCCAACATGCCGGCCTACAACAGCCTGCTGCACGGCGTCTGGGGCACGGGCGGCACGATCTGGGCCATCGGCGCCGGCGGAATCGTCAACAAATACGACGGGACCAACTGGAGCAGCACGGTCATCGCGGACGCCTCGACCTCGATCCTGACCACCATCACCGGCACCGACGCGAACAATATCTTCGTCGGCGCTCTCGACGGCGCGCTCCGACACTACGCCAACAACACCTGGACCACGGTCAGCCCCTTTGCCAAAAACGGCATCTACGGGCTGTGGGCGCAGGGCACGGACGTGATCGCCGTTGGCGACGTGCTGTATACCGACGCAGCCGGAGACGGCACCAAGCGTCAGGGCGCAGTCAAGAAGTGGAACGGCACGGCGTTTACCGATGTCGCGGGTGCGCTGCCGGTATCGCTGTTCGGCGTCTGGGGCTCTGCGGCAAACAGCCTGTTCATGGTCGGAGCCAGCGGCACCGTGGTCCGCTACGACGGCAGCGGCTTCACCAGCTCCAGCCCCGTGGATGCCCTGACCGGCGTCTCCGGCCCGCTGGTGGGCGTTGCCGGCAGTTCCAGCAGCAGCCTGACCACGGTTGGCGACTGGGGCACCACGATGCAGTGGAACGGCACCCAGTGGAAGCAGGTCGCGAGCAGCGTCTACGTCCGCTTCACCGGCATTGCTGGCACCAGCGAGAACCTGTGGAGCATCGCGACCGACACCACGGCCAACGCCAACACGCCGGTCATCTATCAGTTCCAGGGCAGCGCCTGGACTCCCTCGCCGAGCGGCGCGACCCGAACCCTGCGCGGCATCTGGATCAACGGCAACGACGGCATGGTCGTTGGCGACAACGACACCGTGATCCGACGCGTGGGCAGCGGCTGGATGCCGGTCAACGTGGTCGGCGCCAACGGCACGTCCTTGCGAGCGGCCTGGGGCGCCGACGCGTCCAACATCTGGATCGTCGGTGGTGGCGACGCCACCAACCTCATGCAGAACATCTACCCGGGCAAGATCCTCAAGTACAACGGCGCCTCGGCCCTGCAGGTCTACAACACCGTCGGTGGCACCACCGTTCAGGCGGTCTGGGGCACCGACGCCAGCCATGTCTGGGCAGTGGGCGACTCCGGCGTCATCGTCCACTGGAACGGCTCGGCCTGGTCCGTCCAGGATAGCGGAACCATGTTCTCGCTCTACGGAATCTGGGGCACCAGTCCGACCGACGTCTACGCGGCTGGAGCCGGCGGCACCGTGCTGCACTACGACGGCACCAAGTGGTCGCGCAAAGAGACCGGCACCGGCGTCAACCTGGTCAACGTCTTCGGCATCGGCAACGACGTGTACGTGAGCGGCTTCTCCGGAGCCCTCCTCCACTACACCAAGCAGTAAGCCAGCGCCGCTCTTCCGCTTTTCCCCTGCCCCCCCCATTTCTGACCGCCGAGGCTCGCATCCACCGGATGTGAGTCTCGTCTGCTGCCCCGGTCTGTCGACGCAGATGTAGCGTTTGCCGCAGGCGAAGTGCTAGCCTCAGAAGTGGAAACCGTATATAAGGACGGCAGTCCTTTCGCTGGCAGCCAGCCAGCTGGCCTCGCGCATCCTGTGCCCTAACTGGAGGCAACACATGTTGGGTCTCGGCCCGATGGAACTCGTGCTCATTCTGTTCATCGTCCTCATCATTTTCGGGGCTGGCAAGCTCCCGCAAATTGGTGAGTCGCTTGGCAAGAGCATCAAGAATTTTAAGCGTGCATCCGACGGTCGTGACGAGCTGGACGTGAGCCCGGGCAAGGGTTCCAACCGCGAGCTCGACGGCGACAAGCCCCACGACAAGGGCTAGTCGTCGCTGGCCCTCGACGCTGTAAGTCTGCGACTGCCCAGAGCGAGCTTGCCGGCAACGACGATGCCAGCAGAAATGAAGATAGATGAGCGACTCTCGCGTCATCAAGCGATACAGCAACCGTAAACTCTACGACACCCAGAGCAGCCAGTACGTCACGCTGGAGCAGATCGCGCAGATGATCCGCGCCGGCGAAGAGGTCAAGGTCCTCGACAACAGCAGCAAGGAGGACCTGACCTCTGTGACGCTGGCGCAGATCATCTTCGAGGAGGAGAAGCGGCAAAAGAGCTTCATCCCTCTGGGCGCCATGCGCCACCTCATCCAGTCGGGCGGGGCGTCGCTCCAGGAGCTGGCCCAGCAGGCGCAGGCCCGCGTCTTGAGCGTTTTCCGCAAGGGTGACGCGGGCATGGACTCGCTGGAGCCCGAGACGCTTGAGTCGCTATCGGCAGCTGACCGCGAGCTGCGGCGGGCGACGAATGAACAGGGCCCGGTTCGCGAGCTCATCGACCGCTCGCAGCAGACGCTTGAGGAGTGGCAGCGCCGGGTCGATGACCGAATCCGACAGATTGTCGACCACCTGTCGCCCTTCGCCGCCCTCGAAAAAGAGGTCGAGCGCCTCTCCCTCCGCGTCGCTGCGATCGAAAAAAAGCTCGGTCTGCCCCCGTCCACCGACAAACAGTAAGCGCCTGCTCGCCGATTGCGCCGGCATCCGTTGCGCTCCCCGCCCCCTGGAATTATGTTCCTAAAACACTGAGGAGAGACAGATGGCATCCGAACACATCAAGCATCTGACTGACGCGAACTTTTCTACTGAGGTTCTCCAGTCAGCTACGCCTACCCTTGTGGACTTCTGGGCCACCTGGTGCGCTCCCTGTCGCGCCATCGCCCCCCATGTCGAGTCCATTGCACGCGATTTCCACGGCCGCGTAAACGTCGGCAAGATGGATATCGACCACAACCAGAAGACCCCGACCAGCTACGACGTGCGCTCGATCCCGACGCTGCTCTTGTTCCACAATGGCAAAGTCATCGGCCAGCTCGTCGGCGCCGTCCCCAAGGCCAAGCTGGAGACCTTCATCAAGGACGCTCTGGCCAAAAACAGCGCCCAGCCCCAGGTCTAACCCTCCCGCGCAGTTCTCGCTGCCATCCAGCTCCCGATGGCGCAACAATAAGGAATGGCTGCACGTTTCCAGGGCGACGATGTCGCGGCAGCGCTAATTTACGCGCTGGCCGCGCTCGCTGGTCCAGCGGTCGTCAGCTGGTTCGCAGCGACGGCAGCGCAGCTCAGCGCCGCCGCTTTTTCGCCTGAGCGCCTGACTGCCGCCGTCGCGTGCAGAGACGGCGGAACGCTGCTGCTCAAGTCGCTGGGACTGCTGGCGACCGGTGCCGGTCTGATGGTGCTGGTAGCCGGCGCCGTGCGAGCTCGATTTCTGGGCCCCGCCAAGCTGACGGCAGCGCGAAACCCCATGGGAACCGCGGGCTTGCTGCTGATATGGACGATTTTCGCTGGCCTGCTGCTGGGCTCGTGGCTGAGCTTGATGTCCCCAGCCACTGATGAGACCGCGCCGGCCCTGGGAAACCTGGTCCGCGCCCTCCTGGCCACAGCGGCCACAGCAGCGGTGGCGCGCATCGTGATCCAGGCCAGAGCCGGGGCCGCCCCGTCGACGACCACCGGCAGTTGACGACAACCCCGGAGCGGGCAAGACTCGTTGCCATGCTCCAGTCCCAGATCCTTTCAATGTTGCGGGCCACTTGGCTCACCACGGCCCTGGCCGGCTCGCTCAGCCTGGCCAGCTGCGCCAATCAGCCCACTGTGGTCCCAGGCCCGACGTCAGTGGGCGTCGGCGTGGCCCAGATCCAGCGCGATATCGTCGCTGTGCGCCCCCTGGTCAGCAGCCGCTGGGCCGTCGAGTTTCTGGAAGCCGGCCCGCGCATCCCGGGCATCGCACCGAGGCAGCTCGGCAACGAGACGGTCGACGAGGTTGGCTACTATTTTGGCAACGGCGACTCGCCCATCTTCTGGGCCAGGCTCCTCGATCTTCTGGGTCAGAACGACAACCGCAGCATCGTCGGTCGGCGCATCCTCGACCTCAGCCTCAGCTCCATCGGTCCCCTGCGCATCCTCTCGCTCGCCGGAGCCGATGCAGTCGGAGTCAGCCCTTCGACGAGGCTGGCCGCCCTCTACGGCATGCCCGGTGACCAGGGAGCGGCGCCGCTGTTTGGCCGCAATATCGCTGGCCATGTCTCGCTCATCACCGGCGTGCTCCCGACGGACGCCGCTGCGCGCACGGCAGTTGGCGGCGGCTACGACGCCGTCGTGGTGAAAAACTACCTCAAGCGCGGCTACCTGCACCCCACCGACACGGCGCCGCCCGAGACGCAGCTGCGGCTGGGCGTGAGCGACGAAGAGTATCTGCGCTTTCTGCTCGACATCCTCAAGCCCGGCGGCCGGCTGGTCGCCTACAACCTCTGCCCCGCACCCGCGTCGGGAGCACAGCCTTACAACCCGCATGCCGACTGCCGGAGTCCCTTCACGCAGGCACAGTGGCAAGGGGCGGGCTTCCGCGTCCTGGACTACGACCGCAGCGATACTCCGACGGCGCGCACCTTCGGTCAGGCGCTGGGCTGGGACCGCGGACCGGCGGCCGTGAACCTGGAGAGCAACCTGTTTGCGACCTATACGCTGGTCGAGCGACTGTAACCAGTCTCACTGCGGGCGTCAGAGCTCGCAGTGAGCGGCTGGATTTCGGCGGTTTTTCGGGGAATCGAGCGGAATTCGGAAGGATTTGGCGAGCTTCGGGCTAGCGCTTGCCGGTGCGGGCTTCGCTGGCGCGTCCGCGACAGGTGCCCGAGCAGAAGCGACGCACAGCAGTTCGGCCGCTGCTCTTGACGACGAACGCCTTGCCGCAGCGCTCCCACTCGCACTGACGCAGCTCTTCACCGGGGCCCAGGACCACACCGGGGGGCGGCGTCAGCCCTCCCTTTCCCGGCTTGCCACCGTCGTCGCTGGCAGCGGCGGCCTTCTTCTTGGAGCTCTTCGCAGGCTCTGGAGCAGGAGCAGGCTCCGCAGCCTTGGCAACCTTGGCGGGCTTGGCCGGCGCGGTGGGCTTGACCGGCTCTGCTTTTGCGACGGGCTTGGTCGACTTGGCAGGCTCGGGGGCCTTGGCAGGCGCGGCCGGCTCGCTCTTCTTGGCAGCCTTGGCGGCCGGCGCAGGCGGCTCGCTCACTTTAGGAGACTTGGCCGACTTGGGAGCCACTGCGGGCTCGTCTTCATCCTCAGCCGGAGCCGCCTTGGCAGCCTTGGCCGGAGCGGGCGCTGGGGCCGGAGCCGCTGCTTTCACATTCGACTTGGTCGACTTGGCCGGAGTCGCGGCCTTGGCGGGCGGAGCGGCCTTGGCGACGGGCTCAGGCTCTGGTTCAGGCTCGGGCTCGGCCTTGGGAGCAGGCTTGGCTGCGGCGGCTTTTTTGGAGATGACCGGCTCAATTACCTTTTCAGGCTCTGCCTTTGCGCCCTTTTTGGCGGCGACCGGAGCGGGCGCCTCAATCTCTGGAGGTGGCTCGGGCTCGGCAACGACCTTGGCCCCCTTTTTGGGGGGACGCGCAGCGGCAGGCGGGGCCACCACCGGCTCAGGCTCAGCCTTGGCCTTGATGGGAGCGGGTGGCGGCGCGGCAGCAGCGGCGGCAGCAGCAGCGGCAGCAGCGTTGGCGGCTCGGCTGGCCCGCAGCGCCGCAGCTACTGAACTCACTGGAGCAGAAGCGGCGGCAGGTGCCTTGGGAGCGGCGGGAGCAGCGCTGGTCGGCTTCGCGACATGACTGGATGGGGCCTCAGCCTGTGCGGCCACAGCGGCTCGCGGAGAGACGCGCGAAGGAGCGGCAGGCTTTTCGGCCACGGTGGCCTGTCCCCCGGCGCCGGCCGATGCCGGAACCTTGGGAGCTGAGCCGGAAGTTTTGCTTCCCCCGGGTGATGACGGCCCCGAGTTATCGACTCGAACGGGGCGAACCCGCGAAGGCAACGGCTGGGTTGTCTCGCAGGAAGGGATGCGCTCGGCCGAGCGCGGCGTAAATGCCGCGAACGGATCGTGCGGACGGAAAGCTGGCGTCGGGGGTGTGAAGTGACGTCCGTTGCTCATTGAATAAGCTCCATCAAGGCGTGCTCCATGAAGGCAGACTCCTGGTGCAGACGGGATATGCTCCAGACACTGCTCACTGGCGGCTTAATTTACCACCTTGGCGCGCGGACGGGCATAGAAATGGTCTCGAAGGGCGCGGAAAGCAAGCCAGTAATGTAGTCCCGTCAGCACCTTGTAAGCCTGACAACCAAGTGACGAATTACGTAACCAGGCAGCCAGCTTATTTATTGGAAGTTTCCTAACGGTTGCAGAGATCATGTCATGGAGTCCCTGCGCACAGGCCGGAAGGCGTGCTGGTTGTGCAGAGGTTCTGACTCAAGCGGTTGCCGGTGCCGGCGTCTTCGATGTCGGCGCGGGCGCTGCGAACGGCCTGATTCTTCCCGACATCCAGGTTGCTGGTGCCGGTGAGGAGCTCGATGGCGCAGCGGGCGCTGGCGGCGGCGCTGTTTGCGGTGACGATGCTCGCGGATTCGTTGCGAACCGCGATGGCGTCGCCACTTTCGGCAAAGCAGGTGGCCACGGTGGCGGCGGCACTGCGCTTGGTGGTGATGAAGCTGTTTTTGTCGATGTGAACCAGCCCGCTGCCGTTGTCGGTGGACAGGATGCCCTGAAGGGTCTCGACAAAGCGGCTGCCCGAGACGGTCATCTTGCCAAGGGTGTTCTTGCTCAAGAGGATGCCGCGGTCCGCGGTGATGACGACGGCGCTGGTGATGGAGCTGCTGCCGGCGCTGGCCAGCTGCACGGCGGTGCCGACGCCCTTGCAGGGGTCGCCGGTGAACGTGAGGTCGGTCAAGGTGGCGCGGTCGATGGTGCCGCTGGCCCCTGCTGAGAGCTGGATGCCGGTCTGAGCCAGGGAGCCCTGCGCGCCGGCGCCATGCAGCACGGTGTCG
>Ga0075163_10014941_pt1 | contig 10012 bp, 9 predicted proteins | sample JI1023141ADNA_FD_71478 | JGI IMG/M metagenome (GOLD analysis project Ga0075163, IMG submission 71478) | Wastewater effluent complex algal communities from Wisconsin, to seasonally profile nutrient transformation and Carbon sequestration -... | ecosystem: Engineered > WWTP > Effluent > Algae... | reverse complement strand
CGCGGCGAAATCGACCTCGCGCTGTGCCGCCAGCCGCCGGTGGTGCCCGAGGGCTGGTCGTTTCACGCGCTGCTGGAGGATCGGTTCGTCGTGGCCTGCGCCGCCGACCATCCGCTGGCGCGCCGGCGCAATCTCGAGCTGGCCCAGCTGGCAGGGCAGACCTGGCTGCCGTCACCGGCCGGGTCGGCGGCGCGGGTCTGCTTCGATGCGATGTTCGCGCAATCCGATGACGAGCTTCGGATCTGCCAGGTGATCACCCGCACACTTGCGCTGACCTGGGCACTGCTGCGTCAGCAGCCGCTGCTGACGGTGGTGCCCTACTGCGTGGTCGCCCACCTCGTGGACACCGGCGAACTGGCCGTGCTGAAGATGCGCGACGCGATGCCGCTCGAGCCGATCGGGCTGATGACGGCGATCGAACCCGCCGGCATCGCGACGGGTCGACTGACCGAGTTCCTCGTGCAATTCACCGGCAAGCCCAGAATACGAGACCGTGCCGCTGGCAAACCGCGCCGATGACGGGACAAGGGCTCGCTGTCGGACCCGGCATCGAGACGGCCCGTTCGATGCGCCTCAGGTTGCCGCGCCGATCAGGCGGACGAAGTGCGCCGCCACGCGTGCCGGCTCGGCATCAAAGCCCGTGAACAGCCGGAAGGCGCCAATCGCCTGACCGACCGCCATCGTGCCGCCATCCACCGTGCGGCAGCCGAGTGCACGTGCCGCGCGCAGCAGTTCGGTCTCGAACGGGAAATAGACGATCTCGGCCACCCACAGGCCAGGATGCAGCAGCGCCCCGGGCAGCGGCAGTCCAGGCAGCTTGCTCATCCCGGTCGGCGTCGCGTGCACCAGGCCGCAGGCGCCCGACAACGCACGGGCAGCGTCCGGCTCGGCCACAGCGCGCCCCCCCGGGTAGACGCGATTCAGTGCAGCGGCCAGGGCCCGGGCGCGCACCGGGTCCGTGTCGACGATGCGCAGCGACGCCGCCTCCATTCGCAGCAGCGCATGCGCAATGGCGGACCCCGCGCCACCCGCGCCGACGAGCACCACGCACGAAAGATCCGCCCCGGGCAGCGCACGCTCGAAGCCCCAGCGCCACCCGCTGCCGTCGGTGTTGTGGCCAATGGCCCGTCCGTCGCGAAAGACCACCGTATTGACCGCACCCATCGCCCTGGCCTCCTCGGAGAGCCCGTCGAGCTGCGCGAGCACCGCCTGCTTGCAGGGGTAGGTGATGTTCAGCCCGGCAAAGCCCATCCACTTCGCGGCGGCGATCAGTGTCGGCAGCGCTTCGAGGCCGACGCCCGCCCGATCGAGGTCGATCAGCTGGTAATGCAGGCGCAGGCCGTGCTCGGCCGCCTCGGTCTCATGCATCGCCGGAGTCAGCGAGCGCTGTATGCCGGCGCCGATCAGGCCGACGAGACGGCGCGACGACGCGTCGACCGTGGGCGTGGCCATGGCGGCAAGGGGAGTCGAGGCAGGCGACATGCGGGCGTCTCGGGATCGGATGGCTGCGCAGTATGTACCGCATGGTTCACAAACGGCAATGCCCTCGAACCGAATCGATTATCGCCTCAAGGCGACCGATGACGTGCCGTACAGGTTCGCGGCGCTGCAGATTGACGCGCGTTAACTGGCTGGTACATTATTCCGGCCTACCTAGACGAAGGCCGCCACCGGCTCACCAGGAGACAAGTCCATGTCGCACTCACGCCAACGCCGCTCGCTTCTGGCCGGCACCGCCTCGCTCGCCGCCGCCGCCGCCGCCCCGTGGGCGTCCGCGCAGGGGAAGATCACCCTGACCTATTCCGACACGGTGCCCGAACAGGATCCGCGCGCGGCCATCCTGCGCGACGTGTTCGGCAAGGCGCTCGGCGCGGATTTCGAGTTCAAGCCGTACTTCGGCGCCACGCTGTTCAAACAGGGCACCGAGCCGGTCGCGATGCAGCGCGGCAACCTCGACATGGCCAACCTGGGCGCGTTCGACGTGACCAAGCAGATCCCGGCCTGGAGCCTCGTCACGACGCCCTACCTGTTTCGTGACGCCGCGCACATGAAGAAGGTGTTCGGCAGCGAGGTCGGGCGCGAGCTGTTCAAGATGATGGAGGACCAGATGGGCATCAAGGTCCTCTCGGTGCCCTACATCGGTACACGACACCTGAATCTGAAGCCGAAGAAAAAGATCACGACGCCGGCCGACCTGGCTGGCATCAAGCTGCGCATGCCGCCTGGCGAGGGCTGGCAGTTCGTCGGCACGGCCCTGGGCGCCAATCCGGTGCCGGTGGCCTACACCGAGACCTACACCGCGCTGCAGACGGGTGCCATCGATGCGCAGGACAACCCGATGAGCGGCACCAAGTCGATGAAGTTCTACGAGGTGACCACGCAATTTGTCCTGACCGCGCACCTGGTGGCGAACAACCTGTTCGCGATCACCACGAAGAAGTGGAACGCCATGACGCCGGCGCAGCAGAAGACGGTGCAGGCCGCGGCCGATCGCTTCGCCGACGCGATCTCGGCGCAGATGGAAAAGGACGAGACCGAAATGGCCGCGTTCTTCAAGGCCCAGGGTCTGGATGTCTACGCGCCCGACGTGGTTGCCTTTCGAAAGCACGTGCTCGACGTCTACGCGAAGTCCAAATTCGCCAAGGACTGGCGGCCGGGCATGCTCGAGCGGATCAACGCGCTGTGATCGCCTGGCTTCGGCGCGGCGCCGAGGCTGTGCTCGTGCTGATGATGGGGGCGATGTTCGTCGCCTTCATCCTGCAGGTCATCTTCCGCTACGCGCTCAACCTGCCGGTCGGCTGGACCGACGAGGTCTGCACCCTGGTCTGGCTCTGGGGCATCCTGTGGGGCGCATCCTTCGTGCTGCGCAACCGCGAGGACATCCGGTTCGACATGGTCTACAGCCACCTGCCGCGCGCGGTGCGGCGCGCCTGCACGGTCGCGGCCAGCGGTTGCGCCGTGCTGCTGCTGCTGGCGTCGCTGCCGGCCACCTGGTCCTACGTCACCTTCATGAAGGTGGAGTCCACCGCCAGCTTCGGCATTCCGCTGAATTGGGTGTTCTCGATCTACGTCGTATTCGTCCTTGCCATGGCCGTGCGTCACGCCGGCATCGTCCTGGATGCCCTGCGCGGCCGCCTGGTCGAGGACGGCCATCGGCTTGGCGACGGGGGTTCGGCGACGTGATGGGACTGCTGTCGCCGTTCGGATGGTGCATGCTCGGCATCGGCGCGCTGAGCCTGCTCGGGCTGCCGATCGGACTGTCGATGATCGGCGGATCGGTGCTCTACCTGGCCATATCCGGACAGGACATCGGCATCGCGGCCGAACAGCTGGTGCAGGGCCTGACCAACACTTACACGCTGCTGGCCATTCCGCTGTTCATTCTCGCCGCCGAGATCATGAACATGGGCTCGCTCAGCGACCGGCTGCTTGCCTGGTGCAACGCGCTGGTCGGACGCTTTCGCGGGGGCATGGGCCACGTCAACGTCGTCTCGTCGCTGATCTTCTCGGGCATGTCGGGTTCGGCGATCGCCGACGTCGTCGGTGTCGGCAAGCTGACGATGGACATGATGACCAAGGGCGGGCGTTACACGCCGGCCTACGCGGCGGCGATCACGGCGGCCACCGCCACCATCGGCCCGATCATCCCGCCGTCGATTCCGCTGGTGCTGTATGCGCTGATCTCCGACACCTCCATCGGCTACCTGTTCGCGGCCGGCGTCGTGCCGGGCCTGGTGATGACGCTGGTGATGATGCTGCTGAACGGCTGGCTCGCGCACCGGCGCAACTTCCCGGTGGAACCGGCAGTGCCGATGCGCGAGTTCCTGCCGCTGACCTGGCGCGCACTGCCGGCGCTGATGATGCCGGTGGTGCTGCTGGGTGGCATCTACAGCGGCGTGATGACACCGACCGAGTCGGCCGCGGTGGCGGCGCTGTATGCACTCGTGATCTCGGCCGTGCTGTACCGCTCGGTCACGGGTCGCGGCCTGTACGGCTCGCTGCTGAACAGCGGCCGCCAGATGGCCTCCGTCGGCATCCTGATCGCCGGCGCGCTGGTCTTCAACTTCGTGGTCACGAAGGAAGACGTGCCGCAGACGGTGAAGGTATTTCTCGAGGGCTTCCACCTGGGGCAGGTCGGGTTCCTGCTGCTGGTCAACGTCGTGCTGCTGGCGCTGGGCGCGCTGCTCGAGGGCGGAACCATCCTGCTGGTGATCGTGCCCATCCTGATCCCCACCGCCCAGGCCCTGGGCATCGACATGGTGCACTTCGGGCTGGTCGTCACGATCAACCTGATGATCGGCCTGATCACGCCCCCTTATGGGTTGCTGCTGTTCATCGTCGCCAGCATGGCCAGGGAACCGCTGACGGCGGTGATCCGCGAGGCCGTGCCCTACATCGTCGTGCTGGTCGCGGCGCTGCTGTTCCTGACCTTCGTCCCCGACTCGGTGCTGTGGCTGCCCCGGCAGCTGGGCTACAAAGGCTGACCATGATCAATCCCGAGCTGACCGCCTTCCTGGCCGACTGGGCCGCCGCCTGGGCCCCGCTGCCGGCCAGTGCCGGCCCCGCGGAACGCCGGGCCCACTTCGAAACCGTGGCCGCCGCGACGCGCGAGCCGACCCCGCCGGGGGTCACCACGCGGGAGCATTGGGTGACCCGCGATGATCGCCGTGTCCGGGTGCGCGAATTCAGGCCCGCCGCGGCAAGGCCGCAGCCGGCGCTGATCTACCTGCACGGTGGCGCCTGGACGCGGGGCAGCCCCGAGACGCACTGGGACATCACTGCCGGCCTCGCGGCGCGCACCGGGCGAGTCGTGTTCAGCGTCGACTATGCGAAGGTGCCCGAGCATCCGTTTCCGGCCGCGGTGAACGACGTGCGCGCCGTCGTGGCCTGGCTGTTCGAGCAAGCCGGCGCGCAGGGGGTCGATGCGACTCGCATCGCGATCGCCGGCGACAGCTCCGGCGCCAACCTCGCGGCGGCGATGACGCTGGCGTTTCGCGGCACGGCCTGCCGCATCGAGCGGCAGCTGCTGGTTTACCCCGCCTGCGACTTCGACACCGATCGCCCTTCGTATCGCGAGAACGCCGACGGCCCCATTCTCAATGTGGCATCGATGCCGATGGTCAATGCCGCGTACTGCCCAAACCCCGCCGACCTGAAGAATCCATTGGCCGCGCCACTGCTGGCCGACAGCCATGCCGGGTTGCCGCCGGCCTACATTGCGGTGGCCGAGCACGACCCGCTGCGCGACAGCGGAATGGCGTATGCCGAAGCGCTCCAGGCCGCCGGCGTGCCGGTGACACTGGACCGCGGTCCCGGCCTGATCCACAGTTATCTGCGCGCACTGACCTATTGCGCCGACGCTCGGGCGAGATTCGAGCGGATGGCGCTCTGGCTTGGCGGCGCACGCCCCTGATCGGCACCGACAACGACCCGCCCGGTGCACCTACTTGCGCACGAAGCGCACGATCATCTCGATGATGCTGTCGCGGCGCGCGATGATCGCCGCCGGCGTGTCGAGGTCGCGCTGGAAGATCAGCGAGAAGGTGTAGCGGTTCGCCACGTTGAACACCGAGAGCGCGCTGATCGACCGGTGAAGGTCGACCGGGTCGATGCCGCCGCGAAACAGCCCGGCGTCGAGTCCACGCTGCAGCACGCGCTTCAGGCCGTCGATCGCCGGCACGTTGAGCTGCTGGATGGCCTTGCTGCGGCGCAGGTACTCGGCGCGATGGATGTTCTCGGTCATCACGAGCCGGATGAAATCGGGGTTGGCGAGCTGGTAGTCGACCGTGAAGCCGATCAGCCGGCGCAGCGCATCCTCGGGCGGCAGATCGTCCAGGTGCAGGTTGGACTCGATCGCGCGCATGCGCCGGTAGGCTTCTTCGAGCACCGCAAGGTAGAGCCCCTCCTTGCTGCCGAAGTAGTAGTAGATCATGCGCTTGCTGGTGCTCATCGCCTTGGCGATGACGTCGATCCGGGCCCCTGCCAGGCCCTTGTCCGCGAACTCGCGCGTGGCGACCGACAGGATGTCGGCCATTGTCCGCTCGGGATCGTGGGTGCGCGTTGGAGCCTTCGCCGCGACCGCGCGGCGGCGTTTCTGTACCGTTTCGTTCATTTGCGCAGTGTAGAGGACGGACCGGTTCGCCGCGCAAGCGTCCGTGCAACACGATCCGCCGGCCACGAACACGAGCTTCACGGCACGCCCTGACCGGGCATGCCGTCGGGCGCCCCGTCCCGTCGGCCTACAACGTGTCCAGCACCCGGCGCACCTCGCGCAGATAGTCCTCGAACTCGTGCAGGTCGACGTGGCCGGCACCCGCGATCGTCACGACCCGCGCCCCTGGTGCGCCCGCCGCCAGTTCGTGGCTGTGCGACACCGGGATGAGCTGATCCTTGTCGCCATGCAGCAGCAGCACCGGCCGCTCGATGCGCGCCAGGACCTGATCGGTGCGCAGCTTGTAGCGCAGCAGTGCGGAGGGCACCCACGGATAGTGGTACGCGGCCAGCGCGGCCATGCTGCGGTAGGGCGACACCAGCAGCGTGAGGTCGGGCTGCTCCTGCGCGGCCAGGCTCGCGGCCAGCCCCGAGCCCAGCGAGCGCCCGAAGAACACGACCTTTCGCCCCCGGTAGCGCGGCGCGTAGCGCGCCCACACGGCACGGGCATCGGCGTTGAGCTGCGCCTCGCTCTCGATGCGCCCGGTGCTCTTGCCATACCCGCGATAGTCCATCATCACCAGGTCGAAGTTGGCCTGGCGGTAGAAATCGGTGGTGACGAACCAGCTGCGCAGGCTGCCCGCGTTGCCGTGCAGGTAGAACACGACCCCCTTAGGCTCGGGCACCCTGAGCTCCAGCACCGACAGCCGCGCGCCCGGAACCTCGACGAAGGCCTCGTGCACGTCGGGCGCCCTCGACAGCACGGTGTCGGGCGCCAGCACCTCCGGCTGGAACAGCAGGCGCTCCTGGCGAAACCACAGCATCGCGAGCACGGCGCCATAGGCCACCGGCAGCGCGACGGCCAGCACGGTCAGCACGAACGCAAACCCGCGCACCGGTTGCTCACCGGTGGCGCGCATGGAACGAGGCGCATCCTGCCGCAGGCATTCGACGAAACATGTTTGGCATCCCCTGAAGCGCGCCAGCTTAACCGAGACCGGTATCGCCGGTCGGCGCGCGCGTTCGGCGCCCGCGCCTGCCCGCCCGATCAGCGGCATGTGCGCAGCGGTAGTACGCTGGCGCTGGCGCGCGCCGCGCGCCCCGGACCCGATGGCGCGACCCGCCGGCCTCGTTGACCCGGAAGCTTTCAAGGACAGCCATGACCCAGGCTCCCAGCACCCGATGGAAGGAGCGCATTGCGCCCGACGAACAGGTCCGTTATGAGCAGGCGGCGCAGCAGATCGTCGCGATCCAGCGCCAGCGGTCCGAGCGCTTCGGCACGGGCCGCGCGCTGCATCGCAAGGGGATCACGGCCGCGCACGGCGAACTCACGGTCGCCGCCGGCCTGCCCCCGCACGCCGCGCACGGCCTGTTCGCACAACCCGGCCGGCACGAGGTCTGGCTGCGCCTGTCCAACGGCGGCATGGACCGTGCCGCAGACCGAAAACCCGACATCCGCGGATTCTCGCTGCGGGTCTTCGGCGTGTCGGGCGATTCGGCGCTGGGCAATGGTCCCGCGAAGTCCCAGGACTTCACGCTGATCAACCAGGATGCGTTCTCGACCAGCGGCAGTGCCGAATTCATCGAGTTCGTGGTCGCGGCATCGCAGGGCGGCACCGCGCTGCTGAAGTTTCTCGTCCGCCGCTATGGCGTGCTGGGTGCTGTCGGCCAGGTGCGCAAGGCACTGCGCACTTTCGGCAAGCCGTTCGGCGGCTTTGCCACCGAGCCCTTCAACAGCGTGCTGCCGATGGCCTGCGGACCCTATGCGGTGCGAGTGCGAGTGACGCCCGATCCGGCCAATGGCGCACCGTCGGCCGGCGCGCCGGGCGACTGGAACGCCGACTTCAGCAACCGTCTCGCCCAGCGCCCCCTGGCCTGGGACATGGCGCTGCAGTTCTTCACCGAAGAAGCCGTCACGCCGATCGAAGATGCTTCGGTCGCCTGGCCCACGCCCTGGCTGACCGTCGCCAGGCTGACATTGCCCGCGCAGGACACCGGATCGGCCGCGGGAGCCGCCCTGTCGGAGCAGGTCGAAGGATCGGTGTTCGATCCGTGGCAGGCCCTGGCCGAACACCGGCCGCTGGGCGACGTGCAACGGGCCCGCAAGGTCGTCTATTTCGCCAGCCAGAAGGCGCGCGGCGCGGCTTCCTGAGCGGGCGGCGAGGCCGCCGCGATCGCCTTTGTGCCGCGGTTCCGCGAGCGCCCGCTGAGGACCGAAGACGCGGCCGAAGGCACCCGGTCCTTCGTCGAACACTGGGCCGCGGTATTCAAGGGCCGATGGCACAGGTGGCCAGCCGGTTGCCGCCCTCGCGATAAGATCCGACTTATCGACAGTCAGGCTGGGAGTTGGAGTGGGTCATTCGCAGGTTGAAAAGGCGCGAAGCCGCGAACGGATCCTGACCGAAGCGGCCGCGCGGATTCGCGACGGGGGCTTCGAGTCGATCGGCGTCGCCAGCCTGATGAAGAGCGTCAACCTCACGCATGGCGGGTTCTACGGCCACTTCGCCTCCCGCTCCGAGCTGCTGGCGCTGGCGCTCGAGCGCGCTCTGGCCGACGGCGAAGCGAACGCCCGGGCTGCCGCCGGCCCCGGTCGCGCGCGCAGCTTTGCCGCGATCGTGCGCAGCTACCTGAGCCGCACTCATCGAGACGCCCCCAAGACCGGCTGCGCCATCGCCTCCCTGGCCGCCGATGCGGGGCGCGCCGACATCGACGCGCGCACGGTCATGGCGTCGCATATCGAAACCTTCTTCGCAACTGTCGCCACCGCGAGCGGGTCGGACGACGACCAGGACGCGATGGTGGCCGTCAGCGCCATGGTCGGGGCTCTGATGCTCTCGCGCGTGCTGCCCGATGCCAGACGCTCCGACGCCCTGCTCAGGGCAGTGCGCGATCATCTGATCCAGAACCAGACCGGCTCGACCGAACAGGGCTGACACCCGCCCGGGCGCCGATCGGCGCCCGCAGACTCCATTGGACACGACATGAAAGACCGATCGAACCCGACGAACCCGCGCCGCACGACCTTGCGGCCACTGATGCGCGCCTGCGCCGCGCTGGCGGCTTCGGCGTTCGCCGGGCTGTGCTCGCCCGCCTTCGCGGCCTTTCCCGAGAAGCCGATCACGCTGGTGATTCCGTACACGCCTGGCGGTGCGGCCGACGTGGTCGGACGCATCATCGCGCGCCACCTGGTCCTTCACCTTCCCGGCAGTTCGGTCGTGGTGGAGAACAAGCCCGGCGCCGGCACGGTGCTGGCCGCCACCGCGGTGGCGCAGGCGCGCCCCGACGGCTACACGCTGTTCTACTCGGGCAATACCACCTACACGATGAACCCGGCCCTGCGCGCGCGGATCGGCTTCGATCCGATCAGGAGCTACGAGCCGATCGGCATGATCGGCACCGTGCCGCTGGCCATCGTCGCGCATCCGTCAGCGCCGGCCGACTCCCTGGCCAAGCTGATCGCGCTGGCCAAACAGAAGCCCGGACAGCTGACGATGGCCTCGTTCGGCGCCGGCACCTCATCGCACTTCGTGGGCGAACTGTTCAAGGCGCAGTCCGGCATCTCGATGGTGCACGTGCCGTACAAAGGCAGCGCCCCGATGATGCAGGACCTGATCGGCGGCCAGATTCCCTTCGCGGTCGACACGACCCTGGCCGCCGGGCCGCAGGCGCAGGCCGGACGGATCAAGGTGCTCGCGGTGTCCTCGCCCAAGCGGGCCATCAATCTGCCCGACGTGCCGACACTGGCCGAATCGGGGCTGCCCGGATTCGACCTGACCGCCTGGGGCGCCCTGGTGGCCCCGCGCGGCCTGCCCGCCGACGTGCGCGGCGCGCTGGTCAAGTCGCTGGCCGCGGCGATGGCCAC
>Ga0075163_10014940_pt1 | contig 10012 bp, 7 predicted proteins | sample JI1023141ADNA_FD_71478 | JGI IMG/M metagenome (GOLD analysis project Ga0075163, IMG submission 71478) | Wastewater effluent complex algal communities from Wisconsin, to seasonally profile nutrient transformation and Carbon sequestration -... | ecosystem: Engineered > WWTP > Effluent > Algae... | reverse complement strand
TTCGCGAAGGTTTCTCGGCGCCTTTTGCATAGCCTTTTTATTTTCTACCAATGGTAATGATGAGCTGCCGCCCTTGGCATTCGGGATAACCATTGCCCATGGTTCACCCGCCGACATATTATACTCTAAGATGTAGTTGGTGCTTAAGCCATCAGAAGCTTGTGCCGATTCTTCGCGACCAGCAGGAAGTACCGTAAGTTCAGTTTTACCTCTGGTTGTAAACTTGCTGTACTCATATGTGGTGAGCATGTTTCCCGCATTCGGCATTACACTTATTACACCGCCAACGATCAAGGCTGCAGATGTGATCAACAGGTATTTGATTTCCTTTTTAAGAATTAATCTAATAGCTTCAGCAATCGCGACCGCAGCAACCAAGAACGCCAGATAATAAGTCATCTGAAGGTGATTTGCTGAAATCTGAAGCGACATGAACAACATAAAAAGTACTGAGCCGAATAGCCATTTGCCACGAAATGCGAGAATCAAACCACCGAGAACAGGAGCCATGTATGCGATAGCGTTAACCTTGGTGATGTGACCACCACCGATATACATAATATTAATAGTAGACAAGCCGAAAGAAATTCCCGCCACTATACCAAGCCAAGGGTTGACGCGCAAGCAGAGCATCAAAATGTACATACCCAGCATACACATAAACAATGACGCCTCAGGGGGTGAGAGATTTAATGTGATAACATTACTAAGCCCTCTGATAAGGTTAGAAGGATATATCACATTTGTTTGATAAGCTGGCATACCACCAAACATGTTGTTGCTCCAAAGCGCTTCGTCGCCATTCATCAGGCGGTAGTCAGCTGTTTCTTTGGCCATACCCATGACCTTTTGAAAGTCGGGCTGCTTCAACCCAATTTCATCACTCAATAGAGAGAAAAAACTGGTTGCAATAACAACAAAAACGAGCACTGCCACAGCATGAGGCAGCAATTTTAGGAGCTTTGATTTCATCTCAAAAAAATTCGATAATTAAGGCGGGAAGGTATAACACAGATCAGCACAGGAGAAATGCTAATCTTTAATTTCCACGTAGTCAACATAATCACCACCAGAATTACCCTTTTTTCCATGTTGAGGCTTCTCAATTGTTACCTCACCCTCATTGCGCGGTGGCTGCTGATTTGATTGATATCTGCGGGCATTTTCCCTCATTTTTTCCTCTGCCCTTTTCATAACATGAGGCAATGCCATTCTTGCCACCAATCTGATGATAAAAGAAATAATGAAGATCCACAAAATGATCCTCAGAATTCCAGATAAGGAAGATTCATAAACCATGGCGCGAAGCTAACAATGTAGTGGCCAATGTTTGGAAGTTATGTGCCAAAATATTCGAATACCATGCGAAAGGGTTCAAAAGCCGGAATTGTTATTCTATCACCAAAGGAGTGGATTTATTGGGACAATTCTTCGTTTTCAAAACAATTTTGTATTCACCCTTCGGTAAATAATAGAAGCCATTGTCAGATTTTTTGATGTTCACTTTCTCCTGATCTTCCTTCAAACTTGCATTCATCGCATTTTCCAATTCTTTTATTACCTTTTCGTCAATTGTTAGGTCATAATCGATGTAATTGAGTCCTTTATCGGCCGAAGCAATATTAATAGTGCGAAGGACTAATGCGTCTCCAAACACAATCTCCGCGCTTGCGGATTGCAATTCTATACCACTGTAGTATGCAAAACTCGCGCGTCGATCAGGCTGTGTGAACCACTTATTCCAGCCGCCACCAAAAGATCTTAGGTTAATTGATTTGTGACTAAATAAAAATGAACACGAATCATTCAAGTTTTCCAAAGCCGGGATTTCTTCCAGATCGATGATCCAAATGCTACGACCATGTGTTCCGACAACAAGGTCACGATCGCGATGTTGAATTGCCAAATCATGCACCGCCACCTCCGGAAGATCATCAGATAATAACATCCACGATTTGCCGGCGTTAATTGAGATATATAAACCATGGTCAGTACCCACATACAAAATATTGGCCGATGCAGGATCTTCTCTAATAACATTTACCGGTTCGATTGGCAAGTTGGATACAATATTTTTCCAGGTAATACCAAAATCATCACTTACAAAAACATAAGGCTGAAAATGATCCTGACGATAGCCATTCAGCGTAACATAAATTCTTTTGAGTTGATGCGAAGAAAACTGCACCCTCGAAACCCATAGATTTTTGGGCAAACCAGCAGAGATATTTTCCCATGTATATCCATTGTCTTTAGAAATATGGACAAGGCCATCATCGCTGCCTGTGGCGAGCAATCCAAAACGTAATTTAGATTCATCGATGCAGGTAATCGTTCCATATGGCACATTGCCTGATTTTTCGCCTTGTGTTAGATCACCACTCAAGGTTTCAAAGCTTTCACCCCGATTTGTAGAACGGTGAACCTTGTTTGAACAGATATAAAAAATATCTTGATTAAAAGAAGAAAGTAAAATTGGTGTTTGCCAATTCCATCGCAACGGACGTTCACCAAGTTTGTGCGACACATGAAGGCCTTTTTCTTCGCCATTGTTTTTATTTATGCGAGAGTAATTACCGAACTGAAAACCCGTATAAACAGTTTGATTATCGCGTTGATCCACCATCACCTGCATACCATCACCACCCATCAACTCCTTGAATGGATTTCTTCCGGTAACTTTCCATGCCTCATCAATTGTTGCATCATGAGGTGCATACCACACGCCATTATCCTGAAGTCCTCCATAAATATTGTAGTTCTCCGCATTGTCCACTTGAACAGTGTAGAATTGACCCACAGGGATCGAGTTACAATTTACAAAATTATGACCATCGTCATAACTGATCTGGACACCACCATCGCAGCCATTTATGATGTGTCCTGCCAATTGTGGGTTGATCCACAGCGCGTGATGATCGGCATGAACATTATCAGGATTAATTCCTTTGAATGTTTTTCCACCATCATCACTAGATATCAAAGGCACACCAGCGATATATATCTTTTCAGGATTCGCAGATGAAACCCTAATAAGTCCAAAATAATATCCGTATGTATAGACTACATCATCGAGATAATCTTCATGAGTGCGCTGCCATTTTGATGAAGATAAATCGAACCGGTAAACTTCAGCTCCCACAATTGGTGTATTAAAGAGATCCTCATTCGCGTCATAGAGATAGTCATAAACGGCAGATGGTTTAATCGCATCATTGTTGATCATCTCTTTGATTCTTTTGGCATCCATACCTTCTTCAAAACCATTTCTATTCAAAAAAATATTGAGTACAGAATCGTTAAGCGCAAGAAACGTTTCCTTACTCATATTCAAAAAGTCGTTCTTTTTTATACCAAGCTCATCATCCTTTTTATCCGCACTCTCCTTCGGTCTATAGCTTTGATTATCGAGCATTGCATACAAAAATTTTCCTTGATCAGAATGATGCATCGCAAGCCCAATTCGACCTACAAACTGCGAAGGGGTTTCGTTAAAGTTTGAGTTCTTTTCAGCTGCAGAATTGTGCGAAATAATCTTCCAGTTTTTTCCACCATCTGTTGATTGATAGACACCACTTCCTGCGCCTGAGCCTTCAAAATTCCATGCGGTTCTTGTGCGATGCCAAGTCGCGGCATATAGTTCGTCGGGATTCTTCGGATCGAAAATAAGATCAACACAACCTGTAGTTTCATTTACATAAAGTACCTGCTGCCAAGTAATTCCTCCATCAATTGATTTGTATACGCCGCGGTCTTTACTAGATGAATAGAGATGACCAAGTGCCGCAATCCAAATAATGTCATTGTTTGCCGGATGAATAAGTACCTTGCCAATGTGATGTGTATCATTTAAGCCTTTGTTCTCCCAGTTCCATGAAGACACACCATTAACATCACTTTTTGTCCCTTTAAACACACCAACACCGCTATAAGACGAGCGAGAAGAATTGACTTCACCAGTTCCAATCCAAATCGTTTCGTTGTTACTCCAGGCTACATCAAAATCACCTATTGTCATCACAGCTTCATGATCGAAAATTGGGCTGAATGACTGGCCATTGTTTTCAGTCACCCAAAGACCACCACTTGCATACGCTACAAAAAAATGATGAGGGTTCTTCGGATCAACTTCAATGTCTACAACACGACCACTCATCACAGTAGGACCAACGGAACGTGCTGAAATATTTTTAGTGAGACTGGCTTGCGACAATTTTTCTCTTTGAGATTCTGCAGAAACCCTCGCACTTGCCGGTGTTGCAACGATTACCGATGTACGCTGTTCACGTTTATTTTTCTTTTGTGACATAACATCAATTGATGAAGACAACAAAAGCATCAGCAAAAAGATGATTTTAAAGTCGCGTAAGTTTCCAAATTCACTCATGACAATTCAAATTAAATAGAAATGCTATTGGTATAAAAAAGAACAGGGTGCATAGGCACCCTGTCAGTAGTTTCGAATATTATTACTTGATGTATCGCCAGTCCTGATTGTTCTTGATACTTTTCAAAGATTCATAAATCAAACTGATTACCGCTTCCACATCGTTCATGTGCACCATTTCGACAGTGGTGTGCATGTAACGCAATGGCAAAGAAATGAGTGCACTTGCCACGCCGGCATTGCTGTATGCAAAAGCATCGGTATCGGTTCCTGTGCTTCTAGAAACAGCAGCACGTTGAATCGCGATATTGTTTTTGTCTGCCGTTTGAATAATATGCTTCAGCAAATTATTCTGCACAGCAGGACCGTAAGAAACAACAGGTCCTTTGCCACAGGCTAGGTCTCCATTGACCACTTTATTCATCATTGGTGTTTGTGTGTCATGGCAAACATCAGTAACGATAGCAACATCAGGTTTAATTCTGTGTGCAATCATTTCCGCACCGCGAAGACCAATCTCTTCTTGCACTGAATTGGTGAAATAAACACCGAATGGAATTTTATCTTTTTTCTCCTTGAGCAATCTTGCCACTTCAGCTATCATAAATCCGCCTATACGATTATCTAGTGCACGACCGAGATAATAACGATTGTTCATGATCATAAATTCATCTTCAAAAGTGCAGACCGTACCCACATGAATTCCCATTTTTTCCACTTCATCTTTTGAAGTAGCGCCAACTTCAAGGAAGAGGTTTTTCATGTTTGGTGTTTCTTCTTTAGCCGCATCTCTGACATGAATTGCCGGCCATCCGAATACACCTTTTACGACGCCCTTTTCGGTATGAATATTAACGCGCATGCTCGGCGCGATCATATGGTCGCTGCCGCCATTACGACGCAGGTAGATAAAACCATCGTTGGTGATATAATGTACGAACCATGAAATTTCGTCGGCATGAGCTTCAACGACAACCTTATATGGCGCATCAGGATTGATTACACCGACTACAGTGCCGTATGTATCCACGATATAGTCATCTATATAAGGACGAATATAATCGAGCCACATCTGCTGACCGGGCTTTTCAAAACCAGTAGGTGCAGCATTATTGATATACTTTTCGAGGAATGCGAGTGAATTAGCATTCGTGAGTTTGCCGGACTTTGCATTACCGGCAGAAGATTTTGTCTGCTTCTTTTTAGCCATAAAAAAAGAATGTTATTTCGGACAAAAATAACCACCCATGCAAGTGATTTTTTGCCGAACATCACAATAAAATCAAACTTTATCAATACTAAATGTTTAATCAATTGAAAGATCAAATCCAAACAAGATATATTGCGCTAAAAGGTTTGTGGCTTAATGAATACACTAACTTGCGCATTCATGAGCAGGTCAGATTCCAGCAGGATAAAAATTATTGATACGGGAGATGGATCACATTCGCTATACGACAATGTGCTGAATGAGACATACCATTCCCGACACGGAGCGCGAAGAGAATCAATGCATGTATTTATCGCATCGGGACTAAAAAAAATAGCGCCATCCAACTCACCTATCTGTATCTTGGAAGTGGGCTACGGAACGGGCCTTAATGCATTTCTGACAGCAATCGAATCCCGCGCATACGCCAGCGGAGTTCATTACACGACGCTTGAAACAAATCCTCTTGATGCGACAATTTATAACCAACTGAATTATGCATTGGACGAAGAAAAAGAATTGTTTAATAAAATTCAAGAAATCGACTGGGAGAAAGACGCTTTTATCAGCGATCATTTTACGATACTGAAAAAACAAGTAAAAGTTCAGGACTTTGCTACTGAAAAAAAATTTGATCTCGTCTACTATGATGCATTTGGTCCGCCTACACAACCCGAAATGTGGACCAAAGAAATTTTTGAGAGACTATACCATCATTTGAACAGAGGTGGGATCTTCGTTACGTACTGCGCAAAAGGTCAAGTCAGACGTGATCTTGAGTCATGTGGTTTTAAAGTCGAGAGATTGCCAGGGCCTCCGGGCAAAAGAGAAATGTTGCGTGCAACAAAACCATAATTTCCTTTGATGAACCAAATAAATCGATTCAATATCAGGGTATATTTCATCCTTTACAATGACGCAATGGATTCAATACTTGTATCAGATGAAATCATTAAAAAAAATCACTATACGAAATTCCCCGGTGGAGGCTTGGAATATGGCGAAGGCATTGAAGATTGCGTGAGACGTGAAGCCATAGAAGAATTGGGTCAAGCTATAGAAGTTACCGGACACTTCTACACCACCGATTTTTTTGTTCGTTCCGCTTTTCGCGAGTCGGACCAAGTTGTTTCTGTCTATTACACAGCGTGTCTTACAGCAGCTCAGCAATTTATTACTCACGACATGAAATTTCAATTTGATCAAGAAGAAAACGACGAAGAGTCCTTTCGTTGGGTAAAGTTGGAAATGTTGGAAAGTGAACACTTCGAATTTCCTGCGGACAAAGAAGTAGTTAGGCGCCTAATCAGGCTAGATAAATAAAGGAAAAATTTCGAAGGCAAAATAACTGTAAGTATTTTGATCGTGGCTACACTCCAAGATCAGCATGCTCGAAAGTAAATCCATGAAAGTATTGAAATGAAATTGTTTCGACTAGACTTCAAGTCTGCGCATTACGTGCTTTTCAACCGCTTCGAAAAGTTGTTCCGGATTCATAGTTCTCCAGCGAATTTCGTTGAGCTGACCACCTAGAACAAAATAGCTATCAATGTTAGCTGACTGGAAATCTTCCAACACATGTTCTCTGAAATTCATCATGGCAATCCAGCCATCAGCTTCATTTACATCTTCAAACCATTCTTCGTAATAGCTGTCATCAGAACTGTGAAAGTTGAGCACATTTTCGCCAATCAAGATAAATTTCGAGATACCACTATTCATCATGACCTCCATCACTTCACGTTTAAGAAACATGATGTCGTTATACAGAAGGTCGTTCCATTCCCCTATCATTTCAATAATCGCAAAACCTTCTTCATACTGGCAATACAAAACTTTAAGAAAAAGCGTCTGACTTCCGAAATGATCCCATTGCGGGTGGATATAGTGGTCATAAATTTTATCAGAGAATTCGAACTCCGAATATTCTCTATCAAAAAAGGGAGAGCCAGGATCTTCGCTTGCGATGTAGAATCCACGCCAGTTGTAATATGGTTCGAGTGTATGCAATTTACTTAAATGCTCTTATCATTTAACTATACTATCTACAGCCTTTCTCACACTACCATGCAGCAGCAATAATTGTTCAGCCTCTTCCTCCGACAATCCTGTCTGCTGCATTACCATTCGTGTTCCGCGGTTTACCAATTTTTTATTGCTGAGTTGCATGTCGACCATTTTGTTGCCCTTCACCCTACCCAATTGTATCATAACAGACGTAGAGATCATATTGAGCACTAATTTTTGAGCAGTTCCACTTTTCATTCTTGTGCTGCCTGTCACGAACTCAGGTCCGACTACAACCTCAATGGGAAAATCGGCATGTGCCGTTATTGGCGAACCCGCATTACAAGTAATACATCCAGTCACAATACCATTGCTTCTGCACTTCTCCATGGCGCCTATCACATAGGGTGTAGTTCCTGAAGCTGCAATGCCGATTACCACGTCATTACTATCAATTTTATGTCCTTCGAGATCTTTCCATCCCTGCTCACGGTTATCTTCAGCAAATTCCACAGGATATCTAATAGCTTTGTCACCGCCTGCAATAAGTCCAATGACCAGTCCATGCTCAACGCCAAAAGTTGGCGGGCATTCCGAAGCATCCACAACACCAAGCCTACCACTGGTACCAGCGCCCATATAAAACAGACGTCCACCCGACTTCATCCTGGGGACAATGGCATTTACCAGATTCGTAATCTGACCGATTGCTTTGGCTACGGCAAGTGGCACCGTTTGATCCTCCGCATTTATGTTTTTCAGAAGATCTTCAACGGGCATTTTTTCGAGCTCGCTGTAGCTGCTATCGCTTTCAGTAGTGCTTTGCAATTGTAGAATTTTCTTCAAAAATACTCGCTCAGCGCAAGAACTACCAAGGCATATGAAGGATAAATTCACACAACATCGGTGAATAGCACAAGAAAAACAAGCAATACACGTTGAGCTAAGGCATTAGTGACGTAGCATCCTATTTGGAGAATATTGAACAATAAAGAGTATTGAACAGTGTAAATTTGCATGAGCGGCTCATTGCAAGAATTATAAAGTGCATGCAACATTTTTGGCCAGAAAATTGACTTAAGGGTGAGCCTCGCTAAATAGACTACAATGATGATGAGAATATTTCGTTTTACAGCTATGGTCGTACTTCTGGCCGTTTCGAATTTTTGTTTTGCACAAAAAGACACAACCGATCGTGGTGTTTTCGACCAAGCGATGGTCACTCCGCGCATCATGGCAGCACGTCATGAATTCAATGAGAATAACATGCGTGGTGCTTTGCTCATCTACCGCGAAGTATTAGAAACGGAACCAAACAATGCAAATGCTCTCTATGGCACAGCTCAATGCTATTACAACCTTAAAAAGTATAAACTTTCGCTAGACTACCTAGACAAAGCTATCAAAGTAAAACCTACTGTATCCAAAGAAACAGAATTTTTCTATGGGCAGATTTATCATCGCACAGCTCAACTTGACAAGGCCATAACTTCATTTCAAAATTTCATGGCAGTAGAAAATTCAGGAACATACGAATATGAATTGGCGAAATATTATCTGGCACAATGCAATTATGCCAAGGAAATGATGACACAACCAGTGAATGTGAGCATCAAAAACATGGGCAATCTGATCAATTCGAGATACGACGATTACACACCAAGTATCAGTGCCGACGGCAATTTGATTGTTTTCACATCAAGACGAAATGACACAAAAGGTGGCCGGATGGATGAGCAAGGCGACTACAAATATTTTGAGGATATTTATTACTCCGAATATGATGCCGCAACCGGTGAATGGGGACAATCATCGGGAGTTAATGGCGAATTAAATACTGAAACATATGACGCCGTGCTAAGCATTTTCCCTTCAGGAAAAGGCATGTATGTATACAAGAACACCGTCAATACAACGGGTGACATCTACTCTTCGGACTTCAAGTCCGGATCTAATGAATGGAGTGCGGCTGGGAAAATGCCAAGACCTATCAATACTTCATACTTTGAAGGCTCCATATCAATGACAGCCGATGAATCTACATTGTATTTTGTGAGTGAACGACCTGAAGGTCTTGGTCAAGGCGATATTTACGTATCACACAAAAAAGGAGATGGTTGGTCGTCGCCAAAAAATATTGGCTCAATAGTGAATACAGAACTCGATGAAAAATTTGTTTTTATTCATCCAAATGGAAAAACACTTTTTTTCGCGAGCGACGGCCATCCCACTATGGGAAGTTATGACATTTTCAAATCAGAATTGGTAAATGGCGAATGGAGTGTGCCTGTGAATCTTGGGTATCCTATAAACACGGTGAATGAAGAATCTACATTTTCACTTACCAAAGACAACAACACATTGATGATCGCCGCTGAATATGAAGACAGTTTTGGTGAAAGAGATAT
>Ga0075163_10014936_pt1 | contig 10013 bp, 7 predicted proteins | sample JI1023141ADNA_FD_71478 | JGI IMG/M metagenome (GOLD analysis project Ga0075163, IMG submission 71478) | Wastewater effluent complex algal communities from Wisconsin, to seasonally profile nutrient transformation and Carbon sequestration -... | ecosystem: Engineered > WWTP > Effluent > Algae... | reverse complement strand
CGAGCGCATGTACCACGGCAAGGGCCGCTACGAGCTCGTCAACGGCCTGCTCGTCGCCGAAAACTGGGACGCCCTGGTCGCGGGCGAGCTCGTCAACCCGATCTCCGTCACGGAGAAGAGCGAGACGCACGAGAACGGGGTGTGGACCGGCACCAACCCGGACGGCACCGCCGCCGAGGGCGCGAACCACTGCCTCGACTGGACCAGCAGCGCCAACGCCGCCACCGAGTTCTATGGCGTCAGCACGGAGATCACGGCCGACTGGACGCTGCTCGACGTCGACTTCAACCCCACGACCTGCAGCACGGAGGCGGCGCTGTACTGCTTCGAGCAGGAGTGACGTCGATCAAGGACGAACAATGCAACGATCAGGAATCATCACCGACACCACCCTCTTCATCCTCTCGACCTTCACAGGCCTCGCCTGCGCCAGCGACGAAGGCGTCGGCGCGCCGCAGGACGAGTCGACGGGCCTCACCGGAACCGACCCGAGCACGGGCCCCGCTCCGTCGACCGACGCCCCCACGCCGACGACCGGCCTGGTCGATCCGTCGACCTCCGACGCGACCGGATCGACGGGGGACACCGGGTCGAGCACGACAGCGATCGCCAGCACCGGCGACCCGCCGCCCGCCTGCGGCGACGGCGTCGTCGACCCGGGAGAGGCGTGTGATGACGGCATCGACTCCAATTTGGAGACCGGAAATTGCCTACCCTGGTGTGCTCTCCCGACATGTGGTGACAGCTACGTTCAGTCAGGCGTGGAGGAGTGCGACCTGGGGCCAAACAATAGCAACGAGTATGGCGGATGCGCCCCTGGTACCTGCCTGTGGGGACCACGATGTGGTGATGGCGTCCTGACCCCGGGCCACGAGCTGTGCGACCCCGGCATGGTCGTCGACCCGCAGCGAGACTCCGCGCCCTGCCTGCCTACGTGCCGCTACGAAGGCCGTGTTGCCTTCATTTCGTCGCAGAAATTCACCGGCAAGCTCGGCGGGGTCTCCGGCGCCGACCTCAAGTGCCAGGTGCTCGCCAAGAACTTCGACCCCGAGCATGCCCACCGCTACCGCGCCTGGCTCAGCGACGGCGTGAGCGGGCCCGCGACGAACTTCGATCACGGGCCGCTGTTCGCCGCGACGCCGTACGTCCGCCTCGACGGCGTCGTGATCGCGGACAGCTTCGAGGATCTGGTCGACAGCGGGCCCGCCGTCGGCATCACGATCACCGACACCCACGAGGTCGTCATAAACCGGGAGGTCTGGACCCACACGACCCACGAGGGCGAGCCCGTGCCCGACGGGGCTCACTGCGGCCAGTGGACCGACGACAGCCCCAAGCTCGGAGCGACGATCGGATGGAACGCGGTCCCCGACGGCTCGCCGGACCTGCAGACGTGGGCCGACGAGCGCTGGTGGACGCGCTACCTCGAGAAGGGCTGCAATATTTCGCGGCGCCTCTACTGCTTCGAAAATTGAGCACCCGGACGCGTCCACACACCACGAGGCAGAGGTGCCGACACCCCAGATCGCAACCGCCCATCATCTCCGCATGGGGGCGGATCGCCCGGCCTCCCGCGACGCATCTCGCGACCTGCCGGCGTGATACCTTCGCGGCCGTGACGGCAGGACGAGCCCTGGTGCTGTGCGCGGCCGCGGTGACGACGACGGCGTGCCTGACCGACAACCCCGCGTTCGACCCCGGCGGCGCCACCTCGTCGGCCGGCCCGACGAGCACCGGCGCCGCGACCCCCGGCACGCCCGTCGACACCGAGCCCGCGCTCACCACCACCGACCCGACCGCGGACCCGACCACCGCAACGACCCTCGACCCGACCACGCTCGCCACCGACGCCCTCACCGACCCCGGCGACCCGTCGACCGGGACCGCGCCGCCCGGCTGCGACGGCGTGTTCTGCGGCCCGCACGCGACCTGCACGGCCGGGGTGTGCGTCTGCGACGCGGGCTGGACCGGCGACGGTCAGACCTGCGCCGACATCGACGAATGCACGGACGCGCCGTGCCCGTCCGGCGTCTGCGTCAACCAGGAGGGCACCTACGTCTGCGCGTTCCCGCAGACCTGCGCGCAGATCAAGGAGCTCGCCCCCGCCGCCGGCGACGGCGACTACACGCTCTATCACGTCGGCGACGCGGCCAAGCCGTGGACCGCGTACTGCCACGACATGGCCGGCCTGCGCGTCGAGTACCTGACGCTGCCGTCGCAGGGCCCCGACCAGAACGTCGCGCGCTACGTCAAGAGCATCGACGAGGCCGTGACGAGCCGCTACGAGCGGATCCGCCTGATCCCGAACCAGCTCCAGGTCGACATCGGCGACGCGACCTTCGCCAAGACCAACGGCATGGCCCTCCACGACGGCAACGTCCCGGTGACCTCGATCGCCTACGGCGTGGCGATGACCTGCAACGCGACCATGACCAAGGCCAACATCGACCTCGTCGGCACGCCCTTCCGCGTCGCCAGCGGCTTCTGCACCACCGGCGCCGCGGCCGACGGCAAGACCGACGGGCTCGGCGGCAAGTCGTTCACCAACACCGGCGGCGGCTCCTGCGGCTGGCGCGCGCCGCTCGACGGCCAGTGCCCCTACAACCCGTTCAGCGGCGCCGGCGGCCTGGCCCTGCGGCTCGACTACAACCCCTGAGCCGCCTGTCCTCTCGGACCTGTCGCCAGGGACATGTCCGTTCGGACACGTCGGATCGCGGCGCCCGAACACGTCGAGCGCCGCGCCGCCGCGCTCACCCGCAGTCGTTGACGTCCGAGCCCTCCGGGCAGAACTCCGGCACGTCGCACTCGCCGTCGTCCTCGAACGGACAAAACCCGCAGTCGTACGGGTCCGTCCCGTCGGGGCACGCCCCGCCCTGGCTCTGCTCCTCGCACACGCCGTCCTCCGGCGTCGCGCAGCAGTCGTTCTCGTCGGTGCCGTCCGGGCAGTCGAACGGCACGTCGCAGAAGCCGTCGTCCTCGAACGGGCAGAACCCGCAGTCGTACGGGTCCGTCCCGTCCTCGCACAGCCCGCCCTGGCTCATCTCCTCGCACACCCCGTCCTGCGGGGTCGCGCAGCAGTCGACCTCGTCGGTGCCCTCGGGGCAGAAGTCCGGCACGTCGCACTCGCCGTCGTTCTCGTATGGGCACACCCCGCAGTCGTACGGGTCGCTGCCGTCGGGGCACACCCCGCCGGCCTGCATCTCCTCGCACACCCCATCCTTCGGCGTCGCGCAGCAGTCGGCCTCGTCGGTGCCGTCCGGGCAGTCGAACGGCACGTCGCAGAAGCCGTCGTTCTCGAACGGGCAGACCCCGCAGTCGTACGGGTCGGTGCCGTCGGGGCACATCCCGCCCTGGCTCTGCTCGTCGCACACCCCGTCCTGAGGGCTCGCGCAGCAGTCGGCGACGTCGGTGCCGTCCGGGCACAGCCCCGGCGCGTCGCACTCCTGGTCGTTCTCGAACGGACAATAGCCGCAGTCGTAGAAGTCGCTGAACGGCGCGCACATGCCGCCCTGGTCGAACTCCTCGCAGTTGCCGTCCTGCGGCGACGCGCAGCAGTCGAACGGGTCGCTGCCCGGATCACAGAACTCGGGCTCGTCGCACTCGCCGTCGAACTCGAACGGACACGAGCCGTCGCCCGTCGGCAGACACTTGTCGAGGATGCACGTCGAGCTGCCCTCGCAGTTGCCCTGGTCGCAGTCGCAGTTGACCTGGCCGGGCGTGCACTCCGGCCCGCCCGTGCTCGTCCCGGAGCTCGAGCCCTCGGTCTCGCCCTGCGTGCTCGTGCCGGTCGTCCCGTCCGAGTCGGTCGTCGTCCCCGTGCTCGTGCCCGGGTCGGTCGTCGTGCCCGTGCTCGTGCCCGGGTCCGGCCCGGTGCTGGTCGACGGGTCGACCGGCTCGGTCGTCGAGCTCGTGCCCGAGCCCGTCGTCGGGTCGCTCGTCGGCGAGGACGTGGTCGGCGGCTCGACGTTGGTCGTCGACAGCAGATCGCCGGACGAGCCGCTGCTGCTCCCGGAGGCCGAGACCGTGAGGCCGGTGTCGTCGGCGCAACCGACGGGCAAGAAGGTGGACAGGAGCGCGAGGCAAGGCAAGGAGACAAAGCGAAGGCGAGCCATCTGCGGAATGTAAAGGGCGCGCGATCGTCCGGTCAACTACAAACGCGGACCCACCCCGCGGTCAATCGTCGTCCCACACCGCGAGGCATTTACGCTCCTGCCAGAATTGCTCGAGGGTCCGCCCCGGGTCCGCCGCGCACGCGATCGTCAGCGGGCTCAGGCGCACGCCGATCGCGTGCGAGGCGCTCCCCTGCCACGAGCCGATGTCGACCACCGCGTCGCCCGCGAGCGCGAGCCCGTGGCGCCGCAGATAGTCGTGGATCGCCGGCACCTGCAGGTCGACCCCGGTGGTCGCCTCCGCGTGCGGATTACGCAGCACCCGCGCCAGCGCGATCAGCTCGGCCAGGTCCTGCGGGTGCTGCGCGAAGTGCCGCTCGTAGCTGCGGTAATACACCGACTCGAGCGCGGCGTCCTGGCGCACGAATTCGCCGTCGAGCACATACCCGATCGCCCACATGTCCTCGCCATATCGTCGGTCCCAGTCGCGCTGACGCGCCGCTCGCTGGCGCTCGCCCCCGGCCTTCCCGATCCTTCGCTCGACGATCCGCCAGCCCATGACTCACTGCTTCCCGGGCCCCGGCCCGTCGTCGCCCAGCAGCAGCGCCGGCTCCTCCGCGGTCAGCAGGACCGGCTCGTCGTCCCCGTGCGTCCGCAGACCCTCGAGCAACGACGCCTCCTCCTCCTCGGACGCGCCGGGGAACGGCATGAAGGTCGGCGGCGGCACCTCCATCTCGGCCGTCGTCCGCCGCCGCACCGCCGTCACCTCCTCGGGTCGCCGCGCCAGCGCCCGCGCCATCGCCGTCGCCAGCGGATCCATCTGCGGCAAGGTGTGCATCAGGTCCGGCGTCGGCGCCCGCATCACCGTCGGCGCGTGCGCGACCGCCGGCGCACGCGCGACCGCCGACGCCTGGGCCTGCGCCGCCGCCAGCGTCGCCGCGTCGACCAGCGCCAGCGTCGGCGCCCGCGACTCGTCGACCGGCGCCCGGAGCAGCCCGCTCGGCTCCCGCGACGACGTCGCCGGCGGCCCGGGCTCGCTCGCCGTCCGCACCACCGACGACGTCCCGTGCAGCCCGCTGTCCTCCGCCGCCGTCGCCTGCAGCCCGCTGTCCCCCGCCGTCCGCGTCACCCCCGTCGTCCCGCGCAGCCCGTTGTCCCCCGCCGCTCGCATCACCGGCGACGTCCCGCGCACCCCCCCGCTGTCCGTCCCCGTCCGCACCACCGACGACGTCCCGCGCAACCCGGGGTCCTGCTCGGGCTCCGTCGCGCGAGCCACCGGCGCCAGCGGCGTCGGATGCTCCGCCGCGACCTCGGCCGCGACCAGCGAGCCGAGCGTCGGTCCGCCCGGCCGCGCCGGCGTCGCGGCCGGCCGCGGCACCAGCCTCGCCGCGCTCGCCTGCAGCTGTCGCAGCCCGATCGTGAACAGCAGGATGCTCGTCGTCACCGCGGCGAACACCAGCGTCAGCATCGTCGGCGCCCCGGGCACCGCGTGGGCCAGCGGCAGGGTCGCCAGCGCCACCGTCGCCATCCCGCGCGGCGCGCTCGCGGCGATGATGCTGCGCTCGCCGTGCTCGAGCCCCGTGAGCGTGAAGCGGGCGACCGCGAGGCGGCTGACCAGCAGCAGCACCCCGAGCACCGCGCCCATGATCAGCGGCCCCCACGGCGGCGTCAGCATCAGCCCGACCAGCGCGAAGATCAGCGTGCGCACGAACTCGATCGTGCGCGCGTGCCCGCCGAGCGTCGCCCGCACCAGCTCGCCCGCGCTCGTGTCCTCGCCCGCGCCGCCGCGGCGCAGCAGCAGGCGGACCAGCGCGTCGGCGTTGCCGAGCGTCACCCCGAACACCAGCACCGCGAGCGCCCCGGCCCCGCCCGCGGCCTCCGCGAGCACGTACAGCACCAGCATCACCGCGAGCGTGAACCCGTAGTTTCGGGTGTGGCGGGCGTCGAGCTGGTCCGGCGGCGAGGTCGGGTCGCCGGCCAGCCGCTGCAGCCCGACGATCCAGGCGATCCCCGCGACGCTGCCGAACGCGAGCGCGAAGCCGAAGCCGGCCAGCATCGCCAGCCCCGCGCCGCCGGTGGCCACCCGCGGGCTCAGCAGGTCGAGGCACACCACCGTGCCCGCGACCGCGAGCGCCTTGGTGATCGCCGACTCGCGGCGCAGCAGCGCGATCACCGGGCCGCCGACCCGCGCCGCCTGCAGCGACGGCAGGAACACCTCCGACGCGACGCAGCCGATCAGCGAGCCGAGCATGAACGCGTGCGCCCAGCCCCAGGTCGGCAGGATGCCGAGGCCGTACAGCGCCATCGAGAACAGCGCGACGAGCGTCGCCGTGACCGCGAAGCCGAAGCCGGCCAGCAGCTGCGCGCGGCGCAGGTCGTCGGCCGGCATCGGCTCCTCACCTGTCTTTCCGGTCAGGTTCTGCCCGGCGTCGAACAGGATGATCACCAGCGCGAGCGCGGCGAAGAACGGCGCGAGCCCGGCGACGACGGCGAGCGGCACGATGCCGGTGACCCGCACCAGCACGCCGAGCGCGATCAGCCAGATCACCGCGGGCACGCCGGTGCGCGCGAACACCCGCTCGCCGAGCGTGCCGACCACGAGCAGCCCGGCGACGACGAGCAGGAAGACGGTGACCGGGTCGCTCACGGCCCAGTTATGCCACAGCTTCGCGGCCTGCCGCGCGGGCTAGGTCACCCGCCGCGCGAAGTGCAGCGCCGCGTAGATCTTGAGGTCGATCGCGCGGCCGCGGCCGGCCTGCTCGCGCAGGAACGCCTCCACCTCGCCGAGCGGGACCTCGAACACGGTGATCTGCTCCGACTCGACCCCGCCGCCGGCGCCGACCCGGCGCAGCCCCGTGGCCAGGAACAGCGCGACGCGCTCGCTCGACAGCCCCGGCGTCGACGGCCCCTCCGCGACCTCCTCGATGTGCGCCGCCTCGAAGCCGGTCTCCTCGACGAGCTCGCGGTTGGCCGCCGCGCTGCCCTGCTCGCCGGCGTCCTCGCCGTCGCCGACCAGCCCGGCCGGCAGCTCGATCACCGGACCGCCCATCGCCGGGCGCGGCTGCTCGATCAGCACCAGCTTGCGGTCGTCCGTCACCGCGATGATGCACACCGCGCCCGTCGTGCCCAGCCGCTCCGCGTACTCCCACGTCCCCCGCCGGACCAGACGGAGGTACTTGCCCGCCGCGATCGTCGTGGCCTCTGCTGCGTCGTGATCCTTCATGGCCGCGAGTGTAGCGCGAGCACGCGCCGTCGCGGTAGCCTCCCCCGGTGCCCAGACTCCTGAGCCTCGACGCCCTCCGCGGCGTCGCCGTCATCCTCATGATGGAACAGCACATGGGCGTGTGGCTGTGGCACCTCGAGGACCCCGCGCGCGGCGCACTCGAGCAGGCCCCCGCCTACATGGCCATCAACGGCCTCGGCGGGCTCGCAGCCCCCACCTTCATCACCCTCGCCGGCGCCGGCACCTCGCTGCTCGTCGCCTCCCGCTCGGCCGCCGGCCCCGCCAACATCGACGTCACGCTCCTGCGCCGCGGCCTCGTGCTGATGGGCTTCGGCTACCTCCTCAACTTCCTGACCCCGAGCTGGTTCTCCGCCGGCTCGTGGTTCGTCCTCCACATGATGGGCTTCGCCATCGCCACCGCCCCGCTGTGGCGCCGCCTGGCCTCCCCCGTGCTCCTCGCCCTCGAGCCCGCGATCCTCGCGCTCACCGTCGCCGCGCAGACCTGGCTCGCCACCCCGCCCTTCCTCGACAACTCGCGCATGCGCGACACCGAGCTGCCCGGCGGCGCGCTGCGCCTCGCCCTCGCCGAGGGCCAGTTCCCCGTCCTGCCGTGGCTCGGCGTGTTCTTGACCGGCATGGTCGTCGGCCGCTGGCTGCTCGCCGAGCAGCACGCCAGGGTCGCCGCCCTCGCGCGCGCGCTCCTGCTCGGCGGCCTCGCCCTGGTCGGCCTCGACTGGGCCGCGGGCGAGGTCCCCGCGCTCGCCTTCCTGCACACCGACCCGTGGTCGCGGGTCGTCACCGTGCGGACCAGCTTCTACCCGGCGGGCCCGGGCATCGTGCTGCTGCTGCAGTCGGGCGTGCTGTTGATGCTCGCCGCGGCGCTGCACATCGAGCGCTCGCGCGAGCCCGACCCGCCCAGCCCGCGCGAGCCCGACCCGCCCAGCGCGGGCGAGCCTGGTCGACCGGGCGCGCCAGGCCGCCTGGAGTGGTTCGTCAGCCTCGGCCGCGCCTCGCTGACCCTGCTGCTCGTCCACGTCGTCGTGTTCCGCGAGATCTCCCGACCCCTGGGCGCCTGGCAGGCTTTCGGCCGCGGTACCGCCCTGGCGATCATCGTCGCCTGGCTCGCCCTCAGCGCCGTGCTCACGCACGCGTGGCGGCGCGTCGGCTATCGCTTCGGCGCCGAATGGCTCCTGCGCCGCCTCGGCGGCTGACCAAAGCGCGCGCAACTCGCCGTGATGCTCGCCGTCCAGGCCCCCGAACGCAGCGCCGCCGACAAGTAGTATCTTCGGAGCTCAGCTCGAGGGCTTCACATCGAGACCAATCACATCGACGCGAACGACGACAGGCTCGTCGCGCCCGCCGCCGCGTCCTCCGAGCTCGCGGTCGATGTCTCGCGCTTCCTCGATCGCGTGTTCCCGGCCGTCGTGTACCCAGCGGCCGTCCTCATCGCCGTCACCTCCGAACGCCCCGTCCCCGCCGGCCTCGTGTGCCTCGGCTTCGCCGCCATCAACCTCGGCGCCTCCCTGCTCACGCGCCGCCGCGGCGACCTCGCCCGCGTCGCCGAGCCCCTGCGCTACCTCGGCTTCATCGGCGTACTGCTGGTGCTCCCGGGCTTCACGGGCCAGGGCACCCCGAGCTGGCTGCTCGGCCTCGCCGTCGCCTGCACCGCACCGATCTCGCTGCCCGGCCGCGGCCCGGCGCTGGCCGGCGTCCTGCTGGTCGCGGCGGCCACCGCCGGCGGCCTGCTGCTCGCCGGCGCGCCGCCGCTCGCGGTCGCCAGCGTCGTCGCGGCGGTCCTGCTCAGCGGCGCCCTGATGACCGCGATCGTCGGCCACCTCGACCGCGGCGGCGCTGCGCTGCGCACGACCCTCGCGCGGCTCGAGCGTGAGATCTCCGAGCGCCAGCGGGTCGAGCAGGAGCTCCGCGACGCCCGCGACGAGCTCGAGCAGCGCGTCGAGGAGCGGACGATCGCGCTGACGAAGATCAACCGCAAGCTCGAGAAGGAGGTCCGCGACCGCCGCGGCGCCGAGACCCAGGCGCTCGAGGCCAACAGGATCAAGAGCGCCTTCCTGGCCAACATGAGCCACGAGCTGCGCACCCCGCTCAACGCCATCATCGGCTACTGCGAGATCCTGCTCGAGGACAGCCACAAGTTCCAGGAGGCGCTCGCCGACCTGCAGAAGATCCGCGGCTCCGCCGACCACCTGCTGGCGATCATCAGCGACGTCCTCGACCTCTCCAAGATCGAGGCCGGCAAGATGGACATCAACGTCGAGCAGTTCCCCGTCGTCGAGGTCGTCGACAACGTCATGACCGCGATCGCCCCGCAGGCCGAGAAGAACCAAAACACCATCAAGCTCCGCTGCCCCCGCGAGCTCGGCACCATCAAGACCGACCGCACCAAGCTCCACCAGATCCTCTCCAACCTGCTCAGCAATGCGTGCAAGTTCACCCGCGACGGCAAGGTCGAGCTCACCGTCCAGCTCACCATCGCCGACTCCCGCCGCTGGTTCGAGTTCGCCGTCGTCGACACCGGCATCGGCATCGCCCCCGAGACCCTCGAGCGCCTGTTCGCCCCCTTCACCCAGGCCGACACCTCCACCACCCGCAAGTACGGCGGCACCGGCCTCGGCCTCGCCATCAGCCGCCACTACGCCCGCATGCTCGGCGGCGACATCCAC
>Ga0075163_10014934_pt1 | contig 10013 bp, 7 predicted proteins | sample JI1023141ADNA_FD_71478 | JGI IMG/M metagenome (GOLD analysis project Ga0075163, IMG submission 71478) | Wastewater effluent complex algal communities from Wisconsin, to seasonally profile nutrient transformation and Carbon sequestration -... | ecosystem: Engineered > WWTP > Effluent > Algae... | reverse complement strand
TGGTTCTGGTTCGGGTTCGGGTTCGGGTTCGGGTTCGGGTTCGGGTTCGGGTTCGGGTTCGGGTTCGGGTTCGGGTTCGGGGCGCGGGCCAGGGGTGACCGCGAGCTAAAGCGGAGTGGGTTGGCCGGCCTGTTTCTAAGGAGCGGAGCGAGGGACCCTCTGCGGCTTCGGTGCACGTTGCAGCAGCTTGCCGTGTGGGCGAACGCGGCGTACTCGTGCCAGATGGCCGAACGAAAGCCCAGCGTGCCTGGTGACACCGCCGAGACTCAGCTCGCGGAGACGTTCGTCGAAGGCCTCCCGGCGCGCACGGAGTCGGTAGTCGAGCGCCATGAGCTCATCGCAGAGCGGGCTGCTCAGGTGCACGCCGCGGCCACCACCCTCTCACCCGACGACGTGGAACGCGAGTTACGCGCGGAGCTGGACTTCTGATCGATGGCCGACGCTCGCCGTCCAGCACACTGGACGATTTCGTCCAGTGACTGGACTGGACCCACGACCGAGTGCGCAGATAGTCTCGATCAGCGATGGAAACGTCCCAGGCAACGCGGCTCGCAGAGTGGATTGTCTTCCACTACCCCTATCTCGCAGCGGGACTGGAGCTGACGCATCTGAAGCTACAGAGGCTCTGCTTCTACGCGGCAGGCGTCGCCTGGGCGACGGGCGCGGGGAACGAATTCGGGGACATGGAATTCGAGGCGTGGAAGCACGGCCCGGTTCTGCGCGAGGTTTACGCAAGGTACAACCACGAGAAGGGCGCGATTGCGGCGCCGTTCGTCGCCCCTGCTCCCTTTGGTGAGCAGACCGAGCGAGCACTCCACGATGCCGTGGCCGTCTACGGGCTTCTCTCCGCCTGGGGCCTTCGCGAACAGTGCCGCCGCGAAGCTCCGTGGATTCAGGCAAACGCTGACGAAGCGTCTGCGATCACGCGCGGCGAGATGGAGAACCACTTCCGCCGCAAGTGGGCCGACGGCGTCGTTTGCCCTGAGCTCCTCGTCGATCGCGGCATCTTCACCATCGAGGGCCTCGGCTATCGAGATACCTTCGATTCGTTCGCCTCGCTGGCTGCCCATGTGCGGGCGTGACGACTGCTCAGCGGGGGCGCGGGCGAAAGACGATCACTTCCGGCATGGTCAGGTCTTGCCGACGGCGCGTGGGTGGCGGGCGCGTCTTTGCGGCTTCACCGAGTCGCGCGACGGCGCCCTCGCGGGCGGCCCGTGCCTCTTCGCTCCGCAGCGTGTCGCGCCGCTTCTTGTAGGCGCGAACGAGAGCGCCGAGCGGAACGGAAGCTTCCAAGGCGACCTTCTCCAAGAGGACGCATTCCGCGTGGTTCGTCTCGCCTCGGGCATCACGCCCGTAGACCTGACGTACCCACGCAGTTAGCGTCGGTCGCGGCTCCTCCGGGAACGTCTTCTCGTGCTCCGACGCGACCCACTTCGATGCGACCGCGTACGGCACGAGCCCCGATGCGTAGAAGGAGGCCAGCGCCTGCTCGAGCTCGCGGTGCTCGGCGTTGAAGAGGCGCGCCAGGAGCGAGCTGCGGGCCGGCGGGCGCGTGGGCAGAGAGAAGTAGTGGCGCAGCGCCTCGTCTTCCGTGGGCTCGACTCCGTGCTCGACGAGGCTCCTGTGTTGCATCGGCGCGCAGTGTGCCACGCCGGCCGCGGGCAGCAAAGCGCGGTGGTCTCCGGAGCCTGGGCCAAAGGAGCGTTGAGCCCGCGGTGCGCCTGACGTATCTTGGCGGCTTGGAATCCAAAGGCATGGCCAGCCAAGGAACGCGCCTCGGCGCGGACCTGGCGCGGCAGACACGGGGGATGTGATGGCGACACCTGACAAGAGCGGCAAGAAGCGCGGGCGCCCAGCGAAGGCAGCCACGAGCGACCGCCCTCCCCCGCCGAGCGCGAAGAGCGGCCCCACGTCCGATGCCGTGGTGGGGTTCGAAGAGAAGCTCTGGCTCATGGCCGACAAGCTCCGCAACAACATGGACGCGGCCGAGTACAAGCACGTCGTCTTGGGGCTCATCTTCCTCAAGTACATCTCGGACGCGTTCGAGGAGCGCCACGCCGCGCTCACGGCCGACAAGAAATCCGGCGCCGATCCGGAAGATCCCGACGAGTACCGCGCCGACAACATCTTCTGGGTGCCGAAGCAGGCGCGCTGGAGTCACCTACAGGGCAACGCGAAGCAGGCGACCATCGGCAAGCTCGTGGACGACGCGATGGCGACCATCGAGTCGCAGAACGCCACGCTCAAGGGCGTGCTGCCGAAAGACTACGGGCGTCCAGCGCTCGACAAAACGCGCCTGGGCGAGCTCATCGACCTCGTCGGCACCATCGGCCTGGGCGACAGGGAGAACCGGTCGCGGGACGTGCTCGGCCGCGTGTACGAGTACTTCCTCACCCGGTTCGCGGCCGCCGAGGGCAAGAACGGCGGGCAGTTCTACACGCCACGCGGCGTGGTGCGCGTCCTCGTCGAGATGCTCGCGCCGTACAAGGGGCGCGTGTTCGATCCCGCCTGCGGCTCCGGCGGCATGTTCATCTCCAGCGAGAAGTTCGTCGAGGCGCACGGCGGGCGCGTCGGCGACATCAGCGTCTATGGGCAGGAGTCGAACCACACCACCTGGCGCCTCGCCAAGTTGAACCTCGCGATCCGCGGCATCGACGCCAACATCATCCACGGCGACACCTTTCACGCCGACGGCCACAAGGATCTCAAGGCGGACTACGTCCTGGCGAATCCCCCGTTCAACGACAGCGACTGGGGGCAGCCGCGCCTGAAGGAAGACGTGCGCTGGAAGTACGGCGTGCCGCCCGCGGGCAACGCGAACTTCGCATGGGTGCAGCACTTCCTCCACCACCTCGCGCCCACCGGCATCGCCGGCTTCGTGCTCGCGAACGGCAGCATGTCGTCGCAGCAGTCGGGCGAGGGCGACATCCGCAAGGCCATCGTAGAGGCCGACCTCGTCGACTGTATGGTCGCGCTCCCCGGACAGCTCTTTTACTCGACGCAAATCCCCGTCTGTCTCTGGTTCCTCGCCCGCGACAAGAAGAACGGCCTCGGCGGTCGCGGCAAGAAGATGCGCAATCGCCAGAAAGAGACGCTCTTCATCGATGCGCGCAAGCTCGGCGCCCTCGTGGACCGCGTACACCGCGACCTGAGTGACGATGACATCGCGAAGATCGCCGACACGTATCACCGGTGGCGCGGTGACGGCGCGGGCAAATACGAAGACGTCGCCGGATTCTGCAAGAGCGCGAAGAACGAGGAGATCGCGTCGCACCAGTTCGTACTCACCCCCGGCCGCTACGTCGGCGCAGAGGAGGTCGAAGACGACGGCGAGCCCTTCGATGCGAAGATGAAGCGCCTCGTGGCGACGCTCCACGAGCAATTCGCCGAGGGCGCGCGGCTGGAGAAAGAGATCCGAAAGAACCTGCGGGGGCTTGGGTATGGGGAATAGTCCTGACCAGTGGCGAGAGTGCAAGCTCGGCGACGTGCTTGAGCTAAAAAGGGGCTACGACCTCCCGCACCAGCACCGCCAGCCCGGATCTGTTCCCGTCGTCTCCTCGTCGGGTCCTAGCGGATTTCACTCCGAAGCAAAGGTGAAGGGCCCGGGTGTAGTAACCGGTCGATACGGCACCATCGGTTCGGTGTTCTTCGTGCCCCGTGACTTCTGGCCGCTGAACACAGCACTCTATGTTCGCGACTTCAAGGGTAGCGATCCGAAGTTCGTCAGCTACTTCCTGAAGACGATCGACTTCTACTCATGTTCTGACAAGGCGGCCGTGCCCGGTGTGAACCGGAACGACCTGCATGAGTTGCCGGTACGAGTGCCTCCCCCCACGGAGCAGCGCAGGATTGCTCGCATCCTCAGCGCGTTTGACGACAAGATCGAGCTAAACCGGAAGACGAACGCGACACTCGAGGCGATGGCGCGAGCGCTGTTCAAGTCGTGGTTCGTCGACTTCGACCCCGTGCGAGCCAAAGCCGAAGGCCACGCCCCAACCGGCATGGACGCCGCGACGGCGAAGCTCTTCCCGAGCGCGCTCCTGGAGTCGGAGCTCGGCCCGATCCCGAAGGGCTGGCAGGCAGCGTGCGTCGGCGACTGCGCGACACTGAAGCGGGGAACGACGTACAAGGGGATGCTTGTCGGCAAGCCCGGCCCGGCCCTCCTCGGGTTGGGGTCAATTCGGCCGGGTGGCGGCTTCCGCAGTGACGGCTTCAAGACGTACGGCGGCGAGTGTCCGCCGGAACTGATGCTCCGGCCGGGCGAGCTATATGTGTCGTTGAAGGGCGCTACCAAGGATGGCGAAATGATCGGCTCTGTCGCGCGCGTCCCGAAGACGTTGCCCTTGGGTCGACTGACGCAGGACACTGTAAAGCTAGAAATCAAGAAGCCGGGGATCTCCAGGTTCTTGTATCGGCTGCTTCTGACACCAGAGTACCGGACCTACTGCCGGAATCGCGCGATGGGTAGCGCAGTGGTTGCGCTCAGTCGTGAAGACTTCCTGCACTATCCGATGCCACTTCCGGATGCACCCGTCCTCGAGCGATTCGACGCCTTGCTGGCCGCACTCGAGGATCGCGGCGAAGAAGCTGACGCCGAGAGCCTCAAGCTTGCAACGACAAGAGATACTCTGCTTCCGCGGCTCCTATCTGGCGAAGTTTCCGTCGCAACGGCCGAACGTTTCGTCGGGCAAGTCGCGTGAGCAGCAGTGCGAAAGGGCCCCGACGCGAATGCGAGCCTCGCGATGCGCATATGTACAGACCTACGCCGCTCCGATCCGGAGACTTTACATGACTAAGACCGACAAGAAATCAAAGCGCGGGAAGTCTCCATCTCGTCCCGCACGTATCGAGTACCTGCGCGTCGAGAACTATCGCGCCCTCCGCAACGTCGAGCTGAAGGACATCACGCCGCTCACGGTACTCTTGGGCCCGAACGGGAGCGGCAAGTCGACGGTCTTCGATGTGTTCAACTTTCTCTCCGAGTGCTTTCAGTTTGGCTTGCGACACGCCTGGGATCGGCGCGGTCGAGCGAAGGAGCTTCGCACGCGCGGACAGTCGGGACCTGTGACGATCGAAGTCAAGTACCGAGAGCACCCAGATAGCCCGCTCATCACCTACCACCTGGGCATCGACGAGGGTCCGAAAGGTCCCGTGGTGGCGGCTGAGTGGCTCCAGTGGCGGCGCGGAGCGAAGGGTAAGCCCTTCCGTTTCCTCGACTACAAGAACGGTCAGGGCCGGGTGGTCAGCGGCGAAATGCCGGATGAGAGCGACGACCGCATCGAAAAGCCGCTCCGGTCTGCCGATCTGGTAGCCGTCAGCACGCTCGGTCAACTCGCCGAGCACCCGCGCGTCGCCGCGCTGCGCGAGTTCATCACCGACTGGTACGTGTCTTACCTATCGATCGACGACACTCGCGGCCAGCCCGAGGCAGGCCCCCAGGAGCGCCTGAGTAAGACGGGCGACAACCTGCCGAACGTCATCCAGTACCTGAAGGAGCAGCATCCGAAGCAGCTCGAGGAGATGTTTGCCAAGCTACGCCGCAGAGTCCCTCGGCTGGAGAAGGTGCTCGCAGACCCCATGCCGGACGGTCGGCTGCTCCTACAGATCAAGGATGCGCCCTTCGCTGAGCCGGTGCTGTCGCGTTTTGCGTCAGACGGGACGCTCAAGCTGCTCGCCTATATGATCGTGCTCCACGATCCCAACCCACCTCGCTTCATTGGTATCGAGGAGCCCGAGAACTTCCTTCACCCGCGTCTGCTCCAGGAGCTCGCCGAGGAATGTAGAGGCGCCGCCGCACGCTCTCAGCTCCTTGCCACAACGCACTCACCGTTCTTCCTGAACGCGCTCCGACCGGAGGAAGTGCGCGTTTTGTACCGCGACGACGAAGGCTACACGCAGTCGGTGCGGGCCGCCGACATCCAGGGTGTTCCCCAGTTCATCGACGCTGGCGCAACGCTCGGCCAGCTTTGGATCGAAGGGCGGTTTGGGGTGGGCGACCCCCTGGTACGTGCGGGTGCCCCCGCCGGTGGCAGGGCACGATGAGCGTGGAGCACATCGAGGTGCTCGTCGAAGAGCCCTCCATGGAGGTCGCTTTGCGCACGCTGCTCCCCAAGATGGTCGGGAACGCGTCCTTCGAGGTGTATGCCCACCAAGGCAAGGGCGACCTGCTGGCGCGGCTGCCGGATCGCCTACGCGGCTATGCGAGTTGGCTGCCTCCGTCCTGGCGCATCGTGGTGATTGTGGATCGCGACGACGAGGACTGTTCCAAGCTCAAGGCCGAGCTCGAGAAGGCGGCCGCTGGGGCGAGGCTGACCACGCGGTCGAAAGCACGACAAGGCAAGCCCTACGTCGTCGTGAATCGTATCGCCATCGAGGAGCTCGAGGGCTGGTACTTCGGCGACTGGGACGCAGTTCGAGCGTCGTACCCGCGTGTGCCCGCGACCATTCCGTCCAAAGGCAAGTATCGGGACCCCGACGGTATTGCCGGAGGTACCTGGGAGGCATTCGAGCGGGTGTTGCAGCAGGCTGGATACTTTGCCCAGGGCCTCCCGAAGATCGAAGCGGCGCGCACCATCGCTGCGAATATGAGGCCGGATCGCAACACATCGAGAAGCTTTCAGGTGCTGCGGGAAGCGCTGCTGGAGATGAGCGCGGAATGACGGCGCCTGGTGCAACCTCGAGGGGCCGCCTCTGTCACGCGTGCCTCGGCGGAGGTCCGATGCTCCGCAAGAAGCCCGCCATCGCCATGTCCATCGTTCGCTCGGCGTTCGCTACGACCGTCCAGTCGGATCGCAAAGCAGTTATTCGAAATTATTGGATAACTGGTTTCGGCAGCGCCGACCGACTCCGCGTTCGGACCCAAAGGACAAACCCAGCCGAGGGGAAGAAGCCATGAGCTCGTTCACGGAGTCCGTCGTCGAGCAAGCTGCGCTCGCTTGGTTCGAGGCGCTCGGGTACGCCATTATCGGCGGACCGACCATCGCTCCCGGCGAGCCCGGCGAGGAGCGACGAACCTATGGCGACGTGGTGCTCGAAGGCCGCCTTCGCGATGCGCTCGCGCGGCTGAATCCGGGCGTTTCGAGCGAGGGGCTCGACGAGGCGTTCCGCAAGCTCACGCGCATCTCCTCTCCACAACTGGTCGATGCAAACCACGAGCTGCATCACTACCTCGTGAACGGGGTGAACGTGGAGTACCTGCGGACCGACGGCACCATCGGATACGATCCGGTGCGCGTGGTCGACTTCGACGCGCCCGACGAGAACGACTGGCTCGTCGCCAACCAGCTCACCGTCACCGAGGCCGGTCACAACCGACGCCCGGATCTCGTCGTGTTCCTGAACGGCCTGCCCATTGCCGTCATCGAGCTGAAGAACGCGGCGAGCGAGAACGCGACCATCTGGAGCGCCTTTCAGCAGCTTCAGACCTACAAGCAAGAGCTGCCCTCGCTCTTCGTGTTCAACGAGCTCCTCGTGATCAGCGACGGGCTCGAGGCACGCATTGGCACGCTCTCGTCGAACAAGGAGCGCTTCTTGCCGTGGCGCACCATCGAGGGCGAGACGCTCGCGCCGAAGACGATGAGCCAGCTCGAGGTGCTGATCCGCGGCGTGTTCGACAAGCAGCGCCTGCTCGATCTCCTCCGCTACTTCATCGTGTTCGAGGACGACGGCGACGCCGCCATCAAGAAGATGGCGGGGTACCACCAGTTCCACGCAGTAGCCCGAGCGGTGGAGGCGACCATCGCCGCCTCGCGTCCGCGGGGCGACCGCCGGGTAGGCGTCGTGTGGCATACCCAAGGCTCCGGCAAGAGCCTCACGATGGCTTTCTACGCGGGGCGCGTGGTGCTGCACCCGGCGATGGAGAACCCGACGCTCATCGTCCTCACCGATCGGAACGATCTCGACGAGCAACTCTTCGGCACCTTCGCGCGCTGCAAGGACCTGCTGCGCCAGAGCCCCGAGCAAGCCAAGGATCGGGCCCACTTGCGCGAGCTGCTCAAGGTGGCCTCGGGCGGCGTCGTGTTCACCACCATCCAAAAGTTCATGCCCGAGACGCGCGGCGACACCTTCCCCCAGCTCTCGCCTCGCGCCAACGTGGTCGTGATTGCCGACGAAGCGCACCGAAGCCAGTACGACTTCATCGACGGCTTCGCACGCCACATGCGCGACGCCCTGCCCAATGCGTCGTTCATCGGCTTCACCGGCACGCCCATCGATGCGGCCGACAAGAATACCCGCTCGGTCTTTGGCGACTACGTCAGCGTCTACGACATCCAGCGTGCAGTCGAAGATGGCGCCACGGTGCCCATCTACTACGAGAGCCGCCTCGCCAAGCTGGAGCTGAAGGCGGAAGAGCGCCCGCACCTCGACGCGGCCTTCGATGAGCTCACCGAGGGCGAAGAGCTTGAAGGGCGCGAGAAGCTAAAGACCAAGTGGTCGGCGCTGGAAGCACTGGTCGGCGCCGACCGACGCGTGCAGCTCATCGCCAACGACCTCATCGAACACTTCGAGGCTCGGCTCGAGGCCATGGACGGCAAGGCCATGCTCGTCTGCATGAGCCGGCGTATCTGCGTCGCGCTCTACGAGGCGCTCACCGCGCTGCGGCCCGATTGGCACGACGAAGCCGACGACAAGGGGGCGATCAAGGTGATCATGACCGGGTCGGCCTCCGATGCGGGCGCCTTTCAACAGCACATCCGCAGCAAGCAGCGCCGGGAAGCGCTCGCCAAGCGGTTCAAGAACCCGTCCGACCCGTTCAAGGTCGTGATCGTCCGCGACATGTGGCTCACCGGCTTCGACGCCCCGTGCATGCACACCATGTACATCGACAAGCCGATGCAGGGGCATGGCCTGATGCAAGCCATTGCCCGGGTGAACCGGGTATTCCGCGACAAGCCCGGCGGCCTGGTCGTCGACTACCTGGGCCTCGCTGATCAGCTGAAGCAGGCGCTGCACACATACACGGAGAGCGGCGGACAGGGCGAGACCGCGCTCGACCAGGAAGAGGCGGTGGCGCTCATGCTCGAGCGCTACGAAGTGTGCTGCGACCTCTTCCACGGCTTCGACTGGAGCGCCTGGACGGGAAGCTCGCCGGCCGCGCGCCTCTCGGTGCTGCCCGCCGCGCAGGAGCACGTGCTCGCCCAGGAGAGCGGCAAGGAGCAGCTGCTCCAGGTGGTCACCGAGCTTTCGAAGGCCTTCGCGCTCGCGGTGCCGCACGACGAGGCCATCCGGATTCGCGACGACGTCGGATTCTTTCAGGCCGTGCGCACCGCCATCGCCAAGACCCACGTGGGAGAGCGGCGAGCCTCCGGCGACATGGACCACGCCATCCGGCAGATCGTCTCGAAGGCCATCGCGAGCGATCAGGTCATCGACATCTTCGCAGCGGCTGGGCTGAAGAACCCCGACATCTCCATCCTCTCGGATCAGTTCCTCGCCGAAGTGCGCGAGATGAAACACCGGAACTTGGCCGTGGAGCTGCTCCGGAAGCTGCTCAACGACGAAGTGAAGACGCGCTCGAAGCACAACCTCGTACAGGCGCGGTCGTTCGCGGACCTGCTCGAGAAGTCCGTGCTTCGCTACCAGAACCGCGCGGTCGAGGCGGCGCAGATTATCGAAGAGCTGATCGCGCTCGCGAAGGAGATGCGGGCCGCCCAGAAGCGCGGCGACGAGCTCGGGCTCACCAGCGACGAGCTGGCTTTCTACGACGCGCTCGAGGTCAGCGACACTGCCGTGAAGGTCCTCGGCGACGATACCCTCCGCACCATCGCTCGCGAGCTGGTCGACACGGTGAAGAAGAACGTCACCATCGACTGGAGCGTCAAGGAGTCGGTCCGCGCCAAGCTGCGCGTCATCGTGAAGCGCATCCTTCGCAAGTACGGCTACCCACCCGACAAACAGGAAGCGGCGACGAATACCGTTCTCCAGCAGGCCGAGCTGCTGTCTGGATTCTGGACCTCGGCCACCGCCGGCTGACGCCGTCCGCTCGCAAACCGGGGGGTTCCTCGGGGCAAACC
>Ga0075163_10014931_pt1 | contig 10014 bp, 9 predicted proteins | sample JI1023141ADNA_FD_71478 | JGI IMG/M metagenome (GOLD analysis project Ga0075163, IMG submission 71478) | Wastewater effluent complex algal communities from Wisconsin, to seasonally profile nutrient transformation and Carbon sequestration -... | ecosystem: Engineered > WWTP > Effluent > Algae... | reverse complement strand
GCTATTCTAGATAAAGTGAATTTCCAGATTCGACCTCATCCGTTTGAGGATGCAGCCAAATACAATTATCTTGATAAAATCTCATCAGGATTGGTTACAATAAAAAAACAAGGCGTTATCACTGAGTGGTTTCAAAATATTGATATCCTTATAACATATATGTCTGCTAGTGCTATTGACGCTTTTATTTATGGACTGCCTGTAGTATCAACGAAAAATTTTATAAGTAAGCAAGCTCTAGAAAATATTCCATCTGGTTTTATCTATGATTATTATGATTATTTTTGGGAGCCTAAGGATATGAATGAAATAAGAGAAATAATTCAGGATGGATTAAAAGGAAAACTGGAATTATCTCCTAAGAAAAAAGAAATGAGTGAGTACATTAAAGAAAATTTTCATTTTCCGAGACAAAAGCCCTCAGGTCAATTAATTGCAGAAGAGATTGACTCTTTTTTAAAAAAGACAAAACCTAGAGAATTTAAAAAATCTCCAAAAACATTATCCCCATTTGATTCAGGTCTGGATATTCTATGTAAAATTCCATTATCAGAGGAAACCATTTTATTTCTAAATTATTTGAAAGAAAAAATACAAAGAAAAGGAAATAGTACGGGTTTTTATTACACCTATCACCCCTGGAATTTAAAATTGAAAATTAAATCAAAAGAAACGTTAGCGGAGATTCTAAATTCAATATGAAAAAAATATTAGGTTTTATTCCTGCAAGGGGAGGCTCTAAAGGCATTCCTAAAAAAAATCTTTTTCCAATTGGCGGCAAACAACTAATTGCCTATAGTATAGAAGAATCTCTTAAAAGTAAAATTAACCGAGTAATCGTTTCTACCAATTCAGAAGAAATTGCAGATATAAGTAAATCACTGGGTGCAGAGATTCCATTTTTAAGACCCGAAAAATTTTCAGGCGATAAATCTACTATCGAAGATGCAATCGAGTATACTTTGAATCGTTTAGAAAAAGAAGAAGGATATATTCCTGATTTAATTATTTTACTCCACCCAACCACCCCTCTCAGAAGAGCAATTCATATTGATGAATGCATTGATTTGTTAATCAAGGAAAACGCGGACTCAATCATTTCTGTATCAGAGCCAATGGAACATCCGGCAGATATGGTTTATTGGGAAAAGGGTGAGATGAAATTTTTATTGCCAGGGGTTATTCCTGGTAAGACGCAACGACAGGATTTCCCTGAATGTTTTTTTATTAACGGCTGTGTTTATGTATTTACTTACGCAAGCTTTATGGAAAGGAAAAGTCGCTACGGCAAAAAAAATCTTCCCTATCATATGAGTCAATTAGACTCTATTGACATTGACTCTATGAATGATATGATTATTGCAGAAGCACTTATGCTTCGAAGAAACGCGGATAATAAAAGTTAGTCATGACTCCAATGTTCATTGATTTATAATTTAGCAAAAAATAAAACCTAAGGTAGCATATGTACAGTCACTATAGTCATACGACAGAAATGAAAAAGAAGGGAAATGATTTTTATCTTTGCCCGGTTTCGGGATTAGTATATCCGATATTGCATAACCTTCCGGTAACGGTCTTGGATGATAAAATGCGAATTCATTGTTATCAAACTGACAAGTTTATGGAAAGCGATGGCGTATTTGAAAAGAAGATTCCGCTTGAATCATTTTTATATCCTCCTGAAAAAAGAACAATTTCATTTATAAAAGGATTCTTCAAACTGATTAAAAGTGAATATAATTTTAGAAAAAATATCCCATTGCAATTCATTGTTCATATATTAAGAGCATTAGTCTTGAGGATTTGGAGAAGACCTCTTGAGTTAGTTCAGCGTAGTTATGAGTTGTGGGATTTTAATGCACTTTACCAAAATCCCAATGATTATTTCTTAGGAATGGAGCCAGGTCCAAAATTCTTCGAATGGAATGCAAATTATGTTCGGCATAAAATCAAAGAATTAGTTTCTAATTATGTGAGTAAGAATAAATGTAAAAATATTCTTGAAGTCGGTTGCGGTTACGGCTACCAGCTTCTTCTGCTTTCTGAAGATGAAAATATTAAAAAAACATGTAAGAAAATTTATGGCACTGATATTACTTATTCCCGTGTCGCACTTGCTAACTTAATGCATGAGCAGCATAATAAAAGTATCCCCTTTCAATTCTTTCAAGCAGATGCAAGGTTTCTTCCTTATCCGGATAATTTTTTCGATGTAGGAACAACTACCTACGTATTTGAAGTAATGACAGAAAGAGATAGTCAACATGCCTTATTAGAATTACTTAGAGTTTGCAAAAAAATTATATTGATTGAGCCCTTAAAAGATGTGCAAAATATTTATAGTAAGCTAACTGACATTTTTGCTGATCATGGAGGAATGAAAATAGATTTTCTTGATAAGGAAAAATATGACATCAATGTAGAAAAATTTTATGCAAATTATTTAGTTGAAGGGGCTATTCTTTCTATAGCAAAAAAATGAAAGAAAATTATTTTAAACTATTCAAAGAATTCGGACTCATTGTATTTTCTTTTCCGTTTCACTCGCTTATTTTTGTAGCAGGGATACTTGTATCGAGTGTAACTCAAATGCTTTCCCTCGGGACATTATATCCTATTGTAATGTACGTGATCCAGAAAAACTCTGAAGAAAATAAGTTTCTTAGTTTCTTTCGTAGCTTCCTTGAAATATTGCATCTTGATTTTAATCTTTTAAACTTACTCATATTATTTATTGCCTTATCGATAATTTCTAATTCAGTTTTTATTTTAATACAGGTTCAGCAGGCATTTTTTATTCGCAATCTTGAAGTTAGACGTAGGTCGATACTGATAAATAATGTTATCAATTCCAGTTGGCTAAGCCTTGTTAACCTCGATCAGGGGAGATTCTTGAATAGTTCTATTCGGGAAGTGGAAAGATATAGGGACTTGATCAAAATATTGTTTCTTATTCTGGCAAATTCAATTCAGATTGGAATGTATCTAGGTTATGCAATCTGGTTAGCGCCTAAATTAGTTTTTATTTCGCTTTTGGTTCTATGTTTTAATTTCCTTATATTTTTTCCTATATTAAAGCTTTTTTTTAAACTTTCTGAAAGATGGACTGTGTTAATGAACAAGGCAAATAATATGATTATTGAAATACAAAGGGGGCTCAAGTTTATAAAATCAAATTCCCATGAAGAGCATGTCCTGATTTCGGTATTTCAATTGATTCGAGATCTTGCGCGAACTCATTTTAAAGCTCATTTACTTGGAGTGTTACAGAATAGATTGACAGAGGTTATGGCGTTCAGTGTTTTTTCAATTATATTGTATTTTAGTAGTGAAGTTTTAAAAATTGAATTGGCTCTTCTTGTCATGATACTTGCTTTATTTTATAAGATAATACCAGATATAAAGGCTACTCTTGATTATGCACATTCTTCTACTTCTCTACTTCCTGCATCCGCAGAATTAAACTTTTTTAACGAAGAGTATAAACCGGAAGAAATTAAAAAAGAGAAATTTACTTTAGAAAAAATAGATATAATTTCCTTAGAATCTGTTGCCTTTAAATATGGCGACAAATCTGTATTAGCTGACTTTTCTGTAAACTTCAAAAAAGGAGACTTTTGGGCAATCACCGGTAGTTCTGGAGTGGGCAAGAGCACTTTGTTAGATTTGATTTCAGGAATCATTAAACCTAATACGGGAAAAATTTTTTACAATGAAATCATTTTCGAAGAATTGAATCAATGGCAAATTCATAACAGAATTGGATACATGACTCAGGATCCGTATATTGTAGATGGGAGTATATTAGAAAATATTTGTTGGGGAGCAAAGAATATGACTGAAGAAACCTTGGCAAAGTCAGTAAAAATTGCCCAGTTAGATTTCTATGATGAAAAAGAAACAGCAAATTCTAATTTATCTCCCGGTGGAGCAAATCTTTCTGGAGGACAAAAGCAGAGAATTTCTATTGCAAGGATATTCGCAAGGGATTATGACTTTATTTTACTCGATGAACCTACCTCTGCATTAGATAATGATACCGAGTCTAATTTCATTCGAGAGATAAGTGAATTAAAAGGCAAAGTTGGGATTATTATGGTTACCCACAGAAAGGAATTTTTAAAAATTGCAGATAATCTTATTGTTTTTTCTGATGTAGGTGAAATTAGTATTACAAAAAATAAAAAATAATGTTGAGGCAAAAAAATGAATACTATGGAAATACTAAAAAATACAGTGACTCGTTTATCCAGAAATTATTATTTCGAAAGAGTAAATGAAAATTATAGACGAGAAATTTTGCAAGAAGTGGAAAAGAGTCATGATATAAAACTATTTAAAGAGCGTGCTGAGTCTTTGCTTGAGAATGGCTTTTTAATATTGGATGAATACTTTAAAGCGGAGCTCCCTGCAATGAAAAAAGATTTTGAGTCTATCCTTAAAGAACCCTGTGAAGTTGGAGGAGAGTATAACTCTGTTTTGCTTCCAAGGAAATACTTATCAAAATCTGAAGTTTTTAGTCGTATTGGCTTTGATATGTACTGCCTTTATTTGATTAGATATTACTGGGGAAGGAAAATTACATTGGCGCAAACCCATGGACTTAGGATTGACCCAGCGACAAAAGAGGATGCGGCAACGAAAGTTGAAAATTCTGCCTCCATCTGGCATGACGATGGAAATGGAAAGCAAGTCAAAATGTTTGTATTGCTTACAGATGTAACCGAAAATGATCAGGGTACAGAAATTATTCCTAAGACTAATAAATTATATCACAATAAAAGAATGCAATCTAATGGAGGATTTTCAACACTTCTAACAGACGAGGAAGCGGCTAAACTAGGTAAGGCGATACAAGTTTGTGCAAAGGCAGGGTCTGCAGTCATCTTTGATACTAATACAATTCATAGAGCAAGCAGGAAAGAGAATGGAAAGACAAGAGATGCTTGGATTTACTATTACACCAGTGGAAGATATTTGTTTAATTTAGACTACCACCCCAATGTCCGACAATCACTTACTGCTTTTCAGCGTCAAGTAGGCAGAATCAGCTGATGCAATGTAGAATATGTGAAGGAAGGTCAATTAAAATTAAGGAATTGTCGGAATACAATGCCTACTTATGCCAGAATTGTTTACTTGTTCAACGAATTCCTCTTTATCAAACTCATGAAGAAAGGTTTATCTCAAACGAGGGCTATGACTGGAGTCTTGTTGAAGAAAAAGAATTTCAGGAAAGAGTAAAAAATAAAGAAATAAGATGGAATTCTTTTATACAAAGAGTTCCATCCAAAAAGATTGATACGGTTCTTGATTTTGGTTCAGGATATGGACCTCTATTGGAATATCTGAAAGAAATAAAAATCGACGCGGTTGGAATTGAACCGAGTAAAAAAAATTCTCAAATTAGTTTAGACAAAGGACATAAAGTAATCAACGGATATTTAAGTTCAAACACTTTTAAGGAGGAAAGTTTTGATATAATAAACATTTGTGCTTTAATGCAGTACATACCAAATATAAAAGATATTTTTATAATATTGAACAAGATATTAAAAGACGATGGGTATATTTTTATTGAGGATAAACAATCTTACTATTCTACTTTCAATGTTTTAAATAATTTAAAATACGAACTTACGGCGCAATATTTCTCTACTATTTCGTTGAAGAATTTGTTAAGTCTAACTGGATTTGAAGTTCTATATTATAGAAATTTTTTCGGACATTTTTATCTCATTGCAAGAAAATCTAAGAAGACAGATAAATTGAAAGGCTTTTACTGGCTAGAAAGGATAAGAGTATTTTGCCTTCCTTTAACAGATTTTGTATTTACTTCCTTAAAAAGTATTTTAGATAGGGTTTATAATATTTTTGCTACACCGTAAATAGTAACCCGTCATTATTTTATTCATTATAAAATATTCTATATTTTAATTTACAGTTTCAAAAAGAGGTTCAATGGTCGCATTAATAAAAAAAATTATTGTTTTCATTTTTTCAAATCCAATTCTTAAAAAAATTATTTCCCTGGATATTTATTCTTTTATTGATACGCTAACTGTAAAGACATCCAATAACAGGATTCTTTTTTTTGGATTTGGTAAAATGCCTGTTTGGCGCGCGAAGACTTTTTTTACTAAAGAGCCTGAGACTATTGAATGGATTAATAGCTTTTCTGAAAATGATGTTTTTTGGGATATTGGTGCTAATGTAGGGATTTACTCCCTGTACGCCGCTAGTCTAAAAAAGAATATTAAGGTTTCTTCCTTTGAGCCATCAGCAGCAAATTATTTTGTATTGAATAGAAATATTTTCATGAATCATTTTGATTCACAGATTAGCGCGTACCCGATAGCATTTAGTAATAACTCGATCCTCGGTCATTTTCAAATGAGATCTGATGAACCGGGAGGAGCCATAAATGTTTTTAGCGATGCAAGATTAGAAGAAACGGCGAGCGGAAAAGAAACAGTCAAAATTAATGTAAGACAGGCAATGCTTTCGTTTTCTATAGATTCTTTTATCCAGGCATATGATCCTGAATTTCCAAATCATATTAAAATTGACGTAGATAATATAGAAGATAAAATTGTAGAAGGAGGAATGAGGACTATTTCTGATTTGAGAGTCAAATCGTTATTAGTTGAGATGGATGAACGTGATACTGAATATTGCCAGAGAGTCATTGCTCTTGTTCATAGAGCTGGTTTGATTCATATGGAAAAAAAACATTCTCCCATGTTTGACAAGGGGAAGTTCTCTTCCATTTATAATTTCATTTTTACCCGTTAGTTTTTTTATTAAAAAGCTAGAAGTCTGAATTTAATGGTCATTTACCTCAATCACATATTATCAAATAGCACTCCTTCGTATGGAAATTCCGGTGAAGTAGAATTAACCCTTACTAGGTCAATGGCAAATGGAGATACTTCTAATGAAACGGTACTACATTTCTCCAATCATATGGGAACGCATATTGATGCTTCCTTTCATTTTGATAGCGAGGGAAAATGTTTAGATGATTATCCTGCAGGGTTTTGGGAATGCAATCATCCGTATTTAATTGAATACGAAGCTATGCCCGGCGAAATATTAGATTTATCTAATATGATTTCCTATTTGGAGAAAATTCCAGATAATACAGATATACTCATTTTAAAAACAAAATTTGAGAAATATAGAAATGCGGATAATTCAATTTATTCGTTTCAGAATCCTTCTCTCACGGAGGATGTTGGTTTTTGGTTGAGGAAGAATCGAAATCTTAAATTTATTGGATTCGATTATATCTCCCTTAGCAGTCGTGCGAATCGTGAAATAGGAAGAGCATCTCATCGGGCATTTCTTTGTTTAAATAATTCGAATACGCAAGAAAAAATAGATGGAGAGCCAATTTTAGTAATTGAAGATATGAAGCTAAGTAATTTGGTTTCTCCTCTTAAAAAAATTATTATAGCACCTTTACTATTTGAAAAATCAGACGGTGCACCAGTGACGGTTTTTGCTTTTGTGTAATAGAAAAGGATTTAATCGTGATTAGCCATTCTTTTCGGTTAGACGAATATTTTTTAGAGACGCATCTAGCTTCTCAATAAAGTGCTTGAAAAAAAAGAATCAAAGATTTTTGTAATGAATATAAGGAGTATTTGAACAATGCTTAAAGTTTTAATGGTTTATCCAAATTTACGTGGTATGAATATGCTACCGCCTGCAATTGGATTGCTCTCTGCAATTTTAAAGAGAAGCGGTTTTGAAGTTAAGCTATTTGATACGACTTATTATGAAAAGTTAGACGGCACTCATTCGGAAGCAGATTCTGATTTTAAGAAAACAGAAATGCTGATGGCTCGTCCGTATAAAATGCCAAATGAGATTTCCCTTAAAACTTCTAATGTATTTCAAGACTTTAAAAACGAGGTAGAATCTTTTAAGCCTGATTTAATTGCCTTATCGGCTACTGAGGATATGTTCCTACTAGGGATTAAGCTACTTCAAACAGTTAGGCATCATAACATCCTTACTATACTCGGTGGAGTTTTCGCGACATTTGCCCCTGATGTGGCAATCAAGTATCCTGAGATAGATATTGTATGCAGGGGAGAAGGGGAAGTAGCCTTAGATACCCTATGCCATCGACTTGCCAAGAAAGAAAATTATGATGATGTAACAAACCTCTGGATAAAAAAGAAAGACGGCAAGTTAAAAATTAACACTTCGCATATTTCTAATATGGATGACAATCCATTAATCGATATGACAATTTTCGAAGAGGCTAGGTTTTACAGACCAATGGGTGGACGAGTTTGGAGAATGTTCCCTGTCGAAACTCATAGAGGTTGTGCCTATACATGTGCATTTTGTAATTCTCCGTCCCAAACAATTCTTTACGAAAAAGAATCGAACGAAAAATTTCTTCGCCGTAAATCATTTGATAATATGAAAAGAGAATTATTATATTATAAAAATGAAATGAAGGCTGAGTATCTTTATTTTTGGGCAGATACTTTTTTTTCATGGAGACCGGGTGAATTTGAAGAATTTTGCGATATGTATCAAGATATTAAACTTCCGTTTTGGTGTCAAACAAGGGCGGAAACAATTAATACAGAAAGGTTTAAAAAACTAAAAGAGATTGGATGTGCAAGAATTTCATTTGGTTTAGAACATGGCAATGAAGACTTTCGTCAGAAAATTCTGAAGCGAAGAGTGACAAATGAAACTATGATTAATAACTTTAAAGTAGTGAAGGATGTTGGAATTCCATTCAGTGTAAATAATATAATGGGCTTCCCACATGAGACCTATGAATTAGCATTTGATACAATTGAAATTAATCGAGCGATTGATTCTACAGATAGGAATGCATATGCATTCACTCCTTTTTCTGGGACACCTCTTCGAATGGAATGTGAAAGACTTGGTTATGTAAAGAAAGATGATATTGTGCATTCTATTTATGTAAATGGATCACTTCTTAATATGCCACAGTTTCCTCAAAAACAGATCAACGGTCTAATAAAAACATTTAACATGTATGTTAAATTTCCAAAAAATAGATGGTCGGATATTAAAAAAGCAGAAGATGACTCAGAAGAAGGAAACCGTATCTATGAAGAATTGCGTGTCGAGTTTATGGATAGATTCTGGGATAAAGATAGTGAAAATTTTGAAAGCTCTGCTCTGGAGAAAATGGGAGCTTGAAAGAAAAACTTTTTGCTTCTCTTTTACTCTTTAGTAGGAGGATAATTTAATTTATCCTCTTACTCTTATTTTTTTTTCTAGAAATATGTTAAACTGTTACTATGGTTTTTAACTCCAGCCTCCCATTTCAAATTAATTTTGAAAAAATGGATGCATTTTTTTTTGACTTTGATGGAGTTCTAGTTGATTCCACAGAATTAAAAACAAAAGCATACCAAGAAATATTTCATCCTTTCGGAACGGAAGCTGTTGAGATTATCACAGACTACCATCTAGAAAATGGGGGAGTCGATAGGTATAGGAAGATTAAGTATGTATTAGAGCGTATTCAAGTAAATGCATCTTTAACTAATACATTGGCTGAGCAATTTGCAAGTTTAGTGAAGGAGAAAGTGAAAGCAGCCCCTGCCATTCCAGGAATCATTGAACTTGTTCGTGGTTTGAATGAGAAAAGAATTCCTCTCTACGTTGTTTCTGGAACTCCAGAAAAAGAATTACAAGAAATTGTAATCGCAAAAAAATGGGATTCCTATTTTGTAAAAGTTGAAGGGAGTCCCCGTTTGAAATCGGAAATAGTAAAAACTATCTTAGAGGAAAAAGGATATAATCCGCTTCGATGTATTTTTGTTGGAGATGCGGTTACTGATTATAAGACTGCATTAGAAAGTAATTTTTGGTATCTAGGTGTTCCCCGCTTATGAATAAAAACAGTAAAAAAATAGTAGTATTTGGTGGATCTGGATTTTTAGGGTCGCATGTTTGTGATAAGCTTACTAGTGATGGTCATAAAGTAATCATTTATGACTT
>Ga0075163_10014930_pt1 | contig 10014 bp, 9 predicted proteins | sample JI1023141ADNA_FD_71478 | JGI IMG/M metagenome (GOLD analysis project Ga0075163, IMG submission 71478) | Wastewater effluent complex algal communities from Wisconsin, to seasonally profile nutrient transformation and Carbon sequestration -... | ecosystem: Engineered > WWTP > Effluent > Algae... | reverse complement strand
GCGCTGAGCGGCGCCGAGAGAAAAGGCGTCGCAGGCTGCTGCACCGACCACACCTTCGGCGTGAGGGCCTCCGCGGTGACGAAGTAGCCCGCGCTGTTCGCGATGACGCTCGGGGCGCGCCCCTGCCCGAGGTTCACCGGTGCCGCCGTCGCCGCGTGAAACGAGCCGTCGAGCTGGACGACGCGCAGAAACGTCTCTCCGTTCAGCTCCCACGCCACCACCCACGCGTTCATCGACGGAACCCACGCGACGGAGGGGTCGCGACCGAACGGCTGCGAGATGAGCAGGCCCTCGGGGTCGTCGACGTTGCCGCTCGGCTGCACGCGCGACGCATAGATGCTGGGCTTCTCGATGCCCATGCGGCCCTGCGCCATCCACACGACGAGCGAAGTGAAGAAGCCAGGCGCAACCGCCGACGTCACCTCGTACGTCTGACCGGGCGCCACGACGCGGGGGCCTGGCTGGTCGAACGGCAGCTCGGGTGAAGCAGCCAGCGCGAGAAGGAGGACTCCGAGCACGTGTGAAGCGTAGGCGATGCGAGCGGCGCTTCCATCAACGGGGCGTGGCAGAGTGTGGGTCCGCGTGCGTTCCCTCGTCTTGACTCTCCTCACCGCTTGCGCGACCAGCGGCGTCACCATCACCCGGCAGCCGTCGGGAGCGGTGATGACCGTCGACGTCGAGCGACTGCCCACTGGCGAAGCCGAACGAGCCGAGCGCATCACCGAGCTGGCCGCGCAGACGTGTGGCGCGTCGACGGCGCAGGTGACGAGCCAGAAGCTGACGACCCGAGACGAGGTGCAGCTCGACCTCGACCAGGTCGTCACCACGGTGCAGCGGCGGCCGGCGACCTCGGCGTGGGCTCCTGCGCCTCCGGGACAGAGCGTCTTCAACGCCCGCAGCACGATTCAGCCGACGCAGCCCCCGAGAGACGAACGCGCCACGCACGTCGCCGTGCCGGTGCTGGAAGTGGTGGTCGTGTGCGGCAGGTGAAGCAGCTCGTCGGGCGCAGAGACCTGCTCGTGTCGTTCCTCGGGCTGGCTGCCGCGAACGCCGCGTGCCGTCGTGGCACTGCCGCGCCGCGTGACATTCCCACCACGCTCGTCGACCGCGTGCACGAGACGGGGCACCTGCTGCGTGAAGCGCCTCCTCCCCTCGCGACGACCGACACGCGCGTCGTCGACTGCCTCGTGGTGGGTGGCGGCGCTGCAGGGCTCTCGGCCGCGTGGAGACTGAAGGGTGGCGGGCTCGAAGACGTGCTGGTGGTCGAGGTCGATGACGTCGTCGGTGGCACCGCGAAGTCGGGGCAGAACGCGGTCTCGAAGTTCCCGTGGGGCGCGCACTACCTGCCGGCGCCGCTGTCGACGAAGGGCCCGGTGCCCCGGCTGCTGCGGGAGTTCGGCGTGCTCACCGGTGTCGATGACGCGGGGGCTCCGGCGTACGACGAAGCGGCGCTCATTCACGAACCCGAGGAGCGGCTCTATTACCGCGGCGCCTGGTACGAAGGCCTCTACCTGCGCGCGGGCGCTTCGGCCGACGACCTCGCCCAGCTCGCGCGCTTCGACACCTTGATGGATGGCTTTGCAGCCGCGAAGGACGCGAAGGGCCGAAAGGCGTTCGCGGTGCCCATCGAGCTCGGCAGCGACGACGCCGAGTGGACCTCACTCGACCGCCTCAGCATGGCGGAGTGGATGTCGCAGCAGGGCTTCACCTCGAAGCGGCTGCTGTGGCTCGTCGACTATGCCTGCCGTGACGACTACGGCGCGACGGCGCGCGACACCTCGGCGTGGGCAGGGCTCTGGTATTTCTGTGCAAGACAGAGCGGCATCGAGAAAAACGAGGGGTTTCTGAGCTGGCCTGAAGGAAATGGGCGGCTCATCTCGCAACTGTCGAAGGCGATCGACCCGTCACGGCTGCAGCGCTCGACGCTGGTGCACACGCTCGAGCAGGTGCCCGACTCGACCGACTGGTACGCGCACGCGCTGGATGCGACGACGAAGGCTCCGCTGCGGCTGCGCGCGAAGCAGGTGGTGCTGGCGACGCCGCGGTTCGTGGCAGCCCGGCTCATCGCGGCGTGGCGCAAACAGCGCCCCTCGTTCCTCGACGCGTTCCACACCGGGCCGTGGACGGTGGCGAACCTGACGCTGAGCGCGAAGCCGTACAGCCGCGGGTTTCCCCTCGCGTGGGACAACGTGCTGCACGAGTCACGCAGCCTCGGCTACGTGGTGGCGACGCATCAGGCGCTGCGCGCGACCGCCAAGGGCCCGACGGTGCTGACCTGGTACTACCCGCACGATGGCAGCGACGTGGTGGCCGAGCGCAAGAAGCTCTTCTCGACGACGGCCGACGACTGGCGAACGCTGGTGCTGAGCGACCTGAAGCCCGCGCACGTGCGCCTCGAGGAGCAGGTGCAGGCCATCGAGGTGATGCGCTGGGGCCACGCGATGGTCCGGCCCGTGCCCGGGTTCGTCTGGGGTGAAGCGCGCCGCGCGGCGCAGGCCTCGCTGGGCACGTCGCTGCACTTCGCGCACTCCGACCTCGGCGGGCTGGCGTTGTTCGAAGAGGCGAACTGGCACGGCGTGCGGGCCGCAGAGCAGGTGCTCGTTGGGCTGCAGCGCTCGTCGACATCGTGGCTCGACGCCGAGGGCTGAGTTCTCCTGGCTGATCAGCAGAAGCCGGAGTCATCGAGCCGGACAGGCGGCCGACGTCGCCGCGCATCGACACGTCTCGACTCGCTCTGGTGACGGGTCGACAGTGCGCCCATGGCCTTTCTCTTCGGGCGCGGGAAGCAGGTGATTCCAAAGCCGAGCGGTGAACACGCCATCGGCACCATGCGGTTCGACGTGAAGGCGCAGACGCGCACCGTTCCCGTTCAGGCCTGGTACCCCGCACGACCGACGAACGAGCCGGTCGAGCCGTACCTCGACGACGTGGTGCGCGCGGCGTTGGCCGACTTCACGCGCGTGCCGAAGTTCCTCCTGCCGCAGAACCCGTCGCACAGCCGGGTGAACGCGCCCGCGGTGAGTGGCCGGTTTCCCGTGGTGCTCTTCAACCACGGCTTCGGTTCGTTCCAGAAGCAGAGCACCTCGCTGATGGAGGAGCTCGCGAGCCACGGCTTCGTGGTGATGAGCGTCGGCCACCCGGCGGAGTCGCTGGTGGTGCAGCTCGCCGATGGTTCGAGTGTTCGTCACGACGCGAAGCACCCCGCGTGGGTGGAGATCACCGCCGGGTTGAAGGAGCTCGAGAAGAACCTGCGCGAGGTCGAGCCGTTGCTCGCGCAGGCGCGCGCCGCGAAGGACCTGCCCAGCTTCACCGTGGCCATGAAGGCCGTCTCGTCGCACCGCAGCTACGCCGTACTGCTGCCGCTCATCACCCACTGGTGTGACGACACGAAGGCGGTGCTCGACCAGCTCGCCAGCACGCCGCTCGGCGCGTTCGTCGATGCGTCGCGGGTCGGCGCGTTCGGCCACTCCCTGGGAGGCATGGTCGCTGGCCGGCTCGCGATGACCGACGAGCGCGTGCGCGCGGGCATGAACTTCGATGGAGCGCAGTTGCTCGAGGGCGAGGCCACGACGCTGCGGGTCCCGTTCTGCTTTCTGTACGCAGACACCTCGAAGTCCGGCAACGCCACCGTGCGCACCGAGGGCATGAACGACGCGCTGCTCGGAGCTGGTGGCATCGGCGCAGTGCTGCGCGGGTCGATGCACCTCAACTTCACCGACATGAACAACCTGTCGATGATGGCGCGCGCGCTGGGCTCCATCGACCGCGGAGAGATGTCGCGGGTGCTTCGCGCCGCGACGGTCGGGTTCTTCGAACATCACCTGAACGGAAAGCCGCTCACGGGCTTCACGCCGTCGGCCACGCTCGCCATCACGAAGGGCTGATCACCGCACGACGACGTCGAGGCTCGCAGGCGTCGAGTCGACGCGGAGCTGATCATCTGCCGCGCGCACCTCGAGGTGGTGTGTGCCCTTCGCGAGTCCGTTCAGCTCGAGCATCGAGTTCTTCAGCTCGAAGCCCTTCCAGTCGGCGCCATCGACCTTCACCTCGGCGACGGGAGCACCCTTCACCTCGAGCGACAGCCGGTCGCCGTCCTGCTTCGGCGTGCCCAGGGTCGTCTCGGGAAACTGGTCGGCGTCGAGGAGCACGATGACCTCTTCATCTCGCACCAGCACGTCATGGTGCTTCGCGTCGAAGCGCGCGAGCGTGACGCGATCGACGGAGAGGTCCGCGCGACGCAGCCGGCACACGCCGTTGCGCGACACCATGAGGCCCGCTCGCGTCGGGTACCACGCTCGCCCATCGACGCCCTGAATCACCACCGGCGCGCCCTTGCAGCTCACCGCCGAGGGCAGCGGCGGCAGATTGGTGTTCGCCACGGGTTTCCACTTCGAGCCGTTCCACGTCCACAGTGTGTTGAGGCCGAAGGCGTTCACCAACACGCTCAGCTGGCCATCGGCGTTCACGCTCGGCGTCCAGAAGCTCGAGAGCGGGGCGCGGCTGACCTCCTCCGCCGACCACGTCTGGTGCCTTCCATCGCGAAAGGCGCAGGTGAGCTTCCCTTTCGGGTCCTTCATGCACCGCGCGCCGTCCCCCGTCACCGCGATGAGCGCGGCATCCATTCCCTGAAACGGCGTCGCCTGTTCGATGCCCGCCGAAAGCGCAGTCAGCGCGTTCGCGTAAATTCTCCACCCGTCCTTGCCCATGCGGGCGACGGCGGGGTCCACAGCGGAGCTCCGCGAGGCCTGCGGAACGACCCAGACCTCCTCCGCGTCGGCGATGACGGTGCTGGCCGAGGTGTACACGCCACGCAGCGGGCTCGTCGGGCGGCGAAGCTCCATGGTCGTTCCTGTCCACTCGTGGAGCGCGATGAGCTCGTCCCCTCCGAGCCAGAACAACCGCCCGTCGGGCAACCAGGTGAGCGCGCCGTGCAGAATGGGAAACCGGAGCAGGTCGAGGGTGGGTCGCGTGGTGGCCTCGACGACGGGCAATCGGAACGTGCCCCGGCTGCGGTCGGTGACGAGCAACACGGTTCGTTTGGCGCCGACGCGTGAGAAGAACAGGCCGTTGATGTCGCTCGGCACGAGGCCGGCCGGCCAGTCGACGAGCTCGGGCGTCGCTCCACTGAAGTGCCACAACGGGCCTTCCTGTGTCGCGAGCCACGAATGCTCCTGAGCATCGGGCGCCTTCATCCAGCTGAACGTCGCTCGCCGCGCGAAGGGACCGACCAGCCCGCCGACGCCGTCGAGCACCAGACGAAAGCCCGAGCCGTCGTCGCGAAAGAGCTGGCCCTCACGTTGCTGAAAGCCGCGCTGCACGAGCGCCCACGTCACCCCATCGCTGGAATGGAGCGAGACGACGTCTTGTGGCGTCTGGTCCTTCAGCGGCGGAAACGGCTCACGCGTGACGGTTCGCTTGTCGAGGTCGAGTCGATAGAGCGCCGACTGCGCCGAGAGCAACGCATCGTGCGCGAAGGGAAGCACCGCGCGCGTGACGGCGTCGGGAAGGCCAGGCGACGACCACGGGGTGAACGTGCCCTTCGCGAACTGGAGCAGCCCCGGCAGCACGAACGAGTTGCTCGAGCCCGTCGACCAGAACCACATCGAGCCCTTGCGCTCGAAGGCCTGCACGCGGCCGCAGTACACCTGCCCTGCCGAAGCATCGGTGTCACAACACCCGTTCGCGCTGAGCGAGCGGCACACCGGCTTGTCCTTCATCTCTGGCGTGACGAGCCACGCCGCATCGAGCACCGAGGTCGTGACCGTTCCCTTCCGCGCGACGCTGATCAGCTGCCGGGTCGACCCGGTGATCCACACCGTGCTGTCTCGCTGCACCGTCAACGAGAGGTCCGAGGGTGGTGGCGTGGCCAGCGTCGCGACGCGCCCTGACGCCTTCTCGACGTGACGCCACAGCTCGGAGCCGTTGCCCGTCTTCCACAACGAGACCACGCCTCGGCCGCTGTCGCTGACCAACCCGACCGCATCACCCGAGGTCGGACCGTCGAGCGCGCGCCAGCCGTCGTCGAAGCGCGCCACCTTGCCGTCGCGAATCGCCCAGATGGAGCCGTCGTCGGCGTGCACGGCGATGGAGATGGGGCGCTCGTCGATTCGGCTCACGGGAGCCTGGGCCACCACACTGCAGAGGACGAGCGTGAGCATGCGCGGAAGTGCTCCACAGACACTCCAGCCCAACGGCAGGTTCCACCACGACCATCAGGCGGCGTCGCGAATGCCCTTCGACTGCAGGAACTCGGCGAGCTCGCGGTCGACGTGCCCGATGTGCTCGACCCACCACTGCTCGAGGAAGCGATGCATCGTGCGCGTCAGCACCGGGCTTCCGCTGATGGCCGGAGCCAGGAGCCCTGCGAAGCGCCTCCGATAGGCGTCGTGCGCGGCGACGTGCGCATCACGCCCCGGGTAGCCGTAGGCCTCCATGAGTGACTCTTCGACGACGAAGTGCCGCTCGGCGTACGCCTGGAACCCGGTGATGACGCCCGTGCTGTTACCGCCCGTGCCGAGCAGGTTGATCAGCTCGAGCAGCGATCGATGTTGGTAGTCCATGACGGGAACGCCGAGCACCGTCGTCGTGAGGTCGATCATGCCCAAAAGGTGTCGAGCGCTCGCGACGCCTTCAACCGAATCGAGCGTCAGAAAACTGACCTCCACCGGTTCTCGACGTGGGCCATCGTTGCAGCGCCTTCATCTGTCAGGCGACGATGCCGCGCCTCGACCCGGAGCCTTCGTGATCGACCTCTTCCACGACCTGCAGCACGTTCAGCCACACGTCGTCCTCTCGACCGTCACCCAGCGGCTCTCAGACCGGTATCCCGGCCGTAACGTGGCGGTGACCAGCGACGAGACCTTCGATGTCGAGGCCTGGGCTCGCCACACCGGCCGCGCCACGCTGGAGTCACCTTCGCCATCGACGCTCGTGCGCATGGTTCGCGATGAGGACTGGTACCTGCTGGCAGGGCACTCCCGCTTCTCGTGGCAGGGGCAGGTGTTCGACGTCGTGTCGGTGCTGGTGCCGAGAGGCCACGGCCTCGAAGACCAGCGCATGACCTGGGTGGTGTCGAACACGCTCGCCGATTTCAGAGCGCTCTTCCCCGAGGTGGTGGCCTTCAACCGCGACGTGCACGGCGAGGTGCTGGTGTTCTCGGCGGGCTGCTTCTCGAAAGACGCGGCGCTGCAGCACGCCATCGACACGACGCGCTTCGACGACCTCGTGTTGCCACCGGCGCTCGCTCAATCGCTCCAGCAGGACGTGGAGCAATTCCTCGCGAGCCGCGCCGTGTACGAGCGCGCCGGAGCGGTCTGGAAGCGCGGCATTCTGCTGATGGGGCCGCCGGGCAACGGAAAGACGCACGCCATCAAGGGCCTCATTCACGAAGCGGCGCTGCCCTGCGTGTACGTGAAGTCGTTCACCGGGCGGTACACCGAGCCCGCCGACGCGATTCCGAAGGTGTTCGCCCGCGCCCGCCAGCTCGCGCCGTGCGTGGTCGTGCTCGAAGACCTCGACGCGCTCATCGACGACGAGAACCGCAGCTTCCTGTTGAACGAGCTCGACGGCTTCGCCGCGAACACCGGCATCATCACCATCGCGAGCTCGAATCACCCCGAGCGGCTCGACCCCAGCCTCATTCATCGGCCCAGCCGCTTCGACCGCAAGTACCGCTTCGACCTGCCCGACCTCACGTTGCGCCGGCAATACCTCGAGCGATGGGCGCAGAAGGTGCCCGAAGGTGTTCCCGAAGCGGCGCTCGCGCAGGCGGCCCAGCAGTCGGAGGACTTCACCTTCGCGTACCTGAAGGAGCTGACGCTCTCGACGCAGATGCAGTGGGCGAGCGAGCACCAACGACGGCCCGCGGGTGAGGTGCTGCTGGCCGTCCTGACGGGCCTGCGAGCAGAGATCGCCGCCGTCGCTGCGAACCCTCGGCCCGAGCCCGCGGTGAAGCCCCGTCACCGGTTCCCGTTCGCATGAGCGCGCTCCGCATCGGCTTCGTGTTGTTCCCCAACCTCACGCAGCTCGACTTCACCGGGCCACTGCAGGTGCTGCATCGAATGCCCGGCGCGACGACGGTGCTCGCTGCGAAGACGCGCGCTCCCGTGCCGTCGGACTGCGGGCTCGACCTGCTTCCGACGACCACGTTCGCCGAGTGCGGGCCGCTCGATTTGCTCTGCGTGCCGGGCGGGTTCGGGGTCGATGGCGCGATTCAAGATGACGAGACGTTGTCGTTCGTACGGGAGCAGGGCTCGCGCGCGGCCTACGTGACGAGCGTCTGCACGGGAGCGTTCGTGCTCGGCGCTGCGGGGCTGCTGCAAGGGAAACACGCGACGACGCACTGGGCGTACCACCACCTGTTGCCTCGCGTCGGAGCGACTCCGGTGAAGGCGCGCGTGGTGCGTGATGGGAACACGTTCACGGGCGGCGGCGTGACGGCCGGCATCGACTTCGCGCTGACGGTGGTAGCCGAGCTCGCGGGTGAAGCGGCGGCGCGCTCCATTCAATTGGCCATCGAGTACGACCCGTCGCCTCCGTTCGATGGCGGCTCTCCGGAGCGCGCGTTGGTCGAGACGACCGAGGCCGTGCGGGGGCGTTTCGCGAAGCGGTTGGCGGCGTTCGAAGGACTGCTCTCGGCGAGGTCACTGTGATTCGGACGTTCATCGCAGCGCTGCTGGTCTCGACCAGCGCGTTCGCTGAAGAAGACGACTGCACGCTCTCGGCCGACGCCGTCGCTCCACAGCTCGATACGAAGAAGCTGCCGAAGGGCGCCAAGGTGGTGCTCTCGGAGAAGAAGGAGCGCGCGCATCGCGAGGTGTTGCGCTTCGCCGACGGGCTCGAGGCCACCGTGCAGGTCGGCGGCTGCGCGCATCTCGGCATCTCGCTCGAGGTGCGCTCGAAGACGTCGGTCTCGAAGAAGCTGACGCCGGCGCAGGGCATCGCGTTGATGAAGCAGGTGTTCGCCAGGCTGCCGCTGAAGCCTCAGCCCGTGGTGCAGCCGAAGCTCTTCCTCGACGCGCTCGCGGCGCTGAAGACGACACCGACCGCATTTCCTGTCGAACTGTCGTGTGGCGAGTTCACGACCTGCGAGCTGAACCTCGACACCGCGGGCACCCAGCCGGCGCTCATCATCTGGTACAGCTTCGCGTTGTGAGAGCCCTCGTGCGCACGTTCGTGCTCGTCGTCTTCGTCGCGCTCGACGCCTTCGCCGCGGAGGAGGAGCAGTGCAACCTTCCACCAGCGGCCGTCACCTCGCAGTTCGACGCGAAGAAGCTGCCGAAGGGAGCGAAGCTGACCGGTGCACGCTCGACGGACCGAACCTGGCGTGAGGTGTTGCGCTTCGCCGACGGGCTGGAAGTGATGGTGCAGGCCGGCGGCTGCAAGCACCTCGGCGTCACCATCGAGGTGCGCTCGAAGAAGCTGGTCTCAGCGGGCATGACGCCCACCGAGGGCGTCGCGGTGATGACGAAGGTGCTCGGGCTTCTGCCGCTCAAGCAGGGCACGCTGCTGAAGCCGCTGATGGACGGTCTCGCCACTTTGAAGACGCCACCGGCCTCCTTCCCCGTCGCGCTCGACTGTCAGGTGACCGTCTGTGAGCTGGCGCTGCTCGAAGACTCGCCGGCGCTGATGCTCTGGTCTCAGGTCGCGCTCTGAGCGCTGTCCTCTGTGATGAGACATCGGGCAGCGCGCGCCCGCTCCTCCACTGAGGGTTCACGAGAAAGAACGCTGACTTCGAGCCCGAAACCGCGGGCACGAGCGTTGCGATGGCGTCGCTCATGAACCGAATGCTCTGGAGTGCAGTGGCTCTGATCACTGCGTGTGGCGTGTCTGAAGCACAACTCGGTGGCAACGAGGACTCGACGGGTGAGAGCGAGCTTGGGCTCTCGACGAAGATTCTCGGAAACACCACATGCGCCGTCGGCGCGACCGACTGCAACGTCTGCGTGAACGACGTCTTCGGCACGGTCGACCGCGGCTTTGGTGGCCGCTTCGTGTGGACGAACGGCCGCTGGG
>Ga0075163_10014929_pt1 | contig 10014 bp, 7 predicted proteins | sample JI1023141ADNA_FD_71478 | JGI IMG/M metagenome (GOLD analysis project Ga0075163, IMG submission 71478) | Wastewater effluent complex algal communities from Wisconsin, to seasonally profile nutrient transformation and Carbon sequestration -... | ecosystem: Engineered > WWTP > Effluent > Algae... | reverse complement strand
CCGAGGCCGAGACCGAGACCGAGACCGAGGCGGAGGCCGAGACCGAGACCGAGACCGAGACCGAGACCGAGGCCGAGGCCGAGGCGGAGGCCGAGACCGAGACCGAGACCGAGACCGAGACCGAGACCGAGGTCGACCCGCGAAGGCCCCTGGTGTCCGGGTACGATCGGCCATGACCAGCGCGCTCGTCGGGCCTGCCGTCGCCACCACGGTCGGGCCGTACCGCCTCGAGCGCCGCCTCGGGCGCGGCGGCATGGCCGAGGTGTGGTTGGCGCGCGGCTTCGGCGCCGCCGGCTTCGAGCGGTTGGTCGCGCTCAAGCGCCTGGTGCCCGAGCTGGCCGACGAGGCCGCCCTCGAGCAAGCGCTCATCCACGAGGCCAACCTCGGCGGGCGCCTGGCCCACCGCAACCTGGTGGCGGTGCTCGGCCTCGGCCTCGACGGCGGCCGCTACTACGTCGTCCTCGAGTACGTCGACGGTGGCGATCTCGATCGCGCGACCCGCGCGCGGCGCCTGCCGCTGGCCCTGGCGCTCTACGTCGGCGAGGAGCTGGCGCTTGGCCTCGACTACGTCCATCAGGCCCGCGACGAGCGCGGGCTCCCCCTCGGGCTGGTCCACCGCGACGTCAGCCCGAGTAACGTCCTTCTGTCGTCGGCCGGGGAGGTCAAGCTCGGCGACTTCGGCATCGCCAAGGCCACCGCGCTCGCCGATCGCACCGGCGGGCTGCGCAAGGGCAAGTACGCGTACATGTCCCCCGAGCTCTTGGCCGGCGCTCCGCTGACCGGCGCCAGCGATCAGTTCGCCCTCGGCGTCACCCTGGTCGAGCTGATCACCGGGACGCGGCCCTTCGACGCCGACACGCCCCACCAGACCATGGCCAACGTCGCGACCGGACCGCGGCCGGCGCTGGCCGGGGTGCCGCCCGAGGTCGCGGCGCTCTTGACCCGGGCCCTGGCGGTCGACCCGGCGGCGCGGTTCCCGTCGATGGCGGCGCTGCGCGTGGCGCTGGCCGAGGCGCGCTGGCGGACCTGCCCGGGGCCAGCGGCCGGCCCGGCCGACCTCGCGGCCTGGCTGGCGATCACCGCGCGGTCAGATCGCGCGTGATGTTCTTCTGGTGGGCCTCGAGGGTGCCGCCGCCGATCTCGATGAGCTTGGCGTCGCGCAGGAACTGCTCGACGCGATACTCGGTGCAGTAGCCGTAGCCGCCCAGGACCTGGACCGCGGCGTCGGCGATCTCCTTGGCGGCGGTGGCGCAGAACAGCTTGGCGGCGTCGGTGCCGAGGCGATTGCGGGCGTCGGGGCCGCAGGTCGCGGCCACGCCGTAGACCATCGCGCGCATCGCGGTCAGCTTGGCGAAGCTGTCGCCGATGTACCGCTGGATCTGGCCGAGGTCGTGGATCGGCTTGCCGAAAGAGCGCCGCTCCTGGCTATAGCGGACCATGACGTCGAGGCAGCGCTGGGCCATGCCGACCGACATCGCGGCCAGGCCGAGGCGCTCGATCTCGAGGTTGCGCATCATGTTGGTGATGCCGCCGCCCTCGCGGCCGAGGAGGTTGTCGACCGGCACCCGACACTCGTTGAACATGAGCTCGCTCATGGTCGAGGCGCGCATGCCCATCTTGGGGATCTTCGGGCTGGTCGCGAAGCCGGCGAAGCCGCGCTCGACGACGAAGGTGGTGATCTTGCCGTCGAGCTTGCCGTAGACGCAGAACACCCCGGCCTCGGGGCCGTTGGTGATGAAGGTCTTGCGACCCGACAGCACGTAGTGATCGCCCTCGCGGCGGGCGATCGTGCCCATGCCCAGCACGTCGGTGCCGGCGCCCGGCTCGGTCATGCCCATCGCGCCGACCACCTCGCCGGACAGCGCCCGCGGCAGGTAGCGGGCGCGCTGGCTCGGATTGCCGGCCCAGTAGAAGTTGTTGACGAACAGGAGCGCGTGGGCGAGGTAGGCCAGCGCGAACCCGGGGTCGGCGTAGGCCAGCTCCTCGTGGACGATCACCGACGCCACCGGGTCGAGGCCGGCGCCGCCGTCGGCCTCGGGGATGGTCACGCCGAAAAGGCCCAGGTCGCCGGCCTTGCGCAGGAGCGCGAGGTTCAGCTCGCCGCGCTCGTCGTGCTCCATGGCCTGGGCCTCGACCTCGCTGCGCGCCCACTGCCGGACGGTGTCGCGCAGGAGGGCGTGCTCGTCGGACGGGCTGAGCAGGCTTTCGGGCAAGACGGCCATGATGCGCGTTCTACCCCGTCGGCGGCCTCGGCGCGAGGCCGGTTGGCGATCTGGCCACAGCTATCAGGGAGGTCGGAGGGCCGTGGTACGAACGGCGGGTCCATGGCGCGTCCGCCCGATTCGACGATCGACCAGCCGCCCGATCAGCTCGGCACGCTGGCGGCGCCCGCCCGCGAGATCTCGCGCTACGTGGTGCTCGAGGAGCTCGGCGCCGGGGCCATGGGCGTGGTCTACAAGGCCCACGATCCCGACCTCGGCCGCCTGGTCGCGATCAAGCTGGTCCACGCCGGCTCGTCGGCGGCGCGCTCGACCCGGCTCCTGCGCGAGGCCCAGGCCATCGCCCGGGTCGCCCACCCCAACATCGTCGCGATCTTCGACGTCGGGCTGGTCGAAGACCAGGTCTTCATCGCCATGGAGTTCGTGCTCGGCCAGCGCCTGCGCGATTGGATGGCGGCCGGGCCGCGATCGTTGCGCGAGACGCTGTCGGTGTTCGCGCAGTGCGCGCGGGGGCTGGCGGCCGCCCACGACGCCGGCCTGGTCCACCGCGACTTCAAGCCGGAGAACGTGCTCCTCGGGGAGGACGGCCGGGTCCGGGTGGTCGACTTCGGCCTGGTGCGCTGGACCGAGGACGACGACGGCCCGCCCCTGACCGAGGCCGGGATCCTGGCCCTCGATCAGAGCATCACCCCGGTCGGCGCCGCGGTCGGCACGCCGCGCTACATGTCGCCCGAGCAGATCCGGGCCCATCCGGTCGGCGCCGCCGCCGATCAGTTCTCGTTCTTCGTGTGTCTGTACGAGGCGGTGACCGGCCAGCGGCCGTTCCTCGGCGACAACATGGCGGTCTTGATGCGCGCGGTGACCAGCGGCGACATCCGGCCGTTCCCGCCGACCTGCGTCGCGCCGCGCTGGCTCCGGGCCGCGATCGAGCGCGGCCTCGCGGTCGACCCCGGCGCGCGGTTCCCGTCGATGCACGCGGTCGTCGACGAGCTGACCCGCGATCGCGAGGCGGCGCGCCGGGCCGCCCTCGACGGCTCGGGCTCGACCGAGCCGATGATCGCGGCGTTCCCGCCGCCCGACGATCTGTTCGTGGCCCGCCGGGTCGAGGACATGCGCAGCCAGCTCGAGCGGGCCTGGCAGTTGAAGAGCCGCGGCAACCTGGGCGGCGCGCTCAAGATCGTCGTCGAGCTCGGGCCCCAGGTCGACGCCATCGGCTACCGGCCCCTGCGGGCCGCGACCCTGTACCTGCGCGGCAACCTGCAGTACCGCACCGGCGACGCCACCACCGCGCGCTCGACCTTGCTCGAGGCCGCGCGCGAAGCGGCGCGGGCCGGCGACGACTGGCAGGTCGCCAACGTCTGGACCTTCCTCGTCCTGGTGGTCGGGCTCGGGCTGTCGCGGTTCGAGGAGGCCGAGGGCCTGGCCGCCGCCGCCGAGGTCGCGCTCGAGCGGGTCGGGGAGAACGCGTCCTTGCGCTCGCGCCTGCTCAACAACTGGGGCACCTGCGAGCTGGCCCGGGGCCGCTACGCCGCCGCCGCGGGTTGCTTCGCGCGCGCGGTCGAGCTCGACACGATCACCCACGGCGCCAACCACGGCTTCGTCGCGATGTCGCTCCTGCACCTGGCCGAGGCCCAGCTCGCCGAGCGCGACGTGCGCGCGGCCGCCGTCACCCTCGAGCGCGCGGTCCACGTCTGCCAGCCCGACCGGCTGGCGCCGACGCCGACCCGGCTGCGCTGCCTCGGGCTGGTCGGGCGGCTGCGCCTGGCCGAGGGCGACCCGGCGGCGGCGGTCGGGCCCCTCGAGCGGGCGGTCGCCGGCTGGGAGCGGATGATCGGTCGCGAGCGCGCGCTGGGCGAGACCCTGCGCGATCTGGCCAACGCGCAAGGGGCGCTCGGCGATCCCCGGGCGGATGAGCTGGCCAACCGCGCCGAGCGGCTGTTGTCGATCGCGCCGCCGCGGACGGCGTAGGAGGAGGCGGAGGCGGAGACCGAGGCGGAGAGCGAGACCGAGGCGGAGGCCGAGACCGAGGCCGAGTCCGAGACCGAGACCGGGCCGAGACCGAGGCCGAGTCCGAGGCGGAGACCGAGACCGAGTCCGACCCCGAACCCGAACCCGAACCCGAACCCGAGACCGAGGCCGAGACCGAGACCGAGACCGAGACCGAGACCGAGGCCGACCCCGACCCGTAAGCGGACCGGGCGCCGCGACGTTGGCAGGTCACGATGTCCGGCTCCGCGCGGTTCGCGCTCGCTCTCGCGGTGGTTCTGGGGAGCGGTGGCGCCGTGGCCCAGCCGGTGGTGCCCGCCGCGGTCGCGACGACGCCCGAGCGCTCGGGTCATCACCCGCACGCCGGGCTCGGGGCCGGTCTGACCGTCGGGCTGGCGCGCTCCTCCGCGACCGACGACGGCTGGGTCGCGCGCCTCGACTACGACGTGCTGCCGGTCCTGGCGCCCCGCGGCACGTTCGGCGGCGTGTTCGGCTTCGCGATCGCCGGCGAGCTGTGGAAGGCCGGCGAGGACTGGGGACTGGGACTGCCCTTCGCGATGGCCCTCGGGGTCCGCGGCCGCGGGTTCCGCGCGGTCGGCCTCCTCGGCTGGGAGACGTTTCTCGTGGACTCGGTCGCCGACGACACGGGCGTCGGGTTTTTCGCGCCCCTGGCGGGCGTGCGCGCCGGCCTCGATCTCGCCGGCTGGCAGCTCGGCGCCGACGTCCGCGTGATCCGCCGATGGCAGTTCGGCGCCGACGACCTGACCCAGTGGCAGGTCGGCGTGTTCTTGAGTCACATCATCGAGCGCACCCAGGCGGAGCCGCTGCGCTGAGCCCCGAGCCGCTGCGCTCGGGCCCGGACCCTGAGACCCGGCCGGTATAGGTCGTACCTTCATGGTTCGTTCGCGCACACATTGCGATCGGGATGATCATCGTGCGACGCTCCTCGTGACGCGTGGTCGGGGGACCACGTGACGCCGCGATCTACCCGGAGCTGCGATGCGAACCACCTTCAATGTCCTCGCGCTTTCCATCCTCGGCGTGGCCCTGGCCGGCTGCCTCGACGCCACCGATGACCTGGGCTCCGCGGCGCAGGAGGGACGATGCGACCGCGGCCCGGGCGGGCATCGCGGGTATGGCGGTGACGGTCACTACGGCGATGATGAGTACGGTGACCGCTGCGGTCACGACGGTCACGGCCCCGGCAAGGTCACGGTGTGCCACGTGCCGCCGGGCAATCCCGGCAACGCCCACACGATCCGGGTCAGCCGAAGCGCGGTCCGCGCGCACCTGGCCCATGGCGACTACCTCGGCGAGTGCGCGTCGACCTGCGCGCCCGAGGGCGGCGCGTGCGCCGACACCGATGACTGCTGCCTGGGCGAATGCCGTTCCGGCGCCTGCATGACGGTGTGCGCGCCCGGCGCGCTCCTGGCCTGCTACGACGGCCCGGCCGGCACCGCCGGGGTCGGCGCGTGCGTCGCCGGCGCCCGCAAGTGCGAGCCCGATGGCGGTGGCTACGGCAACTGCATCGGTCAGGTCACGCCGACCGCCGAGGTGTGCGGCGACGGCCTCGACAACGACTGCGACGGCGACGCCGACGAGAGCTGCGTGTGTGTGCCGGGCTCGATCGCGAGCTGCTACGACGGCCCGGCCGGCACCGCCGGGGTCGGCGTGTGCGTCGCCGGGGCCCGCAAGTGCGCGCCCGATGGCGGTGGCTACGGCAACTGCGTCGGCTCGGTCGGCCCGAGCGCCGAGGTGTGCGGCGACGGGCTCGACAACGACTGCGACGGCGTGGCCGACGATGGCTGCTCGTGCGCGCCGGGCTCGACCCTGAGCTGCTACGACCTCCCGACCGGCACCGCGGGCGTCGGCGTGTGCGCCGCCGGGACCCAGGCCTGCAACGCCGACGGCACCGGCTACGGCGCGTGTCTCGGCGCGATCGGCCCGAGCGCCGAGGTGTGCGGCGACGGCCTCGACAACGACTGCGACGGCGCCTCCGACGAGGGCTGCGTGTGCGCGCCGGGCTCGGGCCAGTCCTGCTACAGCGGCGCCCCGGGCACCGAGGGCGTCGGCGCCTGCGTCGCCGGGACCCAGACCTGCGCCGCCGACGGCACCGCGTGGGGCGCGTGCGCTGGCGAGGTCACGCCGACCGCCGAGGTGTGCGGCAACGGGCTCGATGACGACTGCGATGGCGTGGCCGACGACGGCTGCTTGTGCGCCCCGGGCTCGACCGCGACCTGCGACACCGGCAGCGCCGGGGTGTGCGCCGCCGGCATCATGACCTGCAACGTCGACGGCACCGGCTACGGCGTATGCGTCGCCGTCACGGCGCCGGTGGCCGAGGCCTGCGGCAATGGGCTCGACGACGACTGCGACGGCGTGGTCGACGACGGCTGCGTGTGCGCGCCGGGGACCACGGTCACGTGCAGCACCGGCAGCGCCGGGGTGTGCGCGGCCGGCGCTCAGACCTGCAACGCCGACGGCACCGGCTACGGTGAGTGCGTCGCCGTCACGGCGCCGGTGGTCGAGGTCTGCGGCAACGGTCTCGACGACGACTGCGACGGCCGCATCGACGAGGGCTGCATCGGCGATCGGGCGTGGAACGACGTCGATCGCGACGGTCTCCAGGATCCCGGCGAGCCGGGGGTCTCTGGCGTGACGTTCCTCCTGCGCTCGGCGAGCACCGGCGCCTTGATCGCGGTCGTGGTCTCGAGCACCACCGGCGCCTACAGCTTCTCCGGCGTCCCGGCGGGGTCCTACTACATCGAGGCGATCCGCCCGGTCGGCATGACTTTCACGATCCCCGACGCTGGCAACGACGCCCTCGACAACGACTTCGATGGCGAGTTCTCGGCGACCGAGCCCTTCACGTTCTCGGGTGACACCCTGACCACGATCGACTGCGGCCTGTACCGCGTGACGGGCACCTGAGCCCGCGCTTCGGGGCGTTCGTCCCGCGGGCTACGGCACCGCGCACACCTCGCTGCGGATCACGAAGCGCACCCCTTCGGGGATCTCCAGCGAGAAGCTGGCGCCACGTCCCTTGACCAGGTCGAGCGTGATCGCCGTGTGTTGCCAGCGCTCCCACTGGGCGCCACCGATCCAGAACCCGTGGCCGTCCACCTCGCCGAGCTTGACGTCGTGTTCCCCCAAGCGGAACTCGCCGGCCGCGAAGCACATCGGCGCCGAGCCATCGCAACACCCACCCGACAGGTGAAACATCAGCGGCCCATGGGCCGCCGCCAGCTGGCGCACCATCACCAGCGCAGCCTCTGTCACCGCAATCCGATCGAGCGTCGTCATCATCATCCTCCAGTTTGCATCATCCTCCGCCCCACCTCTCATCCTCTAGACTTCCCGAGACTCCCTCGCCCCACCGCCCGAGGCTCCCACCACTCCCGCGCAGCACGTCTCGCTGCGGACCGGAGGGACGCGTCTCGGAGAGGAGGCTCGCCGGGGGCGTGACCCCGGCGAGGAGAGGTCTGGTGACAGCGTTTGCACGAGGCTCCCACCACCCTCGCGCAGCAGCACAGCGCCCCGGAGGGGCGCGTCTCGGGAGGGGGACCCGCCGGGGGCGTGACCCCGGCGAGGAGAGGTCTGGTGACAGACCTCTCCAAAAGCCCGAGGCTCCCACCACCCTCGCGCAGCAGCACAGCGCCCCGGAGGGGCGCGTCTCGGGAGGGGGACCCGCCGGGGGCGTGACCCCGTGCACGAACCATCCACGTCCCCCTCGAACCTTGGTGCCAGGTGTTATCCAGCGTCCCCCCTGCCTCCACCTGGGTTTGGTGACAAACCCTCCCAAAAAGCTCAAAAGAAACCCATCGGCTTCGGGTCGTAGCTCACCAGCAGGTTCTTCGTCTGCTGGTAGTGCTCGAGCATCATCTTGTGGGTCTCGCGGCCGATGCCCGACTGCTTGTAGCCACCGAAGGCCGCGTGGGCCGGGTACAGGTGGTAGCAGTTGGTCCACACGCGGCCGGCCTGGAGCTCGCGGCCGGCGCGGAACGCGGTGTGGAAGTCGCGGGTCCACACGCCGGCGCCCAGGCCGTACAGCGTGTCGTTGGCCTGCGCCATCGCGTCGTCGAAGCCGTCGAAGGAGGCGACCGAGACCACCGGGCCGAAGATCTCCTCCTGGAACACGCGCATCTTGTTGTGGCCCTCGAACACCGTCGGCGCGACGTAGTAGCCGCCGGCCAGATCGCCGCCGAGGGTCACGCGCTCGCCGCCCATGCGGACCCGCGCGCCCTCCTTCTTGCCGATGTCGATGTACGACAGGATCTTCTCGAGCTGATCGTTGGAGGCCTGGGCGCCGACCTTGGTGTCGGTGTCGAGCGGATCGCCGGGCTTGGAGGCCGCGGCGCGGGCCACCGCCAGCTCGAGGAACTGGCCGTAGATCTTCTTGTCGACCAGGGCGCGCGACGGGCAGGTGCAGACCTCACCCTGGTTGAGCGCGAACATGCCGAAGCCCTCGAGGGCCTTCTGCCGGAAGTCGTCGTCCTGGGCCATCACGTCGGCGAAGAAGATGTTGGGCGACTTGCCGCCCAGCTCGAGCGTCACCGGGATCAGGTTCTCCGACGCGTACTGCATGATCAGTCGGCCGGTGGTGGTCTCGCCGGTGAACGCCACCTTGCTGATGCGGCGGTTCGACGCCAGCGGCTTGCCGGCCTCGATGCCGAAGCCGTTGACGACGTTGAGCACGCCGGGCGGCAAGACCTTGGCGGCCAGCTCGGCGAACAGCAGGATCGTCGCCGGGGTCTGCTCGGCGGGCTTGAGCACGACGCAGTTGCCGGCGGCCAGGGCCGGGGCCAGCTTCCACGCCGCCATGAGCAGCGGGAAGTTCCACGGGATGATCTGCCCGACGACGCCGAGCGGCTCCTTCAGGTGGTAGCTGACGGTGTTGGCGTCGAGCTCGGCCATCGAGCCCTCCTCGGCGCGCAGGCACCCCGCGAAGTAGCGGAAGTGATCGATCGCCAGGGGCAGGTCGGCGGCCAGGGTCTCGCGGACCGGCTTGCCGTTGTCCCAGGTCTCGGACACCGCGAGCATCTCGAGGTTGGCCTCCATCAGGTCGGCCAGCTTGAGCAGCGCCGCCGAGCGATCGGCCACCGAGGTCTTGCCCCAGGCGACCTTGGCCCCATGCGCGGCGTCGAGGGCGAGCTCGATGTCCTCGGCCGACGAGCGGGCGACCTCGCAGAAGACCTGGCCGGTGACCGGCGAGATGTTCTCGAAGTAGCGCTCGAGCTTCGGCTTGACGTAGGTGCCGCCGATGAAGTTGTCGTAGCGGCGCTGATAGGTGACCTTGGCGCCGGGGGTGTTGGGACGAGCGTATCGCATGGGTGCCTCCTTGTTCCCGGCGATGAGCACTGCCCGTGCCACCGCGAAGCCGACCGCGGTCCGCGGGGTTGGCGTGAGCACGCGCTGCGTCATGGAGCGAAACGCTCCACGCCCGTGGTGCGGCCGGCGCGAACTGCGTCGCGCCGGTGGACCGCTGCGATACAGTCGAGGGCATGGAGGTGCTGCTCGACGACGTCCCGGCGTGGCTGTGGCAGCGCTTCCACGATCACGCCGCGCGGATCGAGGCGCCCCACGCCTTCACCCCGGTGGTCGAGCGCTGGCGACGTGCCCACACGCTGGGGGCCGCCGCCGACGGCGCGGTGCCCGACGATCACCTGCTGCGCGGCCCGGCCCTGCGCGAGCACAGCGAGCGGGCCGGCGCCCTGGCCGCGGCCGCGACCCGGACCCTCGACGAGACCCAGGCCTTCCTGGCCCAGCGCGGCTACCTGTTGCTCCTGGCCGACCCTGACGGCGTGGTGGT
>Ga0075163_10014928_pt1 | contig 10014 bp, 15 predicted proteins | sample JI1023141ADNA_FD_71478 | JGI IMG/M metagenome (GOLD analysis project Ga0075163, IMG submission 71478) | Wastewater effluent complex algal communities from Wisconsin, to seasonally profile nutrient transformation and Carbon sequestration -... | ecosystem: Engineered > WWTP > Effluent > Algae... | reverse complement strand
TGACGGCCTTCGACTCGCCCTCCCGCCAGGCGACCGGCGCCGAGGGGTAGCAGACCGAGCACAGGATCTCGCCCAGCTCGCCGACGGCCTCGACCTCGGTCTGGCCCGACAGGCTGGTCACCCAGCGGAACTGGGTGGTGGGGAAGCAGGTCCCGCAGGCCATGGTCGAGTGGATGTGGCCGTTGCTGTTGTCGACCAGGAAGAACCGGCTCCACTGGTGCTCGGCGTAGATGGCCCGCAGCTCGACCAGGCCGTCGACCTGGTTGTCGAGGGTCTCGCCCAGGGCCTCCCACTCGGAGAGCAGGTGGTGATCGATCGGCAGGGCGTCCGTGGCGTCCACGAAGCTCATCGACCAGCCGACGCTCTGACCCCGACGGTCACGCTCGGCCGTGGCACCAGCCGCCCGCAGGATGCGGTCGGCGACGCTGTTCATCTGGCCACGGGTCTTGGCCGCTGCCTGCTCCAGGTCGGCGATCTGCGTGTCGATCGCTGCGGCGTACTCGGCGGCTGGGTTGGTCACTGCGTCTCCTCTGTCTCGCTTCACCACTGATTCTAGTCGACGGCTAGCGCCGCCGCAAGTCACTTGCTCACGACCTCGAACCGGTACGTGTCCGGGACCCGGCCGTAGGCGATCCCGGTCTTGGTCCGGACGTCGAACCCGATCATGACGGTGGGCGAACCCTTCCGCTCACGGTGCGGGCGGTACCGCCGGATGACCTCCAGGCGACGACCGTCGACCTTGATGATCATGCCCGGCTCGATCTTCCCGGCCAGCAGCTCTGCCATGCGGTACCTCTCCCTTGTCGGTGAGACACTGATCCTAGTCGATGACTTGCGCTGGCGCAAGCCATCGACTACGATGGGGTCTGCCAGGGAGGGACCCCGGCGGAGGAGGCAGCAATGAAGTGGTTCCTGTGGGACGTGCTCGTGGAGGTCGGCGATGGCGCCGTGCTCCGCACCGTCCGTGCTCGCAACGGCCACGAGGCCCGGAAGCGGGCGCTCAAGGCCACCGTCAACGGTGTCCGCACCATCAGCGTCAAGAAGGCAGGTACCCAGTGATCCACATCTTCGCCACCAGCACCGGTGGAGAGGTGCTGCAGTTCCCCAGCTTCACCGCTGCGGTCAGCACCCTCCGCATGGACCACACCGACGCAGACATCGCCGAGAACTGGGTCATCGAGGAGTTCATCAGCTCGATCCCCGGCTCCGGCCCGACCGCCCACAACTTCTGGACCCCCGCCATCGAGGGCGACCACCTGGTCTGGAACCACACCCCCGCCGCAACACTGACCCTGGAGACAGCGTGACCGAAGAGAAGATCATCGACAAGATCCGTGGCCTGCTGGCCAAGGCCGAGGCCACCGAGTTCGAGGCCGAGGCTGTTGCCTTCCTCGACAAGGCGACCGAGCTGATGGCCAAGCACCGGGTCAGCGAGGCCGTCCTGGCCGCTGCGGGCAGGGCCGCCGACGACCCGGTCGACCGCACCACGATCGACCTCTCCGGCTACCACAGCCCGAAGGGCAGCCTGGCCGTGCACCTCGCCGAGGCGCTCGACTGCCACGTGCTCTGGACCCACGGCGGCGCCAAGGGCGCCAAGCGCCTGGAGGTCGTCGGGCACCTGTCCGACCTGGGTACCTTCGAGGCGCTCATGACCAGCCTGGAGCTGCAGCTCGACCGTGAGCTGCTGAAGGTCTCGGGCTACAACTCGGGCGACACCCGTGCCCGGCGGACCAGCTTCGCCAACGGCTGGGTCAAGCGGGTCGGCACCCGGATCAAGGACCACCTGGCCGACGCCGTGGACGACGCTGTCGCCGAGGCCGAGGCCGCCGACGCCAGCTCGTCGGTCGCTCTGGTGCTCGCCGAGCGCCGGGACGTGGTGGCCGACAAGTACGAGGAGATCCACGGGCGCAAGCCCAGGTACCGCACGACCCGTCGCAGCACGTCCCGGTTCGGGGCCTACGCTGCGGGCCAGGCGGCAGGCGACCGTGCCGACATCGGCACCAAGGGGGTGTCCGGTGCCCGAGGTGCGATCGCTTCCTGACGCCGTGTACCGGGCTGAGGACACCGTCCTCGGCCCGGTCACCCGCCAGCTCACCACGATGGCCGAGGTCCGGGACTTCGTCTCGCACCTCACCACCTCCGACTGGTGGCAGGAGCAGTTCCCTGCGGCCCATACCGGGATCGAGGTGGAGACCCGCTCCAGCTCCGCACGGTTCGCACTGGGTCACGGGGAGGCCGGTCTGGTCTCCATCCCCAACAACCCGTGGGGCCGGTCCCTGGCCACCATCCTGCACGAGCTGGCACACGTCGCCACCGTCCAGGCCGACGGGCACGGGCCGATCTTCCGGTCCGCCATGATCAAGCTGGTCCGCCGGGAGATGGGCTTCTACGCCGCCGTCGACCTGGAGACCGAGTACCGGCGCCGCATGAGCGTCTGACTTGCGTCGCCGCAAGCCCTCGACTAGCATGGTGGTCGAGGGGGAGAGGCCCCCGAGGAGGAGACAGCATGAGCAACACCACCAACGTCCACGAGCGGATCGACTCCCTGATCCAACAGGCTCGGGGCCTCGCTCCCCGATTCGCCGAGGAGACGCTCGATTGTCTCGCCACCAACGAGGTGCCGCCTGCCGGACCCCGCCAGCAGCGGGCCTTCGACCTCATCGTTGAGGCGCTCGCCCTCAACGCCATCTCCGACAACGCCGAGGCGCTCGCCCCTCTCGGCCTCCACAACTGAGGAGCCGTCCTGATGACCACCCCCCACCCCTTCGAGCCGGTCCACGGCAGCTTCCGTTGCGCCACGTGCGGCCTGGAGGACCAGGACCACACGTTCCTGCACCAGATCACCGAGCGGGCCGAAGGCCCCGACCTGGACGACATCGTCCGCCTGATCCGCTACTGCCGGGAGCACAGGATCGTGCACATGGTGTCTGGCGGAAGCGGACCGCTCGGCGTCCGCATCATCCCGTCCAACTCCGACGCTGAGTCGGTGTTCGTGATGGAGGGCTTCCCCGAGGACAAGGCCCACTTCGTCGGCCCGGACGGCACCGTCTACGAAGGACCCGCTGTGATCATCTGCCCGATGTGTTGGGACTCGCACGGGTGCAGTCTGCCGGTTGGGCACGACGGCGATCACGTGTGCGAACCCGAACACCACTGCGGCTCCCGGCACGACGGCTCACTTCGCATCGATGGGCCTGATCCCGAGGACCAGTGGCTCACCCCGCTGTTCGACTACCGGGATGGTCCCCCGAACAGGGGCTGAGCAGCACCTGCAGGGGCGGGCAGTACGCTCGCCCCTGTGATCGTTCTCGCTGTCGACCCGGGCACCATGACCGGCTACGCCATCCTCGACACGACCGAGGAGGTGCCGACACCGAACCAGCTCCCGCACGCACTGTTCCAGGAGCGGATCTTCGACGCCTACGACGGGCGGATCGACGTGCAGCTCGTCATCGAGCGGTTCGTGATCAATGCCGGGTCGATGAAGAAGTCCCGTGAGGGGATGCACCACGCCATCGAGACGATCGGTGTCCTGGAGTTTCTGGCGAGACACAACGGCTGGCCCACACCCATCTACCAGCTCCCTGCCGACGTGATGCGACTCGTTGACAACAAGTCTCTCCGGCACCTAGGGTGGTACGCCCGAGGAATGGAGCATGCGAACGATGCGCTGCGCCACCTCGCTGTCTGGTCCCTGAAGCAGGGCCGCATCAGCCGGAAGGACATTCACCCGAGTGGATAGCGTCGAACTGCAACTGAACGACGCCGGTGATCGGATCGTGGTCCGAGCGGGCTACGTGGACAAGGAACGCATCAAGGGGGTGCCGGGGGCACGCTGGAACGCCAGGGACTCCGTCTGGCAGGTCCCCCTGAGCATCCCCTCGGCGACGATCCTGCAGGCCGAGTTCGGCGCCCGGATCAGTGCCGACGAGTCGGTCGTGCTCAAGCTCGGTGCGATGCACCAGAAGCGTGCCGAGGCCCTGACCCTGGCCCGCAACCCGATGGCCCTGGACTACGTCCCGACCGCACCCGGCGATGAGCGCCTGCGGTCGTACCAGCGGTTGGGGGTCGACTGGCTCCTGACCGCTGAGACGGGCCTGCTCGGCGACGAGATGGGTGCAGGCAAGACCGCCCAGGTGGTGACCGCTCTGGAGGCGGCGCCCGAGAAGGGGCCGTTCCTGATCGTCTGCCCGAAGTCCGTGCTCTGGACCTGGCAGCGAGAGATCGCCATGTGGTCCGAGAGCCTGGTGCCGGTCGTGGCCACCGGGTCGGTGACCAAGCGCCGCAAGGCGTTCAAGGCGCTCGCCGAGGGCGAGGCCAACACCCTGCTCATCGGCTACGAGGCCCTGAAGTCACACACCCGCCTGGCGCCCTACGGCTCGATCCGGCTGAAGAAGTGTGACGCCTGCGGCGGCCTGCCGGGCGAGGTGACCGAGACCCGGTGCGAGACGCACCTGAAGGAAGCGAACGAGATCCCGTGGGTCGCCGTCGTGCTGGACGAGGCGCACCGCACCAAGGACCCCAAGGCCCTGCAGACCCGAGCCGTGTGGTGGGTCGCCCACCAGCCGACCGTGCGGTACCGCTGGGCACTGACCGGCACGCCGGTCGCCAACGCCGCCACCGACATCTGGTCGATCCTGCACCTGATCGATCCCGTGGCCTGGCCGTCCAAGACGACCTTCCTGGACCGCTGGATGAACCAGGTCCCGGACCCGTGGGGCGGCATGCAGATCCTCGGCATCAAGCCCGAGCGCTTCGAGGAGTTCCACGCCCTGGTGGACCCGTACATGCTGCGCCGCACCAAGGCCATGGTCCTGCCGGACCTGCCGCCGAAGCTGCGACTCACTCGCACGTGCGAGCTGACGCCGAAGGAGCGCAAGTCCTACGTCGAGATGCGGGACGAGCTGATCACCACGCTGGAGGACGGCACCGACCTCATGGCGTTCAACCCCATGGTCCAGGTCGGCCGACTGCTGCAGCTCGCCAACTCCACCATGGTCGCCGATCCGATCAGCGGCGCTCCGACCCCGGCCGAGCCGTCGACCAAGCTGAACCTCCTGGAGGAGGCGCTGGCCGAGATCCCCGAGGACCAGTCGGTCGTCGTGTGGTTCGCACACCGCAAGCTCCTGCACCTGGCCGAGGCCCGGCTGGAGAAGTCCGGCGTGGACTTCGTCTCGTTCCACGGGGAGCTGGCCGACCACGACCGTGCCCTGGCCGAGCAGTCCTTCCAGGCAGGCAACGTGCGGGTCATGCTGCTGACGATCGGCGCAGGCAAGGAAGGGATCACCCTGACCAAGGCCGCCACCCAGATCTACGTGCAGCGGACCTGGAGCCTGATCGATGACCTGCAGTCCCAGGACCGCCTGCACCGGCCCGGCCAGCTCGCCGACAAGGTCACCATCATCGACCTGATCGCCGAGGACACGGTCGAGGAGCGCCTGCACGAGGTGCTCGACGGCAAGGCCGAGGGCCTGGAGGCCGTGGTCCAGGACCGTGAGGCCCTGCTGCGGGTGCTCCGGTGACCCAGGACCAGCGCAACATCACGAACTCCGAGCTGCAGGCGTTCAAGCAGTGCAAGCGCCAGTGGTACCTCGGCTACTACCGCCGACTCGGCAAGCGCCGACAGGACGGGTCCGAGCGGGCCGCCACGACCGGCACCCTGGTGCACGACTCGCTGGAGGCGTACTACAAGGACCCGAACCGGGACGCCAGCCAGGTGATCCAGGCCTTCAGGATGCGCCGCACGACCGACCCTGACGCCGCCACGTACGAGAAGGAGTACGCCCTGGCCGACGCCATGATCGAGGGGTACTTCGAGTGGCTCGCCGAGACCGGAGCCGACCAGGGCCTGGACATCTACGCCGTCGAGTCCAAGATCACCTGCCCGGCACCGTCACCGTTCGATGAGCAGGGTGTGGTGCTGCTCGGCAAGCTCGACCTGATCGCCAGCCGCAACGACATCCTGTATGTCCTCGACCACAAGACGGTGCAGGGGTTCTCGGACATCATCTCGATGCTGCCGATGAACGAGCAGTCGCGTCACTACGCCGTGATCCAGCGTCGCAACAACCCGGACCGCCCGATCCAGGGATCGATCTGGAACATGCTGCGCAAGGTCAAGCGGTCGGGCCGATCGAAGCCGCCGTACTTCCTGCGCCACGAGATCGAGTGGAGCGACGCTCAGCTCGGCATCTTCTGGCGTCGCCTGCACGGAGAGATCACCGAGCTGCTGCGGTTGGAGGCGATGCTCAACGACGGCGCCGATCACCACGCCGTGGCCTACCCGTCACCGAGCACCGACTGCTCCTGGCGGTGCCCCTTCTACGCCGTGTGCCCGCACATGGACGATCCCCGCACCGACAGTGAGATGCTGATCGATGTGATGTATGTCCAGTGGAACCCCCTGGAACGCTACGAGTCTCTGGAGGAGACCACATGAGTGAAGTCATGACCAACGAGGCCAACCTGTGCGCCGTGATCCACGGGGAGCCGGGCGTCGGCAAGTCGACCTTCGCCGCCACCGCACCAGGGCCGGTGCTCGTGCTCGACGCCGAGGGCGGCTTCCGCTTCATCCCCGGCCGCAAGATCAAGTGGGACCCGACCAAGGAGCCGGTGCCCGAGGCGGGCGACTGGGACTACTGCATCGTGCCCACGACCCGCTGGGAGACCGTGGCGGCCGCCTACGCCGTGCTGCAGTCCGGCCAGCACCCGTTCAACTCGGTGGTGCTGGACAGCCTCACGGAGATCCAGAAGCGCCTGGTGGACAACGTGTCGGGCGTCGAGCAGCCGACGCAGCAGCAGTGGGGTCAGATCCTGCGTGCCATGGAGGACTTCGTCCGCAAGCTCCGTGACATGACCTTCCACCCGACACACCCCCTGACCTCCGTCGTGCTCCTCTGCCTGACGCACCGGAAGGACGACGTCTTCCGTCCCCTCGTGAAGGGGTCCCTGGCCATGAGCCTGCCTGCGTTCATGGACGTGGTCGGCTACCTGTACGTCGACAACGGCGCCGACGGCCAGTCCGAGCGCAAGCTCCTGATCCAGCCCACGACCGACTTCGAGGCGAAGGATAGGACCGGGGTCTTGACGCAGACCTACGGACCTGTGGTACCGTCCCCCACCCTCCCCAAGATCCTGGAAACCATCCAGACCCTGTTCACCTGAAGGAGAACACAACACCCATGTCCTACGGATTCAACCTGAGCGACTTCGCACCGGACCTCGAAGAGGTCAACAAGCAGTACCCGGATCGTGAGGGCGAACTCGCCGACTGGCCCTACGACACCATGACCCTCCCGGCGGAGTACACCGTGCGCCTGGGTCGTGGCTCGATCCGCCTGCAGGACCGCAGCGCCGACAAGCCGGGCCAGCGGACCTACGACGTGTCGGTCAGCGCACCGGCGATCGTGGAGCTGAACGGCACCAAGTACAGCTCGTTCATCTCCTGGTACACCGGCAGCCCGATCGGCCTGAAGGAGTTCGTCAAGCTCCTCGCCGCCTTCGGCACCGACGACCCGGCCGTGGCCGCCATCCGCATGCGCAACGCCGTGCTCAAGGGCTGGTTCAAGGACTACCACAACAACGGCTACCACAACCTCAGCGTCTCGAACTTCACGCTGCTGGAGGCGCCGGGCCTGGCCGAGACCAACACCTCGGACGTGAAGATCACCGACAAGCGTGCCGGTGCCGCCCAGGCCTCGTCCGCCCCGGGCGTGCCGACCCCGGCCCCCGTGCCGAACGTGACGGCCGCTCCGGCGCCCGTGCCGAGCGTCCCGGCGCCGACGGTGCAGACCCCCGCACCGGCCGAGGACAAGCCCTTCTGGGAGCAGTGACCGGTGCCGTCATTGGCGGAGCGTGCGTCTGGTGAGCTGAAGGGGTCGGCCCTGGTCGACTCCTTCCTCGCCGGGCGCACGGCGGAGTACCGCAGCGAGCTGATCGAGGCGCTGCGACTCCCCCGTACGGTCTGCACCCTGGTGGCCATCCGCCGGGAGCTGGTCAACGACGGGGCGAGCGAGCGCATCAATGCCGACACGATCCGCAACTGGTGGACTCGTCAGCCCGAACACCTGGAGACCAAGTGAGCCTGTCCGACCGAGCCAGCCGGGACCCCAAGGAAGCGCTGCAGGCGCTGCTGGATCGGTCGGGCCTCACCCTGGACGAGATCGGCAGGGTGGAGAAGATCCGCCTGTCGGACTACCAGTCCATGATCAAGGACTCCGACGGCGAGGCGCAGGTCATCGACCTGCAGGCCACGTCCCTCCTCGTGTCCCCCCAGTGGGCCGAGGGGCCTGTCTGGGAGCCGCCCAGCCCCCGCAGGGTCCGTGTCACCTACGGAGGCCAGCGCCTCGCACGCAAGCGCACAGAGGGTCTACAGCGCCTTCTGGTGGTCCCGGACACCCAGGTGCACTACCGCATGGTCTCCACCGGGTCCCGATCCTGGGATCTGGACCCCTTCCACGACCTGGGGGCCATGGCCACCACGGTGCTCCTGGCCCGGGACGAGCGCCCCGACCGCATCTGCATGGTCGGCGACGGCATGGACCTGCCCCAGTTCGGGCGGTTCACCCAGGAGTCGGCCGCCTCGGAGGGGTTCAACGCCGGTCTGGAGGACATGCACGCCTTCCTGGCGGCCCTGATGGCCGTCGGCCCGACCGACTACCTGGAGGGGAACCACGACCTGCGCATGGTCACGTGGGCGCTCAACAACGCTCGCCAGGCCTACGGGATCAAGCGGGCGACCGACCCGCACGGGTCCTGGCCGGTCATGAGCGTGCCCTACCTGCTCGGGCTGGATGAGCTGGGCGTCAACTACGTCCCGGGCTACCCGGCCAACTACGTCGACTACGGCCCCCGCCTGCGGGCGGTGCACGGCGCCAAGGTCAAGGAGTCAGGGATCCACGCCGACGAGGGCAAGGCCCGCTGCGTGGTCCATGGGCACACCCACAGGGTCCACTACCAGCACTTCCGGCACCAGGGGTACGACGGCCCCATCGAGTCCTGGGTGGCCTCTCCGGGCGCCCTGTGCCGCACAGACGGCGAAGTCCCCGGGGTTGCCAGTGGCAACGACCCGAGGACTCGACGTTCAGTGGACAAGGCGCAGAACTGGCACCAGGGCCTGGCCATGGTGACCTACAGCCCGGACGACCCGAGAGTCATGCCCCGCTGGGAGCACATCCCGATCGTGGACGGGACGGCCTACTACCGGGACAAGGTCTACACCGGCACCTGGGAGACCGACCGGGAGGACCGGCCGGTCTTCTGATCAGGACGGGCCGATGCCCTTCTTGGGTGCCAGGTTCCCGAGGTTGCCGATGTTCTGATACACGCCGTAGTAGCTGGCGACCGTGACGATCATGGTCTTGACCCAGGCCTCGAACAGGTCCGGGGTCAGCACGCCGGTCGCCGTGGCGCCGATCTCTGCCAGGAGCGCCGTGACGCCGGTCAGGATGAGCATGACCAGGGACTTGGCTGCCTTGGGCAGGGACGCCTTGACGACCAGACCGACCAGGATCGGCAGGAGGAAGGCGATCGTGTAGAGGTTCTGGTTCACGAAGGTGGTGACGGTGTCCATGCCATCAAGCCTACGGCCCGGGATCAGGTCGGGATGAACTCGATCTCGTAGCCGCCCCGGAGCCACAGTCGCTCGTCACCGTTGGTGGCGGTGTACTCCAGCTTGAACCCACACACGGCGCCTGCGGCGTAGTCCTTGTAGCCGGTCATGGCGTAGGCCCCGTACTCGAAGGCGGACGCATCGAGACGGCACCGGGCACCCCACTCGGGGCTGAGGTCCGCACCGTCGGCGTCGGTCAACTGCAGGAGGGCACCCTGGGTGTCGGCCGCCGGGTACCCGCCGAAGCCGTTCGCCCGCACGACCATGCGGAGCGGGTACGGGGCGGTGAGCAGGGAGCTGGCCGTGTCGACCACCGTGGCCACCGTCTCGGCGTCACCTGCGGACTCGAAGTACAGGCCCCGGAACTGGGTCGGCGGCTGGGAGAAGGCCCGCTCCCCGTGCCA
>Ga0075163_10014927_pt1 | contig 10015 bp, 4 predicted proteins | sample JI1023141ADNA_FD_71478 | JGI IMG/M metagenome (GOLD analysis project Ga0075163, IMG submission 71478) | Wastewater effluent complex algal communities from Wisconsin, to seasonally profile nutrient transformation and Carbon sequestration -... | ecosystem: Engineered > WWTP > Effluent > Algae... | reverse complement strand
GCTCTTCTGTGAGCAGCGGGGCTCCAACATCCACAACGATCAGGCGATCAGCGCCGAGATCACGCGCCACACTGATGGGCACGTTGTCGACCACCCCGCCATCAACCATCAACTGGCCGTTGACACGAATCGGCGCAAAAACGCCAGGAACCGCCATGCTGGCGCGCATCGACATTGCCAGATCACCCTGCGTCAATACGGCTTTCTCGGTGCTGACGATATCCGTTGCCACGCAGGCAAACGGGATCGGTAGCTCAGCGAAGTTCTCGACATCGCGCACGCCGAGGGTTTGCCGCCTCAACCACAGCAACAAGCGATGACCTTGCAGCGCACCCCGCGGGGTTACGATCTTGCCGTCACGGACTCCCAGTTCAGCGGTGCCAAGATTGGCGATGTCCTCGCGTTTGCGCCGCATGTGTCGGGTCTCGCGCGGTGGCGAGTCCTTGAACATGTGCTTCCAATCGATATCGGCCAGCAAGTGTTGCATGTCCGCCGGGCGATGCCCTGCGGCGTAAAGGCCGCCCACCAAGGCACCCATGCTGGTGCCGGTCACCAGGTCCACCGGTATTCGGTGTTCTTCCAAAACCTGCAACACACCAATGTGAGCTGCGCCGCGTGCACCGCCACCGCCGAGCACGACGGCCACGGTGGGACGCGACATCGTGGTATCGACGTGGGAGTGCTCGCCATCGGCAATGGGCTGAGCGTTGAGCACGAACGGCAGCACGTAGCAGAGCGCGCAGAGAATGTGAGCGAACTTGGGCATAGGTGATGGGCGAATCGATGACGTTCGGCAAAACTGCATTCGGGCATCGCCGTTGTCAGCGACACCCGAATTGAAGACCACGGGGCAGACGATCAGCGCGGACGGAAAATGGCGCGACAGCCGCGATCCACCCAGATGTCACCGCGTTCCATGCCCCACGTCGAACCCCATGTGCACCGTGAGTCCGACAATTGGCGGTACACCACCGGCGAGCCCCAACCACGCGGCCAATCACAGCGTGTATAGCGATCCTTGCGACTCTCACAGGTTACTTCACGACTGCCTGCTGCCCATGTCGAGATGGAAAATCTGGCGCGGCAACCATTGTCAACCCAGACCGAGTCACGGTTCTGGCCCCAATTGCGGCCTTCGACGCAGCGTGTGCTGGACAACTGGCGATCAAGACTGACCGGGCCACGACCCGGCTTGCGGCATTCCGAATAGCGGTCGCGAACGCTTTCGCAAACGAAGAACTCTTCACGCCCACCGCCGCCGCTCCACCCACCGGAGCCGCCAAAGCCGCGCTCTTGGGCTGCGGGGGCGAGCGTTGCGGTATCGATTGATTGTGCTTGTACGCAAGGCGCGATGACAAAGATCACGCTCAACAGGATTTGACTCAATGGAAAACGCATATCCAACCTCCTCTGAACGGAACAACTGGGCGATCGCGACCAGATCGCCAAACGGGAGTAGCAATGCAAACGAACCGCATCGCTCTGCGCAGCTTGAAACAGCCTCGCGACAGATACAAGTCAGCGATTTGCTGACTCGCAACAATCCGGTGTTCTAGGTTGTTGGCGCAAACGGTGAGAAAGTCGCGGACTGGCGCGCGTCTGCTTCTGCATTCCGTTTCGAGCACAGACCCATGCCACAGCTTTCGCGCGTCCTGCTGATTCTGGTGGTCCTCGTTTCCGCTGCGTGCATGCAAGCTCGCGAGTTCACCATCGAGCGCGTTCATTTCAATGAACGCCTGCGCTTGGATGGACAGCCGCTGGATACGGCGCAGCAAGCTGTATCCGAGTTGGGCTTTGGCCCATTTCGTGTGCGGGATGACCAACTCGTCAGTCCGCTCTACCCCGTGGCGTCGACAACTGGCCTCGATGGTCGTACGGCCAATCTGATGCAAAGCGATTGCCTATGGCTCGGACGCGACGGACGCACCGGCGCTGGGGATCGGGTGGAGCTGAACTGGGAAGAAGTCTGGACGTTCGCACAATTGGACGACCAACCCGCCGCCAGCGAGGAGGCCCGTAGTATTGGCCTTTGCACCTATTCCAATCCGGTCTGGCGCGATGCGCTGTTGCTGAACTTCGACAAGTTGGAAGAGGGTCAGCAGACGCTCTATGCCAGCCGCAGTGATCGCGCGCTCAGGGTCAGCGATGATGCTGTGCCAGGTGAGGCGCTGGTCTTCGCCTGCGAGGCCGTTCGGCGTTCGGATGGTAGTGAGGGCATGCACTGTGACGCGCCGGGCGCGCACATGTACGGCGCACAGTTATTGCGGCACCAGAATACTCTGGCGGACGCCGTAGCGAATCCTGATGGTCAGTGTCAATCGGCACCACTTCGCAGCGGGACAGCCGCATTCGTCAGTCACCTGACGGACGCCGTGGCGCCCGTCAGCGTGCAGGGATATCTGCCCTTGTGTCTGGCCCGTGCGGGATGGCAGCCGCAACGCGACAGCAGCCTGCAGCTCAGCACGACACTGGTACAACAGCACGTGGTCGATTTCGGACCCAATCTGATGGTGGTGGATCAACAGCGCAGCCTGCGCCGACGGATGCGCCGAGAGACCATCGGTAATGGCGCCGCCGTGACGGAGCGATGGGAATGGGCCAGTCCAGTGCGTTTCGATGCGGCAGGCCACGCGCGTTGGCAGGAGAATTTCAGCGCGAGTCTTTGGATCGATCAGGCGACGGTGAAGTTGCGTCGTGCGGGCATGCCGCTGATGCGTTCGGTGACTCAGGAACTGTGTCTGCTCGGCGATGATGGTCAGTGCCAGTATCGATGTCGTGCACAGTCGCAAGCCGATGGTGCCTTGTTCAGTCTCGACCGCACGCATTGTCGCAACGCCAATGGTGTCGCAACAACGCCCGAGCTGACCCCCACCTACGACCATCTGTTTCTTGATCCTGAGCCTGGTCATCCGCAGACATCGCCGTTGCGCTGGGTGCTGGAGCGGACACCGGCGTTGGCCGCGGGCGATGAGGTGATTCTGGAATTCAATCTTCGCGCCAGAACCCGCAGCGGTGCCGCACTGCTTGCCGATCATTCGGCCTTCGACTTCGGTCCGGTGCAGGTGAATGGACTGTCCGCGCGGATGGAAACCCTGCTTCGCAATGTCGGGGACCAGCCTTTGCAGCTACAGGATGTCCGGGTGCAGGGTGTAGCGGCCGATGACTTCAGTGTGCTGTTGCCCGAACAGGGGCAGGCCCTGCCGTTGCCGATTGATCTGGTGCCATCAAACGATCCTCAGCGCCAGGGCATTGCCATCAGCGGGGCATTTTCTCAGCAGCCGATGCTGCGCATCCAAGATGAAACGTCGCAGCTTTCGGGACTCTTCCAGCCGCGCCTGAGCGAGGCGGATTTCCAGCTCTACGGCTATCCCTTTCAAGTACAGCAGGGGCTATTGCGCGGCGATGCGCCAGATGGCGACTATGTCCACGCCGCCATTGCGGCGAGACATCGCGAGTATCCCCATCTGGTGGAAGAAGCGGTGCCGCTGCTCGGGCGTCCCTGGATGGTCATGGCCGAGCGAATGCGGACTTTGCCAAGCGTACTGGCCGTTGGCGAAACCGCTCGGGTGTCGGTGACTGCCTTGCCACGAGCTTTGGGTCTGCGAAACGCCACGCTGCAAGTCCGCGCAAGCACGATGGCGGGAGCGGCACTGAGCGTGATTCAGTTGCCGCTGCGTCTGCAGGCCTTGTCGGGTCCGATCCTGGATGCCGTGCCGCCCACACTGTCGTTTCCGCGCAGTCAATCGGGTCCAATGAGCTACGAGCGACGTATGTTGCTGAGCAACGTGGGAGAAATCGCTGGCGAGTTGATGTCGGTTGATTTGGTCGGAACCGACGCCCGCATTTTTGCAGTTCGTGATGCGCCTCCGCTACCGATGAACCTTCAGCCCGGTCAAGTCGAAGTGCTCACTGTGCTCGCACGCCCACCGCGTTGCAGTAATACGCCACGTAGCTATCGCGCCGCAGTGCGTTTCAAGTTGCGTGGCGGCGAGCAGCAGTACGTCGATCTGCAAAGCGCCTGCACGCCCTAGTGGCGCCAGCCGAAACTCACCACCACCGTCACGCAAAGCGTGCGGTCGATGTTGTCAGGAATCCCCATGAACAAGCTACTGTTCTGTGCGCTGTATGGACTGGCCAGCATCGCGATGGCGCTGGAAGCGCCCGAAATCAGCGATGTCGACCAAGTTCAGGTTATTGCACGCGATGGCGAAATCGATGCTGCCGTTGACTTTGATCTGGATGCGACAGGCCACGGTCATGTCGCGCTGTTTGAGCTGTCCGCGAACATCAGTGACGACGTTCGCGGTGCGTTGCTGAAGCATTTGTACTTCGATGGCACGGTCTGGCGCGACCAGATGCTCAATACGATCACGCTGCCGCGCAGCGGCGTGGGCCTTGATGGTCGCGGATTGATGGCCGTTGCCCTCAGTACGTCAGCAGGTCCGGTGGAGCACTTCAATGTCTTGTACCTTGACCGCGCCGCGCCAGGGACGCAGGACGATTCGCTGCGCGTGATTCGCACGGGAATGGGTACGCCACAAATGATCGTGCTGACCAGTAGCGGTGGCGTCAGTGGTCTGCAGTTGGTTGCAACGCCCGAGGATGTGCTCTACGCCGCGTGGCTGGATACGGATACCCAGCGGATACGCGTGGCGGTCGGCGACGCTGGCAACTTCAGTCGCATGGAATATGTATCGCCCGCAGGCGCGATGCCCAGCGTGCCCGCGCTGGCGGTCAGTCCGCAGGGGCGGGTCGTACTGGGCTATGAATCCGCTGGCATTATCCGCCTTTGGGAGGACGTTGCCGGTGCGATGGTGGAGATTGACGCGCCGGAAGCCGCTGGCGTTACAGGGCTTTTGGCCTTGAATTTTTCGGGTGCCAGTCCGCTCGATGACCATCTGAGTGTGGCATTCGTACGCCAGTCGGATGGGCAGGACCAGTTGCATGTCCTGCAAAGTAGTGCGGGTGCATTTCCTGCACCGACGACAGCCTTCTACACCGGCACGCTGGGCAGTCTTCGACTGTTGGATCGCAATGCGCTCGCCAACGAGCCGCCGAGCGCCGCGTCCCAAGGCGAGGTGCTGTTTTACGAGAACGGAGCGGTGCGAAAGCTGGAGCTTGCGTCGCGACAGGTTTTCGATGAAGTGCGGGTAGGGGGTTCACTGCGGGGCCTGCGCCGATGGCCGCCCTATTTCCGCTCGGGACTCGCCTTTGATCGCCATAGCGGGGGCGATCTGCAATGGCATGAGAACCGGCAATGGGTGATCCACAGTCAACCCGATGTGTTCGGGCCAACGCTGGGCCTGTCTCAAGCAGTCCATCCGGATGGATCACCGGTTCTCTTGTTGGCGGCGGAGGATCGCCTGGACCTTGGTACGTGGGATCCTCAAGGCCATCAGTTCGTGTTTGAAAGTGTGCCACGTGGCCCCGCGGGTTCGGACTCGCCTGCGCGCGCGCTGCTGGCTATCAATGGCGGACAACTGGCTGTTGCCTATTCGATGCCGGACAGCCCGGATCTTCGCTTGGTTCAACGGGTCGATGGCGGCGTCTGGCAACATCGAACCATCACGGCGGGCGCAGACCCGATCACGCTGACCGGCTTGGACGTCGATGATGCCGGTCGCGTGCACCTTCTGGGAGTCGAAGCGATGGGTGGCATGCCGAGCGCACTCAGACTGAGCATTGTCGAAGGCGATGCGATCAGTTCCACGCAAGAGTCGGGCAACTACGCTGTCGGTAGCGTCAAACTCGCGGTAGTGCGAGTCAGTGGTGATGCGTATTTCAGTGCCTTTGACGCCAGCACGCAAAGCCTGCGAGTACTGCATCGGCGCCCAAGCGGGCTGCAGGAAACCCACTGGGATTTGCAATTGAACCAGCATCGGGTCGGTGAGCAGCATGCGCTCACGGTCGCAGCCGATGGTCAGCCGGTACTGGCCTACTCTCTGCGCGCTATCGCGGGCGGCGGAGACCGCGTGTTCTATCGCTTCCACCGACGCGACACACTGGTGGAAGAGGAGTTCATCCCGCAGGCTCAGGCGGGTCTGCTGCGGAATCTGGAAATCAGCCTGAAGAACGGCAGCGCGGAACTGGCGCGGATACTTCGCTATCAGGACGGCGGCCAGATCACCGGCAGCAATCTCTACTTTGATCAACGCCGGGTCGGCTTTTCGCCCAGCGTGCAGCCATGGCGTGCACAACGCTTCACGGATTTCATCCCGCCGCCAAGCGGCTTCGCCGGGCAAGTGGACGCCGCTGCCGAAGATCGCGTGTTCTTGCTCGAGTTGCAGGCCGGTGGCATTGCCACGATCAGCGTGGCGCGCAAGCTCAGTCAGGCGGACGACAGCGGGGAAGAGATCGTTGTGCCACTGCCACCGATCCAGCGCTTCGGTTCCACAGTGGTATGTCGTTGTCCCGGCGATGAGGTGCCAGGTCAGGCGCCGTTGCAGTCCTGTCGTGCGGAGCTCACGCGGCAGACTCGGTTGGACTCGCCGCTGTTTGCTGCGCTCCGCCAGCGCTTCACGACCACGGCAGCCGGGCGCTACTACCTCGCGTTGTGGGCCACCCATGGCGATGAAATCGCCAGTCTCGCATTGCGCGAGCCTGCCCAGATGGCGCAGCGCATTCGAGCGCTCTCAGACTTTGCTCCCGGCCTGCAGGCGTTCGTGAATGGCGCCGGATTTCAACACCAGCTGACGCCGCGCATGCTGGCGCAGGCACGCGGGGTGTTCGAACAATGGTCAAGCAGTGGATCCGCAGAGCTGCGGGCGGCGGCCAGCCTGGAACTGGCGAGGCTGGATGGCTTTCGGGACTTCGAAGGCATGACCTTCGACCAGTGGTTTGACGCACTCAGCGTGGCGGGAGGCAATGCCACGCTGTTCGGCGATGGTTTCGAATAGTCATTGAACATCTGCCGCGCGGTGCGACCGCATCGCGCTCCGGATGGGCTTTCTGGGGTGGCATCCGCAGGCTTCAGTCAGGCCAGCAGCCGCCCGAGCATTTCCTGCATGTCGTTGGACAAGGGCAGCGCATGCAGGCGGCGCAACTCGATTTCAATCAGATGGCGACGATGATCATCCAGCTTGCGCCAGTATTCCAGCGCGCCAATCTGGCGCGCTGCCACCTGCGGGTTGATCGCATCGAGTTCGGGAATCCGCCCGCAGAGCAGCGCGTAGCCGACGCCATCGCGACGGTGCAGGCCAGCAAAATTGTTGCGTGAGAAATTGCCGAGAATGGCGCGCACACGATTCGGATTGCGCGGCATCCAGTGCGGCCCGGCCAGCAAGGCCTGCACATGCTCGACGGCATCCATATGCGGTCGTGTGGCGACGACACCGAGCCATTTGTCGGTGAGCAGCAGATCGGCTTCGACATGCGTGGCGAAATGCTCCAACACGTCGCCGGCCGACGGGGCATTGTTGTGAACCAGTGCGGTCAGGGCGGACAAGCGGTCGGTAAGGGTGTGGGAACGCGCGTAGAGCGATGTTGCGCGTGCGCCGTCCAGTTCGACCCGAGCCAGCCAGACCAGGCAAGCGCCCTTCAGACGACGTGCTGCAATGGCCCCAGCATCCAGCGCCTCTGGTTGCTGGGCGTCGAGTTCGCCGAAGCGTTGTGTCAGCAGAGTGTGATGCGCGACGGCAAGTTGATCCAGCAGTTGTTCGCGAGATGCCAGCAGATGGTCGATATCCACGTGTTCGGCACTGTCGATCAACATGCCTGGGTCAGGCAGTGCCATGCAAAGCGCGACAAACGCCGGGTCCATCGCACGATCCTGCAAGAGGACGCCGAAGGCATCGATCAACATCCGGGTGTCCTCGCTGCGGCCATGGAGGATGACCCGAGTCGCGAGTTGTTGCGTCGCATCCCACCGGCAAAGCGGGTCGCGTTCGATGCGGATGAGTCGCCCCAACTCGGCAGCGCTGTAGTCGAAATCGAGCCGAGCGGGGGCGGACAATCCCTGCAGGAAACTCGCCAGCGGTCGGTCGCGAATGCCTTCGAAACGCACGATGTGTTCGTCGGCGCGCAATTCGATCAGGCCGGGACGATGCAACACGTCACCGCGCGGAGACGTTGCCAGAGGCTGGTCGTTGTCGTCATACAGGGCAAACGCCAGCGGCAGGTGCAGGGCCAACTTCTCGACTTGGTCCGTGGTTGCAGGCGTGTGCTGCTGGATCGTCAAGGTATAGGTCTGACTTGTCGCGTCAAAATGGTCGCGAATGCGAACGGTGGGCGTGCCGCTCTGGGTGTACCAGCGCTCGAACTGCAGCAGATCGCGACCACTGACCTCGCGCAGTGCATTGAGAAAGGCATCGACGCTGGCGGCCTGCCCATCATGACGTTCGAAGTACAGATCGCAGCCAGCCCGGAACAGCGCCTCGCCGAGCAAGGTATGCAGCATCCGAACCACTTCTGCCCCTTTTTCGTAGACCGTGGCCGTGTAGAAATTGTTGATTTCACGATAGCGCTCAGGGCGCACAGGATGGGCAAAGGCGCCAGCGTCCTCGGGAAACTGGCGCGCGCGCAACATCCGCACATCATCGATTCGCTTGACGGCGCGTGAGTGCAGATCGGAGGTGAACTCCTGATCACGAAAGACCGTCAAGCCTTCTTTCAGCGAGAGCTGAAACCAGTCGCGCACGGTGACGCGATTGCCGCTCCAGTTGTGGAAATACTCGTGCCCGATGACCGACTCCACGGCCTCGAAATCGGCATCGGTGGCGCTGTCGATATCGGCGAGGATGTAGCGCGCGTTGAAAATGTTGAGCCCTTTGTTCTCCATGGCGCCCATGGTGAAATCCTGCGCCGCCACGATGTTGAACACCTCCAGGTCGTAGCAGCGACCGAATCGTTGTTCATCCCAGCGCATGGCGCGCAACGCGGCAGCCAAGGCAAATTCGCAGCGTTGGGCGAACCCAGGTTCGCACCAGATGTTGACGGTTACCGGGCGATCTTCTGCGGTGATGAACGGAGCGCTGACGTGATCCATGCGTCCCGCGGCAATTGCAAACAAATAGCTGGGCTTGGGGAAGGGGTCGTGCCATTGCGCGCGCTGCTGTCCGTCGGCCAGTGTTTCATGGCTGACCGGATTGCCATTCGCCAACAGCACCGGATAGCGCTCGGCATCGGCCTGCAGACTGACGTCGAAAATACTCAGTACATCCGGTCGGTCAATAAAGAACGTGATGCGTCGGAAGCCCTCCGCCTCACACTGCGTCAGAAGCAGATCGCCGCTGGTGTAAAGACCTTCCAGCGCAGAATTTGCACTGGGTCGGATCGCCACCGTTGTTTGCAGCGTGCAGGCCTTCTCGACACCGGGCAGACGCAGTTTGCCTTGTACGTGGCTGTACTGGTCATCGCTGAGCGCCTGACCATCAATGGCGATCTCCAGCAGTTCAAGATCTTCACCATCCAGCACCAGTGCTTGCCGCGCCTGAAGCGGATCGGGTTGCAATCGAAATTCGGCGCGAACCAGAGTTCGCTCGGCTTCCAACTGGAAATCCAGGCGAACATGCGGAATCGTCCAGGCAGGCGGGCGATAGTCGGAACGGAGAACTTCGTCGGCTGGAACAGACATTCAACGTCCTGTTGAAAGAGGGCTGGCGAGAATGCCGTAGCCGGTGCTGCAAGTCCTGTGCGAAAAGACAGGTGTCACAGCAACGCCATCGCAGTGCAACAGCGATGTCGGGAAACCGTCGCATGCTCCTGCAAACGGGATGGCATGAGGTGGGGCATGCGGGTTCGTTCGGTGTTTGTCTCCGATGTGCATCTCGGCACTGCAGATTGCCAGGCGGGATATTTGTTGCACTTCCTGCAAACCGTGCGTTGCGAGCGCTTGTATCTGGTCGGCGATATCGTCGATCTGGAGGCCTTGGCAAAGCGCGTGTATTGGCCGCCTAGCCACAGCGCGGTGTTGGAGCAGATACTGCAGATGCGCCGCGACGGGGTTAACGTGACCTATATTCCGGGCAACCATGACGCTGCCTTGCGCAACCTGTGCGGACAGTCGATTGGCGGCATC
>Ga0075163_10014926_pt1 | contig 10015 bp, 6 predicted proteins | sample JI1023141ADNA_FD_71478 | JGI IMG/M metagenome (GOLD analysis project Ga0075163, IMG submission 71478) | Wastewater effluent complex algal communities from Wisconsin, to seasonally profile nutrient transformation and Carbon sequestration -... | ecosystem: Engineered > WWTP > Effluent > Algae... | reverse complement strand
CAACAAACCAGTACCACTGAAACGCCGGCCTACCGGCCTCCGGAATTGCGCGCCCGGCTGGTGCTGGCGGTGCAGGTGTTGTTGTGCATCCTGTGTGCCGGCGCCTTCCAGATGATTGCCCTTGCCGCCGGGCTGGAAACAGCCCAGTCCCTGAACGCCGAATCGCCGGAGCCGATGCGCTGGCTGGCACGCCTGGAATTGGGACTGGGCCATTTTCTCGTCTTTTCGGTGTCCGGATTCATCACGGTATGGCTGTTCTATCGCAACCTGACCGGCACAGGCCCCGGCTGGCCCGATTACCTGCGCATGCGCCGCCTTCCGGCCTGGGACGTTGCCTTCCTGGCGCTGTTGCTGATGACGGCCTCTATTCCAATGGTATTGTTTGCGCTGAATATCAATGAATTGATTCCATTGCCCGAAAGCCTGCGCGCCAATGACGTGCAAATGGAAGCCACACTGGGTGGCCTGCTCACCATGGAGCATTGGGGCGAACTGGCCGCCAATCTTGCCATTATCGCCCTTTTGCCGGCCATCGGCGAGGAAATCGTGTTTCGGGGAGTCGTGCAGCAACAACTGATGCGCCGGATCGCCAATCCCTGGGTGGCGCTGGTCATTTCCGCCGCTGTTTTTAGTTTTTTCCACATGCAATTTGAAGGCTTTTTGCCCCGGCTCCTGCTCGGAATCCTGCTCGGCTGGCTTTATTGGCGAACGCAAAATTTCTGGGTTCCGGCCCTTGCGCACTTTTTCAACAATGCCTTTCAGGTGGTGGGCCAATACCTCTACGGCAAGGAAATTTCCGCGGTCGATCTCGAAAAAGACATCGAAGTGCCCTGGTTTGCCGCTGCCATTTCCGCCTTTATGGTGCTCGTCATCATGCGCCTCATCACCAATGCGCTGAAGAAGGAGTGATAGCAAGCCCTCAACAAATCACCACCTCAACACCTCACCACCTCAACAAATCACCACCTCAACAAATCAACAAATCAACCACCTCACCAACTCATCCTTCATTCATGGAACTTCTCGGAATCGGTTCACGGGTAAAACACCCGGCTTTTGGCGACGGCGTGGTAGTACGCCTGCACGTTGCGGCTTATGAAGTTTGTTTCACACAATACGGCCTCAAAATGGTCGGCAAAGACTACGCCGGCTGGCAGGTGGTGGAGCGCATCCCCACCGAAGAATCCGTTTCTTTCACCGAGGCAGAAGAATCGCTGGTCCGTATCCTGCGGGCCTGGGCTGGTGTCAGCCTCGAAAAAGTGCCGCTGGGCGAGCGCTGGAAAAACGGCAAGATGATCCTGCAGGCCGATGGCATTCAGCCCAAGGAAATACCCATTGATACCTTTTTTCACAAAATTGTGATGATGCGCGACCGCCTGCGGGTGCTGGAGCAAAACATCAACGCCCACAAAAAACTCGACGACGAGGACAAGGTCAACCTCCAGCAATACATCACCCGGTGCTATGGCAGCATGACGAGTTTCAACCTGTTGTTCCACAACAAGGAAGATTATTTTGTGGGTGAAAGTGCGAAAGAGTAATCAGGGATTGGGGATTGCAGAATCCGGATGGCGGATTATGAATGGCTGGCACTCAAAGTATATGAAAGCCCACAACACGCTGTATTCCAGCGCGATCAGCCAGTAGTTTTCCTGAAACAAACCACCTGCGTAATGACTGTACGACAGGCCGATCAGACCCGTCCACCACACCGGGAAACGCCAGCGGGTCAGCAGTCCCATTGCAAAAGGCACCGTCGCATACCACGGATGCACGGTGGCTGCAAAGGTGAGTTGCAGCATCAGGGCCAGTAGCAATGCCTCCTGCCAGTTTGCCCTCGGCCACTTCCCTGAAGGATGCGCTGCAGATTCCGCTCTATTCGTTCCGGCTACCGGAGTTTCATCCGGCTGTCCGGCGGCGGCCGGGCTGCGCCATGCAATCCACAACACCGCTGCTACGGTGACTAACCCCAGAAATGGCCCCAAGGTCTCGCCGATGTCGTATCCTTTTATCCAAAGCCCCACAGCACGCAGGAGGTGGTACACACTGGCATTGAACTGGAATTGCCGGAAGTACAGGTCGAGACTCGAAAACATATTGGGCAATACGCTCAGCAAAGGAGCAAACAGCACCAGGCTCGCGCCCGCAAAGACGGCTGTGAAAATCGACCCTTGCCGCCAGCCCAGCCGCCGCCACACCAGCGGCAGGAACATCAGCGGCAACAACTTGGATGCCGTCGCCAGTGCCCACCACAAGGCCGACAGCCGTATCCGGTTTCGACCCAATGCCCATACGCCGGCCAGCAGGAAAAATATCATGGCCCCTTCAAAATGGCAATTGCCCGAGATTTCGAGGATGACCAGCGGGTTGAGCGCGTAAAGCACTTGGGGATTTGGGATTGGGGATTTTGGATTTCGGATGGTGGATTGCCCCAATATCCTGATCGTGCCCAGTTCGCACGCCAGCAAAAACAGTTTTAATACGACCACTCCGCCCCAAATGCTGGTCCCGCCAACCCACGCTGCCAGCGCGAACGCCGCCTGACAGACGGGCGGATACACCGTAAAATATTCCGGAGAGTTGAGGCGGGCATACAACCCGGGCGTAATGCCGGGCGGGAAAATGCGGTTTTCAAAATAATAAACCGGCGGGTGTGCAAAAGGGTGAATACCGGCCAGCGTCAGGTGGCCGTCCCATAAGAAGCGGTAGAAATCATCGGAAAGATTGGGGACGCTGAACAGCAGCAGGACGCGCAAGCCAATACCCAGGCCGACATAAAACCGTATTTCCGCCGCCGGTCCGTTTTTTTTGAAAAACAGCAGCCAAACGTACAGCCCGAAAAAGGCGGCATAAGCAACGATCAAGGGTAGAAAATCCGGCCGACGAACAAAATACCCGAGGAAAAACGTCAGCCCGGCGAAGGCAAGGCCGACGGCGCTACGGGTATGTTTTTCAGAAAGGGCGGACATGCGGCGAAGTTACGCGCTCAACGAACGTAACGGGCCTGGTCGAATACAAATTTGGCGTAGCCGCCGTTCACCGGCACTTCCACCAGAATCTTGTGCTTGAACATAGGATTTGCCCGGACCTTGACGATGCCTTGTACTGCTTCTCCGGGGTCCAGCGTGTGGGTGCGCAGCAGAAAATCGGGCGAATACTCCGGTGGTGGTGGCGCATTATCGACCACAGTCGGTATGGTCCAGGCCATCCACCACGACAAGTCGTACACAAAGTCGAGCACGAGGCTGGCGTCGTCCAGGTTGTTCGAGACGTTATTGTTGCTGTTGTTGTTGTCGACTGCCCGGTCGATGGCCACGACCGTCGCCACCGTCGCCACCACTATGCCTGCGGCGATCAGCGCATCGCGCGTGTTTTTCCAGCGAATGTATTCCTCCGCTTCAAAAACACGATAGGACTTCCACTCACCCGTTCCATCGTATCCGCGGGCACTGACAAGCGCGGGTTGAAACGTGAAAGTTGAGTCGCTGTTGTTGCGGATATAGACATTCAGGTTCATGTCTTTTTCTCCGTGCGACGTCAATTCGGCCACTACCTCGCAGCCCTGTACGGTGGTGCGCAAGGCAGGCACGCCATTCGCATAAACTACATCCGTCACATCGGGCTGTACTACCGCAGGTTGGTAATACATGGATGGCGCGCAGGACGACCAAATCAGGACGGCAAAGAGCAGTATCAGGAATCCGGGTTTCATGATTGTCTGGTTTTTGAATTGAATTGCTTGGTAGAACAGAGAACAAATCTACCGGCTTTGGTGAACGCTCGCCAGGGATTTAACCTGAATTTAACGGTGCCAGGCAGACTAAAAAACTGCTTGTCTCATTACCCTCTTGTCGCCCTGCGCAAAACCCGGTTCAATGGCTGACAACAAATTTTACCGTACCAAAACCGACCTTGAGCAGATACAGACCGTTGGGTAAATGGGCGGTGGTTACCTTGAAAATCCGTTCCCCTGCCGGGTTTGTTCCTTTGGCAACCAGTTCCCCGGTTGTGTTGAAAACCTGCCAATTGCCGGCTGCAGAACCCTCGGGAAGTTCAACTGTGAGGGCCTCGGCTGCGGGATTTGGAGAAATACCCACTGGAAGTTGTTGCTTGGGTTCCTCTGCGCCGACCAGCAGTGCGTGACAGTACACGTCGTCCTCGTGGTTGCCATCGGGGCTTTCATTGGGCGCAGAAGTCCAAAAACAAAATTCTGCCGGTTCAGCGGGTTGGAGATTGGCAACAATATCCCCAAAATCCAGCCAAACAGACGCCCCCGGCGTCAAATTCAGGCCCGAATAAAGTACCCGGCGAGCAGGACGTCGCATACAAATTTGAACATCTGTCCATTCAAAACCAATCAGCACGTCCACCTTGTCCAACAAAGTCTGACCGGAATTGGTGACCTGAATGGAAAAGCCGCCGCCTTCCAGTTTGTACCGTGTTATCTGGCCTCCGGAGAGGCTGATTGGTGTGACAGTGAGCGGTTCTGATTGCATTACCCCGGTCAGCGCGGCATTGTTGCTTTCTGGCGGCAGCGTTGCCGGGTCAGTGAAAGTCCGGTACCATAGATGGGCAGCATTGAATTCCAGCCACGGTGCGGCGCCGGCCATCGCGCCGGACCCGTTGATCCCTGCAACAGCATAAGTGCCGTTGTGAACGCTCAGTTTGCTGGCGGAAATCCAGGCATTGATTGGCGGCGCCACATCGCTAATTACCTGCCCGAGCAGATTCGTTTTTAAAAGCCTGCAAACATCGCCTTGCTTGCACAACAGGTGAATGTTTAGCCCCGACAAGGTGGCGTCCACAATGGGGAAGGGAAGTTTGGCCAACTCCTCAACTTCTGACTGATTGAAGCGGTACAGTGTGCTGTCGATAAAGGTGTAATAATAATCGTCATAGGCGCCAAAAATTTTGTCAGGGGCAGAAAACGAGTTGGCAGGAGTGGCACTGACAAGCAAGTATTTTGTTTCGCCGTTTAATGTTGTTTTTTGCCAGTACTGGAAAGCCGGGTACCCGACTGAAACCAGGTGCTCTGCTGCACCATCCACCTCAAAATCAAAAATATAATAAAAATCCTCAGACGGTGCATACAACGGATACTTCCACAGGGTGACGCCATCCTCCATGTTCAATTTCAGGACATTGGTATAACCGTCGGTCCCGAACAGGTTTCCGTCGGTACTGAGCGCCAGCCTCGAGAAAAGTTTTTCATTGTCATCCGATTGCCTGCTCCATACAAGTGCGCCGGTCGAGTCGTAACGCTGGACTACATTGTTAGTCATAATGACATCGCACAGATTCAAACCCACTGCAACGATGAACCCGCCGTCAGGGCCGGCAATCAGGTTCCGGACTATGTGCCTTTCGCTGACCGGCAGCGTCAGGGGTTTCCGGTAAAGCAGGGCGCCCTGCTGGTTAAAAACCACGGCGAAAATGGTGTCGTTGTTGCTGTCCCCGGGAATGGGTTCGCCCCGGCCAATCACTGCGAAATGCCCGTTTGACAGCAACTGGAGTGCATTCGCAGTATTGTAAAATCCAAAGGCGAGTGATCGTTCTGAAGTTTGGGCACTGGCCAGAAACAGATTGATGAAGATGCAACAGAACAACAATTGTATCTTTTTCATGTGAAATTGGTTGGATTTTAAAACTTGATGATTTTCGGGAAACAAACAAATATAGGACTGACGACACGGCTTCACAAGTGCCAATGAGTAAATGCGATTTTTAAACAAAAAGCCCCGTGCCGCAAACGAGCGGCACGGGGCTTTTAATATTCCGTTTAACAACCTGAAAATCAGCGATTATCTGAAGCGCAGGTGCTTGATGGAGTAGTAACAAATCGTGGCAAAGCCGAATGACAACATCGAGTGGAAGAGCAGGAAGGCTGTGTTGTCGGTCGCCAGACCCATGATGGCAGCGGCGGCGAAAACAAGTGCCATAAACCCTTCGGCGATGGTCACCCAGGATATTTTCCGGGATTTGTAGGCGGCTTTTTGCGCAGGAGTTTGGGCCTGTTGTTCAGCCGTTCCGTATTTCGGCGTGCGGACAAATGCCGACACCTTGCCGCGCAGACCTTCGATGACTGCAACGGCGTTGTAGAGCGAAAGGCCGAGCGAGATCGGCATGAACGAAAGGAACAAACCGAAGAAACGCACTTTTTCCCAGAACGTAGGCGGTGCGGTGCGGTTGAGTGCAGCGGTGATGTTGGCGGTGTAGGAAATGGCCGCCACCGAGAACAAGCCCAGCACCGAGAACGACAGGAAGTGTGTAGAGATGCCCAGTTGCTCAAAAGCGAAGGCCAGCGGAATGCTGCTCACTGCGGCGATGAACACCCAGAGGAACACCCCGTAGGCCAGCAACTGGCTGATGGCGTGCATTTTTTGTACGCCGCTGAGTTTGTCGGTATTCCACACGAGTTTCAGCAGTTTGCGGACGTTTTGGGCGCCGCCTTTGTTCCAGCGGAATTGCTGGCCTTTCAGCGCGTTCATGTCCTCCGGCAATTCGGCCGGGCTGCCGAGTTTTTCCAGGTATTGAATTTTGTAACCCATGATCTGGGCGCGGAAACTCAGGTCGAGGTCTTCGGTGAGTGTATCGCTCTGCCAGCCGCCGGCTTCGTTGATGACGTTTTTGCGCCACACACCCGCCGTGCCGTTGAACTGGAGCAACAGGTTGCCATAGGAACGGCCGGCCTGCTCAACCGTGAAGTGGACGTTCAGTTGGAGTGCCTGCAATTTGGTCAGCATGCTGTGGTCAGCATTGATGTGCTCCCAGCGGGTTTGCACGATGCCCACCTTCGGATCTTCAAAATAAGCGATGGTGGTGCGGAGAAAATCGGGACGTGGAGTAAAATCGGCGTCGAAAATGGCGATGAAATCACCTTTCACTTTTGGCATGGCCTCCTGCAACGCGCCGGCTTTGTAGCCCTGGCGATTGACGCGGTGTATGTGCTCGATGTGGTAGCCTTTGGCCTGGTATTCGGCCACTTTGGCGGCTACGATGTGTACCGTTTCGTCGGTGGAGTCGTCGAGCACCTGAATTTCAAAACGGTCTTTCGGGTATTCCTGTGCAGCAACGTAGTCGATGATGCGCTCTGCCACATACATTTCGTTGTACATCGGCAATTGCACGGTCACAAACGGCACATTTTCATCGTTGAGTCCGTACTGCTTGTATTGAATCTTCGGATTTTCCTTGTGATACTTTTTGTACAGGTACAAAAGGTGAAATTGCAACAGCGCATAAATGGTTACGCCGCTCATCGCAAGGAAGTAAATGAGCAGCATCAGGTAGCCGAAATCGACAAATGCCTGATATTTGAATGCTTCAAAAAGAGAATGAAGACCGTACATATAGAATGGTTGAGTTTTTCTGTGATGATGGTTGATTGTGAGGTTGGTATCTGTGGATTTGGGTGTTTGTTGATTTGTGGATTTGGGTGTTTGTTGATTTGTTGAGATTGTTGATTTGTTGATTTGGGTATTTGTTGATTTGTTGAGATTGTTGATTTGGGTATTTGTTGATTTGTTGAGATTGTTGATTTGGGTATTTGATGATTTGGGTATTTGATGATTTGGGTATTTGTTGATTTGTTGAGATTGTTGATTTGGGTATTTGTTGGATCAACAATCTCAACAACCTCAACAAATCAACAATCTCAACAAATCAACAACCTCAACAAATCAACAACCTCAACAAATCAACAACCTCAACAAATCAACAACCTCAACAAATCAACAACCTCACCCCCCCTTCAAACCAACTCCTTCAATATCGTCCCGATGATTTTCCAGCCTGCCAGCACGGTTCCGCGGATGGTTCCGGAAACCTTGCTGTGACCTGCCGCTCTTTTGCGGTAGCGCACCGGAACCTCGATGCAATTGAATTTGTGTTTAGCGGCTTTTACCTGCATTTCCACCGTCCAGCCGAAATTGCGGTCGCGCATGTCAAGTGCCAGCAACTTGTCCCAGCGGATCGCCCGGAACGGTCCCAGGTCACTGAACCGGTAACCGTAAAACCAGCGGATCAGCATGGGTGCGAGCCAGTTGCCAAAACGCTGCGGCACCGTCATCGCTCCCGGGGCCATATCGCCCAACATCCGCGAGCCAATCACCAGGTCTTTTTCATCGTTCAAAATCGGTCCTGCCACTTTTGGCAGTTCGTCCGGATAGTCAGAATAATCACCGTCCAAAAACACTACAATTTCGGGCTGTTCGGACGCCGGCAGCTCTTTCAGGTAACGTATTCCGGCGAGGCAAGCGTTCCCGTAACCACGCTCCGGCTCACTCACCACAATCGCTCCGGCTGCTTTGGCCACCCCGGCAGTGCCGTCGGTTGAGCCGTTGTCGCAAACGATCACCTGTCGTACCCACGCTTTCGGGATGTCCGCCAATACGAAGGGAAGGGCTTTTTCTTCGTTCCAGGCGGGAATCAGCACGTCAATTGTTTGTTTTTCTTTCATTTTGTCCTGTGTGCCCGTTCGCACCATTCCGGCGATGCTCATCCGGTCGACCGGGATTACTTGCCCTCCGCAAGCCGATGCAAAAGTAACACCGGGCGTTAAGAGAAAGTTAAAAACGGTTAAGAATCTCGCGTTAAAGTTTTGCAAACATGGTCATGGCCTGGTGACAGGGTTCGGGCCGTTGAAAAGGGCATCGGTGCACGCACCTCAAAATCATGTTTTGAAAGACATAAAAAAATCCCTTCGGGGTTTGGCGGCTTCCGAAAGGATTCCTGTTTTGCAGAATGAAATTTTGGGAGAATTTGCGCCTGAAACCCGAACGGCCGGAAATGGCCATTTGCTGCTTCCGGTTTTCGTCCCGGCAACCTTTTGAAGGCCGGCCGGCGCGAGTGTTAAAAAATTAACGTTTTCAAACGCGGGATTTGGCCGCCCTGCCCAGCCCGGATTGGGCAGGGCGGAGGCGAAATGCAAAACCCGCAAGAGCAACCAAATGCCTACTTTTGTCGCCCTATTCACACACATGCCCGAACACACGATGCGCCTTCGCCACTGCCTGCTGCTCTTGCCCCTGTTACTGGTGCTTACCTTTTGCCAGAAGGAAAAATTCACCACCGATCCTGCGGACAAACTCGCGTTCAGCACCGACACCCTGCGGTTCGATACCACCTTCACCGAACTCGGCTCTGCCACGCGCATTTTGAAAATTTACAACCGGCACAAGGAAAGCATCCGCATTGCTAAAATCTACCTGGAACAGGGCGCTTCCTCCAAATTCAACCTGAATGTGGACGGCCTGCCCGGCGACAGCCACGAGAACATCGAAATCGCGCCGGAAGACAGCCTCTACGTGTTCGCCGAAGTGACCATCAACCCCGACGAGCCGCCCAGCGCAAGCCCGTTTGTCCTGGCCGAAAATGTGGTATTCGAAACCAATGGCAACGTCCAGCATGTGGTGCTCGAAGCCTGGGGGCAAAACGCCGTGTATTTGCCGTCGCGGTACGGCGCCGGCGGTGTGGTAGGTTATGGCTGCGACGGTGGCGAATGGGTGTGGGACGATCCGCGTCCCTACGTCATTTATGGCATTCTCGGCATCGACGACTGCACAGTGCGCATCCCGGCGGGCGCACGGGTGTATGTGCACGGCGGACTGGCCAAGGAGGTGACCGATACCGCCATCTATCGCTACAACGACGGATTTCTGGCTTTTTTCGGCTCGGGGCGGCTGATCGTGGAAGGCACGCAGGAAAACCCGGTCATTTTTGAAGGCGACCGGCTGGAACCCGAATTCGACGACGACGCAGGTCAGTGGACGGGTATCTGGCTACAAGCGGGCACCACCGGGCACCGCATCGAACATTGCATCGTACGCAATTCGATCATCGGCATCCGGGTGGATTCGGCATCCGACCTCACGATCCGGAACTCGCAGATTTACAACACTGCCAGCAGCGGCCTCATCGGTATTCACGCCAAAATCACGGCGGAAAACTGCCTCTTCTGGGGCAATACCGGCTATTCCATCCAACTCGAATACGGCGGCGACTACCAGTTCACCTA
>Ga0075163_10014925_pt1 | contig 10016 bp, 7 predicted proteins | sample JI1023141ADNA_FD_71478 | JGI IMG/M metagenome (GOLD analysis project Ga0075163, IMG submission 71478) | Wastewater effluent complex algal communities from Wisconsin, to seasonally profile nutrient transformation and Carbon sequestration -... | ecosystem: Engineered > WWTP > Effluent > Algae... | reverse complement strand
TAGAACCGGACGTCATTATCCAGCGAGTCCCAAGCAAGTTTGTTAGCGTTGTGGAAACGCCGCCGGCAGCTGTTGATCCGCTATTTGCTGCAGGATTAAAAAGCGTGTAGGTGCTAGGTCCCACAAACTCATCGACAAGATCGAAGTCGTTGACATCATCCAAGTTCTCAATCGCCGTGATGCGCCCCTTCGCGTCCACGGTCGCGGTGTTGCCGTTCGCTGAGAGCGTGTAGGTCCCGTTCGTGACGCCAGTGTCCGTCAACGTCGGCGTTGCGGTCGTTCCTCCAGAAGTCGCGAGCGTGATGTCTGCGCCGTCCGCGATGTTGGTCAAGGTTCCTGAGCCATTGACCGTGACGGTTGAACCGCCACCTCCTCCAGATGCCAGATTTGTGATCTCCCTTCTCACGTAAGCCGTCGTCGCGATGCTCGTGTCGTTGTCGTTCAACGCCGCCGTTGGGGCAGTCGGGTCCCCAGTTAGCGCAGGCGATGCCTTGGGGGCCCGCAGTTCCATCTCGTCATAAACTGCATTCCTCGTCGGGACGTTGCTGCTTCCGTTCCAGCCGGCACCGTAGGCGACCTCCGCCGAGAACAAGTTCGTGCTCACCGTGAACGTGCCGACGGTCAGCTCGTCAAAAACCCAGTTGCCCGAGACTGTCGGAGAGTCGGCGAGAACGTAGGATCCGGTTCCGGTCGTGTTGGTGTATGCGCCAGCGCCTCCACCTCCGCCGCTCGCAACGCCATCCGCAAGGGCCTGGACGAGCCCCGGGATCATGTTCGTTGTGACTTGCTTAAACGTCCCATCTCCTGCGTAGAAGTTCGTTGCGTTTCCGCCTGTTGCTGCGGCCAATGTCGTCAACGCTGCGTTTGTTCCTTGGTACTTGTTCGCGTTAAGCGGTTCCGAAGATGCCAGCGCAGCGTTCAGCCCTGGCACCATGTTGGTCGTTACCTGCTTGAACGAGCCGTCGCCTGAATGAAAGTTTGTGCTCGTACCGCCAGTCAGCGAAGCAACCGTAGTTAGGTTTGCGTTCGTCGGTTGCCATCCCAATCCTGCCGCCGCGATTGCCGCTGCCGTGAAGTCGCTGATGGTCGAAGCCGTCTGCGTGCCGGTGTGCGTGGCGCGAGAGACAAGGCTGGTATAAGCCGCAGTCGTCAGCTTGTTGGTTCCCAAGCTTCCAGCTACGACGGAGTAGGTGTAATTGGAGCCTGTCTTTGTCCCGGCAATCTCCGACCCGTCCTGAAGGTTGAATGTGGTTTGTTGCGAGCCTTCAATCCAGACGTCCGTTCCGTTCGTCGCGCCACCTCCACCACCTGCACCAAACTCGTACCAGCTAACCCCATCCGACCAGTAAGGAGCGTTTGCGTCCGTGTCAAAAAGCAGCAGTCCAGTCGCCTTGGTCAGCGCGTTCTTCTCGGCCGTCGTCATCCGGTGGATTCTCAACGGGAGCGGTCCCTCAAGCGCAACGCCTGCCGTCGCGTCCGTCTGCTCGTTTCCAGCGGGACCAAGGCGGATTCTGTGATTCGCGTCGAACACGCCGATGTTCGTGATTGCCGCACCCGGCAACGCGCTGACAGCCGTGCCGATAAGGAACTTCGTCGTGCTCCGGTTGTCGCTCCCGCCGATGCCGTATGTCGCAACCGTCGTGGAGTTCGCCTTGCTGTCCACCCGGAGGAATTGGGCCGGCGTGTTCGTCGTGGCGTATGGCGGAGCCTGGAAGACGGTCAGTTTGTCCGTGTTGTCCGTCCGGCTGAACGTCCCTGGCATCGAAGCCGAATCATCAGCGCCGATCAGTACTCGCTGCGCCAACAAGTCCAACGCAAGACTCGATCCGAATCGGATTGCCTGCGCCTCGGAATCGCCAGCCCTCAATCCAGGGAACGAGTAAAGCGTTGCGGTCGCCTGCCAGAAGTTGCTCGTCGTCGTCGACGCGAACCATTTATTGCCTGTCACGACGTTGAACGTGTGGGGCCACGCCACCGAAGGAGCATTCAGTTCGGCGTGATGCGCGGCATACGCTGATAGGAAAGCGTTGTCCCTGATGGTGATTCCTCGCAAATCGAGGTTGTCGTTCTCGACCTTTACTCCGACTCGTTGCGTTGTCTCGCCTGTCGGGAACCCAAGTTGGTTGCCTTGGATTGTGATTCGATCGCCGTTCCGCACCCAAATTCCGGCGTTATTGTCGTCGCTTAGGTCGTCGATTCCGTTCCCCTCGATCACGCATCGTTCAATCGCGATGTCGTACCCGCTTCGAATCTGGATTCCGTTCCCTCGGTTGCCGGTGAACACGGAATCGCGCAACGTGATCCTTCGGTTTGGAGCGGTGTAATCGGGAAGGAAACCGGCTTTGAACCCGCGAATTCGCGACTTCTCGACCACGATGTCCTGTGCGCCGTCCGGATAGATTCCGTCGTAAGTTCCGTTGCTGCTCTTGATGTCAATGTTTCGCGCCGTGACGCTCAACGGTTGGAACTCCTGCCCTCTCCGGACCGTCGCAATCAAGTTCGTCGCGCCGGCACCAAGGTCGATTGCCTCCTCATTGCCAGACCCGTCGTTGATGTCTCGCAACTTGAACCCTGCTGGCCCGCTCCACGTCACCCAGTAGCTCTCGCCAAGCGTGATGCCTGACGGAGCGGAAGTCCCGCTGAACACCACGAGCGCACCGTCCGGAGCCGCGTTCGTTCCTCCAGGCCAAACAATCCGGTTGTTCGTTTCGTCCACCGTCACGACCACGTTGCTTCCGATGATCGGAGCGTTTGTTGCGATGTAGCTCGCCAGCGTTTGAACCCGGAACCCGTACCGCCCAATCGCAAGACACGTCGCCCCGTCAATCGTGATGCCGGCCATTCCGGCCCCACCATCCTCCGCCTTCGCCCGCTGAAAGTTCATGTCGCCGCCGCTGATTCGAATGAAGTTCCCCGTGACGCTTCTGGCGTGGAAGTTTCGCACCAACACATTGCGCGATCCTGCAATCGTGATGCCGTTCGCTCCGTTCCCTCCCGATCCGGAGGCAGTCAACCTGCCGATGTCCACGTTCTCGATCAGAACGTTCTGCGGGTGAACCGTGCCGATGGATTGGACAAGATCACCGGACCAATATACGCCGATGGCCTGATACAATCCCGCGTTGTCCGGGATCGTGATGTTTCGAACCACAACGCCCGACGCTCCGCCGATGTTGATCGCCTGCGGCCACTGACTCGCTCCGTAGCCTTTCAGAATCAGGTTCTCCAACCGGATGTTGCGGACGGACGGGTAATCCTCGAACTGAAAGTGACCGAGGCCGATGATCTGTTGAGCGCCCTCGCCGCCGTTCTCGTCCGGGGCCGTTGCGCTGTATTCGATTTCGAGCCCTTCGATCGAGCAACCATCGGAAAGGATCTGGAAGCCGTCTTGCCGCGTGCCGTCAGTGATGCTTATTTCGACCGAGGAACCGTTGCCAACGATTTGCTGTCCTCCGCGAAGGATGAATCCGTTTGTCGAAACGAACTTGCGATTTGCTGGGAACACGACTTGCCCACCCACCGCCCAGTCAATCGCCGCCTGGATCTTGTCGCCTTCGTGGCTCGGGTCCGCCGCAATCGTGCCCTCTCGGACCACGATGTCATCCAACAGGAACGCCTCGCCGGCCGATGTTGAGCCAACGAGCCCTATCCGAAGATCGTCGTCATCCGCAACGAACGTCCCGGTGTAGGTCGCGGCAACCGTGTTCGGCGTGAGCGTGACGGCGGCACTCGACGAACTGCCTACCCAAAGCTGACGGTTTGTTGCGGTGCCGGTTCCGCTGACGTGATTCGCCGCAATGCTGACGTTGTACGTCCTGCCGGTCACCAGCGGCTTCCGAAGGCCAGCAAATGGGGCGTTTGTCGTCGCGTAGTACGACAGCACCATCGTCTGGCCAGAACCTCCGGACGCGCTGCTCACGAGACGCAGTCCGCCGCCGTTGAAATAGCCATCCGCCCAGCCTGTCGCAATCTCAACCGCGTAGCTCGCGGGTGCCCCACCGCCGTCGTTGAGCGCAACCGTGACCGTCTCCTGCGCGTTGGTGTAGCCGTGGCCGCGGCGCGTAAGCCTGAGACTCAGCGTTCCGTTCGGCGGAATGTTGGCCAGTCCGGGCGCTCGCAGGAAACCGTCCATGGATGCATACGGGCCAGAACTTGGAGAAGTCGGGAACGACGCGAGTCCGTACGAGACATTCGTCCCGGTCGGGTCAGTCAACACTCGCCGCGCATCGCCATAGCCCGACCACGCCGCGTCCCTGGTCAAATCAGTGAACTGGCTTTCCTGCTCGTTGAGAAGGTTCGCCCCGTCCTTCGCCGCACCATAGGCCCCGTACCATTCGACACGTTGAATTGGACTTAGCCTGTCCGCCGAAACCCACCGGCCGGCAATGGATCGGTTCGTGAGGTAGTGCACGCCGTCGTGCGCGTTAGTTGCCGTTGCGTCATTCCTGAAGGCGCGAGGCTGATCCCACAGGACGGTGGCGCTGTAATTTCGGACTTGGATCTCCTCGCCAACAACGGGAAGTCGGGCTGTCAGGTCGGCAATCGTCGCGACGCTGTTGACCGGCTTAGCCTGCTGACCGTAAGCCGAGACCGAAACGCACGCGAACAGAAGGCAAAGGAGTAGTGTCTGGATTCTCATTGTCGTCGCGTGTAGACCAATCCCGCCGCGTTCACGATGAAGTTTTCCCCATCGTCGGTCCCGGTGTCACCCTTGTTCTCCCACCAGCCGTAATCGCCATTGATTTCGGACTCGCGCACCCAAATCAGTTTGTACCTGATCCTGCTTAGCCTGACTGCGGCGACTGTTAGGAAGTGTCCTACCACGGTGTCCTCCTCGCTTACGGTTATCAGCACTTCTTCGAGAACGGCGTTTTCGTCAGGCATCAGCAGGTATGCCTTGTTGACCACTGCTCCAACCCTGCACTCCACCCGGTACAACCCTGGCACCAAGTAGAACCCGGCCGGAATGGCACCACCTGCTCCCGACGTAAACCAAAGCTCTTGCCCCATCACGACGCCGTTCTCGGTCGTCTGCGGGTAGTACATCCGCTGAAGCATGACCTCCTTTCCAACAAGAGCCGTCTCTTGCTGGTCCAGTACATGCCCTGTCAGTAGGTACTTTGCCATGCGTCACGCCTTCTTCAGTCGCCAGTCTTTGTAGTAGTCTGCAAGTGCCATTCTGAACCGCTTCACGATGCTAGCCTTTTCCGGAATGCTTCGGGGCCATGGAGCTTGATTCACTCCTTTGGAAAGTAAGTAGTACTTCACAAGGCTACGTCCCTTCTTGCCTGCAAGGAATGCTTCCCCACGGACCCGCAGAATGAAAAGCTTTATGCCAAGTTGCTTCTCCAAGTCTCGTGCCCTTGTGCCGTGAGCGTCCGGATGCGTTGGGATCGTCAAGGCCCTGGCTCGCACCGGCACAATCGGACCACCATTGATCTTCTGGCGAATGCGCGTGTCACGAACCATGACCGTTACGACGCCGTTCTTGATCGTCGGCTGGGCTTCGACCGAGTTGGAAATCTGCCGCCAGAAGTGAGTCCGGATGCTTCCGGCGCTGAAGAACGAATTCGGTTCGGCCGCGTCCTTCCGGTTCCAGAACAGCTTGAGCATCGCAATTACCGCTTGCCCTGCCCGTCGAAGCGCAGCCGTACGGCGTTGCGGACTTGCCATGTCGCGCAATCGTTCCGTGATCTTGTTCGGTTTGACCGTCAGCTTCATTGCGTCTTGCCGCGAATCACTCCACGCGAAATCTCGTAGCCAGTCCCAAGGTCTTTCAACAGTTGCTCAGCAAGTTTCGGGTCCTTCGTCACGTTCGCCTGGGGCGGGTCCATCGGTGGAATTCTTCGTTCTTTCTGGCTCGCGGGGAACCTCAGCCCAAGCTTCTCGCCTCGCGCCCGTGCCATCCGCCGAACGCTCATTCCCGAGTTGTAATCGAACGGAGGGTAAGGCGTGCCGAACGCGCTGATCGTGCGCCAAACCCTGTCGTTCACCGGCGCTACCATCTTGCCTTGCCTCAAGGCCCGACCTGCTTCACGCCAGCGCGTAGGCCAGTCCCTCGGTTCCTGCCGCAGTTCCTTCCGGTACATCTCCCAGAACGGGTACGCCTCAAGGTCCCGTTGCGCGTCCACGAACTGTCCGTACCCACGCGCCATGTCCACGTTCGTCCGGACAATCAAATCGAGTCGTGCGTTGCTCGTCAGGTCTTGGATCGTGCCTTCCTTGCCTTTCGGGGCTTTGTATCGCGAACGCTCAACCGTCTCGCGCAACTTCTCACGGGCAGCGAAAGGCGAGATGCGCTTGTGCAACACGCCAATCGTCAAGTCACGGATCTCTTGAAGGATCTTACCATTGCTCACCTTCGCGCTGAACACTGCCTGTTGCCGGATGCTCGTCCTGATCTCGCGCAGCTCCTGTGCCGATAGCTTCGATTTAAGCAGTCCGACTGCCTCCATCTTCTTCACCGCGACCTGTAGCGTTCGGCTTCCCATTGTCAGATCGAGCTTCCGTCCTGATCGTCCCGCGTCATCTCTGCGAACGTACTGGTTGCCTCGTTGCTGTACTCCATCGGGTAAACCGGACCGTCGTCATCCTCGGCCGCGTCGCTCACCGGGATCTCGGGTCCTTTGCCTTCCGCGATGTCTCGCAACGTGCGCTCCGCCTGTTCCCACGTCGCCTTTCGCACCCCGTTCGGGTCCATCACCTCGCCAAAGCTTCGACCCATGATGCGCCAGCAAATTATTGCCAACGCCACTTCTTTCATGCTGGCCGGCAATGTCCCGGCAGGTCCCATGCTGTTGGAGTTTCGTTTGTAGGCCGCGATGTATCCGCGCACGTACTCGACCACGTTCGACGTTATGCCTGAAACCGGGTCCGCCTCGCTCCCGTACTTCGCCGCGTTCCGGTACGCCTCAAGCTCGCGCCCAGCCAGTACGGTTCGGATGTCGGCTTCGCTGATCGTTGTCCATGTCGCGGCCATCGTGTTCTCTCCTGTCTGTCCCTGAATTCAAAAGGGGGCGACACCCTACGGCATCGCCCCCCAACCCATTCAACCCACTTACACCAAAGTATTCGGGCGAACCGTCACTGGATCGTCGGACCGACAAACGTGGTCCACGGTGGCTTGGCTGAAATTGTGACCGTGATGTTCGTCGCGATGTTCGTGCTGGCATTGCCGAACCTGTTGAACAGCAGGTAACGTGCGCTTCCCACGTTGATGTTGGTGCACCAAGTTCGCGTCAAAGCCCCGTCAATCGACAGGCTCAACGTGGTGAACGCCGTGGTCTCAAACGTGGTCCCGTCGATGCTCCGATGAATCGGGATCGTCAGGGCAGCCGATGCGTTTGTGGAGACGTTTCTGGCGCTAATCTGGACGAAAAGATTGTCCTGCGTCCGCACGTCCACCACCTCCGTATTGGTCGCGGTAGTGCTGGCCGCAATGCTCGTCGGCACGTTCACCAAAGAGGCAGTCGTGCTCTGAGTCAGCGACGTGGTCGGAGCCGCTGCGTGTACCGCAAACGGGAGGCACACCGCCAACATCAGCGTGAGTGCCCCTAAGATTCCGAAGTGTTTTCGCGTAGTCATAGTCGGTTCTCCTTTCTTGATTGGATCAGGCTCACGCCACCGTGAGGTTGACCCTGGAACCAGCAGCCGTGTTGACCGCCTTGATGTCGAACGCCCAATCGAAGCCGAACACCTCGCCGCGACCGTCTTGGGTCGTGTATGCCCGCGGCCCAAGCCACTGGCCGGTCTGCCGAAACGTCTTGATCCAGCTCGGGTCCTGGCGAGTCGGAACGGTGGACGCCACAAAGATCAGTACCGCCGTGTCAATGAGGTAGTCGTAGCTCGCCGTAATGCCTTCGCCGGTCGTATCGGCCACCGCCTGGCTGACCATGATTTTCGGATTCCCAACGAACAGGCTCGAAGCCATCTCCTCGCTCACGTTCGGGATCGCCTTGTTGCCGGCCGCCACGAACCTAGAACGCACGACGCTCGCGTTCTTGAACCGCTTCCAGGCGGTCGGGCCGAACAAGAGCCGAGTCTCCATGTTGCCGCCGTACGGCACGTTCTTCCGGATCGTCACGAGGGCCGTGTCAATCGAGTCAACGATGTCGGTCGAGGCGCTGTTCACGTTGACATCGGTCCCGGCCCCGGCAGTCGTCAGGGCCAGATCAATCGCTCCCTTCTCGTGCGAGAGCATAGCGATCTCGGCCGCGAGGTCCGCCGCTTCCATGGCCGCGTTCAGCCCGATCAACCGGCCTTCCTCGATCTCGGAGGCGTCCAGCGGAACGTCAACCCCGTTGATTGTGCAGTTGTACGTCCCATCGCTCGCCCCGAATCCAACCTGAACAGCCGGGTTACCCGGGGACCGGCGAGTGTCGGGCAGCCGAAAACGGCTCTTGGCGTCGTAGACCTTGTAACGTCCCGTCTTGGCCGCAACCGAGACGGTCGGGGCAAGGAAGTCGGCGACTCGCCCGATGCGAAGCTGGGAAGCTTGCTGCGCGTAGTCGATGAGAACCGGATTTGCGCTGAGTTCAGAAAGAAGGCTCATTTGTGTCCTGTTGTATGTTGCTGCGTTTGTTCGTCAGGATCAGACCGTAACGGTTCGACCGACCGGGCGGATCAAAACGAGACCACCGCTCGCCGCATCCGTCTCGGCAATCCCCGGTGCCCAGTACGTATCCGACCCCGCCCCGGTGGACGTGACCACCTTCCCGAACGTGCCCGAGAGATACACCTCGACGCCCGCCACGATGGCCCCATCCGCCACCACTCGCACGTTGCGGTTCGAACTCAGGGGCCGCACCGCGCACGCCACGCCGTCCGCGACGGTTTCAAGCGCAACATACGGGGTCACGTCGGCAACGTCGGTTGGAAGGCTGACGCGGAGCTTGTTGTCGCTCGTGTCGGTCGTGATTTTGACGAGATAGCCTTCAGTGATGGCACCGGATGCCGTCGCCACAAGATCGCCTTCGATGGTGTTGGTTTGCTTTGCAGAAGTCATTTTAGATTCTTTCGATGATAGTTAGCGGTTGCGTTGTGTCGTTCAGACAAGCTTCACGTTGTCCTCGGATTCGATCTGTCGGATCGCCTGAGTTGTTGCCTCGGCCCGAGTGCAATTCCGCGTCTTGATGATTTCCTGCGCCCGGTTCGCGACCTTCATGGCGTATTGCTCGCTCTCGTTCTTGTCCGCCTTGTCGATTGATCCAGGGTTCTTCCCGCCATCAGCCTGTCGGTTGAAGATCGGCTTCCGGTTGGCACGGTCAGCCGCGCTCTTGTCCGGAGCCTTGCCTTCCGCCGGCTTCTTGAGCCCCTTCAGGATGGCAATGGTACCGTCCCGGTTGGCCAGAAGCGCGGTCTTGAGCGAGGCAGCGTCCTCGATCACGCCGGCATACTCCTTCAGGTCGTTGTCCACCACTTCCTCGGTCAGTTTCGTGACCCGGTTCTTGGTCGTGTCCAGTTCGCTGGCCGTTGCGGTCAGCCTGTTCTGAACGCCGGTCAGGGTGGCCAACACACCCGGGATATCCCGGTGCGCCGTCGTGAAGGTCCCGACGCTGGCCTCCATGGCCGCGTCGTCGGCGGTCTCGGGAAGACCGAGAAGCCGCGCCAAGAGTGCTTTGTGATTCATCGTCGTTTTGCCTTGTTCGTTGTTGCGATTCGGAACCGTTATCGGATTCAACCCCTTGTCATTCGGATCATTCGTCAGAGCCACCCGTTCCACCTTGCTCGGCCGAAACTTGTCTCGCTCCAGATGCGCGAACCCACACAGCACGGCCGAAGCAAACCGGAAGTCCCCGTTCGTCACGGCTTCCATGCCTTCGCCCGTCCACTTGCCCCTTGCCCACACCCCATCGGGCCGCCCTTCCATCTCGAAAATCCAGCACCCCGCCTTGCTCGATTTGTTTGCGTCGTGGCTGAAATGGTCGAAGTCAACCAGCATGCCGGGGAACTCTTTACCGTTGGCCGTGAAGGCGTCTCGCTCCGCGTTGAACGTCGCGACCATCGCGGCAATCGCG
>Ga0075163_10014923_pt1 | contig 10016 bp, 8 predicted proteins | sample JI1023141ADNA_FD_71478 | JGI IMG/M metagenome (GOLD analysis project Ga0075163, IMG submission 71478) | Wastewater effluent complex algal communities from Wisconsin, to seasonally profile nutrient transformation and Carbon sequestration -... | ecosystem: Engineered > WWTP > Effluent > Algae... | reverse complement strand
AACTACTTCTGGCACCCTGCGTTCGACGACTATCCTGTGGTGGGCGTCAACTGGAAAATGGCCAAAGCATTCTGCTACTGGCGCAGCAAGGTGTGGGACATGTACTCCGAAAGCGAGGTCAACACCGAAGACTTCCGTCTTCCGACCGAAAGCGAATGGGAATACGCAGCACGCGGCGGTCGCGCCGAAGCACCGTATCCCTGGGGTGCCTACTACACCCGCAATGCCAAAGGTTGCCTGCTGGCCAACTTCAAGCCGGGTCGCGGCAACTATCCGGAAGATGGCGGTCTGTACACGGTGAAAGCCGATGCTTACTACCCGAACGACTACGGTCTCTATTGCATGGCCGGCAACGTGTCCGAATGGACCGAAACGGCCTACTATGAGAATGCTTATTCTTTCGTTCACGACCTGAACCCGGACATCCGCTACGATGCCAAAGAAGAAGATTCTCCCACCGACAAGCGTAAAGTAATTCGCGGCGGTTCCTGGAAAGACGTTGCTTTCTTCCTGCAAACAGGCAACCGTTCCTGGGAATATCAGGACACTACCAAGTGCTACATTGGCTTCCGCAGCGTACTCACTTTCCTCGGTCGTTCCATCAACGACTTCTAATCACAGGGACGTACAAAGGGCAAAAAGCAAGAAAAATCTACCGATTGTAAAATTTTTAGACGGTTCTTGCGTTTTGCCCTTTGTTTTTCAAACACTTATGCGAAAGCAACTTCGTCCCTCTCCTTTCCAAAAGGACATATCTCATCAATCGGTCGAATTAGCCCTTGCCCATCGATTGTTTGCCAATGGCGGACAATTCAGGCAATCAGGCAGCATATTGCCCGGTGTTTTCATCGGTTAAGTTTCCAGGCGATTGCTACTTTTGCGTCGTTTTCGCCAAAACCTTTTAAAATTCAAGGATTAACCTTTCGTAAACTGCTAAAAAAGTTTAAAAACAATGAGTTTCGTCAAGACCAAGTCTTTCAAGTACTTCAAAAACCTCATCATTGGCGTTGGTGCCGCTATCGTACTGATCGGCGCCCTGTTCAAACTGGAAAGTTTCCCGTTCGCATCTGAACTGCTCATCCTCGGTCTGTCGACTGAGGCCCTTATCTTCCTCTTCCTGGGCGTTATCGGCCCAGAACCGGATTACTACTGGGACAAACTGTACCCGGGCCTCGATGACTACCATGCGCACCTCCAGCCGCTGACGGCCGGCCCGTCCAACAACATGCCTGAAGTAGCGCCCCTGCACGGCGACGTGGTAGAGCGCCAACTCGGCGGTATGTTGACCGAACTGCAATCCATGTCGAAAAGCATGGCTGCCCTGAAATCGCTTCAGGAAGTTGATTTCTCCGGCACTTCGGATCAGATCAAGAGCATGAGCAACTTCTACACGAAAATGAACGAAGCCATGTCCGACATGGCCAAGTCTGCAGAAGACGTGAAGGCTTACAAAGATCAGTTGACCGCACTGAATAAAAATCTCGGCTCTCTCAATACTGTGTATGGCAACATGCTGGCTGCTATGGCCAACATCGGCCGCCAGTAAATTAAAGGGGTTGAAAGATTGAAAGGTTAATGAGGTTTCAGGGTTTCCAATTCGCACGGCGTTTCGCCGGCAATTTCAAACCCTGAAATACTTGAATCCCAATCCTGAAACCCTAAAACCAACATCAATCACAATCAAAAAGTAAAGACTTATGTCAATACCAAAGGAGCCGCGGCAACTGATGATCAACCTGATGTATCTGGTGTTGACCGCGCTGCTGGCACTCAACGTGTCTGCCGAGGTAATGAACGCATTTTTCTCCCTCGACAAGGGGATGAAGACCAGCCGGAACATCGTTGAAAATAACAACAATGCCATGATGAGCAGTATCTCTGCTACTGCTACTTCATATCCAAACGAAAAAAACAAAGATCTGGAAGCTAAATCCAAGGAAGCGCAACGGATCGGCGAAGATTTCGTGAAATACATCGATGGTGTGCGCGTCAAATTGTTCGAAATTGCCAAAGGACCTTCGCGTGACAACCCGGAGATTCCGCAGGACATTCGCAACAAGGACGTCACCACCAACCTCTTCATCAATGAGGGGCTGGGTACCGAGATTCGTAAAAAAATTGAAGATACCCGCAGCCAGTTGCTGACCCTTACCAACAACGACCCGGACGTTGCCAAATCGCTTCCGCTCGAAATTGAAGCCCTTCCTACCGGCACCAACATGAAAAACTGGGAGGAATTCAAATTCAAACAAATGCCGGTGGCTGCCGTCTTCCCGATTCTTGGTAAAATGCAATCGGATGCCAAAAGCTCCACCTCCGCAGTGATGAACTGGGCCGCCAACCAGATGGGCAAACTCGAAATCAAATTCGACGCTTTCCAGCCTGCTGTATCGGCCGAAAAAAGTTACATTATCCAGGGCGAAAAATATGTGGCTGACATTTTCCTCAGCGCGTACAGCACCTCTGCCGACAACGTGAGCATTTCGGTTAACGGCAGTGGCGTACCTGTAAAAGAAGGTGTCGCACACTACGAAACTTCGGCCAGCGGCCTGGGAGAAAAAACTTTCAACGTCAGCATCAACGTGAAAAACCCGTTGACGAACGAGACCAAGAACTACTCCAAGGAGTTCAAATATGAAGTCGGCCAACGTTCCGTTGCCGTTCAGTTGGACAAAATGAACGTGTTCTACATCGGTGTTGAAAACCCGATCTCTGTTTCGGCAGCAGGCGTTTCGTCCAACGATCTCAAAGTATCGGCTTCGGGTGTCAACGTCGCCAACAAAGGCGGCGGCCACTTCATTGTGACAGCCACCACGCCCAACAATGATGCTTCGATCACGGTTGCCGCTCCGGGTGTTTCGCAAACTTTCAAATACCGCGTGAAGCGTATCCCCGACCCGGTTCCGATGTTGGGCGCCAAGCACAAATCCAAACAAATGGGTAACGGCGAATTCAAAGCCCAGTCCTTTGTGGATGCCGTACTGGAAAGTTTCGATTTCGACGCGCGTTGCGAAGTAGTCGGTTTTGAATTCACCTACCTGCCCAAGCGCCAGGACCCGATCAGCCGTACCAACGGCGGCAAACGGTTCAGCGGCGATGTGTCGGAACTGGTGGGCAAAGCCAAACCCGGCGATACTTACTTCTTCGACGACATCAAATGCAAATGCCCCGGCGACGCTGCTGCTCGTAACATCGGCGGTCTGGCATTCAAAATCAAGTAAAGCAGGCGGTTGAACCCGGTTGAAAACAGTTGTATGTAGTTAAAATTTATTGGGCGTGCAGCAATCCGGATCATTTCGGCACCTGTACTTCCAGAAACTTTCACCACAGACAACCATTTTCAACCGGGTTCAACTTCCCAGTTTATTGCTAAACACACAAACATCTGCTAATCAACCCACCTCTGCGAGTCATGCAAACCTTTATTAAATGGACTTGCCTCTGCCTGCTCATGTTCTCTTCCGGAACCATGTTGCTTGCGCAAGATCCCGAAGAAATCGAAGTGAACACCGAGGAAGTCACCACCGAAGAGCCGAGCGATGCTCCGCTGGACGATGTGGTCAAAAAAGACATCATGCAGCAGCGCCGCGTGTTGACTTATCAGCCCATCCGCGAAAGCGACATCTTCTGGGAAAAACGTATCTGGCGTATCATCGACGTGCGTGAAAAAATGAACCTTCCTTTCGCTTACCCGGAAGAACCGTTCTTCAAACTGCTCGCAGATGCTGCTACCAAAGGTGATTTGCCCGTGTACGCCATCGACGGTACCGACAAATTTAACAAACGTATGAGCACCGACGACGTGTTGTCCATGTTGTCCAAAACCGATACGGTTGTTACGTTCGACCCGGAAACCTACGAAGAAAAAGTACAGATCGTCCGCAACGACATCAACTGGGAAGACGTGAAACGTTTCCGTCTCAAAGAAATCTGGTACTTCGACAAGGAAACTTCCACGCTTCAGGTTCGCATCCTCGGTATTGCTCCGCTGATTGACGTGAAAGACAACGAAGGCAACTTCCGTTTCGAGAAGCCGATGTTCTGGGTGTACTATCCGCACGCCCGCGAACTGTTCGCCCGTCACCGGGTGTTCACCATGGGTGGCAACACGAACGCAACCATTTCGTGGGAAGACCTCTTCGAAATGCGTTACTTCGCCAGTTACATCTACAAAGAATCCAACGTTTACGACCGCAAACTGGAACAATACCTCCAGGGCGTGGACTTGCTGATGGAGTCCGAGAAAGTTAAAAACGAAATTTTTAACTTCGAGCACGACCTCTGGCAATATTGATCCGGGCTTTTTGACCCGACACTATGAACAATCAAGAGGGGCTTGACCGTTATCGGTCAGGCCCCTCGTTGTGTGCGCCGGAATGGCGCTCCCGGGTCGTCTGTATGCCGGAATGATATTCCGGCACATTGCAAGTGTACAAACTCCGGAACGGCGTTCCGTTGTACTAACGGAAAATGACTTCCGTAGCGCCGTAGCCGTATTTGTGGTGGAATTCGTTTTTGAACTTCGCTACCTCGGCGTTTTCTTTCAAGCGCGCAGCGACGGATTCGCGCAGTTTCCCCTCACCCACGCCGTGGATGACAAAAACACTCGGGACGCCGAGGCGGATGGCCTTGTCCAGAAAACGCTGGAAGTGCAACATTTGAATCCGCAGGATTTCGCCTTTGTCGAGCCGGGCATGGCCATTGATGAGATTTTCAATGTGCAGATCAATTTCCGGAACAAAATGGGCGAATTCTTCCACATTGAAGGCGCCGTACCGGGAAGAATTGGACGAAGTGTCGGCCTTCGGTTGCCGGGCTTTTTGCCGGGTGTAGTTGGCCAGGTCTTCTGACTCACCTTTTTTTTGCGGTTCGAATGAACTGAAAAGCAGGAAATGGTGCGCAAGCAGGTTCAGAATGGGGACGGTATGAACGTTGTTGAAAAACTGTTTGGGCCTGATTTTAAAATTATTTTTAAGGGGCGTATCCGGTCCTTCAGTCGTAATGCGCCGGATCGAAACCGATGCCTCCAAGGAGTCGTTCAGGTCGTCGAAAAGCAGGTCGCCCAGTTCAAGTGCGGTCGTGGCTGCAATTTTATCATCGATAACAATCACATCGCGATGGGCGGTATAAAGGTCAAATTCGACCAGAAACTCAAAAGTTGTATCGTTGATCAGCCAGGCTTTGTATCGCGTAACAGTGCCGTCACGACCGGGCATCGGTTCGAAGGCCAGTTGCAGGCCTTTGGGTTTGAGTATATGATACTGGACGTTCAGTTTCCTGCGGGGCGGTGGCTCCGGCAAGTGTTCTTTTTTGCTTGGCACAAACTTTGCCCCCGCCGATACAGGTTCAGCATCTGAATTTCTAATTAAATCCTCTTCAAAAGCAGGGATTTCCAAATCCGGATCGCTATCGAGCCGGACCTGCATCATGCCTTCGTCGAGCAGCGCCGTTATCACGCCGCTCTCCCCTGTGTGACGAAAACGAACCTTTGAGCCAATCGCATAAAGCATAATAACTTCTCAAACCTGCCCCGGGGCAGCATTATATGGCATTGGAAAATGAAAAAGTACTGCCTGCAAAGGTAAGCGTTCACACTGAATTGAAGGACGCGTCCATCGGTTTGACAAGAACTGCAAATGTTAATGCGGCACAGCGTTATTTGTCCATTGATTTTTTTCGCGGGCTGGTGGTGGCTTTTATGATTGTGGTCAATACACCCGGTACCCTGGCTTATGTGTTCGATCCGCTGGAACACGCACAATGGTTCGGATGCACCCTGGCAGATGTTGTGTTTCCCTCTTTTTTATTTCTTGTCGGTGTCTCGATGTGGTTTTCTTTTTCGCGGTACCAATTTCAATGGTCGGCTGAGGCCGGCTGGAAGATTTTGCGCCGGACGGCGTTGATTTTTTTCATCGGGTTTATGCTCAACAAATTCCCGGTGTACTGGAAAAACCTCGACCACTGGCGCGTAATGGGTATTTTGCAACGGATTGCCCTCAGCTACGGGCTGGCCTCCGTTCTTGTGCTCACACTTTCCCGCCGCGCCCTGATTTTGGCATCCGTCGGGATATTGCTCCTGTACTGGGGCATCCTGAACTGGTTTGTGGTGCCGGGCTCCGACCCTTACGCCATAGATGGGAACGCCATGTTGCGCCTCGATCGCTGGATTTATGGTATCGAAGTACATGCTGCGCTCGACATTGAACACTGGCTATTTGGAGACGATTATTTCTGGCACGGCAACGGTTTTCATTTTGATTCGGAAGGTCTGCTGGGCGTATTGCCCTCCATTGTCACGGTGGTTCTTGGTTGGCAGGCCGGTTCTGTCATTTCCCGCTTTTCAGCACGAAAAGGCAGGTTGTTGCGCGCATTGGTATTGCTGGGTGTCGGTTGCGGTTTTGCCGGTCTGCTCTGGGGGATGTATTTCCCGATCAGCAAAAAACTCTGGACCAGTTCCTACGTGCTGTATGCCGGCGGAGTGTCCATCGTCATGCTGGCCGGAGCCATCTGGCTGATCGAAGTGCGCAAGTGGCGCATGGGCATGAATTTTTTCCTGGTTTTCGGCGCCAACCCGCTGTTTGCTTTCGTGTTGTCGGAGGCGCTGGAGCAAATTGCTTTCAGCATTCCCACCAGCGACGGCGACGGCTACGAGTGGCTGTATGCACATTCGTTCCAACTGCTCGGGCAAAATGAATTGACTTCCCTGCTGTTTGGACTTACCTATATGCTGTTTTGCTGGCTGATCTGTCGCTGGATGTATGTCCGGAAGATTTTTATCAAAATCTGACTTTTCGGGGTGCGGGACAATTTTATTTTTTTCATGGAAGCAGAGACAGTCAAAACAACTACTTTTCGCGCCACAAATTCAATGCGAAAATGTCCGACTCTACTGCTTCCCCCCGCTATTTGTCCGTCGATTTTTACCGTGGACTCACCATTGCCTTTATGATTATTGTGAATACGGCCGGCGACTGGAGCCGCTCGTATGCACCCTTGCGCCATGCCGTCTGGCACGGATGCACACCTACCGATCTGGTGTTTCCGTCGTTTATGTTTATCATCGGCGTTTCGATGTGGTTTTCCTTTGCCAAATTTGACCGCAAATGGTCGGCCGAAGCAGGCAAAAAAATTCTACGACGCACCGCCTTGTTGTTCGTCATCGGCCTGATACTCAATAATTTCCCTTTCCTCTGGAAAAACTGGGACACCTGGCGCATCATGGGTGTGCCACAGCGCCTGGCGCTCGGCTACGGCATCGCTTCGGTGCTGGCACTCACTTTGTCGCGCCGCGCCCTGCTCGCCGTGTCAGCCGTTTTTCTGTTGTCGTATTGGGGCTTGCTCTACTGGTTTGCTCTGCCAGGCAGCGACCCCTTCGGTGCGGAAGGCAGCGCCATACTGCGGCTGGATGCCTGGTTGTTCGGAGCCGAACACCTGTACCACGAAACCGTGGCGCCGGGTTTGCGCATCGCCTTCGACCCGGAAGGTATGCTGAGTACTCTGCCTTCTGTGGTGACAGTACTGCTGGGCTGGCTGAGCGGTGAACTGATGAGCCGGCGCACTGCCCAAAAGGATGTGCTCGTGCGCGACTTGCTCACTTTTGGCCTCATGCTTGGTTTCGCCGGGCTGGCTTGGGATGTGTTTTTTCCCATCAACAAAAAAATATGGTCGAGTTCGTATGTGCTCTACGTGGGTGGCATCTCGATGGTGTTGCTGGCGTTCAGCGTCTGGGTGATCGATATCAACGGGTGGCGGAAAGGCATCGGGTTTTTCCTGACATTCGGCGCCAACTCGCTTTTTGCCTATGTGCTTTCCGAGGCACTGGTGATCGGACTCGGCAACATCACCTGGGGCGCCGGTGAAGCCGCCACCGATGCGCGCACCTGGATTTATGACACGGTGTTCAGGCCCATTGAAGGCGGGGAATTCAGTTCGTTTTTGTTCGCTATCTCCTACATGCTGCTTTGCTGGCTGGTTTGCCGGTGGTTGTATGTGCGGAAGATTTACATCAAGATATAATGCAGCGCCGCGATTTTTTCAAAAAAACCGGGCTGGCCGGGCTGGCAGCAGGAATATCTTTGCCCTCAAAGATGGCTGCAACAGATGTTTCGGAAATGCCTCGTATGCTCCGGCCTGCCCGCTTGCGGGCGGGAGCAACGGTGGCGCTCATCGCCCCGGCCGGTCCGTTTTCGGAAGAAAAACTGGCCAATGCCCGCAAAAATTTTGAAATGCTGGGCCTCCGGGTAAAGGAGGGCAAAAACCTCTATGCCCGCAACGGCTACCTGGCCGGCGCCGATGCGCAACGGCTGGCCGATCTGCACTGGGCCTTTTCGGACCCGGAAGTGGATGCAGTGTGGTGTATCCGCGGCGGCTACGGCTGCACCCGCCTGCTGCCGGATGTCGATTTTGACCTGATCCGGCGCAATCCCAAGGTATTCGTCGGCTATTCCGACGTGACGGCCCTGCACCTGGCCATTCAGAAAAAAACAGGACTGGTCACCTTTCACGGCCCGGTGGCGGCTTCGGATTTTCCGGAAAATACCTTGCAACATTTCCGCGCAGCGCTCATCGATCCCATTATCAACTACGAGATAAAAATACCCGGCGCCGGCGAAACCCTGCCCGGGAATGAATACAAACCCTTTGTCATTGCATCCGGAACGGCGCGCGGCAAATTGACCGGCGGCAACCTGTCCCTGCTCGCTGCGCTGGCAGGCACGCCGTATTTCCCTTCCTTCCGCAAAAAAGTGGTCTTCATCGAAGATGTGGGCGAGCAGCCTTACCGCATCGACCGGATGCTGACGCAACTTTTGCAGGCTTCTGATTTGAAGGAAGCGGCCGCTATTGCACTGGGTGTTTTTTTCGATTGCCAGCCCAAACCCGACTCGCCTTCGCTGTCGCTGGAGGAAACCCTGCGCGACCGGTTGGGCAATCTGGGCCTTCCGGTCGTTTACGGCATTCCCTTTGGGCACGTGCCGCATCAGGCGACTTTTCCCTATGGCATGGAAGCCGAATTGAACGTGGAAAAAGGAACGCTCACCCTGCTCGAAACGGGCGTCGAATGAGACCTCACCATGCGTTGCCCGGATAACTCCGCTGCAGGTGCTGCATTTCGGCAAGGATGAAGCCGAGCTGTTCGGTGTGGCGCCCTTCCTTGCCGCCGCGTTGCATCCAGGTGTTTTCCGGGATTTTCAGCGTGGCTTCTTCGAGGATGGCTGCGACTTTTTGTTCCCAAAGTGACTTGATTTTCAACAGGTCCGGTGCAACTCCGGCTTCGGCCATCAGGCGGTCGGCCTCGGATGGCGTGGTCAGTTCGCCTGCAAACATCCAGAGGTTATCAACGGCTTCCTGCATTTTTTGGTGGCTGGTTTCGGTGCCGTCGCCGAGGCGCACCACCCATTCCGACGAATAACGCAGGTGATAAGTGGCTTCTTTCAGCGCTTTTTCGGCAATGGCAGCCAGCCGGGCATCGCTGCTTTGCTGTAATTCGCGAAAGTTGTGGTAGTTGAAAACGTCGAAGAAAAAAGCGCGGACGATGGTGTGTGCCCAGTCCACATTGGGCTGCTCCACCAGCAATACATTGTGGTATTGATGCGCGTCGCGGAAATAGGCGAGCGTATCCTCCGAGCGGCCCTTGCCTTCGAGTTCGCCGGCATAGGTCAGCAGCATACGCGCCTGGCCCAGCAGATCGAGCGCAATGTTGGTCATGGCGATGTCCTGTTCAAGTACAGGGCCGTGACCGCACCATTCACCCAGGCGCTGGGAAAGGATGAGCGCGTTGTCGCCGAGTTGGAGCAGGTATTGGAAGTGAGCGTCCATTGTCGAAAAAGGTTGAAGGGTTGAAGGGGGGGAAGGTTGAAAGTTGAAAGTTGAAGGGGTTGAAAGTTGAAAGTTGAAGGGGTTGAAAAGGTTGAAGGGGGGGGAGGTTGCAGGGTTGAAGGGTTACAGAATTATTGACCGACCCCGAAAGCGAAGCACAAACTTTCAACTTTCAACCTTCAACCTTTCAACCCTGCAAC
>Ga0075163_10014921_pt1 | contig 10016 bp, 9 predicted proteins | sample JI1023141ADNA_FD_71478 | JGI IMG/M metagenome (GOLD analysis project Ga0075163, IMG submission 71478) | Wastewater effluent complex algal communities from Wisconsin, to seasonally profile nutrient transformation and Carbon sequestration -... | ecosystem: Engineered > WWTP > Effluent > Algae... | reverse complement strand
GCCCGCCGCACGGCTAAGCTGCAGGACGTAATCCGCGAATGGCTGGGTCCGCTCCAGTTCCCGCAAGGCGTGCGGGTGCAGGTGGATATCGATCCTTACTCGTTTGTGTAAGCATATGGTCTTGCCGCAGAGGTGAAACTACGTCAGCAACAAGCAATGCCTTGGATTCGCTTCTGCTTCGCCGCGCTGCTCGCTTTGTTCGCGCAAGTGCTGGTCCCTTCTGTGGCACAGGCCAAATGGCTCAAAGCCGAAACGCGGCACTTCGTAATCTACAGTTCGAGCAGCGAAAAGGACCTGCGCAGTGCCGCCGTGCGGCTTGAGCGGTTCGATACCCTGCTCAAGCTCAAATTCGGATTCAAGGATGCTGATACGCCGATCAAGCTGACGATCTATTATCTGGAGGACGAAACCGACGTCAGGGCCCTGACCAGGGGCTGGGCCAGGAATGCTTCGGGGTTTTTCGCTTCGCGGCTCGAGGGCAGCTTTGCAGTTGCTCATCGTGACAAGGCCAACAGCGGTTTTGGGCTCGATGGGGGAGCGGTGCTGCTGCACGAATATGGCCACTATTTCATGAAGCGCTACGCCAGCTTTGCCTATCCATCGTGGTATGTCGAAGGATTTGCCGAGTTCGTCTCAACCACAACGATTGATCAAGATGGCAACTGGACGATGGGCAAGCCGGCAAATCATCGCGCGAATTCATTGCTGCGGATGCCGAAGATTTCGATCGAAAAGCTGCTGTTTGGCAATCCTTCAGAGATGAAACAGAACGAAATTTCGGTCTTCTATGGCAGGTCGTGGCTCCTCACCCACATGATGCTTACATCACCGGACTATAATTCCCGGCTGTCAGCTTTCTTCGCAGCCGTTGCGCGAGGCAAAGATCATCGTACTGCCACAGCAGAAGCATTTGGCGATCTCAAGCGACTTGACCTGGAGCTTGATCGCTATCTGGGCAGGCCTATGCCCTTCATGACCTCGAAGGTCCCGCTCGGCGCTGACAGCAACGTGTCAGTAACGCCGCTCGATCCGGTCAGCGAACAATTGATGCCGCTGGCTCTTGCACGTTCCAGCACCAAGGGCGGACCCGAACTGACCGCAGCGTTGCGCAAGCTGGCACAGGCTAATCCCAACATTGCCGAACCTTGGTATCAGTTAGCCATGGCCGAACGTTGGGAAGGCATCCAGGCTGAAAAAGACCGCCGCGCCGAGTTTGACGCGCGCAGCGAAGCCGCGATTGACAAGGCCTTGGCAATCGAACCCACGCACGCCCGCGCCAATGTCATCAAGGCTGAGCTTCTCATGAAGCGCCTGCAGGCGGCGGGAGACAAGGATCCGGCGCATTGGACTGCTGCGCGCGCCTATCTGATAACAGCCAACAAGGTGGCGCAGGACGATCCGATGGTCTTGATTGCATGGTACGACAGTTTCCAGATGCAAGGACGCAAACCGAGCCAAACCGCTCGCGATGCCTTGGCCCGAGCCTTTGCCTTGGCTCCTGAAGTACCCGACCTGCGCGCACGCTACGCGCTTGATCTGGCAGATCAAGGCCGGTTTGATGACGCTATCAGTATAGTGCAGACGCTCGCTTTCGATCCCCATGGGGGCCAGCAAGGCCAAGCCCTGTTGCGGCGGATCGAGGCGATGCGCGCTGGCGCGAAGGCGGTCTCTGGGCAGGGCACAACCGCGCCAGATTCCGCAACAAAATCTATCGGCATAGCGGCACTGACGGTTTAACGAATGGCTGCTGATCAACGCGCGGCGGACGGCATGCCAGAAGGAAGCAAAGCGCAAATGGCGCGATCCGCTACAATTCCAGCGAAGCGTTCTATTGCAGATGGATATTGATCCTCACAGCTTTGTCTGACACACATTTATGCGTTATGTCATGGCCATAGGCATGCGATTTAGGGGTTCTGTGCGAATGAAGGCGATGAAATTTGTGGTTGCTGCAGTGGCAGCCTTGCTAACCAGCGCAGCCAATGCCGAATGGCACGAGGCGCGAACCAACCACTTCATTATTTACTCGCAAAGCAAGCGTGCCGATACAATTGCTTTTGCCGAACGGCTTGAACGTTTCGATAACGCGCTGCGGGTACTGCAGCGTTTGCCAACCGACAAGGCGGCTCCCGATCCAGCGAAAGTTGTGATCTTTCGGTTTGGCGACAATCGGGACATTGGCGAGTTGGCTGGTAGCCGCGGCGTAGCCGGGTTCTACATGCCTCGGGCGGCATATGCGGTGGCTTTCACGCCAATTGATGAATATCGCCCGACCGGCACTGCCGAACGGACCGAAACCCGGGGGCAGCTTACTGCCGGGGTCGTGCTGTTCCACGAATATACCCATCACTTCATGCTGCGAAGCTTCCCGGCCACCTATCCTGGCTGGTATATCGAAGGCTTTGCAGAAGTTAATTCGACCATTGATCTGCGCCCCGATGGCAGCTTTGTGGTTGGCAAACCTGCCAATCACCGGTCGTTTGAGCTGTTCCAGATGCAGCCCTTGCATGTCCGTAAGCTGCTCGATCCGGCCTACAAGTATCAGTCGATCGAAGAGACAGTTCAGAAATACAGCATCGGCTGGCTGCTCAGCCACTATCTCTCGTTCCACAAACCGCGTGCCGGACAGCTCGCCAGCTATCTGAAAATGATGGGGGAAGGCAAAAACGGGCTGGTGGCAGCGGAGACCGCCTTTGGAGATCTGAATCAGCTCAACAGCGAACTGCAGAAGTACAAGAAGACCAACCTGCCAGCGCTAGAAGTGATCCCACCCGGGTACACGCCGCCGACAGTCACAGTGCGGTTGCTCGATCCGTCCGAAGAAAAGTACATGCGTCAGCGTATTCTGCTGTCGCGCGGGGTCACCCGGTCAGAAGCCCGGCGGATCAGTGGCGGCCTCAACGAAGCGGCCGCGCTTGATACCAAGAATTTGCCGCTGCAATTGCTGGCGGCCGAATCCAGTCTCGACGCGCTGAACTTTGCCGGTGCAACTCTCGCAGCGGACCGGGCATTGGCGATTGCACCGAATTCGGTTGAGGCGCTGATTTTCAAAGCGCGCGCGCTGATCGAAAACAAGGAAGGCAAGCCCGAACGTTTTCCAGCTGCCCGCAAGCTCCTGGTCCAGGCACGCAGTATCGACAAGGATGATCCACGCCCACTGATCCATTATTACCTGTCATACCGTTTGGCCGCGCAACGCCCCATTCCTGAAATGGCATTGTTTGCACTCGATGACGCTTACGAATTGGCCCGGCACGATCCCTATTATCGGCTGATCCTGACCCGCCAGTTGCTAGAGGAGAACCGGCTTTCTCCAGCAGCACAGGTCCTTGCCCCGATCGCCTATTCTTTTGACGGACGTGATCCGGAAAAGAACTTTGCGGGTAAGGCAATGGCCGCCATTCATGCTGGCGATGGGCCTGGTGCGCTGGCGATCCTGAACAAGCAGCTCGACAAGATCGAAGGTGCTGATGAAGAAAGCTGAGTTGGTCCCAAAGGTTTCAACTGATCGACTCTGATCTCGATACTCTGCTGCGCCGCCACACCGGAGCAACCAAGCCGCCTTTGGCCACGGCGCGGCGCAGCAGCCATAGCCCGGCCCCGGTTGCGACCACCATCGCCACCGCGCTCGCCTCAAGTCCGAAATCGCCGCCGGTCAGCCAGTCTGGTCCGATCCGGCGGGTGATGAACAGGCCAAGCGGCGCGTCGCCGCCTGAAACGGGCACGCTGAACACCCATCCCTGGGTGAAATTCCAGGCCGCGTGGATGCCAATGGCGAGCCACAGCCGCCTGGTCAGCAGATAGGCCGCACCCAGCAAAATCCCCGCTTCCAGCGCGATAGCCAACGATGACCACCAGGTGGCATCCGGGTTGGTGATATGGAGTATGCCGAACAACGCCGAAGTCAGCGCCAGCGCCCCCCAGGTTCCGATCAGCGTTTCCATGTGCCGCAACACGATGCCGCGAAACAACGTTTCTTCGACCACCCCGCTGACAATCGCGATCGCCAACATGGTCCAGATCTGTCCAGCGCCGCGCAGACCCAGAAATTCGATCCCGCCCAGCAGCCAGACAATTCCAGTCATCAGGCTGAACAGCGCCGTTCCGATCGCGACCCCGGCGGCAAGTTCAGAAACCGCGCCCGCAAACGGCAGCTCGGCATCGGGCGCACGCTCGACCCAGCGCTTATAGGCCTTGTAACCCAGCATCACCGCAGCCGCCATGAACACCGCGCCCAAGGTTTTTTCTGGCGTGTTGCTTTGAAAGCCCAGCAATTCATAGGCCGCACCGGACCCGATCGCCAGTGCGGCAATCCACACGAACCCGATCACCAGCAAGGTCAACGGGAAAGCGATTATCTGGCGAACCAGAGAGGGCCTGGCTGCGGCAGTCGCTTGGTGTGTTATATTATCCATACACTCCAATCGCGCATCGTGGTCCGGCTGGCAACTGGTTTTGCGTTATACCTCCGCCGCATAGGGCACGGTCTCTCCACCGAACACCGCCTTGGCTTGCACCGCCAGCCAGTCCATCGCCGCAGCCCACGGCCCATGGCCGTAGCTGATCCGCGCGACACCCAACGCGGCCAGTTCAGCGCGGGTCCCGCGGCCCGGCCCCCAAAGCACATTGACCGGCAGCGGAGACCCTGCACAAATCGCCCTGATCACTACGTGATCCCCCAGAAACGGCACGAACAGCCCGCCTGCCCCGGCCTTGGCATAGGCCTCTGCCCGTTCCAGCACGGCGTCGATCAGGTGCTGGCCATAGTCTTCCGGCTTGACCCCACGATAGACATCGGCGCGGGCGTTGACGAACAGCCCGGTGCTGGCTGCAGCGGCAACCCGATCGGCCGCCTCGGAAACCGGTAGCAATGCGGTTTCCCCCGGCATCCGGTCTTCCATGTTGATCCCGGCAGCCCCGGCATCGACAGCGCGGCGCACAGAGAAGGCGACATCGGCAGGGGTCGCGCCATAACCGGTCTCAAAATCGAGCGTCACCGGCAGGTCGGTCACCGAAACGATCCGCTCCAGATTGCGCAGCGCATCTTCGATGCTGAAGTCCTCGCCATCCTTGAAGCCTTGCGCTTCGGCCACGCCGTAGCTGCCGGTAGCAATCGCTTTGGCCCCGGCTCCGGCGACCGCCTTGGCGCTGCCGGCATCCCAGATGTTGAACAGCATCAGCGGATCGCCGGGAATGTGAAGCGCCTTGAAGGCGGTGATCTTGTCAGTCATTTCGCTTCCTTTTCCAGCAACTTGCGCTTGATTTCCAGCCCATAGGCATAGCCGCCTAGCCCTCCGCCAGTGCGGATAACCCGGTGGCAGGGGATCAGCACGGCAACGTTGTTAGCCCCGTTGGCACTGCCCGCCGCGCGGACCGCCTTGGGTTTACCTACCGCGGCTGCAAGCTCAGCATAGGTGCGGGTTTCGCCCTTGGGGATGCGCTGCAATTCGCGCCAGACGGCTTCCTGAAAAGCGGTGCCTTTGACGTCGAGCGGGATATGGGCAAAGTCCCCCGGCGCTTCAACCGCGGCGATGACCTGCTCCAGCAGCGCTGCGAAATCCGCCCCTCCTTCGATCAGTTCAGCCCGCGGAAACCGCTCTGCCAAGGCTTCGCGCCCCTCGTTGAAGGACAGGCGGCAAACACCCTTGGCCGTTGCCGCGACCAGCATCTGGCCCAGACTGGTATCGACGACCGCCCAGTGGATCGCAGTATCCTTGCCGCCGTTTACCCAGGCCGATGCGGCCATGCCCAGTCTCCCCTGATTGGCTTCATAGAACCGCGACGGCCCAGAATAGCCCGCTGCATAGATCGCCTCTGTAACCGATCCCTCTTCGCTCAGCGCCTGTGCCGCACGCTCAGCCATCAACGCGCGGGCATAGGCGGCGGGAGACAGCCCGGTGTGGCGGGTGAATACCCGCTGGAAATGGCTGGGCGAATAGCCGGTCTCCTGCGCCAGCGCCGCCAGGGCAAGCGGTTGGCCCGCCGCCTTGATCGCAGCGATGGCAGTGAGCACGGCGCGTTCATCGCGGCTCACATCATCAGGCAAGCACCGTTTGCAAGGCCTCAGCCCCGCTATCCGCGCGGCCGCACCATCGGCAAAGAACTGCACGTTGTGCCGCGATGGATGGCGTGCCGCGCAGCTGGGGCGGCAATAGATGCCGGTTGTCAACACCCCAGTCACGAACCGCCCGTCGAAGGTGCGGTCGCGATCCAGCACGGCGCTCCAGGCATCATCGTCTGCGATCACGACGCGTCTCCGTGGCGTTCAACCCGCGCAGCAAAGCAGCCATGCGCAGCGTTGTGGGCATCGATATAGGCGATTGCCGGATTGGCCAACAGTTCAAGGATTTTCTCCTCGGCCTGCCCCGGCAAAGCCAGCCGGGCATCGCGCAATACCCCTTGCGCATCAAACCCGCGCAGACCCAGCGGGCGGCCTGCGAACACTGGTGGCAGGCTATCGACGAAGTGCGCAGGCTGGGCATCTTTACGGACAAAGATCGCATAGGCACTGCGATATGGCGTTTCGACCATATGGCTCGTGTGGTGCAGCAAAATCAGCTCTTCACCCCGCGCGGCGTCCTGCAAGCTGACCCGGCAGGGATAGCCGCGATCAGCCTCCGCCGTAACCCTGACGGCGCGGTTGGCGGCAAGTTCAGCATCGCCCATCGCAAAAAGCGGGGCGAACGCCGCTGGATCGAGGCCTTGGATTGCGTAGGTCATCTTGGAACTCCTGTCTGATGGAGCCCCAATGCCGCGATTCGCCGCGTCCCGCGTCCCGCGCCATGCGTTCAAATCTGACGGAGTGGTTAGCGGTGGATCGATACACCAATCGCGCGGGCCTGCGCCTTCATCCCCTTGATCGCTGAGACGTCCGGATTTTCGGCAATCTGGTACAGGTTCACCGAAATCAGTTTGCCGCCCGCAACGGTCATGCAGGTGGCCACCAGCCCCTTGACGATTCGCCCTGAAACCTCAGCCTGCATCGGGCCCGCCAAATAGACACAGTCCGCATCTCGACCGGCATAGCCGAAGGTGCCGGTAATCTCGATCCGCATACCCAGCGCGCGTTCGGTTTCATTGGCGATGCCCTGGGTGTCCTTGTCATCAAATTTCGGGCTGTTCGGCCCGGAGAAAACCCCGGCAAGCTCGTCAAGCGCGCTCGCTTTGTCGAACACGCGATTGATCAGCGCCTTGGGGGTTTTGATCAACACATAGTTGCTCCACGGCCGAATTTCCGGCTTGCGATTACAGCCCAGCAAGCTTGCAACAGTGTCGTTCTGGATGTCGGCACTGGCGTTGGCATCCGCCAGCGGTGCTTGACCCGCATCAGGCAGGCAGAACCCGGCCGGTTGCGGCAATGACAATGGCGTGGTCCCGATTGTAAATCGAACCACGGGAGCAGCTGCAAAAGCTGCAGAGGCGCAGAGCGCCACCCCAGCAAGCATGGCGATTGATCGGCTGGTGTTGATGCGCATCACGGTAGTTCCGTCTGATAGATTCGACAGCGGACTCAATCGCTGTTTTTACCTGTTATGCCAAGAAGATCATTCGTGAATCTTTGCCATCGATTGCTGCGGCCCAGACGCCTGCGCAAGTGTCGCACTCTCCGTAGCAGTGCCAAAAACGCTCCAGCTGGCGCGCGACAAATTGCGACACAATTTGACGGGAAACTTTTATTAGAACTGCCTAATATGACTAGCGAAGGAGCAAGAGACATGAAACCAATCTCCGCCGCGATCGCCATTACAGCCGCATTGGCTGGGGTCGGCATAGGCAACAGCTATGCGGCAACCAGCGCCGACCCGAACGAACCCGTGAAAACCGCCCTGCTGGCAGCGCTTGACGATGAGTATCGCGCTGAAGCGACGTATCAGGCGGTGCTCGACAAACACGGTGAAGTACGCCCGTTCAGCAACATCATCCTAGCGGAGCAGCGCCACCAGCAAATGGCCAAGGCCGAACTGGATCGGCGCGGCTGGGCCTATGGAGCCAATCCTTATTCCGGCAAGATCAAAGCTCCGGCGACTTTGTTGGAAGCCTGCCAGATCGGTGCGCAGGCTGAGGTTGAGAACATCGCGCTCTATGACCGGTTGCTGCCGACGGTCGACGATGCCGCCGCACGCGAACTGCTGACCAAGCTGCAATGGGCCAGCCGCGAGAATCACCTGCCAGCTTTTGAACGCTGCGTGGCACGCGGCGGAACGCCGGGGCGCGGTCCTGACGGAGGCGGAGGCGGAGGCGGCCGCCACGGTGGCTGGTGATCTCGATCAAAGCAGATCGTTCATCCTGAGCGCCAGGGTCCAGGCATCCCCTGGCCAGCGGGCCGACAGGTAATTGCCGTCCTGCACCACGAAACCGGTCGCGTCCCGCGCCATGCGATCAATGTTTTTTTGAACATTCGTTGGGTCCCTCAAACCAGCATAAGGCCACGAGAAATTAACTTCAGCAGGCTAAACCTCCCGACCGCGTTCGCAAAGGTGCAACCATGGGATTTCGTATTGGGTTTGGCTTTCTTATCTTGGGCTTCGGGGTCCTGCCCGTTCTGACATATGTGGTCGGAATCCTTACTCTTGGTACCGTGCACGGATTTGTTGGCGACTTCTTTTTTGTAAGCACCTGGCCGACAAATTTCTGCCTTTATGCGGCGGCCGCTGGATTTGGCTGGGGCTTCGGCTTCGGTGACATAAGAAGGAGCGTTGCTTTCGGAATTACGATCTGCTTGGCTCTTGGGCTTGGCGTCCCAGCGTTGTTGAATCTTTTACCCAGGAACGAAATTGCGCAGTATTCAAAAGCCGACAGAGTCACCGTCCCAAAAATTCCTGCCAGCCCGCAAGTCATTGCGGTCCTGACGCCGCCCAAGTCCGATGGCTGGTCCGCTCCCTACAACGAAACGCAGTGCACCCTGTTTTGCCAGCGGCTGCTCTATGGTGGGCACCGAAAGGCGGTCCTCATGGGCGCAGCTCCTAAATCAGGACGTCCAGAAGATGCCGTTAGATTGATCCGATATTCGGTCGAGTATCGAGATTATTGTCCGCATGTCGAACTCCCACTCGCTTCCACGCTTTCCAAGGAGTCAGCCATGTGGGGTTCGCACACCACATCAGACCGAGTTTCACAACTGATCGAAAACGGGCACTGCCTTATCGCGGAACCAGGGGATATCGCCGATGCTGATGTCGCCGGCATTTGGACCACGTCAGACAGTTCAACATGGCAGGCGGCGAGATCTACGAGCGGCACGATCGCGTCAGCGCGCGAAGAGGTTTTCGTCAAACAGGACGGATCATGGGAAAGTCTTTCGCGGCAGAGCCGAAGTCAAGGCTCTGTTGTTGCTATGCCCTTCCTGCTCCAAGGCTTAGTGTGGCGTTACCGCCCTGTGAGGAAAGATATCATCACGAAATCGGGTACGCCAGTCGAACTGAGCGAGGATCTATTCATGAACGCGATGCGTCCTTGGATGAAAAGGCCGGTGTAAAACACTTGGCTCAAAGCAATTCCATCATCCGCAGCGCCAGGGTCCAGGCATCCCCTGGCCAGCGGGCCGACAGGTAATTGCCGTCCTGCACCACGAAACCCGCCTCAGGATTGCGCCGTCCGGCATAGCGCGGGAACAGTCCGCCACGCTCAAACATGCCGCCGGGGCGGATCCGGTGCTTGACCTCGGCCTCGACCGTCTTGGGATAGGTCCGGTAATGGCCGGGCAAAGCCGATTGTGTCAGCTGGATCGCGATCTTCTCTAGCGGTTCGGTAAGCGCCGTGGTCCGCCGCCCGATCAGCACTCCGGCCCGGGCCAATGGCAGCACCCCATGGCAGACCGCGCTGACCGGCTTGTTCGCGCTGAACGCTTCATGGGCGATCCGCTGAACTGCCTCGCTTTCGCAATAGGGCCGCATCCCGGGCGCGTGACCGCCGGGAAAGTGGAATGCATCGAAATTGGCGGTCCGCACTTTGGCCCAGCTCAGTGGGCGGTTGTAATTCTTGTCGGCCAGCATTTCCGCATAGGCCTCGCGCGCCTC
>Ga0075163_10014919_pt1 | contig 10016 bp, 11 predicted proteins | sample JI1023141ADNA_FD_71478 | JGI IMG/M metagenome (GOLD analysis project Ga0075163, IMG submission 71478) | Wastewater effluent complex algal communities from Wisconsin, to seasonally profile nutrient transformation and Carbon sequestration -... | ecosystem: Engineered > WWTP > Effluent > Algae... | reverse complement strand
GTAGCCGCCGGTCGTCATCGTGCAGCTCATCCCGGCCTCGCGGATCGCCCGGATGATCAGGATGAAGTCGTTGCGCAGGTAGGCCTCGCCGCCGATCAGCACGACCTCGCCGCAGCCGAGGTCCTTGAGCTCCTGCACGACCTTCAGGCACTCGTCGGTGGTCAGCTCATCGGGGCGCCGGTGGCCCGCACGCGGCCCGCAGTGGCTGCACTTCTGGTCGCACGCGAGGGTCAGCTCCCATATCGCCCAGCGCGGGCCCTTGACCCTCTCGTCGGGGCGGCTCCAGCGGTCGCCCGGCGACGGCAGCGCGGCGACCACAGGCAGGCGACGACGGACCTCGGCGAGCGACATCGGCCGCACGCTAGCACGAAGCGGCGCGCACGGGCGCGCGTGGGCGAACGGGTCGCGTGACCGATCGGACGCTCGACAGCTGTCTCGAAGAACATGCCCGAAAGGACATGCTCAAGAGGACAGGTCCGCCGCGCGCGCGCGCAGCTCGGCCTTGAGCAGCTTGCCCATGGCGTTGCGCGGCAGCTCGGCGACGAGCTGCACGGCGCGCGGGCGCTTGTGCGGGGCGAGGGCCGCGGCGACGTGGGCGATCAGGGCGGCGGGCTCGGGCGGCGCGGCCGGGTCGCGGGCGACGACGAAGGCGACGACGCGCTCGCCGAGGTCGGGGTCGGCGGCGCCGACGACGGCGACCTCGCGGACGTCCGGGTGCTCGGCGAGGCAGGCCTCGACCTCGCCGGCGCCGATCTTGAAGCCGCCGCTTTTAATGAGGTCGGTGGCCCGGCGGCCGACGATGCGCAGCGCGCCGTCGGCGGCGCGGGTCGCGAGGTCGCCGGTGTAGAACCAGCCGTCGGCGTCGCGCACGGCGGCGGTCGCGGCCGCGTCGCCGAGGTAGCCGAGGAACACGTGCGAGCCGCGGACGGCGACCTCGCCGATCGTCGCGTCGTCGTGGACGTCGAGGGTGCGCCGCTCGTCGTCGCACAGCCGCAGCTCGACGCCGGGCAGCGCGGGGCCGACGTAGCCGGGCCGCGGCGGACCGGCTGCCGAGACGGCGCAATTGATGAGCGTCTCGGTCAGGCCGTAGCGCTCGTACACGCCGCGCCCGCACAGCTCGGAGATCCTTCGGTGCTCGCGCAGGCCGAGGCCGGCCGAGCCGGAGATCAGCAGCCGCGCCGCTCGCAGCCCGGCGACCACCGCGGGGTCGCGCTCGCCGGCCTCGACGAGCCGGTGGTACATCGTCGGCACCGCGAACAGCACGGTCCGCCCGTCCAGGAGCGCCGCGGCCAGGCCGGCCGCCTCGAAGCGCGGCAGCCAGCGCAGGCGGCCGCCCGCCCGCAGCGACCCGAACCACCCGAGCACCAGGCCGTGCACGTGGAACAGCGGCAGCGCGTGCACGACGGTGTCGTCCGCGGTCCACAGCCACGCCCGCGCCAGCGCGTCGAGGGCGTGCGCGACGTTGCGCGCGCTCAGCACGGCGCCCTTGGGCAGCCCGGTCGTGCCGGAGGTGTAGAGGACGAGCAGCGGCTCGTCGTCGGCGTCGCGCTCCGGGACATGTCCGTCGGGACATGTCGCATCGAACAGGTGGTCGAGCGCGACGGCCGGGCCGAGCGGGCCCGCCGGCAGCTCGGACGGGCAGGCCGCCAGGCACAGGCGCGGCGCGGCGTCGACGGCGAGGTGGGCGGCCTCGCGGGCGCCGAGCCGGGGGTTGAGCGGGACGCTGACGACGCCGGCGAGCGCGTTGGCGGCCAGCGCGACGGGGGTGCGCAGGTCGGGCTGCGTCCACACGCCGACGCGATCGCCGGGCCGCACGCCGAGCGCCGCTAGCACGTGCGCGTGCCGGGCGGCGGCCCGCGCGACGGCGTCGGCGCTCAGCGTGACGCCCTCGACCTCGAGGACCGGGCGCCCGTCGGGCGCGGCGAGGCAGGGGAACAGCGGGTGCACGCGCGCTGCTTAGCGCGGGCGCGCAGCGAAAGGAAGAGCAGGGCGGAAGGCCAGACGCGCGACGAGCAGCGCCAGCCGGTCCGCTCAGGCCTGGGCGCGGGACGGGCGGCGCCAGCCGGTCTGCTGCTGCGCGTAGGGCCACCAGGTGATGCCGTGCTTGGCGATCAGGCGGCGCAGGGCGTGGCGGTTGGTGCCGAGCAGCTCGGCGGCCTCGACCAGCGAGCCCGTGCGAGTCAGGGCCTCGGTGACCAGGCGACGCTCCGCCTCCGCGAGGTTCAGGTCGGGGAGGGTGATCGTCATGAGCTTCTTCGCGGGCTTCATGCGGGGCGCCTGATATAGCGCGGCGGCGCGCGTTACGGCGCGCTTTCGAGCGCGGGTTTTCACACGCGCGGGGCCGCGCGGCGGGCTTGCCGGGCGCGTCCCCGCTGGCGTAGGCCGGGGCATGACGGACTGCTCGCGGCTCGAGCTCGACGAGGCCCAGCTGCGCGGGCTGGTCGCGGCGGCGGTGGATCGCATCGCGGAGCACATGCGGGCGCTGCCGGATCTGCCGGCCGGCGGGGCCGAGGGCGGGGCCGAGCTGGCCCGGGCGCTGCGCGAGCCGCTGCCGCGCACCGGCGCCGCGCTGGGCGAGGTGCTCGACACGATCTTCGCGCGGGCGCTGCCGGTCAGCTTCACGACCGCGGGGCCGGGCTACCTGGCGTACATCCCCGGCGGCGGGCTGCTGCACGCGGCGGTCGCCGACCTGATCGCCGACGCGATCAACCGCTTCGTCGGGCTGTGGCGCGCGGCGCCCGGGCTCGTGCAGCTCGAGAGCAACGTGATCGCGTGGCTGTGCGAGATCGTCGGCATGCCGCGCGGCGCCGGCGGGGTGCTGACGACCGGCGGGTCGCTGGCCAACTTCAGCGCGACGGTCGCGGCCCGGGCCCGCCTCGGCGAGGCGTTCCAGGACGGCACGATCTACGCGTCGACGCAGGCCCACCACTCGGTGGCCAAGGCGGCGCAGCTGGCCGGCTTCCCGGTCGCGGCGGTCCGCGCCGTGGCGGTCGACGAGCGCCAGCGCGTCCGCGTCGACGCGCTCGAGCGCATGATCGCGGACGACCGCGCCGCCGGACGCCGGCCGTGCATGATCGTCGGCAGCGCGGGCACCACCAACACCGGCGCCGTCGACGACCTCGACGCGCTCGCCGACCTCGCCGCGCGCGCCGGCGTGTGGCTGCACGTCGACGCGGCCTACGGCGGCTGCTTCACGCTCACCGCGCGCGGCCGCGCGGCGCTGCGCGGCATCGGCCGCGCCGACTCGATCACGCTCGACCCGCACAAGGGCCTGTTCCTGCCCTACGGCACCGGCGCGCTGCTGGTCCGCGACCCGGCGACGCTGCGCCGCGCCCACAGCGTCGGCGCCGAGTACCTGCCGCCGATGCAGGAGGACCCCGACTTCGTCGACTTCTGCGAGCTGTCGCCCGAGCTGTCGCGCGACTTCCGGGGCCTGCGCCTGTGGCTGCCGCTCAAGCTCGTCGGCGCCGACGCGTTCGCGGCGGCGCTCGACGAGAAGCTCGACCTGACCGCGCACGCCCACGCGGCGCTGCTGCAGATGCCGGAGGTCGAGGTCGTGGCGCCGCCGCAGCTGTCGCTGCTGGCGTTTCGCCACGCGCCGGCGCGGCTGGCCGGCGACCCGGCCGCGCTCGACGCCCACAACGAGCGCCTGCTCGCGGCGATCAACCGCCGCGGCCGCGTGTTCCTGACGTCGACGCGGCTGCGCGGCAGCTTCGTGCTGCGCGTCTGCGTGCTGTCGTTTCGCACCCACCAGGACCGCGTCGACGCCGGCCTCGCGGACATCCGCGCGGCGATCGACGAGCTGTCCTGAGGGACAGGTGCGTCAGGTGCCGGTGAAGTTCGGGGCGCGGCGCTCGAGCAGGGCGCGCACGGCCTCGCGGTGGTCGGCGGTGTTCTGGACCACGCCCTGGTAGGTCGCGGCGAGCTCGAGCGCCTGCTCGAGGTCGGCGTCGAAGCTGCGGTAGGCGGCGCGCTTGGTCATGCGCACGGCGAGCGGGGCGTTGGCGGCGATCTGCTCGGCGAGCGCGCGCGCGGTCGGCAGCAATTGGTCGGGCTCGACGACGCGGTGGACCAGGCCGATGCGCTCGGCCTCGTCGGTGTCGACGAGGCGCGCGGTCAACATCAGCTCGAGCGCGCGACTGAAGCCGATCGCGCGGCTCAGGAAGTAGGCGCCGCCGTCCCCGGGCACCAGGCCGACCTTGACGAAGGTCGAGCCGAGCTGCGCGCCGCGGGCGGCGACCCGCAAGTCGCACATGCACGCGAGGTCGAGCCCGGCGCCGATCGCCGGGCCGTTGATCGCGGCGATCACCGGCTTCTCGGCGAGCGCGAGCCGACGCGGGATGCGCTGGATGCCGTCGACGTAGCGCCGCCGCAGGTCGACGGGGCCCTGCTGCAGCATGCGCTTGAGGTCGCCGCCGGCCGAGAACGCCGGGCCGGCGCCGGTCAAGATCACGCAGCGCACGGCGTCGTCGCGGTCGGCGTCGTCGAGGGCGCGCACCAGGCTGTCGACCATGGCCTCGCTGTAGGCGTTGCGGGCGTCGGGGCGGTCGAGGGTGAGCAGGAGGATCGCGCCGTCCTGGGCGCGCCGGAGGTCCGGGAGGTCAAGGGCGGGCATGGCGGGAGGGTACATGGGCCGCGCGCATGCGGGTATCCTGCCGGACCATGCCTTGTGAGGGGCGGTGCACGCGGTGGCCGCTCAGTTCCTCGGGGTCGTCACGACCTTCGGCCGCGCCGCCCCCTGCGGGTGAGCGGCCACCGCGTGCACCGCCCCTCACACGGAAGGGCCGTGGAATACGCGCGTGCCGGGCGGGGCGCGATCCGCCTCGGGGCGTGGGGTCGAGACATCATGTCGAGGATGGGACGGCCGTTCGGCCGCCCCATCCTCGACCCTCCCGGATGCATGGGGCCGGCTCGCGGGGGTCACGGGATATCTGCGTTGTGGTGGGCGGCGACCGTTCGACACGGGTTTGCGACCGTTCGGCTGGTTCGAGCGGCGGGGCTGCGCGCGCGCGTGACAGGCTGTGCGCCGGAGAACTGCGATGACCGCCCTCAAGCTGCTCCTGCTGCTGTCCGTCTGCCTCGCGCTCGCGCCCCTGGCCCTGCTGGCGATGGCGCTGCTGCCCCTCGTCGACCTGCGCGTCGTGACGGAGGGCCGCACGTGACCCGCAAGCGACTGTTCGACCTCGCGCTGCTGCTCCCGCTCGTGCCGCTGTTCGTCGCGGTCACCGGCGTGCTCGCGCTCGTGGTCCGCGTCGTCGACGGCGGGCCGGTGTTCTTCCGCCAGCCGCGCGTCGGCGCCGGCGGCCGCGAGTTCACGGTGTGGAAGCTGCGGACGATGACCTGCGAGGCCGAGGTGGCCGCCCGCCGGCCGACCCGATTCGGCCGCTGGCTGCGCCAGCGCGGGCTCGACGAGCTGCCGCAGCTTTTTAATGTCCTGCTCGGCGACATGAGCCTGGTCGGTCCGCGCCCGCTGACGCCGACCGACGCCGCGCGGCTGACGGCCCTGCACCCGCCGTTCGCGGCCCGCTTCGCGGTCGCGCCGGGGCTGACCGGGCTCGCGCAGGTGTGCCTGGCCCAGGGCGCGGCGTTGACGGGCGAGCTCGACGCGGCCTACGTTCGCAGCCGCAGCGCCGCCCTCGACCTCCGCATCCTGCTGCGCACGGCCTGGATGAACCTCGTCGGCAAGCGCCGCGGCGCGATGCCGATGCCGACCTGACGCCGCACCTGTCCCGAAGACCAGCCCGCTTGAGCCTGCTCCGCCACACGCTGCTCGCCCTGACCACGCCGCGGCGCCTGGTCCCGATCGTGCTGGTCAGCGTGCCGCTGGTCGCGGCCCAGGGCAGCCTGTCGCGCGACCCGATGGCGATGCCCCTCGGCGTGGTGATGTGCCTGGCCTTCGCCCTGCTCGCGCCGTACCTGTGGCGCCGCCTCGCCGCGCGCGAGGGCAGCGGCGCGTTCATCGGGCTGCTCGCGTACGGGGCCGTCGGCGCGCTCGTGGTCGCGTGCCTCGGCGTGCTGGTGCCGCGCGTGCTCGCCGTCGGCGCGACGTTCATGACCGGCCGCGAGAGCCTGGTCGTGTCGCTGGCGCTGTTCTGGGTCGGCGGCTGGGGGCTCGGCCGCGACATCGAGCTCGAGGCGGGGCTCGAGCGCGAGCGCGCGCGCGCGGAGGCGATGGCCCGCGAGGCCGAGCGCGCGCAGCTGCTCGCGCTGCGCGGCCAGCTCGACCCGCACTTCCTGTTCAACACGCTCAACGCGATCGCCGAGTGGTGCCGCACCGACGGCGAGGTCGCCGAGCGGGCGGTGCTGCAGCTGTCGTCGATGCTGCGCACGATCCTCGCCGGCGTGCCGCTGGCCGCCTGGCCGCTCGAGCGCGAGCTCGAGCTGTGCCGCGACCTGTTCGCCCTCCACCTCATCCGCGACCCGGCGCTGTTCACCCTCCACGTCGAGGGCGACCCGCAGGGCCTCCACGTGCCGCCGCTGCTGCTGCTCCCGCTCGCCGAGAACGCGGTCAAGCACGGCCCCGCCGCCGGCCACCGCGGCGAGATCCGCCTGCGCGTCGTCCACACCGAGGCCGGCGCGCAGGTCCTGCTCGAGAACCCCGGGCCCTACCGCGGCCCGCGCGACGGCGGCGAGGGCCTCCCGACCGTCCACAAGCGGCTCGCGCTGGCCTATCCTGGCCAGGCGAGCCTCGAGCTGCGAGCCACACCGCACGGCACGCTCGCGACCCTGACGCTCCCGCGCTCGCGCCCCGCGGTCCGCACCTGACCGTTCGTACATGTCCTCCCGTACATGTCTCCCGCCCCGCTCCACGTCCTGATCGCCGACGACGAGCAGCTCGCCCGCCGCCGCCTCGCGCGCCTGCTGACCGAGCTGCCCGGCGCGCAGCTCGTCGGCGAGTGCACCAGCGGCCAGGAGGTCCTGGCGACGCTGGCCGGCGCGGTCGACGTCGACGTCGTGCTCCTCGACATCCACATGCCCGGCCTCACCGGCCTCGAGACCGGCGCCCTGCTGCCCGAGGACGGGCCCTACATCATCTTCACGACGGCCCACGGCGAGCACGCGCTGGCGGCCTTCGACCTCGGGGCGGTCGACTATCTTTTAAAACCGATCGACGCGGTCCGGCTCGGCAAGGCGCTGGCGCGCGCGCGCCGTCGCCTCGGGCCGCAGGCGGGCCCGCCCGCGGCCGAGCTGGTGCGCCTGCCGGTGTCGACCCGCCAGGGCATCCGCCTCATCGACCCCCGCGACCTGTCCCACGCGACCTTCGACGGCGAGCTGGTCACGCTGCACACGCGCGGCGGGCCGCTGCTGACCGACTTCTCGCTGCAGGACCTCGAGGACCGCCTGCCGACCGGCGCGTTCGAACGGGTGCACCGCCGCGCGCTCATCAACCTCGAGCAGCTCGTGTGCCTCGATCCGGTCGAGACCGGGGGCTACACGGCGCGCATGCAGGACGGGGGGCTGGTGCCGATCTCGCGGCAGGCGGCGCGGCGGCTGCGGCGGCGGCTCGGGCTGTCGTGACTGTCCGGGGCGCGTCGCGGGGGCGGCGTGTTAGCATCCGCGGGTCATGAGCGTGCTCCCGCTGCTCGCCTGCGTCGACGTCGACTATCGCGGCGAGCGGGCGGTCGCGGCGGCGATCCTGTTCCTCGACTGGGGCGCGGCGCAGCCGGTGAGCGAGCTGGTCGTGCCGATCGCCGCGGTCGCGCCGTACCGGCCGGGGGCGTTCTACGAGCGCGAGCTGCCGTGCCTGCTCGCGGTGCTGCGGCGCAGCAGCTGGCCGCTCGCGGCGGTCGTGGTCGACGGCTACGTGTGGCTCGACGGGGGCAAGCCCGGGCTCGGGGCGCACCTGCACGCGGCGCTCGGCGGGGCGACCCCGGTGATCGGCGTCGCCAAGACGCAGTATCGCGGCGCGCCCGCGGTCGAGGTCCTGCGCGGCGACAGCCAGCGTCCGCTGTACGTCAGCGCCGCGGGCGTCGACGCCGCGCGGGCCGCCGAGGACGTGCGCCGCATGCACGGCCCGCACCGCCAGCCGACGCTGCTGCGCCTGGTCGACCGCCTGTGCCGCGGGAGCGACGGGGTGTGGCCGGGCGGGTAGGGGGCGCCTGGCGCATCGGACATGTCGCGCAGGACATGACCGATCAGGCATGCTCTTTCGAACATGTCGCGGGGGACCTGCTCGTTTGTTCATGTCCTCGGGGCCAGGTCGCCGGCCCGCGCCGCGGCGCTCGCGTTCGCGTTCGTCACCGGCTATGACAGCGGGCGTGTCCGTCCAGGTCCTCGCCGACTATCCCCGCCGCGCGCACCTCGAGTTCTATCGCGCGTACCCGAGCCCGTTCTACGCGGTGACCTTCGAGCTCGACGCGGGCCCGCTGCGCCGGCGGCTGCGCGCGGAGGGGTGGTCGACCTACGCCGGCTTCTGCTGGGCGCTTCACCGCGCGCTGCAGGGCCTCGCGGCGTTTCGCGTGCGGCTCGCGGGCGATGACGTGGTGCTGCACGATCGCCTGCGCATGGGCCTGACCGTGCCCGCGCCGGGGCGGACCTTCAGCTTCATGAACCTCGACTGGGACGCCGACCCCGCGCGCTTCTTCCCGGCCGCGGCCGCCGCGATGGCCCGGGCGTCCGCGCGGGTGGACCTCGGCGGCGGCGGCGAGGCGCCCGACTTCGCGTACTACACCGCGCTGCCGCGGGTGCCGTTCACCGGGCTGACCCACGCGCCGCTGGCCGACCGCAGCGCGGGCCAGCCGTCGGTCGCGTTCGGAAAATTCACGGAGGACGGCGAGCGCGTGCGCCTGCCGGTCGGCGTGCAGGTCAACCATATGTACATCGATGGCGTCGACCTCGGCGACCTCCACGACGCGGCGCAGGAGTCGTTCGCGCGGGCGCTCTGAGCCGCCGGAACGCGGTCCCGGGGCCCGGGGCAGCGGCGTGAAACTTCGCGACCGCGGGCCGGCTCCAAGTCGCCGATGCGAGCTTCGACCCCGGCCGCGATCGTCGCGTGCGTCACGTGCCTCGCGTGCGCCTGCGGGCCCACGCGCGAGATCCCGGCGCGGCACGTCCACCCGCACGCGGCCGCGATCGCGGCGACGACCGCCGTCGAGGGCGAGCTGCTCGTCGCCGACTTCGCGGGCGACCGCGTGCTCCGCCACGACGCGCGCACCGGGGCGTACCTTGGCGAGTTCGCGGCGACCCCCGAGCTCGACGGGGCGCTCGGCATGGACGTCGGACCCGACGGGAGGATCTACGTCGCCGCCGAGGAGTCCAACCGCGTGCTCCGCTTCGACGCCCGCACCGGCGACTTCCTCGGCAGGTTCGTGTGGGACGACCCCGACACCGAGGTCGACGAGACCGGCGGCCTCAAGGGCCCCGGCGCGGTGCTGTTCGACCGCGACGGCGCGCTCCTCGTGTCGAGCTTCGACGGCGACGCGGTGCTGCGCTACGACGGCCGCAGCGGCGCGTTCATCGACGAGTTCGTGGTCGCCGGCGCCGGCGGGCTCGACGGCCCCGACGCGGGCATGGTGTTCGGCCCCGACGGCGACCTCTACGTGCCCGGCTTCTACAGCGGCGCGGTGCACCGCTACGACGGCGTCACCGGCGAGCCGGTCGAGGTGTTCACGCCGCGCGACGGGTCGCTGGCCGGGCCGCGCACGCTGATCTTCGCGGGGCCGCACCTGCTGGTCAGCAGCGAGCGACGCGACGCGGTGCTGCGCTACGACGCGCGCAGCGGCGCCTACGTCGACGCGCTGGTGCCCCCCGGCGCGGGCGGGCTCGCGGGCCCGGCGGGCATGGTGCTGCAGGCCGACGGCGGGCTCGCGGTGGTCAGCCTCGGCAACGCGGCGCTGCTGCGCTTCGGCCCCGACGGCGCGCCGCGGACCCCGCTGGTCGCCCCGGGCGCGGGCGCGCTGCGGACCCCCACCCACCTCCTCCACGTGCCGGGCTGATCGCATGACGGGGCCGCAGGTCGATCGACGTCCGTTCGCTGCGCCGGTGCAGCCGCTGGCTGCACGCCCGGGGCAGCGCGC
>Ga0075163_10014918_pt1 | contig 10016 bp, 4 predicted proteins | sample JI1023141ADNA_FD_71478 | JGI IMG/M metagenome (GOLD analysis project Ga0075163, IMG submission 71478) | Wastewater effluent complex algal communities from Wisconsin, to seasonally profile nutrient transformation and Carbon sequestration -... | ecosystem: Engineered > WWTP > Effluent > Algae... | reverse complement strand
TCCGCGGAGCCCGACCAGTTGCCGCCGCCCCAGTCGCGCACCTGAGACCCGGGGCTGCCCAGCCCGGTGGCCGTGTCGCGTTCGAGGAGCGGAAGGCCGTTCTGTCGCGCATAGCGGATGTGTTTCAGGCCGGCGCTGTCTTCGTCGGTCCAGGTCTTGAGGACGATGGAGCCGTCATCGAGTCCGATGATCGTGGCCAGGCCGGTGTGAAGCCGGCTCAGCACCACGCCGTTCTCGATGAAGCCATAGTGCGCGCCGCTCGAACGCAAGGCGCCATGGGTTCGCTTGAAGCCGCCGGTGAAGGTGGCGGCCACCCGAGCGGTTTCGGGGGGGCTGAGCATCCCGGTCCGCACGAGCGGTTCCACCGAGCCGATTCCATCCGGGCCGGTGGCGGAGTTGCCGCGCCTGGCGGATGGAACCGCATCCGACCACTCCACGCGTGGGTGATCGGTTCCCACGCGGAATCCCATGTCGAAGTGCTGCAGGTCGAAGGCTACGAGAAAAGCCAACGCGCCGGACTCGATGGCGTCGAGCGGCGAAACACTGCGGCCCTGCGCGGCGATGACGTCTTGAGCTACGGAGTCGGGCCGGAGCGTGGTGACGAAAATCAAGGGATTGTGCAACGTCGGATACCAACGGCCGACCGCGACCCGGCCTTCGTCGTCGCCGCTCAGGGCGATGGCGAGATTGACCGGGACCACGAGCTGATCGAGCGCCTCGGGCCTCACCCGCGGGGGGACCGGGCCGCCGACCGATGGAGAGGGCGCGGGACCGGTGCGGGCCGCGGTCGGATTGGAGGTGGCGAAGAACGCGTCCTTGTAAAACATGCTCTTTACCAAGGATGTGAACTCCTCGCCCTGCCAGATGTGATCGCGAAGAATGTCCACCGCACGTTCCTTGGGAGTGCGATGGCCGTCGATCGGATTGCGAAGGTAGATGAGCCCGCCACACAGGGGCGCGTAGACGAGACCTGAGTTGCGCGCGCCCTCGAGCGCGCCGGCGTTCGCGGCGGACCACAGGTCGCACGGACTGCTTTGCCCGGGTCCGATGGCCTCGCGCTCGAGGGTGAGACCGGTGGTGAACGCGGGATCGAGCTTGAGCCTCACCCCTGGGTGGCTCTCGAGGTGATACGTCGCGGTCTCGCCGCCCGGCTGGCTCAGGCGCAGGACGTACCACCTGCCGATGTTTGGATTCAGGTCGATCAGGCTCGCGGTGATCGCCCCGGCCTCGATTGAAGGAAGGCTCGTGAGTTCACGGAACTGTTGAAGCTCGATGACGGACTTGGATCGATCCGCGTTGTACTCCGCGATGCGCTCGGCGGACGGCAACCCCTGATGCGCATCCGCTCGGGAGGCGCTCGAGACCACGGCCTGGGCCAGGGAGCGGCCGGCCGCGGGCAGAGCGCTCGAGGTGACTTTGGCCAGGACGGGCGGCACGACCTTCGAGCAGGAAGTGGCCATGGCCAGGCACATGACGCCCATGAAGAACGCGAGCCGTCGGGGCGTCTGAGTTGACACGCGCCAAGGCGCGCCGCCACACTGAGGGGATGTCAAATTTGAGGCTCCTGATCGCGGGCGTGGTGTTCGTCTGCCTTCTTGGAGCGGCCTCACCGCCTGCCTCCGTCCACGCCGCCCCACCGGTGACGCCCGTCCTGAAGCTGCCCGCGCGGCCGGCCGATGCCATGGGCGGCGCTGAGTTCATTCGACGGACGAGCGGCATGTCCCCCGGGGAACGTGACCAGGCTGTGGTGGCCGAGATCGAACGAGGGAACGTCCCCTCGTTCCTGCAGCGCTTGACCCCGGTCACGGTCAACGCTCAGGCGAGCGACGGCCGCGGCCTGACCGCCACGGTGTGGGTGACGCCGGACTATCTGGCCATCGGCTCGGACGACGATTTCTTCTACGTGCCGCTGAACTACTACTCCGCCACATTGATCGCGGCAAGGCTTGGTTGCGTCCTTCCGACCCCTCGCATCGTCGACGCGATCTACGACCAATCGATTCACCGCTTGAAGCCCGCGCCATTGCCCGCCGGGCCGCTGATGGGAACCAACCTCTACATGGCCGAGCACAAGCAGAGGGTCGATGCCCAGCGTCGCGGCTTCGCGCCTGGTGGTTTGATCGCCGGCCACAAGAAGGACCTGGTCCTGACCAATCGCCTGGCCCAGATGCCCGGCCGCGTGGCCATCTATGGCTGGCACCTCGCGACCGGTCGTCCCATTCAGCCTCTGAGCCTCGTGCATGGCGCTCGATACGTCGACTACAGCCATGGCCTTCGACTGGTCGCCTCGGTCGTGGACATCGGCGGCGTCGAACGATCGATCTACGACGCTCTTGAGGATTCGACCCTGGCATCCGCGCTGACCCGCGAGGGCGTGACGCCGAATGCCTGGGGCTTGATGCACCCGCAGCCGCCGGCGAACAGGGCTCCGGCGGGAACACTCGAGCTTTCGGGCCACTAGCCCGGGCGCGGCTTCGACAGGTTGCACGGTCATCTCGAACAGGATGAGCAGCAACTTGCGTGCCACCGCTCCCCCGCCCGAAGCCCCGCCTCCCTCAAGGAGCCCGACCGGGTCCGATCTTCCGGGCTCCTTGACCGCTCGTCTTGCCCCGCGGCTTGGGTTGGACTGACGGCTCTAGAAGGAGATGCGCGCTCCGAGCTGGATCCGGCGCATGTTGCCGGCGGAGCGGATCTTGCCGAAGGTGGCCGCTGCACCCAGATTCGTCCCGGGGTTGGAGAGGTTCACCATGTTGAAGACGTTGGTGGCCTCGGCGCGGAACTGCAGCATCGTGCGGCCGCGCAGGGGGATGTCGCGGAACAGGCCGAGGTCGACGTTGCGACGTCCTGGTCCGTCGATGAAGTTGCGGCTGGAAGTGCCGTTCGTCCCGAGCGCAGGCGAGGCGAAAGCGGCCACATTGAACCAGCCTTCAATCAACTCCTCGCGAGGCCGCGAGCTGCTGAGGGCGGGATCTCCCACCAGGTTCGCCCGGTCGTTGTTCACACCGTCGAGGTTTCGGTCCTGCCCGGCGGTGATGGTCAGCGGCGTGCCCGACTGCACCGTCACGATGGCCGACAACGTCCAGTCCCGGGTCAGGAAACGAAGGGCGGACTGTGAGTCTTTGAAGTAGTCCACCTTCCAGATGGCCGACAGGACGAAGCTATGACGGCGTTGGTCCGTTGCCGGTGCGCGCTCGGCGGCGAGATTCTGAACGTCCTGATACTGGCGCTGATCGGGAAGTCCGCCGCCCTGGAAGTCGAGATCCTCGTAAGAGCGGCCGAACGAATAGTAGGCCTTGCCCGAGAGATGGGCTCCGCGCCGCTCTGCGCTCAATTGAAGGCCGTGGTAGTCGCTGCCGAAGATCGAGGAAAGGACAATGGCCTCGCCGATGGTGCCCGGCAGGTAGGGCCGTCGAGAGTTCACGTTCGCCGCCGTGGCCCCCGGTCCGAAGACGGCCGCGTTCTTGTCGATACCACCCGCCAGATTTCGGGCGAAGGCTCCCACATAGGAGGCGCTGACACTGATGTTGCGGCCGATCTCCTTGGCAACGGTGAAGTTCACCTGATAAGTGAGGGGCCAGACAAAGTCCAGGGACGGCCCGAAAACTCGAGCGGGGAACGTGAATCGCGGCGAAGCGGGGGTGTAGTTGAACGGGAACGGTCCCACGCCGCCCGGGAGATTGCGATAGGGGTCGGACAAGGTGAACACGGTCGGGAAGGACTGCCTTACCGTGAAGGGCTGGTTGTCGGCGGTGGTGTTCCATTCGTTGCCGGTGATGCTGCCGTAGAAGACGCCGAGCCCGGCCCGCACGGCGAGGCGACCATCGCCCTTTGGATCCCACGCGATGCCTATGCGGGGAGCCACGTTGTTGATGTCGGTTTTCACAATGCCCCGGCTGATGCCGGCGTCTCCAGGGAAGAGAAGACCCACGGGCGCCGTGGGAGACACGACGGACTGCTGGCCGGGGACGAACGCGAGTTTTCGGTCTTCAGGGTCGGTAAAAGGAAACTGGAGGTCGTAGCGCAGGCCGAGGTTCAACGTGACCCGGGGATGAATGCGGAAGTCGTCCTGCGCGAAGAGGCTGATGTAGGCGCCGTTGTCCGTCTTGCGGACGGGGGCGTCCTGAGTCATGGTGCTCGGAAGGCCGAGGAGGAAGTCGGCGTAGGCGTTGCCGGTTTTGCTGCCGGTGAAAGCGAAAACACCGTAGTTGTCGAGAAGGGTGTCGTGCACGATCTTCTCGTACGAGATCTCGGCGCCGAACTTGAATGAGTGGTTGCCGCTGGTCATGCTGAACGCGTCTTTCACTCCGAAGTATTCGCTGCCCGCGTCGGGCCCGGCGATCGAAGTCTGACCCGTGAAGTAGCCGGTCACGGTCAGCCGCGGGAGTGTTGGATCACCCTGAGGAACGAACTTTGAGCCGAGGTCTGCGAGCGAGGTCGTCGGGTTATTCACTCGCCCGCCGAACTGGCGCATGTAGGTGGCGCGGAACTGGTTGATCTTCGTGGGGCCGAGGGTCCAGGTGTGGGCCAGATTCACGTTGTGCTGATTCCACTTGAAGTCGCGGTCGACCCAGGGGATGTTTCCGCTCAACGAAAGGGGCTGAGTGTCCGTGCCCGTCTGGTAGAAATAGCTCAAGGCCAGGGTCTGAGCGTCGGAGAGCCGGTGGTCTAGCTTGAGCGTGGCCTCATCGGTGTTCAGGGGGTCGGGGCGGCGCACCTCGTAGAAGCTGTTCGGCAGGTTCGAGGTGGGGACGAACTTGTCCTGGATGTTCTTCGCGGCCACGTCGAAGCGCCCGGCGGGGATGATGCCGCCGGGGAAGGGCTGGCCGGTGGCCGGATCGCGAGGCTTGATCGCCGACTGCGAGAAGTCGCCGCCGCGCTCGAGCGCCGTCGGAACCCGCGCGCTGTTGCGGTAGTAAGTCTCTTCCTGGCGCAGCCCGGAGTAGCTCACGAAGAAGAAGGTCTGGTCTTTCCGGATCGGGCCGCCCAAAGCGCCTCCGAACTGATTGCGCTTCAGGGGGTCGTTGGTGGCCGCAACCCCGGGGGGCGCCCAGCGCGCCGAGTTGAGCTTCTCGTTGCGAAAGAATTCGAAGATCGCGCCGTGGAACTCGTTGGTTCCGGACTTGGTCACAACGTCCACGACGCCCGCGGCGTATCGACCGTACTCCGCGGCGTAGCCGTTGGTGAGAACGCGGAACTCCTGAACCGCCTCCGGGTTCGGCGCCGGATTACCCGTGCCTCGGAGGCCCGCGGTGTTGTTGCCGCCGTCGAGCTGGAAGTTCACGCTGCCCATCTGCGCCTTGCTCGATCCGTTGATCGTGGTGAGTTGCTCCGGGCCGCCCAGAGAGTTCGAGTTGTCGTTGCTCGTGACCCCGCCGGTCAGACTGAGGAGAGAGTAGAGGTCGCGGTTCACGAGGGGCAGGTTGAGCACTTCGTTCTGTCCCACGGTGCGGGACAGGGAGGCGGACGTCGTCTCTACCAATGGCGCGTCCGCGACAATGGACACCACCTCGGTCAGTGCGCCCAGTTCGATCACGGGATCGATGCGGGCGTTGCGGCCCACCTCCAGCAGGATGCCGGTCTGGGAGTAGTTCTTGAAACCGGGCATGCTGACCGTGAGCGCGTAGTTCCCCACGGGCAACAAGCGCAGCGCGTACTGACCGCTCGCGTCGGTGGTGACACTCCTCGAGTACTGCGTGCCCACATTCGTGGCGGTGACGGTGGCGCCCGGGACGATGCCTCCGGTGCTGTCCTTCACTCCGCCCAGGATGGTCCCGGTGGGGATCTGGGCCAGGGCCCACGGCGCCAGCGCCAGCAGGGTGACCAGGGCCATGGCCGTTCTCCCCATCGCCGCGCTCCTTGTGGAACGGGTGGGTTCCGTCATTTGCAGTGCCTTCATTCGAGCCTCCTGGGCGTTGCGGATCGGTCGGGCCGGTCGCACCGGCATTTGTCTTTGCGAGGGACAATATGCCCGCTTTTGATCGGCTGTCAAGGGAAAATCTGGCCAAGCCGAAAATGCCCGCGCGCTGTCGGCCTTATCGAATTGGCTCAATAAACCAGCAAAACAGGCCGTAACAGGTTCCGGGGGCGGGAAAAAGACTTGCGTTGAGTCCGTCCCTTGGGGTTATATTGAACGACAAGAAGACAAATGAAGCCCATCCATCCCCAGAATCTGCGCGTGGCCACCCGCGGCACCACTCGGGAGATCAATCGCCGGATCGCGCTCAATCTGATCCGTACCAACCAGCCCATCTCGCGGGCCGACCTTGCGCGCCTCATGGGCACGCGGCGCGGCGCCGTTAGCCTCCTTGTCAACGAACTCATAGAAGAGGGCGCGATCTTCGAAGGGGCTACGGGCGAGGCCAAGCGGGGTCGCAAGCCCACCTTCCTCTATATCGACTCACGGAAACGCTGCGTGGTCGCGGTGGACATCCGCCCCACGCGCACGTTCATCATGGTCACCGACCTCGTGGGCCGTCAGCTCGCAAGCGTCACCAGTTTTCCGACCGAGCGGGATCCGAAGAAGTTCGTGTCGGACCTGGTCCGGAGGATCAAGGCCATCCTGCTCGAGCACAAAGACCTGGGACGGTGCCAGGGAGTGGGTGTCGTCGTGCCGGGCATGGTCGAGTCTGAGGCGGGGCGTGTTCTGCTCGCGCCGAACCTGGGGTGGAAGGACGTCAAGCTCCGCGATCCGATTTCCGCCGCTCTCGGCATTCCCGTCCAGATCGAGAACTCGGGCAAGGCCTGCGCGCTCGCGCAGCTGTGGGCCACCCGCGACGCAAAGGCGCCGAGCAATTTCGTGTACATCACGGTGTCGGACGGCCTCGGGGTGGGCATCGTGATGGGCGGCGAACTCGTCCGGGGACAGCACAACATCGCCGGCGAGTTCGGGCACCTTCCTCTGAATATCGACGGCCCGCGCTGCGGCTGCGGGGCCACCGGCTGCTGGGAGGCGTACGTCTCGAACCTCGCCACCCTGTCGCGCTACTTCGGCCGCGACCTGCGTGACCGTCCGGTCTCCGCCGATATCGCGGCTCTCACCGTCGACGATCTCATCGCGCGCGCCCGCGGCGGCGATGGCAAGGCGCTTGCGGCGCTTCTCTCCACCGCGCGTTATCTCGGCCTTGGCCTCGGATCGGTGGTGAACGCGATCGACCCTTCGCACGTCTACATCGGCGGTGAGATCACCGCGGCCTGGGATCTCATCGAGCCTACCGTCCGCGCCGCTCTTGCCGAACGCGCCCTCACCCCGCCCGCCGGCGCGACGCCCATCACCATCGTTCCGCCGGAGCAGTACCCGCGCCTCCGCGGCGCCGCGGCGCTCGTGGCCGCACCTTCGTTCGCGGAGAGAGGAGTCGCGTGAAGCTCTGCCAACCGGCGGTCGCCCTCCTCTTTTCGACGGCTCTGCTCAGTGCGGCGTCGACCGCCGCCCAGGCCCAGACCGGACGCATCCAGACATCCGTGCTGAAGGCCGATGTCGACGCATTCTTCGACCGGGAAGTGGCGTCTCACTTCACCCAGATCCCCGCGGAGGGGCCTCTGCCCGACCGCGTCCATGGCGCCATCACCACGGGGGAGTATTCGTGGGGCACTTACGTGCGTTCGCTTGCGGCCTACGCCGAGACCCGCGGCACCACCACGGTCGCCGGTCGCGACATCATCCCCCTCGTGGGCCGCGTGGGCATCATCGAATCGGGCAAGGGAAGCAAGGCGTTCTCGCAGCTTTACGCCGCGCTCGCGCTGCGGCACTTCGGCCGCGACCTCGCGAAGAACCCGCTCTGGCAGTCGCTCGATGCGGAGGGCCGCGCCGCGTGGACATCGCTGCTCGACCCGACGCGCTTCTACGATCCCAAAACGCGCCAGGTGATCGACCTGCCCGAGAACTACCTCGGCGTGGCGTCACGCATTGCCACCCTCGCGTTTCAGATGGGTGTCATCAAAGACCGCGCCTTCATCGACTCGCTTCTCGATCGCGCCGCCGAGCCGTTTGCGAAGGGAGCGCTCTACGCCGACGACGCAGGGACCACGGGCCGCTTTGATCGCTACTCGAACGAATACGCGCGCTACGTTTACGAAGGCGCGGCAACGGTGGGCCGGGCCGACCTCCTGAAAGCGCTCTCGCCATCCCTCAGGGCGCAGACGCGTCTGTGGTGGGACCTTGTCTCGCCCGATGGTTACGGCTACCAGTGGGGGCGCAGCCTGGGCGTGGTGAGTTACCTTGACACTCTCGAGATCGTGGCGTTTCTTGCCGCCCACCCCGAGTTCAGGCCCGCGCCGATCGACGATCTGGCGAGCGAGTACCACCTCGCCTGGCGCTGGCTTCATCGCGACTACCGGCCGGACGCGCACATGCTTTCAGTATTCGCCCCCGGCCGCAGCAACTACGCCTACATTTCCAAGGATCGCGAATGGCAGCAGACTGTGGGCTTCTTCGGCAAGGCCCTGATGGCGCACGACACGCTCATGAAGGTGCTCGCAAAGGAGAGGATCGATTCGTTTCCCGCGACGCCCTCCCTCCCTGCCGTGGCGCGGTTTGAGTTCTTCCGTCACGGCGAGCGGCCATCCGGAGTGTGGCTCGTCCGCCAGGGGTTGCTTCGTTTCGCTCTGCCTTTCACCACGGGCACGCGGCCAGGCTTCGCCGACTATCTGCCCGCGCCCCACGGGCTGCCCGGCTTCGCCACTCCCGTCGAACAGCCCTTTCCGGCGGCGACCACCTGCTTCGAGATGCCCGATGGCCGCGTTCTCATCCCCGGAGACAGCGCGGATGAGATCGTGCCCGCGAAAGACGGTCGGTCGGTCCGTGCGACATGGCGTCGTTTCGTGGCGAAGGGCGGGAAAGTGGGCGAGTGGGTCGAGCCCGGCTTCGAGGCGTCGGTGGTCTGGCGCATCGAGGGCGCCACACTGAGCCGCGTCGAAACTCTGACTGCGATTCGCGACACGACAATTGCGCGCGCCTCCTGGGCTCTGCCCTCGACGGCGACGACGCATACGGTTCTGGATGGCGCCGTTCCTGCGGTTCGACTCGAAGGCCCGGAGGGTGTTCTCGACGTCGCGACGACGGGCGACGACCTTGGGTTCGCCCGCTCGATTCAAACCCACCAAGGCGATGAGGCGCTCGGCCGATCGGCTCGCGGCGCCATCCCCACCCACGTGGTCTACGAGGCCGCGAATCTGCGCCTCGAGCCCGGCCGTCCCCGAAGCTGGGTGATCACTCTTTCCGTCACGCCCCCCAATAAGGAATGACCCATGAGCACCGCCACCGCTGAAACCACCCTGACCCTTGAGAGCTGCGTGGTCCGCGACACCGCGTCGAAGAAGGGACGGACCCGCACCGTCAGCCCGGACAAGACCTCGGCGAAGCACCTGCACTACGGCCGGATCATCCTCGACGCGGGCGACGCGCCGCTGTCCATCGAAACCGGCGGTCATGAGACCGGATTCATCGTTCTCGGGGGCAGCGCCTCGATCGTCGCGGGCGGGAAGACGTTCGAAATGGGGCGCTACGATGCGCTCTACACGCCGCGTGACGGTGTGGTCGAAGTGCGCCCAGGGAGCGGTGGATGCGACATCGCCGAGATCTCGGCGCCCGTCGATCACGCCTATCCCCTTCAATTCGTCCCGTTCGCCGAGGTGCAGAAGGATCCTGGCTTGCACTTCAAGGCGGGGGGCGCTTCGGCCGAGCGCACCCTGAACGTGCTGTTCGGCAAGAACATCCAGGCCGGCCGCATCATGGCCGGAGTCACCTTCTCCGCGCCCGGCAACTGGACTTCCTGGCCGCCCCACGAGCACGCCGCGCTCGCCGAAGAAGCGTATCTCTACATCGACATGCCCGCGCCCTCGTTCGGCCTGCAGATGGTCTACACCGACAAGACCACGCCCGAACTCGCGGTGGTGGTGAGAGAGGGCGACGTCGTTCTGATGCCCAAGGGGTATCACCCGAACGTCGCCGCTCCGGGAGGCTCGATCAACTTCCTGTGGATGATGGCCGCGAACCGCGAAACCGAGGACCGTCTCTTCGG
>Ga0075163_10014916_pt1 | contig 10017 bp, 11 predicted proteins | sample JI1023141ADNA_FD_71478 | JGI IMG/M metagenome (GOLD analysis project Ga0075163, IMG submission 71478) | Wastewater effluent complex algal communities from Wisconsin, to seasonally profile nutrient transformation and Carbon sequestration -... | ecosystem: Engineered > WWTP > Effluent > Algae... | reverse complement strand
CACTGCTAATGGCGCTGCATCCACACGTATATCAACGCCTGCCTTGCGCATAGCTTCTCCTCCCATGCCTAAAAACTTTATCTCAGGATCTTTTGCATGAACTGCATTAGCTAATGCTGCGCCGTGTTGGTCCCCTGATGCTTCTCCTGAAATTATTAATATACGTTTTTTCATAGCCCCGTTTTCTATAATCACTTTTTGATTATTTATAGCATTTTTCGTATTCAATGAATACGAGAAATAACAAAGTAAAAAAATGCTATAACATCTTAGGATAGTCTAAAAAAGAGTTCTAAAATTTAAATTATTTAATTTAAGTAATTAACCTTACAACAAAAATGAATTAAGCTATTCCTAATCTAAGCTTGATATAAGAATTTTGTGGAGTATAGCTAAAATCTAGTAAAAAAAATATAAACCTACTATTTCTTTAGCTTACTCAAACAGTATTCCCATATCGAACTCGGGATAAAATAATTTTATGGTAATTTAACAAATATGGAGGAAATTTTATGAGCCGTGATGAAAGAAATAAAAATAGAAATAGTGGTTATGAAGAAGATTATCCTATGAGTCGAGAAGAAGCCGGCAGACGTGGTGCAGAAGCTCGACATAATATATCTCCCCAAGAAGAAAGCCAAATTGCACGGAAGGCAGCCAAAACTCGAAAAGAAGAAAATCCAAATGCTTTTAGAGAAATGGGTAGGAAAGGAGGACAAGCTCGAAGTAAAAACTAATTGTTTTATTTTGGAGGGACTGTTGGCATTTCATTAGGTAGGACAGAAATTGTTGTTTTTCAAGCAACCACGGTTACCTAGTAGATATATCATCTAAGTAGTGGAACGCAGAAAAGTAACGCTTTATGACCCAGTTATTAGAAATGTCAACCGTCGTCTCCAGCTTATAGGCGCTTGCTATAGCCGAACCCACTTAAAGTTAGGCAAAGCAAAATTTGATGAGCAACCGCAGTGTACATGGGAAATACATTAGGATTGCGAGGAAAATTTAACGGCGTATAGGTTTCACTGGGCAGGGCTATACGTGGTATAGACACCGTTTAAAAAAGAGGAGAATTCTTATGAAAAGTACAACTGAAGACACAAAAAAATTAGCTAAAACATCTAATCACGAAGAATTAAACAAAAAATCGGTAGTAAGAAATCAGCAAAATAAAAATGACAATAGTGCTAAAAGAGAGGGAGAAAAACAAAAAACACAAAGCGATCGCTGGCCATTTTAAAAGCACATAGCTATTTATATCATTTTTTTAAAGGGCATTTTTCTAAAAAAAATCTTAGGAGTAAACTAACATGTCTAAAAATCCACCATCACAACACCAAGAACAGCAACCAGGTATCGAGTCAGAAATGGAACCCAAGCCAAAGGCTAAGGGTTCCTCCTCGCCAGGAAGCAATAAATTAAAAGGAAAAATAGCTATCATTACTGGCGGTGATAGCGGTATTGGCCGTGCGGTAGCTTATGCATTTGCAAAAGAAGGAGCCGATATTTTTATTAGTTATCTCAATGAACATGAGGATGCCAATGAGACAAAAAAGGAAGTAGAGCAAAAATATGGGCGTCGCTGTATTTGTTTGGCAGGAGATATTGGGGAAGAAAAGTTCTGTCGAGAATTAATCGAGAAAGCTATAAAGAGCTACGAACGCATAGATATTTTAGTGAATAATGCGGCTGAGCAATAGCCTCAAAGAAATTTGGAAGATATTACCAGCGAACAGTTAGAACACACTTTCCGTACTAATATTTTTTCCTATTTTTATTTAACCAAAACAGCCTTACCTCATCTAGAGCAAGGCAGCACCATCATTAACACAACATCTGTAGTAGCCTATAAAGGCAGTGAACATTTATTAGATTATTCTGCTACTAAAGGTGCAATTGTAGCTTTCACACGTTCTTTATCTCAGGCTTTAGTGAAAAAAGGTATCCGTGTTAATGGAGTAGCGCCGGGCCCTATATGGACGCCTTTAATCCCTGCTTCATTTGATGAAGAAAAAGTCGAAAATTTTGGTGAGAATGTTCCTATGGGGCGAATGGGACAACCGGAAGAAATTTCTCCTAGCTATGTATTTTTAGCATCAGAAGATTCTTCTTATATGACAGGCCAAATCTTACACCCGAATGGAGGTGTTATTGTGAATGGCTAAGGTTTTGTGGTTTCAATAGTAAACTGTCAGTAGGCGGCAGCGTGGTAATATGGATGAGTTATTTTCCAAATATTTAATATAATAAATTATAATTATCTTCATCTATGCTATGATGCTGGTTTTGTTTATGGGAGCTCACTATAAATCAAGCGGAGAAAATAAATGTTTAATACATTAAAAGAGCATATATTAGAAATGGCTAAAATAGCTAGCACACTAACATTTATATGGCAAAGCGATGAAGATGCTCGGTTGTTGGAGCTGTCAAAAGAGCTTGAGGACAATTTGAAAAAAATAAAAGAAGATCAAAGGTCCGATGTTTTAGAAGAGAGAGATATGCAGGACTTTGAAAGAACGCTGCTTCACACAGCGTCTACAGCGGGCAGCGAAGAAAGTGTGAAATTACTGTTACAATATGGCGCTCAGCTAAAAACAGTTGATGCTAATAATAAGACCCCGCTCCATCTTGCGATAGAAATAGAACATATTGGGATTGTGGCGATGCTGCTAGAGACAATAAATGGGCTGAATGAAGATGAGAAACTCGCTGCTCTAACCGCACCTGACAAAGGTCTAACCCTATTACGTCTGGCGATAAAATACGGACTCCCTGACATTGTGGAGGTGCTGCTACCTAAACTAGATAATGTTGTGAAAAGCAAGGCTCTAATGACACCCAATGAAGGTCAAACTCTATTCCATGTTGCGATAGAAAACGGAGACGTTGAGACTGTCAAGACACTGCTAGCGGCAATAAATACGCTGGAGGAAGATGAGAAACTCGCTGTTCTAAAAGCAACTAACAAGGAGGGTCAAACTCCACTCCATTTTGCGGCAATAGCAGGAAATACTACGATTATGGCAGAGCCGCATACTGCGATTATGGCAGAGCTGCTAGAGACAATAAATAGGCTGGATGAAGGTGAGAAACTCGCTGCTCTAAAAACAACTAACAAGGAGGGTCAAACTCCACTCCATCTTGCGGTAATAGCAGGAAATAAAAATACTGCGATTATGGCGGAACTGCTAAAGACAATAAATAGGCTGGATGAAGGTGAGAAATTCGATGTTCTAAAAGCAACTAACAAGGAGGGGCAAACTCCACTCCACCTTGCGTTAATAGCAGGAAATAAAAATACTGTGATTATGGCGGAACTGCTAAAGACAATAAATACACTGGAGGAAGGTGCGAAACTCGCTATTCTAAAAGCAACTAACGAGGAGGGTCAAACTCCACTCCATCTTGCGGTAATAGCAGGATATGAAAATACTGCGATTATGGCGGAACTGCTAAAGACAATAAATACACTGGAGGAAGGTGCGAAACTCGCTATTCTAAAAGCAACTAACGAGGAGGGTCAAACTCCACTCCATCTTGCTACACAAAGTGGAAACACTCGCTTTGTGGAAGAGCTGTCAGCTATATTGGGTGAAGATGAGAAAAGCGTTGTTCTAATGGCATGTGACAAACAAGGTCTAACTCCACTCCATCTTGCAGCAAAACACACAAACATTATGATTGCTAATGCTCTGATAGCTATAATAAATACACTGAATGAAGATGAGAAAAGCGTTGTTCTAATGGCATGTAACGAGCAAGGTGAAGCTCCACTACATTTTGCCATAGAATACGAAAGTGAGGAGATTGTTAAGGCGCTGCTAGAGACAATAAATAGGCTGAATGAAGATACGAAACTCGCGGCTCTCACGACACCTGACAAAAAAGGTCGAACTCCACTCCATCAAGCGGTAATGGCAGGAAATACTGAGATCATGAAGGAACTGATAGAGAAAATAAATACGCTGGAGGAAGATGAGAAACTCGATGCTCTAAAAGCAACTAATAAGGAGGATCAGACTCCACTCCATTATGCGGTAAAAGGAGAAATAGAAATAAGCGAGATTGTGAGTTTACTGCTAGAAGCAGATAACCAAGGTGTTATTCTAAACAGTTTAATGAAACAAGAAAAAGATAATCTAATACGGGATCTGGCAGGAAAAGGATGGGCTGAAACTATAAAAGCTATAGTAGAAGAGCTTAAAAAATTATCCCCACTAAGCAGCGATACATCCCATACAGACGCTGCTGCTGTTTCTACTGTTTCAAACACTAGTAGGGTAACTTTTTTTAGTCCTCCTGCTTCACGGCACCCAGAAGGTGCTGAGACAGCAGAAAAAACGCAGTTGCGAAGAGGACCTGTTTAGATTAATTGAAAAGGCTATGGATTGATCATTTTTCTTTGCCAAAGGAATGGACATTCTTCAGCGTTCTTATGTCGAGTTGAGGTTAGATAAAATAAATGCCCTGAATTAAGATCAGTAACTTGCTATAAGTATTAATCGCCATCTGCTGTATTCTTACGTAAAATACGCTTTATAGATTTTAGGTTATGTTTTTTCGCGTCAGCGGGATTTACGCCTATAATTCCAAAGATACAAACAAGTACGCAAATCATTCCATCACGCTTTTATGCACACCAACTCTTCTCACCCGCCAACTGCACAAAATATCATTAACTTGCTAGAGGGCATTATTGTATGGCCCATAGAATACCCTGTTATGATAACAGGCCTTTCTAGCGATAATCGTGATACAAAACCTGGCGATTTATTTATTTCTTATACAGGCCCAAAGATAGAACGGCCTAATTTTATAGCTGATGCAGTAAAAAAAGGTGTTATAGCTGTTTTAAAAGAATCCGATGATGAAACGGCAACTTTTGAAAAAATCACTGCATCAGATCGTGTTGTGCCCATCTATACCATACCTAAGCTTAAAGAAAAAGTAGGTATTATTGCTGCCCGATTTTTTCAAAACCCTAGTAAACAATTAAAAATCATAGGCATAACAGGCACAAATGGAAAAACTTCATGCTCACAATTTATCGCCCGCATTTTAAACCAGACATATAGAAGATGTGGAGTCATTGGAACACTAGGTTACGGTGTTCCTGATGAACTGACATCAGGAGCTTTGACTACACCTGCCCCTATTGCTTTACAGTCTATTTTAGCTGATTTCAAAAAACAGGGCATGACAGAAGTTGCCATGGAGGTTTCTTCACACAGTCTAGTACAACATCGTGTGGCTGGTCTTTCTTTTGAAGCAGCTGTCTTCACCAATTTGACGCGTGATCATCTGGATTATCATGGCGATATGGAAAACTATGCACAAGCAAAACGTCTGCTATTTATGATGCCCCATTTAAAAAAAGCGATTATTAATGCAGATGATGCGTTTGGACAACAATTACTGACAGAATTCAAAACACAATTAACCTGTTATGCCTATACCACAGCAGATAAAATCAGTGTTGTTCCAACCACGTATGTTAAACATCTCAAATTGCATCCCAAAGGCTTTACTGCACAAATTTTCTCTCCTTGGGGTGAGAGTGAATTCAATAGCAACCTGCTCGGACGTTTTAACGTCAGCAACCTTTTAGCTGTATTGACCACCTTGTGTGCTTTGGGCTCATCTTTTCAGGAGACGATAAGATTACTCGAAAAATTGCCTACAGTGCCGGGCCGCATGCAATCATTTGGTGGCGGTAAACAACCTCTTGTTATTGTGGATTATGCACATACTCCTGACGCTTTAGAAAAAGCTTTAACTGCCCTGCGTGAACACTGTCACCAAAAATTATGGTGTATTTTTGGTTGTGGCGGAAATCGAGACCAGGGCAAACGTGCTGAAATGGCACAGATTGCTGAAAAATATAGCGATCATGTGATTGTGACAGATGACAATCCTCGCTTTGAAAATTATAAATTTATTATGGATGATATTTTGAAAGGCTTTATTAACCCTGCTAAAGTTACTGTGGAACACGATAGAAAACAGGCCATTGCTTATGCTATGCAACATGCCAAAACAGATGATTGTATTTTGGTTGCAGGCAAGGGGCATGAAACCTACCAGCAGATTGGCGATATTAAAATTCCGTTTAGTGACGCAGAAGAGGTGCAGAAATTATTACAAGAACACTGAAGTCTTTCTGCCCTGGACACGACAAAAATCCGTCTTCATCATCCTTATATGCTATATGAAAACCATCCTGGTTTTCACCCTGTGGGTCGCCGCTTGTAGGTCACTCATGTAGGTCGCTAGACGCGTCCAAATCAGCACGCAAAACTAACGGTCTCTATCTCGACCAATCCCGAAATGCCCCCCCCCTAACTAGTGTCTGAACGAAAACCCCACAAGCTCTTACTCGATTTACTGGATATAGAAGCTTTGTTAGCTAAAACTTCGTTTGTGGAAATTTCCTTTGAAGCCTTGTCAGTAAAGGCTTCAAAGGGTTTTCGTTCAAGCACTAACTACCAACAGGACACAATTACTGTATTGACAAAGTTTATCTATTTGGAGATAAATGCAAAATTAAAGTAAAAAAAAATAATAATATTTATTTACATCAATCTCTAACAAAGAATCTTGCGCAATGTATAACCAACTCAATATTGACGACTCTATCAAAAAAAGAGGATTTCGCTTGAAGAAAATACGTAAAATAATGGGACTAAGCACTGAAAAGCTTGCCCAGCTATTAGGATATTCTCGACAAACCATCTCATATTGGGAAAACGCAATACACAGAGGATTGTCGAAAAGAGGAGCCAATAAACTCATAGAAGTTGTCAAACAATATGGAATCGAATGCGATGAAAAATGGTTATTATATGGAATTGGTGAAATAAAAATGTCAGTTTTCTCTCTTACAGAACAGTCAAATATTACGCATTGGATGAAAAAAAATGCAGAAAAACTACGAACAAACATTCATTTTTTCAAAGAAATAGAGGCCTTTCTTCTCAACAATGCCAACGCAGTTATTGCTGAAATAACAGATTTCTCTATGTATCCTCTATATATTCCTGGTGACTGGGTGGGTGGTTACCTTATCGATATCAATGATACTCTCTCTGGAAAAATATGCATTGTTGAAGTTAACCAAGAATGCCAAGTTAGAGTCATTCAGCCAGGAAGCTTAGAAAAACGATATAATCTCTATTGGTTACATCAAACCGAGGAAAAGAATGATATGTTTGAATTAAAAAATATAGAACTTACAAAGGTAGCTATTATCACACAATTTTGGAGCAAATAATGGATTTTTAGCATCGCAATGACGATGCCACACATATATGGACTTCGTCCATATATGACGAACCCATGCATCGTAAGAAAGAAAAAGGGCCGCGCATACCTGCCTGTCGGCAGACAGGTGTTGTTAATATGTGAGAAACGGAGCGCAAAAAATCGGGGATTTATGCCAGATATAGTAGAATTATCAACTGCCCCTAATGAAGAAGTAATGAAAAGTTGGTATTTGCTGCGTTTGGCAGGTATTGCCATGAAAGCAGTCTATATTGGAAAATCCGATGTAGGAATAGCTATTTCCCAAACATAACCTCTTCTACTAAACCGCATATGGCATGTGCTATCGTTATGTGAATCTGTTGAATAAACGGCGTAGTATTGGAAGGAACTTGCAAACAAATATCACATAATTTAGCAAATTCGTCAGCACTTTGTCCCGTCATGCCAATTGTGAAAAGACCTAAGGCACGTGATGCTTCCAAAGCTAGCAGGATATTCTTTGATTGACCAGAAGTGCTGATTCCAATAAATAAATCCCCGCTTTGACCCAACGCTCTAATTTGGCGCTCAAATACTTGATGATAATTATAGTCATTTCCAATCGCCGTTAAAATAGAAGTATCGGTTGTTAACGCAATGGCAGGCAACGGATTACGATCAAAATTAAACCGAGAAACAAACTCTCCAGCAATATGTTGCGCATCCGCAGCGCTGCCTCCATTCCCTGCAATAAAAACGCGATTGCCGCGTTCAAACGTTGCAATGATAGATTTAGCGGCTTTATCCGCATTTTTTATAAAATGTGTATCTTTTAAAGTAAGCTGTAGAATTTCATGAGAATTCTCTAGATATTTCTTAATGTATTGGATCATATTATTCTTTTTCCGCAGAATTATTTTCTAAAGTCAGAACTAGGGGCTGTTGACAATTCGCTAAGCCGCCGCAGAAAGCCTTGATTTTCGAGCACCGTAGCGCAGTTTACATGGGTAGTAAATGAGCAACGGAGCGCAGGAAATCGAGGGTTTATGCAAGGCATAGTAGAATTGTCAACAGCCCCTATAGTTTCCTCTTATTTTTAATTACAATCAATACTGGAAAGCTCATACTGCACGATTTGGACAGTAATTCCCTCCATGCTTTGTATTTTCAGTATCGAATAAATACTGAAAATGCTATAGTAACGTTTTTTTAAATATGAGGCACGCTTGAAACACACTACTGTTATAGGTTTTGATTTTGGCATGAAATATATTGGCGTAGCTGTTGGTCAAACTGTTACTTGCACTGCTACGCCATTGGCTAGCATAGAAGCCAAAAATGGAATACCTAAATGGGAAAAAATAACGTCGCTTATAGAACATTGGCATCCTGATTTATTCATGGTAGGTATGCCGTTTGCACTAGATGGCTCTAAACAAAGCATAACTTATGCTGTACAAAAATTCATCGGCAGTTTATCCCAACGCTATATAATTCCCGTTCAGGCTGTAGACGAGCGTTTTACTACTCAAGAAGCTCGACAATGTTTATTCGAAAAAGGTGGATTTCGTGCCTTGAATAAGTCTAATATTGATGGTTTTTCGGCAAAAATTATTATTGAATGTGGTTTAAAAGATATCCATTAATATGACCCTAGCCCCTCATTTTTTATCAACCCAACACCTAACCCAAGAATACATTTTTCTCCTCATTAAAAAAGCTCAGTTATACCTTAATCCACAAGGAAAGCTGCAACCCTCCCCTACATTACTGAAAAATAAAATAGTCGCAAATCTATTTTTTGAAAATAGCACGCGCACCCGTTGTTCCTTTGAAATTAGCGCGCAGAAACTAGGCGCTTATACACTTAATTTTAACGCTCAGACTGCATCCACACAAAAAGGAGAAAGCTTACTAGATACTGTAAAAAATTTAGTGGCAATGGGAACAGATTTACTAGTCATACGTCATCCAGAATCTGGTTTGCCCGCTTGGTTAGCAAAGCAAATTGCCATCCCGATTATTAATGCAGGAGACGGCAGCAATGAACATCCCACACAGGCTATGCTTGATGTGTTAACCATTTATTGTCACAAGCCAAATTTTACTTCTTTAACTATAGCGATAATCGGCGATATTCGTCATTCTCGTGTTGCCAAATCCTTATGCTTTGCTCTGCATACATTAGGCGTTAAAGACATTCGTCTCATAGGTCCGCCTGCCTTCCTGCCCGAAGAAAATTTTCCACTATCACGCATAAGTTTTTGCAATGACTTGTTAACAGGAATACAAGATGCTGACATTGTCATGACTCTGCGTATCCAGCATGAACGTTTTAACAAAGAAGAAATTTCTTTTGATCTAAATGACTATATCCAACGTTATAAGCTGACTTCTGTGGCAATGAAGCACGCAAGACCTGATGCTATTGTAATGCACCCAGGCCCTATAAATCGGGGGGTAGAAATTGAGTCGGACGTGGCAGATGGCGCACAATCTCTTATTTTAGAACAACCCACATTTGGTGTTGCTATGCGTATGGCTATTATGTCAGAGTTATTGTTCTAATTGTTGAATCGTCATGCTTGTCATCCCGGCAGGAAGCCGGGATCTAGGCTGCTGGTAACTGAGCGTTCAACTGAGCCTTCGGCGTGAACTCAGTCGAACGCTCACCCCGAAGGCTTGCCGAAGTGATGTTAGTGTGGCTTTAAATTTGATTTTCCGATACAAAATCCCAGTTTACCAGTTGCCAAAAATGGTCTAAGTATTTAC
>Ga0075163_10014915_pt1 | contig 10017 bp, 8 predicted proteins | sample JI1023141ADNA_FD_71478 | JGI IMG/M metagenome (GOLD analysis project Ga0075163, IMG submission 71478) | Wastewater effluent complex algal communities from Wisconsin, to seasonally profile nutrient transformation and Carbon sequestration -... | ecosystem: Engineered > WWTP > Effluent > Algae... | reverse complement strand
CACACCTACATCCTGGCTGGCTTCCTGTCGCCGTACTACAACCGGCGCGACGACGCCTACGGCGGCCCGATCGAGAACCGCGCGCGGCTGCTCGTCGAGACGATCCGCGCGGTGAAGAAGCGCACCGGCGCCGACTTTCCGGTGTGGGTACGCCTGGACGGAGAAGAGTTGCGCACCGAGGGCGGCATCACGATCGCCGATGCCATTGCTGCGGCCAGGCTGGCCGAACAGGCCGGGGCCGATGCGATCAGCATGTCGGCCTACGCCACCATCACCACGGGTGTGGCCTTCACCGAGGCACCGCTCGTGCAACAGCCGGGCGCCCTGGTGGGCTATGCAGCGGCGGTGAAGAAGGAAGTCAGCGTGCCCATCATCGCCGCCGGGCGCATCAACCCCGAGATGGGCAATGAAGGCATCGAACGCGGACTTTTCGACTTTGTTGCCATGGGGCGCAAGCTGCTAGCCGACCCCGATCTGCCGAACAAGCTGGCCGCGAACCGCCGCCAGGATGTGCGGCCCTGCGTCTACTGCTATGTCTGCGTGAGCCAGATCTTCATCAACCAGCGCGTCAAGTGCGCGGTGAATGCGCAGGTCGGGCACGAGTTCGAGGCGCCGATCGAGGCGGCCGCCACGCGGCGCCACGTCGTCGTCGTGGGCGGCGGCCCGGCAGGGATGGAGGCCGCGCGCGTGGCCGCGTTGCGCGGCCATGGTGTCACGCTGGTCGAACGCAGCGACCGCCTGGGCGGCACGCTGTTCTTCGCCGGCCTGGCCTACAACCCGAACGGCCGCTTGCTCGACTACCTGACCGCGCAAGTGCGTGGCTTGCCGATCACGTTGCGCCTGTCGACCGAAGCCAGCGTTGCGCTGATGGCCGAGTTGAAGCCCGATGCGATCGTCGTGGCCACCGGGGCCAGACGCGACGCGCCGCCGATTCCGGGTGCAGAATTGAACCACGTCTGGAGTGGTGACGAGCTGCGCCGACTGATGACCAACGATGGCGCCGACGAGATTGCCCGCCGCAAGCTCAACCTGGCGCAACGCGCGATGTTCAAGGCTGGCGGCGTGCTGCGCGTGACCGACAGCGCGCAGGCCATCCAGAACCTGTCCAAGCTGTGGATGCCGTTGGGCCGGCGCGTCGTGATCGTCGGCGGCGGCTTGGTCGGCCTCGAACTGGCGGAGTTCCTGATCGCGCGCGGCCGCGAGGTCACTGTGCTGGAGCCCAGCGACAAGCCCGGCCGCGAGCTGGCCGTGGTACGGCGCTGGCGTGTGCTCGATGCGGTCGAGACGCACGCCAAGCTGCATCGCCAGGCCCAGGTCAGCGAGATCACCGCGCAGGACGTGCGCTGGACCGATGCCCAGGGCGCGCCACAGCGCACGCCGGCCGATTCCGTGGTGCTCGCACTAGGCGCATCGACCGACGACAGCGTGGCCACTGCGCTGCAGGCCTGCGGCGTGCCGGTGCATCGCATCGGTGACTGTGCGGACCTGGGCTACATCGAACGCGCGATGCACGACGGGCACCGTGTCGGCAGGCAAGTCTGACTCCCAAATCTCGACGCAAGCCGGTCAGCCGACTGGAGAACTCAATGGCTCTTTCAGGATCGTTCGGCCCTTGTCTTAGCACCATGCTGATGGCGCTGCTGGCCCTGAGCATGGCGGGCCCAGTCCAGGCCCAGGCCATGCCGAAGCGACCCAACATCCTCGTCATCTTCGGTGACGACATCGGCTACTGGAACGTCGGCGCCTACAGCCACGGGATGATGGTGCCCACGCCCCACATCGACCGCATCGCCCGCGAAGGCATGCTTTTCACCGACCACTACGCGCAGCCGAGCTGTACCGCCGGGCGCGCCGCCTTCATCACCGGGCAGCTGCCGATCCGCACCGGCCTGACCACCGTGGGCCTGCCCGGCTCGCCGATCGGTCTGGACGCGCGTGACCCGACACTGGCCGAGATCCTCAAACCGCTGGGCTACCGGACCGCGCAGTTCGGCAAGAACCACCTCGGTGACCGCAACAACCACCTGCCCACGGTGCACGGCTTCGACGAGTTCTTCGGCAACCTCTACCACCTGAACACCGAGGAAGAGCCAGAGCTTGGCGACTGGCCCAAGGACGCAGGCTACAACGCACGCTATCGGCCGCGCGGCGTGCTGCGCACCACCGCCACGACGGTCGACGACACGACCGTGGACCCGCGCTTCGGCAAGGTGGGGCGGCAAAAAATCGAGGACACCGGGCCGCTGACCGCCAAGCGCATGCAGACGGTGGACGAGGAGTTGGTGGCGGCGACCAAGGGCTTCGTCACCAAGACGACCCAGGCGGGCGAGCCCTTCTTCGTGTGGTTCAACCCCACCCGGATGCACATCTACACGCACCTCAAGCCCGAGTCGGCCAAGCTCGCGGCGCCGTACTCGTCGGATCTGGACATCCATGGCAGCGGCATGATCGAGCATGACGGCCATGTCGGCGAACTGCTCAAGCATCTGGATGAGCTGAAGATCGCCGACAACACCATCGTCATCTATTCCAGCGACAACGGCGCGCAGGTGTCCTGGTGGCCCGACGGTGCCACCACACCCTTCCGGGGCGAGAAGGCCACCACCTGGGAAGGCGGCGTGCGCGTACCGATGCTGTTACGTTGGCCCGCCCGGGTGAAGGCTGGCAGCGTGTCCAACGGCATCCAGTCGCACGAGGACCTGTTCACCACGCTGGCTGCCGCCGCCGGGGCGGCTGACATGCCCGCCAAACTGCGCGAGTCGCACAAGGTGCACGTCGACGGCGTGGACAACCTGGCGCATTGGACCGGCAAGGCGCCCTCGGCGCGCCGTGTCGTCTACTACTACAACGAGAGCCAGCTCACCGCCGTGCGCATCGGCAACTGGAAGTCGCACATGAGCACGCGGGAGGGTTTCTTCGACTACAACCGGCCCGCCGCCTTGCTATTCAACCTGCGCATGGACCCGTTCGAGCGCCACGATGGCCGCGTCAATGAGCACCTGGCGATGAGGCAGGGCATGGCTTATGGCGGCCAGGCACGCGACGCCATCGGCGCGCATCTGCAAAGCCTGCAGCAGTTTCCGCCGCGACAAAAGGGCGGCTCACTGAACGTCGAGGTGAAGTAGCCGTCGGTCGTAGCCGCACGTGCGCAGGGCTCAGACCCAGATCGGCGCCTCGGCGCCGCCATCCACGCCCAGAATCTTGCCGGTGATCCATGCCGACGCGGGTGAGGCCAGGAACAGCACCACGGCCGCGATGTCCTCGACCTCGCCCAGGCGCGCCATCGGCGTGCGCTCCATCATGGCCTGACGCCGTTCGGGCGTGAGGTGCGGCGCCAGCGCATCGGTGAGGATGGCACCTGGTTCGATGGCGTTGATGCGAACATGGGGCGCGAAGTCCTGCGCCAGGCAACGTGTCATCTGGTTCAGCGCGGCCTTGGCCGAGCCGTAGGCGCTGAAGTGCTTCTGCGCATAGCGCGCCGCGGTCGACGAGATGTTGACCACGGCGCCGCCGCCCGCCTCGCGCATCGGCTTGGCGCACTTCTGGATCAGGCTGTAGGCGGGCGCCACGTTCCAGCGCAGCACGTCGGCAAAGTCGGCTGCCGGCATGCGGCGAGGGTCGTTGGGTCCGGCGCCGCCCGCGTTATTGACGAGGATCGTCACCTTGCCGAGTTCGGCCAGCGTGCGCTGCACTACGGCGGTCTGCACTGCGTCGTCGTTGACATCACCGGCCACCACCACGGCGCGCCGGCCGAGGGCGCGAATCTCGTCGGCCGTCGATTCGAGGTCGCGCTGCGTGCGCGCCATCAAGGCCACGTCAGCGCCCGCCTGCGCCAGCGCGATGGCGCAGGCGCGCCCGATGCCCTTGCCAGCGCCGGTCACGATGGCCACCTGGCCGTACAGCGAGAACAGTTCGGTGATTCGTTGCATGAAGGTCAGGTGCAGGGAAGCAGAGGCTTGCATCGTCGACCCGCGGCGCAGCGGGGTCATCGCGCAAACGGACGATGTTGCGTGCGGCAGGCCTGCGTACGCTGACGCCTCGTTGATTCGCACTTCGACTCGAGGCAGATCGTCATGAAGATCATGGTCACCGGCGCCACTGGCTACGTCGGCGCCTACAGCGTCAAGGCGCTGCTGGACGCCGGCCACAAGGTGCGGCTGCTGGTGCGTGACCCGGCCAAGGCCGCGGCGATGCTGGGCGCCCTGGGAATCGGCAAGGTCGACTGTGTGTCCGGCGACATGACCGACGAGGAGTCGGTGTTGAAGGCAATGCAGGGCTGCCAGGCCGTGCTGCACTGCGCTGCCGTGGTCTCCACCGATCGCAGGCGCGCCGACGAGATGATGCAGGCCAATCCGCGCGGTGCCGAACTCGTGGTTGGCCATGCAGCACGAATGGGGCTGGACCCGATCGTGTATGTGTCCAGCGTTGCCGCGGTGCTGACCCCGGGCGCTTCGATGCTCACTGCCGACATGCCGATCGGCCCGCTGGAAAGCGGCTACGCGAAGTCGAAAGCGACTGCCGAATCCTACGTGCGCAACCTGCAGGACAAGGGCGCACCCGTGGTCATCACCTACCCCGGCAGCGTCACCGGCCCGGCCGCCGGGGACGTGCGGGGTGAAGCGGCGGGCGGCATCGCCTCCAACCTGAAGATGGGATCCTTGCCCACGCACGATGCCGCATGGTCGCTGATCGACGTGCGTGACCTGGCTGCCATCCACGCCGCGCTGATGGTCAAAGACCAGGGCCCGCGGCGCTTCATGTGCGGCGGACACTATCTGAAGATGGAGCAGCTTGCCGCGCTCTACCAGGAACTCACTGGACGCGAGATCAAGGTCCAGAACATGTCCGGCGCGATGCTGCGGGGTCTGGGCATGGCGGCCGACGCGATCAGCCGCATCGTGCCCTTCGAGAGCGTGTTCACCCACGAGGCGATGGTCTGCTACACGCAGTCACCGCCGACCGACGACTCTGCCGTGCGCAAGGAGTTGGGCGTAAGCTATCGCAAGGCCAGCCAGACCTTGCGCGAAGCGATCGTGGCCCTGCACGCGGCCGGCCAGATCTCCGACGAACAGGCCGGCAAGCTGGCAAAGGCTCGGCGGCGGCGCTGAGATTCGAGCGCTGGTGAGTTCGGCATGAAATGGTTGTTGGCCCACCGCTTCGCCGTCGTGGCGCTGGTCACCGCGGTGCCGCTGCCGGTGCTTGGCTACCTGCTGGGTCAGAACTGGCTGACCCTGATCGTCGCCTTCGGTGCCTTGCCGCTGGCCGACTGGGTGGTGGGGCCGGACAGGCGCAACCCGACGCCTGCCGACGAAGCCCGTTGGGCGTGCCATCGCAACGGCTCCACGGCGCTGTACGCCTACGTGCCCGTGCAGATCGGGCTGATCGCGTGGGGTGCGGCGGTCTACGCGGGCGGCGAACTCTCGACGACGCAGTCCCTGGGACTGATGATCTCGGTGGGCGTGGTCACCGGCGGCCAGGGCATCACGATCGCCCATGAACTGGGCCACCGCCGTTCGGCCGTCGACCGCCTGCTGGCCAAGCTGCTGTTGACCACGGTCTGCTACGGGCACTTCTACATCGAGCACAACCGCGGCCACCACGCCCGGGTCGCCACACCCGATGATCCGGCCACGGCGCGCCTGGGCGAGAGCCTGTACCGCTTCATCCTCCGCGCCGTCGCCGGCAGCCTGGTGTCGGCCTGGCGGCTCGAAGCCATGCGGCTGCGCCGGCGTGACGAGGCCTGCTTCAGTCTTCACAACCAGATGCTGTGGTTCATCGCGGTGCCTGCACTTCTGGCACTGGCATTGGGCCTGGCGCTCGGACTGCAGGCCGCGCTGTTCTTCGGCGGCCAGGCAGTGGTCGCCTTCTCCCTGCTGGAAGCGATCAACTACGTCGAGCACTACGGCCTGGTTCGAGGCGTTGCGGGCGGCACGCTGGAGCGCGTGACACCCCGACACTCGTGGAACTCGAGCCAAAGGCTCAGCAATGCGTGTCTGATCAACCTGCAGCGCCACGCCGATCACCACGCCGAACCGATGCGCCCGTATCCACTGCTGCGGCATCACGAAGACAGCCCTCAACTGCCCACGGGATACCCTGGCATGGTGCTGATGGCCCTGCTGCCGCCGCTGTGGTTCCACGTCATGAACCCGCGCGTGGAGCGCCTGCGGCAGTGCGAAGAGCCCGGTAGCACGCCGGGCATCGCGGCTCAGGAAGCCTGACTCGACTCCCGCGCTTTGCGCTGGGCGGTTCGGCGTCGCGCCTTGACCGCAGGGGTCGTCGCTGTGGTGCGCTGTCGCACAAACTCACCTATTCGCGCCACAGCCGCCTTGGTTTCGGGCAGGAAGGGCCAGACATGCCAGACATGCGGCACCTGCTCCCAAACCTCGACCTCGAAGTCCACGCCGTGTTCGCGTGCACGCTCGCCCACCCGGCGTGTGTCGTCGAGCAGGATCTCGGTGCTGCCCACCTGGGCCAGGATCGGCGGCAGGTCGTGGTAGTCGCCGTACACAGGCGACACCAGCGGATGGTGCTGCGCGGTGTCGTCGAGGTAGAGTGCATTCATCTCCTTGATGCCTTCGGGCGAAAGCATCGGATCGAAGCGTGCATTGTCAAAGCGCGAATTGCCACCCATGCTGAAGTCGGTAAACGGCGAGATCAGCACCGCGCCCGCGGGCAAAGGGTCGCCGTCGTCGCGCAACGCCAGCAGCGTGGACAGGGTCAGACCGCCGCCTGCGGAGTCGCCAGCGATGACGATGCTCTTCGGGTCGGTGCCCAGGTCGAGCAGATGGCGGTAAGCTGCGAGGCAATCCTCCAGCCCGGCCGGGAACGGATGCTCGGGTGCCAGCCGGTAATGCACGAGCATCGCCCTCGAGCCTGCCTCCCGGTTGATGTTCGCCACCAGCAGCGGCACCTGGGCCGATGCGGGCAACATGAACCCCCCGCCCGGCAGGTACAACAAGGTGCGCGCGTCGCTCGACTCAGGCGTGCGGATCCACTCGCCTCGGAAAGCCTGCGCCTTCACGGGCGTGATCTCGACGCCCGGGGGCACACGCGGCGGACCCTTGGCTTCGATGAAGCGGCGTGTCTCCTCGACGCTGCCGCCGGTGGACATCAGCTTCTTGATCGTCAGATGCAATACCCGGTTCAAGGCCTTGGTTTGCCAGCTCACCATATCTTGCCCTCTCGAGATCTACGCTTGCTTGGCTGAATCGGCGACTCGGTGGCGTCGGCGGCGCGCCAACTTCGGTGCATAGGGGCCGGGCTCGACGTCATAGGGGCGCCAGATGGCCACCCAGGTGTCTGACCAGAGCCGTGTCATCCGGGTCTGGACCTCACTGAACATCTGCGCATTGCTCTCGCACAACTCGCCGAGCAGGCGGCCGCGCTCGGCCAGCGGCACGAACTGCAACAGATTGCGCGTCAGCCGCAGGTTCTGCTGCAAGACCTGCGCATTGTGTTGCGTCATGGTCTTGCGCAAGGCCGACATGCCGGAAATGAAGGCCGCCACCGCCTCGATCATGGCGGCGGCCTCGATCAGCCCGGCACCGATCCGGCCAGGAGACCCGAGTTCGGGCTTGGCTGTGGCTTGGTCGTGCAGCTCTTCGAAGCCTGCCTCCACTTGCTGGCCGAACACCGGGTCGAGAATAGGCTTCATCGCCGCATCCACTTCGCGCCAGTCGTCGGGCTGCAATGTCTTCAGGGCCTGCGGAAACATGTGCAGCGACTCGATGTCCATGTGGCGGCGCAGCGTTCCGATGTACCGGTGCGCGGTCTTGCGCAGCGGGTCGCGCAGTGCCTCGGTCTCGCCCTGGCGCGATCGCCCGACCAGGTCGAACAGTTGCGCTCCGGCGGCCGTGATGTCCACATGCGCCCGACGCAATTGCGCCACCGACTCGGCCGAGGCCGGATCGCGCGCCAGGACCTTGTCGAACAGCAGGTCTTCCTTCGGGTGATGGAAGCGATCAGGGAACTGCGTCATGTAGCGCATGACCCCATGCATCACCTCGTAGTCGGGCAATTTGCGCTGGTTGAGCAAGCCGACCTGGCGCTCCATCACGGTGAGCAGTCGCGCCTGGTACTTGTGCTCGTCGACCAGCGCAGCAACGATGTTCGGCACCGAGGCGTCGGAGCGAGCGCTCTCAGGTGCACGCGACCGCGCGCGACGCGGTTTGGCTGATTCGGCGCGCTCAGCCATGATCACTCGGCGGCAGATTGCACGGCCGTGTTCTTGTTGGCCGGGGCCCTCTTGGTCGCAGCCTTCTTGGCCGCAGCCGTCTTTACAACGACCTTCGCTGCTGCTGCCTTCTTGGCCGAGGCCTTACCGGCAACCACCTTCCTTGGTGGCGCCTTCTTGGCCGAAGCCTTCTTTGCCGGCGCCTTCTTGGCCGAAGCCTTCGCGCCCGCGATGCGCTTGGCCAGCAGGCTGTCGACCTTGCGATTGAGATCCTCGATCTCCTTCGCGCGCGGCACACCGAGGCGGGCCAGCGCCTCGGCCACGCGCTGCTCGAACACGCCCTTGAACTTGCCATCGGGCTTGAAGGAAATCGACGTGCGCGACTTCTCCTTCAGGTCGGTCCACACTTTCTGCAGCGAGTCCTTGACTTCGGGCTCAAGCTTGCGCCCCTCGGAGACCAGGGTCTCGAAGTCGGCGCCGGTGCTCTTGGCCGACTTGCCGCCCTTGGCGGGTCTCGGCCCGTCCTTGCGCGCGCGTGCCAATGCGCCGATGCCGGCCAGCAGCACGTCGTGGGACGACTCCTTGATGCGCGACATCCAGTCGGGCGTGGCGGCGGTCGAAGCGGGCTTGTTCTTGGTGCTGGCCATGGTGTGTCTCCTGATGGTCGGGTTGGGTATCGAGTCTGATGGTAGGAGCTGCGCGTAGAGCAATCACCCCAGGCAAAGGCAGCTCAGGTCGAAGGAAGGTAGCGCAGCGCCACGCGCCGGAAGTCGTCCTTGATTTCCCCGCGCAAGTAGGGCGTGATCAGCGACAGAACCTGGAATACCCCCAGCGAGATCGCGTCGGAGTCGGGCGGTGCGCCCTGGCCCCCGCCGGCGTCGCGCAGCGTCTGAAGATTCAGCCAATAGGTGGTGACGAGCGACATATTGACGGCCAGCGCGCGTGCTTCCTCGGGCGTGGCGTCCAGCGCACCCTGCTCTGCCAGAGCCCGGCAGTACTGCGTCGTCTGCTCGATGCCCCGCTCCAGGCCACGCTGGAACCGGGCGCGCACCGGCGGATAGGCCGTCGACAGTTCGCTCAGGTCGCGATGGATGAATCGGTAGTCGTGAATGACCTCGAAGGCCAGGTGAACGATCAGCCACAAATCATCGACCGCCCCAGCCTCGCCGCCGGCGCCGCCGATCACCTCGCCGATGGCGGCCTCATATCGGTCGTACAGGCCGGTGACGATGTCTTCCTTATGGCGAAAGTGGTAGTAGAGGTTGCCGGGGCTGATCCCGACGGCATCGGCGATGTGGTTGGTCGTGACGTTTGGCGCGCCGGACTCGTTGAACAGCGCCAGGCTGGTGTCGAGGATGCGCTCGCGAGTCTTGCTGGGCGCGCGCGGCGACAACGATCTGGACGCAGGCATGACCGACGCGATTCGTGGCGGCTGCAGGTCGCGCTTCAGCGCCCGGCCTTGCTTTTCTTGACTGCGGCCTTCTTGACCGCGACCTTCTTGACCGCGACCTTCTTCGCCACAACCGCTTTTGCCCCCACCCTGGCGACCACTGCCTTCTTGGGCGGCGCTTTCTTCGCCGCCACCTTCTTCGCCGCAGGCTTCTTCGTCGACGCCGTTTCCTGCGCCGCCTTGGCCGGTGCCGGCTTCTTCGCCGCAGCCCTCTTGCGAGCCGCCGTCTTCGATGCAGCCTTCCGCGCCTGCGGCTTCAGTCCCATCGCCCGCTCCAGGAGCGTCAGTTCCTCCCCGGCATAGACCGCGATCTTCTGCGGGCTCGGGCACAGGTCGGGGCAGGCCATGATGCCCATGTCCAGGTTGTCGCCGAAGTTGCTGACCGTGATGT
>Ga0075163_10014914_pt1 | contig 10017 bp, 8 predicted proteins | sample JI1023141ADNA_FD_71478 | JGI IMG/M metagenome (GOLD analysis project Ga0075163, IMG submission 71478) | Wastewater effluent complex algal communities from Wisconsin, to seasonally profile nutrient transformation and Carbon sequestration -... | ecosystem: Engineered > WWTP > Effluent > Algae... | reverse complement strand
GAGCGCAACACCACGATTCCGACGAAGCGCAGCGAGATCTTCACCACTGCTGACGACAACCAGCCGTCCGTCCTCATCCAGGTCTACCAGGGCGAGCGCGAGATGGCTGCGTACAACAAGCGCCTCGGGACGTTCGAGCTGACCGGCCTTCCGCCGGCCCCGCGCGGCATCCCGCAGGTCGAGGTGACGTTCGACATCGACGCCAACGGCATCGTCCACGTGTCCGCCAAGGACCTGGCGACGCAGAAGGAGCAGTCGATGACGATCTCCGGTGGATCCGCCCTGAACAAGGACGAGATCGACCGCATGATGCGCGAGGCCGAGCAGCATGCCGAGGAGGACAAGCAGCGTCGCGAGGAGGTCGAGGTCCGCAACAGCGCCGAGGCGCTCGTCTACCAGACCGAGAAGTTCCTCGCCGACAACGCCGACAAGGTCCCGGCCGACGCCAAGGCCAATGTCGACGGCCCGCTCGACGAGCTGAAGAAGGCCATCGAGGCCAACGACATCCCGGGGATGCGCACGGCGACCGACAAGGTGGCCACCGCAAGCCAGGCGCTGGGTGCTGCGATGTACGCGGCCGCCCAGGAGCAGGGCGGCTCCGAGGAGGCCGCTGAGGCCGCGGCCGAGACGGCCGAGGACGACGTGGTCGACGCGGAGATCGTCGATGAGGGCGATTCCAAGTGAGCGATCAGGATTTCGAGGACACCGGCATCCGGTTCACGGACAAGCGCCGCGTCGACCCCGAGACCAACCAGGTTCGTCAGCCGGTGACCCCGGCTGACGAGCCTGGCCTCATGGACGCCTTCGAGGCCGAGGTGGCCGAGGCAGCCGCGCTCGAGGGCGACGTCACGGAGGCCCAGCTCAAGCTGGCCGAGCTGACGAACGACCTCCAGCGCGTGCACGCCGAGTACGCCAACTACCGGCGTCGGGTCGACCGTGATCGCGAGCTCGTGCGCGAGACCGCGATCGGCAGCACGCTCGCCGAGCTGCTGCCCATCGTCGACGACGTCGATCGGGCACGCCAGCACGGCGAGCTCGACGGGGCCTTCCGGAGCGTGGGCGAGGCCCTCGAGGCCGCGCTCGCGCGGGTCGGACTGGAGAAGTTCGGGGCCGAGGGCGAGCCCTTCGACCCCACCGTGCACGAGGCGCTGACGACGGAGGCTCGCGACGACGTGTCGGAGCCCACCGTCGTCTCCGTCTACCAGCCCGGCTACCGCTTCGCCGGTCGCGTGCTCCGTCCGGCCCGAGTGGCCGTGGCCGGCACCGACTAGCCCGTACCGGACGAGGAAGCAGCACCTGTGAACAAGGACTGGCTCGAGAAGGACTTCTACGCCGTGCTCGGCGTGTCGAAGGACGCCACGGCCGACGAGATCAAGAAGAAGTACCGCAAGCTCGCACGTGAGCTCCACCCGGACAAGAACCCGGGCAACAAGGAGTCCGAGGAGCGGTTCAAGGGGGTCTCCGAGGCGTACGACGTGCTGTCCGACGACGCCAAGCGCAAGGAGTACGACGAGGCACGCTCCCTGTTCGCGGGGGGCGGTTACTCGCCCGGCGGCTTCGGCGCGTCCGGAGGAGGCCCCCAGTACAACGTCAACATGGAGGACCTCTTCGGCCAGGACCAGGGTGGCTTCGGCGACTTCCTGGGCGGCATCTTCAACCGGCGAGGCAACGCCGGGGGCGGCACGCGCACCCGGCAGCCGCGGCGGGGCGCCGACCTCGAGAGCTCGCTCACCCTGTCCTTCGACGACGCCCTCGACGGAGTCACGGTGCCGCTCCGCCTGTCGAGCGATGCCCCCTGCACGAGCTGCCATGGCACGGGTGCCAAGGCCGGAACGGTGCCACGCATGTGCCCCACGTGCGACGGCTCGGGCCAGACCACCCGCAACGCCGGCGGGTTCGCGTTCGCGGACCCCTGCGTGACGTGCAAGGGCCGTGGCCTCTACGTCGACGATCCGTGCCCCAGCTGCCACGGCAGCGGACGGGGCATGAGCACGCGCACCGTGCAGGCGCGCATCCCTGCGGGCGTCAAGAACGGCGCGCGCATCCGGCTCAAGGGCAAGGGCGCACCCGGCGAGCGCGGCGGCCCCAATGGAGACCTCCTGGTCGACATCGTCATCGCGCGGCACCCGGTGTTCGATCGCAAGGGCGACAACCTCACCGTCACGGTTCCGGTCACGTTCACCGAGGCTGCGCTCGGAGCCGACATCGGCGTGCCCGTGCCGCGCGGCGGCTCCGTCACCGTCAAGATCCCCGCCGGCACGGCGAACGGGCGCACCTTCCGCGTCCGGGGCAAGGGCATCCGCCGCAAGGACGGCACCAACGGCGACCTCCTGGTCTCCGTCGACGTCACCGTGCCGCAGAACCTCAGCAGCGATGCGCGTGACGCCCTGCAGCACTACGCGGACCAGACGACCGACCACGATCCGCGGCGCGACCTGTTCGCGCTCGCGGAGGGGGCCGCCGGACCCCGGAGCTCGACATGACCAGCGAGCCCGCCGGCCGCGGCGAGCGCACGGGATTCCGGGTGGCCGACAGCACCCCGGTCTACGCGATCTCCGTGGCCGCATCGCTCGCCGGGCTGCATCCGCAGACCCTGCGCCAGTACGACCGTCTGGGCCTGGTCGTGCCGACCCGGGTCGGGGGGCGCAACCGCCTCTACTCCGCCAACGACATCGCCCGGCTGCGCGAGATCTCGGATCTCTCCACGCAGGGGCTGTCACTCGAGGGCATCCGGCGGGTGCTCGAACTGCAGGAGGAAGTGCGCCTCCTGCGCATGAGGCTCGCCGAGTTCACGCGCGAGCAGACCTCGACGTCACTGGTCGTGTGGCGTCCGCAGCGACACCGGTAGTCACAGCAGCGAAGGACGCAAGACATGGACATCCAGTTCACCACCAAGAGCCAGGACGCCCTCGGCGCATCCGTGCGCATGGCGGCCGCCAACGGCAATCCCCAGGTGGAGCCCCTCCACCTCCTCGACTCCCTCCTCCAGCAGGGGGAGGGCATCGCCACCGCGCTGCTCGCGGCCGTCGGCGCCGACGTCGGCACCCTCACCGCCCAGGTGAGGACCGCCGTCTCCGCGCTTCCCTCGGCCAGCGGCTCGAGCATGGCCGCGCCGCAGCTCAGCCAGGCCACCTACCGCGTGCTCGGCACGGCCGAGACGTTCGCGAAAGAGCGAGGCGACGAGTTCGTCAGCACCGAGCACCTGCTGGTGGCACTCGCCAAGGACGGCGGCCCGGGCGTCACCGACCTCCTGGCCGGCCAGGGGGCCACGCCCGCCGCTCTCATGGACGCCCTCGACCAGGTCAAGGGCAGTGCCCGCGTGACCAGCCGCGACCCGGAGCAGACCTTCCAGGCGCTGGAGAAGTTCGGCGTCGACCTCACTGCCCGTGCTCGCGAGGGCAAGATCGACCCCGTCATCGGCCGCGATGAGGAGGTGCGCCGCACCATCCAGGTGCTGTCGCGCCGTACCAAGAACAACCCCGTGCTCATCGGCGAGCCCGGCGTCGGCAAGACCGCCGTCGTCGAGGGCCTCGCCCGGCGCATCGTCGAGGGCGACGTGCCGACCTCCCTGCAGGGCAAGACGCTCATCGCGCTCGACATGGGGTCGATGGTCGCCGGCGCGAAGTACCGGGGGGAGTTCGAGGAGCGCCTCAAGGCCGTCCTCGACGAGATCAAGGGCAGCGACGGCCAGATCATCACCTTCATCGACGAGCTGCACACCGTCGTCGGCGCGGGCGCCAGCGGCGAGTCGGCGATGGACGCCGGCAACATGCTCAAGCCCCTGCTGGCCCGCGGTGAGCTGCGCATGATCGGTGCCACCACTCTCGACGAGTACCGCAAGTACATCGAGAAGGACGCCGCTCTCGAGCGGCGCTTCCAGCAGGTGTTCGTCAGCCAGCCGTCGGTCGAGGACACCATCGCCATCCTGCGGGGCATCAAGGAGAAGTACGAGGCACACCACAAGGTGGTCATCAGCGACTCGGCCCTCGTCGCCGCGGCCACGCTCTCGGACCGCTACATCACCTCGCGCTTCCTGCCGGACAAGGCCATCGACCTCATGGACGAGTCGGCCTCGCGCCTGCGCATGGAGATCGACTCCTCTCCCGTCGAGATCGACGTCCTGCAGCGCCAGGTCGATCGCCTGCGCATGGAGGAGATGGCCGTCGCCAAGGAGACCGACGAGGCCTCGCGCGAGCGGCTCGTCAAGATCCGCGCGGAGATCGCCGACAAGGACGAGGAGCTGCGCGGGCTGCGTGCGCGATGGGACGCCGAGAAGAAGGGCCTCGACCGCGTCGGCGAGATCAAGGTGCTCATCGACGACCTGCGGGCCACGGCCGAGAAGGCGCAGCGCGCCGGTGACTTCGAGCAGGCCTCGCGCATCCTCTACGCCGAGATCCCGACGTTCGAGGAGGAGCTCGAGCGCGTGACCGCGGAGGCCAACGAGCGCACGACCATGGTCAAGGAGGAGGTCACCGCCGACGACATCGCGGAGGTGGTCGCGGCCTGGACCGGCATCCCCGCGGGCCGACTACTCGAAGGGGAGACGCAGAAGCTCCTGCGCATGGAGGACGAGCTCGGCAGGCGGGTCGTGGGCCAGGCGGAGGCTGTGCGCGAGGTCAGCGACGCGGTGCGCCGTGCGCGGGCCGGGATCGCCGATCCCGACCGGCCGACGGGCTCGTTCATGTTCCTCGGGCCGACCGGTGTCGGCAAGACCGAGCTGGCGAAGGCCCTCGCCGAGTACCTCTTCGACGACGAGCGCGCCATGGTGCGCATCGACATGAGCGAGTACTCCGAGAAGCACTCGGTGTCCCGGCTCGTGGGCGCGCCGCCCGGGTACGTCGGCTACGACGAGGGCGGGCAGCTCACCGAGGCCGTGCGACGCCGGCCCTACTCGGTGGTGCTGCTCGACGAGGTCGAGAAGGCGCACCCCGAGGTCTTCGACATCCTCCTGCAGGTGCTCGACGACGGTCGGCTCACCGACGGCCAGGGACGCACGGTCGACTTCCGCAACGTCATCCTCATCCTGACCTCCAACCTGGGATCGCAGTTCCTCGTCGACCTCGATGTCCCGTTCGAGGTGCGCAAGGAGCAGGTGCTGGCCCTGGTGCGGCAGCAGTTCCGGCCGGAGTTCCTGAACCGGCTCGACGGACTGGTGACGTTCGAGCCCCTCGACCGGCAGCAGCTGGTGCGGGTCGCGGACATCCAGATCGCGCACCTGCAGGGGCGGCTCGCCGATCGCCGGATCGCGCTGTCGGTCAGCGACGACGCCAAGGCCTGGCTGGTCAACCGCGGCTTCGACCCGATCTACGGGGCCCGTCCCCTGCGCCGCCTGGTGCAGGTGGCCGTCGGCGACAAGCTCGCGAAGGGGATCCTGTCGGGGGAGATCCGCGACGGGGACGAGGTGCTCGTCGGCACCCTTCCCGACGGCAGTGACCTCGTGCTCGCAACGGCCTAGCTCGCCACGGCCTAGCTCGTCGAGGGCCTAGCTCGCGGTGCGCCGGGTGCGGAGCCCGGCCGCGTAGAGGGCGCGCACGACGTCGCGCGACGACACCTGCACCGCGCCCTCCTCGACGGCGACCGCCCGGGCCTCCTCGGTGATGTCGTAGTGGTCGCCGCCGAAGGCCCGCTCGGGAACGCCGAGCCAGCGGGCGAAGGCATGCAACTCGTCGAGGCTGGTGTCGCTGACCATGTGGCAGAACAGCATCCCGCGCCACGGCCAGTTGCAGTCATCGACGAGGATCGCCACGCGTCAGCTCCGCAGTCCCGCCCGGAGGCGGTCGAGCGCCTCGGTCAGAACCGACGGCTGCTTGCAGAACGCCCATCGCACGTAGGGCGCCCCGATCGACGGGTCGTCGCAGAACACCTGGTGCGGGATGGCCACGACGCCTGCGCGGCCGGGGAGGTCGCGGCAGAAGGCCAGTCCGTCGTCGTACCCGAGCGGGCGGATGTCGGTCGTGACGAAGTAGGTGCCCTGCGGCACGATCACGCCGAGGCCCAGCTCGGCCAGGCCCGCGCTGAGGAGGTCGCGCTTGCCGGCGAGGTCGGCACGGAAGGCCGCGAAGTACTCGTCGGGGAGGGCAAGGCCCTCGGCCATGGCGTACTGGAACGGGCCCCCGGACACGAAGGACAGGTGCTGCCGGACGACGCGCACGGCCGCGATGAGGTCTCGGGGCCCGGTCGCCCAGCCGACCTTCCAGCCGGTGAACGAGAAGCTCTTCCCGCCGGAGCCGATGGTGACGGTGCGCTCCCACATCCCCGGAAGCGTGGAGATCGGGACGTGCGGGGTGTCGTCGAACCACAGGTGCTCGTAGGCCTCGTCGGAGAGCACGAGCACGTCGTTCTCGATCGCGATCCTCGCCACCTCGGCCAGCTCGGCCGGCGTGAACACCACCCCGGTGGGGTTGTGGGGGGAGTTCAGCAGGATGAGCCGGGTGCGCGGCGTCACTGCGTCGGCGAGCGCGACGAGATCGGGACGCAGCCCCGGTCCTCGCATCGGCACGCCCACCCGGACGCCGCGCGCGAGCGAGATGCCGGCGGCGTAGACGTCGAACCACGGCTCGAAGACGATGACCTCGTCTCCGTCATCGACCAGCGCGAGCAGGGTCGAGGAGATGGCCTCGGAGGCACCGGTGCCGACGACCACCTCAGTGTGTGGATCGACCGTCAGACCGTAGAAGCGCTGCTGGTGCGCAGCGATCGCCTCGCGCAGCAGGGGCAGGCCGTGCGGCGGAGGGTACTGGTTGCCCCGGCCCTCGGCGATCGCCGCGATGGCGGCGTCCTTCACCACCTGTGGCCCGTCGGTGTCCGGGAAGCCCTGACCGAGGTTGATCGCGCCGACCTCGAGGGCGAGCGTCGACATCTCGCCGAAGATGGATGCCGTGTGCTCGGCCATGCGGGGGACGAGGGGCGGCTGCCGGACGGTCATGGTCGGAACCGTATCGCTCAGGCTGGCCTCGGTACGGTGACGCAGTGATCGACGCCCTCGCCTTCCCGCAGCGCGATCCCGTCGGACCTGCCGACGCTTCTGTCGCCCTGCCGAACTCCGGGGTGTCGGCCCTCGACGTCATCGCCGACGCCGTGGCCGCGAACGCCGCGTCGGCCGACGCGGCGGGGGTCCCGCGGGAGACCATCGACGCCCTCGCCGTCGCCGGCCTCCTCGGCTCCCCGCTGCAGCCGGCGTCGGCGCACCGCGAGCTCGGCGAGCTCATCGCCGGCAGCGACGCCTCGACGTGGTTCTGCTGGGTGCAGCACCAGACGCCGCTGCGGATCCTCGAGGGCGCCGTGGGCTCGGCTGCGTCGGGCGACGGCCTACGGGCCGAACTCCTGCCCGGCCTTCGATCCGGTGAGCTGCTCGCGGCGGTGGCGTTCGCGCACGTCCGCCGGCCTGGTCCGGCCAACCCCGTGGCGACGCGCATCCCCGGGGGCTGGCGGCTGGACGGCACCCTCGACTGGGTGACGTCGTGGGACATCGCCGACGTTGTCATGGTGATGGCTCAGGGTGCCGGTGATGACTCGGGTGCCCTGGTCTGCTGCTATCTGCCGGCGGGCCGCGCGGCGGAGGTGACGAGCGGCCTGTCCGTCGGCGAGCCGCTGCGCCTGCTCGCGATGTCGGGCACGCACACCCGCCCCGTCCGGCTCGACGGTGTCATCGTCCCCGACGAGCGGGTGGGCGCCGTGCTCGATCGCGCGCCGTGGCTCGCGGCCGACGCGATCAAGACTGCGGACGCGAACCCGTCGGCCTTCGGCGTCACGCGGGGGGCGATCGCCGAGCTGGACCTGCTGGCCGAGCAGCGCTCGGACTCCCTCATGGCCGAGCTGGCCGATGCCCTGGCCGCCGAGTGCCGGTCGGTGCGGAGTGCGGCGTACGCCATGGCCGACGATCCCGATGAACCCGTGGCCGATCGCCTCAGGCAGAGGGCGGCGAGCCTCGACCTGCTCGTGCGGGCCACGACGGCGGTCGTGGTGGCGCGTGCGGGCGCATCCATGCGTGCCGGTCAGCCCGCAGAGCGTCGTCTCCGTGAGGCGATGTTCCTGCAGGTGCAGGCCCAGACCGCCCTCACCCGTGAGGCGTCACTGCGCCTGATGCTGGGCAGGTCGGGCTAGCGACGCACCTTCACGATGACGGCGTCGGAGTTGTCCGTGCCGAACTCGTTGGCGGCCTGGACGAAGCAGACGTACTTGATGGCCCGCATGCCCGTCAGGTTCGCGACACCATCGGTGATGGCGCCAGCCTTGACCCCGCGGTCGGAACGGGGCACCTGGCAGACGACCCGGTTCGCCGTGAGCGCCGCGCCGTTGTCCTGCGAGGCCGTCACGGTGAACCGCACCTTGCCGCCGCCGAGCATCTTCGCCCTGCGGATGTCGCCGGCCACGGGGACCGGGACGGGGGTCGCGGCGACGGCCGCGGTCACGGGCGAGTTGCCCAGCGGGCTGCCCGAGAAGCCGGTCACCTGGTAGGCGGTGCCGTTGGCCAGGCCGACGATCGAGCACGTGGCGGTGGACTTGCCGGGCGCGGGGGTTGCGAAGCAGTTGGTGGCCACACCCGTGACCGGGTCGAGGGCCGTGGCTGCGAACGTGGCCACGACGCCACCGTCGGCGGCCGCAGTGAAGGAGACGTCGATCGCACCCGAGGCCGGAGTGACGGTGATGGCCGGCGCCACGGTCGGTGGCTTGGCCGTCGCTGCGCCCTGCTCGGCGAGGAACGAGTACTCCGCCGGCACACGGGTGTAGACGCCGGGGTAGTCGCTCGCGCACGCCTCGCCCCAGCTCACGATGCCGATGAGACGCGCCGCCGCGCCGGTGCCGGCGATCACGGGACCGCCGGAGTCGCCCTGGCAGCTGTCGACGCGCTTGCCGGCCGCGGTGGTTCCGGCCGCGCACAGCATCGAGGCGACGTCGGCGTCGCCGGGTCCGAAGCCGAGGAACTTCACGCCGTTGAGGACGAAGGACTCGCCGCCGCCGCACGTCGAGTCGGGGAAGAGCACGAGGTTGCCGACCTTGAAAATGGCCGGGAACTGGCGACCGTCGGTGGAGACGTTGCCCCAGCCGGCGACCTGCAGGACGGCGCCGGGAGTGAGGTAGGCGGCCGCCTCCTCGGGGCTGAGCGGCAGAAGGGTCGGGACGTCGGTGACCGGCTCCGCGAGCGTCAGCACCGCGACGTCATTGATGGCCGAGCGGCGCTGGTAGGCCGGGCTGGGGGTCACTGCGGAGACCGCGACCACCCGAAGGCCCGGCGACTTCAGGTCGTGGCCGAATCCGATGAGGATGTCGCTGGGATCGGTGACCTCCCCTGACTCCTCGGCGACGACGCAGTGCGCGGCCGTGACCACCGTGGTGGGGGTCGTGAGGGTGCCGCCGCAGAACTGGGCCTGGAAGGCCCCCTCCTTCGCGTACGTCCTGGCGTCGAGGAGCGGCACGAGGTAGGGGAACTGTCCGGCGACACCGTTGTCGCCGTTGATGACGCGCGGGGCGGCGGCGGGCGACCCCACGGCGGCCGGCTGGGCCTGCCCGGAGGGGGCGAGGCTCACCGTCAGTGCGGTCAGCGCCAGGGCGCACAGGAGAGAGGTCAAGGCGGAGCCGCGTCGAGTCACGGGATCACGGTACGTTGGCGAACCGCCCCCGTGCACCATTGGGTCGATATTCCCGGGGGAGATTCCCCGGGCAGGACGGGAGCAGCACATGGCCACCGCGCTCATCACCGGACCGACCGCGGGCCTAGGCCGTGGATTCGCCGAGGAGTTCGCCCGGCGGGGGTTCGACCTCGTGCTCGTCGCCCGCGACCGCGACCGACTCGACTCCCTGGCCGCGGAGCTCACGAGCAGCCACGGGGTCCGCTGCGAGGTCCTTCCGGCCGACCTCGCCGATCGGTCCGACGTCGACCGCGTCGCAGCACGTCTCGCCGACGACGAGCGCCCCGTGACGGCCCTCGTCAACAACGCCGGCTTCGGCCTCAACGCGTCGTTCGCGAGCGACGACGTCGAGGACGAGCAGCGCATGCTCGACGTCCTGGTGGTCGCC
>Ga0075163_10014911_pt1 | contig 10018 bp, 6 predicted proteins | sample JI1023141ADNA_FD_71478 | JGI IMG/M metagenome (GOLD analysis project Ga0075163, IMG submission 71478) | Wastewater effluent complex algal communities from Wisconsin, to seasonally profile nutrient transformation and Carbon sequestration -... | ecosystem: Engineered > WWTP > Effluent > Algae... | reverse complement strand
CGGCACCACCGACGCCGCCCGCACCACCGACACCGCCCGCACCACCGACGCCGCCCGCACCACCGACACCGCCGGCACCACCCGCGCCACCCACACCGCCAGCACCACCGACGCCACCGGCACCGCCGACGCCGCCGGCACCACCGACGCCGCCGGCGCCACCCACACCGCCCGCGCCACCCTGGCCACCGACACCACCGACGCCACCCTGACCACCCGCGCCGGTGGCATCCACCGCCTGCGCATCTGCAGTCCCGCCGGTGCTGCCGCCATCGTCGCAGCCGGCGACCCATACCAGGGCCAACGCAAGCAGCGCGCGGCCGCTCGTGGGGTTCAAAAGCTTCATCGAGGCTCCTATCGGCCGCTCACGGCCGTACGTGTGAACGGTCTCACCTTCCCCAAAGCAGCCGTTCAATGCAAGGCCTGTGTGACGCGGCCGTTTGGTCAGCAGCCGGTTCCATACGAGACAATGAAAGGTGCAGAACGTCCATGTTGGCAGGCCCATGACACATCGCCCCGCGGCGAGACACGGCCATCCTGGGCGGGCGCGCGGCGATCCACCGGGGCGGGCGCTCTCGGAGACCCAGCGACGTGGCTCGACCGCCCACAACATTCAGTCACACATGCCAGCTACCCGTTCACTGCCGTTGCCTCGGTCTGATCAGAAAACACAAGGGCGGCCTGGGGGTGGCCCCCCGCCCCCTCAGCTCTTGCCGCCCACGTCGCCAAACAGGAAGCCCGGCACCCACGGGGCCTCCTCGCCCGGCAGGATGGAGCCGTTGAGCTCCACATCAAAGCCGATGCGCATGCCCGAGCGCGTCACCGGCTGGGCCGGCTTCCACTGCGCGGTGGCCCGGCCGTCTTTCAGCTTGAGATCCAGCGTCTGGACCGCCTGGCGGGGCCCATCCCCATCACGGCTGAAGATGCGCACCTTCACCTGCTTGGCGTTGGCCAGCTCCACCACCACCCAGGCGCCATCCGCGGGCACCTCGGGGGTGGCGGCGCCGCCGGGGGCGAGGGCGAAGTAGCCCGCGTCCACCACGGCTTCAGGCTGCGGCTCGATGACATCGGGCTCGGTGTGATCCTCGTGGATGTTGGCATCGCCGTACATGAAGGGCGGCACCACCAGCACCGTGGCCTCGGACGCATCCCCCGCCCCGCGCTTGGGCCGACCGGCCACCCGCAGCGCCCGCACCGTCGAGGGCAGCTTGCCGGGGTTCCAGGGCACCACCACCCGACCCGGCTGGCCCGGCTTGCCTTCGGCCATCACATTGAAGGTCATGAGCGGCTTGGCCGGGTTGTTGTCCTTGTCCAGGGGCGCCAGGGGGTTGTGCAGCTCCAGCTCCACCAGCCCCGGAATCGTCGTCACCGCCACCAGGAACACCGCCCCCGGCGTGATCTGATCCTGGCCGCTCACCCGGGGATCGCCATCGGGCTTGAGCACAAAGCCCACCGCATCCACGGAGACGGTATTCTTGTCGAAGGTGGCCTCGTCCACCACCTTGGGATCACCCACCGGCGCGCTGGGGCTGGGCACCCGCACCCGGCGATCATCCGTGCGCGCCTCGAAGAACAGCGGCTTGTCGTCCAGGCTGACCGGACCCTCGGGGATCCAGAACACCCGGGCCAGCCCGTCCTTTACCTCAGGCGACAGCTCGGCCAGCCGCACATCGGGGCCGCTCTCCGGCTGCAGGTAGACGTCGAAGGCCAGCTTCTTGGAGCCATCGGACTTGGCCACCAGCCACACCCCGGTGGCCGGAATCCCCATGAGTCTTGCGCCCTTGGGAAACTCCGCCTTCGTCCACCAGCGGGGCTCGGACAGCACCTTCTTGTCGGCCGCGGATGGGCCACCCAGCAGCGTCAGCGTGGCGGCGGTGGTGGTCGCCGAGTCCACCAGCTGCCCGCTCTGGACCGAGCTGGTCTCGCCAAAAGCGCCCGCCACCTTGCTCGGATCTTTGGGTGCCCCGGGCTCGCCCTTCAGGACCCCTTGCAGGAATTCCCCTTGCTGGACGGCCCCATCCACGATCTTCTGGCCCTGCACGGTGGCGCCGTTGAGCAGCGCCGGCCCGATGGTGATGGGCGCGGGATCCTGGCCATTGCCCTTCAGGCCGTCGTCCAACACCTCGGCGACGATGGCCGCCCCGCTGAGGATCTTGGCCACCGTGCTGCCCGCGATGTCTTTCATCGCCGGGCCGGCCTCGCCGGGCAGCGCCTCGTTGCCGGGCCCCTCCAGCAAGTCCGCGATGGCCTCGCCGGCCTTCAGTGCATTTTTGACAACATTGAAGCCCTGGCCGTGGGCCACCGACTGCAAGGCCTCACCGGCCTGGGTGGCCAGACTCAGCACGCTGCCCGCCACCGACAGGGGATCGATGGAGGCCGCAAAAGCCTGCACCAGCGAACCCAACACACTGTTGCTCTTGGCCGCCGAGTCTTGATACTCCGGCGCCAGCTCCGAAGGCAGCTCCCCGCCCAACCCCACGAAGCGCAAGATGTCCATGGTCATCTTGTAGAGCTTGTTCTGGAAGTTGATGCCCCCGGCCTCCATCTCCGCCACCTGGATGAAGGTGGGCGGCAGGACGGCCTTGGGGATCTCATCCACCAGCTCAACGACCTGCTCCACGAGCGCGTCGAAGATGTCCTGGAGTGTCGTCTCCTCCACATCACCCGTCACGGCATCGGCGGCGCGCACGGGCAGCAGCTCGGTGCGCACCATGCCCACGCAGGAGCGGGCCACCACCGGCGCGAGCTGATCGATGACCTCTTGATCGGAGAGCTGCCCGGCGCTGTGCATGCCCAGCTCGCCCGCCAGGAAGTGGCGCAGCGACGCCATGTTGCCGGCATCGCCCGAGAAGAGATTGAGCACGAGCCGCACTTCATCCTCGTTGCGGAAGTGCAGCAGCCCGTCTTCGGACAAGAGGGCGATGGTGCGGTCCGGACCGAGGAGCTCAACTCTCAAGCAGCATCCCCTGAGGGCGGTGGTAGCGGCCATGATAGTGCGAGGCCGCCGCTCGCGGCCACCCTGATTGCGTATAAGACGCCGCCTTGGCGGCCAAAACCGCGCCCAGTTCCGGCGGATGGGCCCGGAACCCGGGCCCGTGAAGTGCGCTCGGGGGTTGGCGGGCCACCTCGAGCCGCCCACGGCCCGCCTGCACCCTCTCCATTTGGAGGCAGCGGAGCCGGCATGCAGCGCGGCCAGCCGGCCCGGCATGCGGACCTCGACCCGCTCAGGCGCGCCCCTCGACCCTTGCCGGAGGCCACCCTGCGCACGGGCGTTGCTCCCCTCGCCCAACCCCCCTACTCTGGGCGCTGCCAGCGGACCGCGAGGAGTATCCATGCCCGCGAGAATCGGCTTCCCCGTTGACCTCGGGGGAGGACTGCCGGTCACGGCAGATAATGTAACGCGCTTCTTCAAGCACACCGAGAAGGACACGCCGCGGGGGTTCTTTCCCGTGGGTGCGTCCCGCGTTTGGCACGGGGGGGTTCACCTCTACGCAGCCGACAGCACCCCGGTGTACGCCGTCTTTGAGGGCCACGTGGTGGCCGCGCGCCTCAACCCCGACCCCGAGAAAAGTAAGGGGGAGTTCGGCGGCACCAACTTCATCGTGGTGCGCCATGAGCTGCGCGGCTCGGCCGTCAACAGCTTCAATCCGGGCGACCCCTTCAAAAGTACCGAAACCTATCGGTTTTTCTCGATCTACATGCACCTCGGGTCCATCGACCTGAGCCTGACCAACCCGGCGCTCGCCCGCATCGGCTGGCTCACCAAGCCCCTGCCCGGCGACATCTCCAACGCCGTGGGTCGGGGGGGCGCCAACAAGAAGGAAGACGTCAAGCTGGTGCAGGGGCTGCTCCTGCGCGCCGGCCTCAACCCGGGCATCGCCGACGGCCTCATCGGGCCCAAGACCCTGGGTGCCATCGAGAGCTTCCAGAGCCAGTACCTCTTCTCCAACCCCGACGGGCGCATCGATCCCGGGGGCGGCTCGTGGAAGATGCTGCAGACGCTGGCCTCCGGGGAGCCCGGCAAGGACGGCTTCGACGAGGAGCTCCTCAAGACGCTCCAGGCGGGCAACCTGGCCCTGGTGGATCGCCCCATCCGCGGCGGCCAGCAGCTGTGGGTGATGGGCCCCGACGGCGGCGAGGCCAAGGCCCGCGTGCTGCACTGGGAGATCATCAGCGGCGATAACCTGTTGAAAGGCTTGAAGGAAGTGAATGACGAGGCGCCCTACGACGCCGACGTCATGAAGATCCTGCCGCTCCTGCCGGGCATCGACTGGAAGCCCACGTCCCCGCCCACCGCTGAGGAAGTCGCCAAGTTCTACAGCTCCAGCCCCGGCGCCGCGAAGCTGCGCGACGTGGCGGTGCGCTTCCCCAGCGAGTGGAGCGGCGACGCCGCCGCCATCTGCGAGGCGCTCAAGGGCCACTTCTACACCGTCGGCCTGGCCGACAAGCTCAAGCCCTACCTCTGGTACAAGCCCGACGCCCTCGCGGCGGCGGGCCTGCCACCTCCGCTGCACTGGCACTACAACCCCATCCGCTTCCTGGAGCAGCTCCAGTCCGGCCAGCTCCTGCGCACCTTGCCACCGCCCAAGCCGGCCGAGCCGGTGCCCAGTGGCGGCGGCGGCGCCGATGAGCCCGACGCGCCCTCGCCGTCCCCCGGGCCGGTCACCCCGCCGGTGGATCCCGCCAAGCTCGACGACGTCGTGCTGCTCTACGACGCCAAGACCGACCTCGTGTACGCCATCGAGAAGGCGGAGTACGAGCACCTGCTGGCGGCCAACGCCAAGCTGCGCGAGAAGAAGGAGGCCCTCCAGCACGCCATGGCGGCCGCCGAGGACAAGGGCATGGACCAGCGCCTCAACGCGGTCACGCCCCAGATCGACGACCTCCTCAAGCTCACCGTCGCGGGCGGCACCACCACCAGCAAGGTGCCCAACCTCGGCACCCAGAAGATCAAAGAGGAGATGGTCACCGAGCTGTGGGCCATGGGCCCCAACGGCGGCAAGCGGCCCATCTACGTGGGTCCTGATCCCACCAAGCGCATGCGCGACAAGGCGCTTGCCACCAAGCCGATGAAGCAGATCGTCCGCGCGGCGAAGAGCGAAAAGTCCAACCATCTCGCGGACATCAAGTTCGAGATCATCGACGCCGACATGAAGAAGAAGTATCCGTGGCTGCAAGGCGGCGGATCCCTGCTCGACTTCATCGACTCGGCCAACCCCGGCGTCGTGGCCCGCATCTTCGGCGGCGTCACCGGCATGGATGCCTTCTTCGAGAAGTACCCCCAGATCTTCCGCAAGGGCCTGCAGGGCGCCTGGGAGAGCGAAGGCGGCAACCTCGACGCCTCGGTGGAAGCGCGGTTGCTGCGGTGGTCCTACGAGACCTCCCTGGCCGCCACCTTCTCCCCCAGCAAGGGCAAGGCGGAGTTCAAGGGCAAGCTCGGCGGCTCCGTGGACCTCATCCGCGGCAAGGCCGAAGCCAACGCCTACATCGTCAAGGATGGCTTCCCGATCCCCCTCAGCGAGGGCGGCGAGCTCAAGTTCCGCTTCCACTTCAAGGGTGAGGTGAGCGGCAGCGTGGGTGCGGCGGCCGAGCTGTCGGGCGGCACCGCCGTGAGCTGGAAGCCGCAGTCGGGTGGGTTCTACGGCGCCCGCGCCGACGCCGGCCTGGAGCTCTTTGTGGGCGCCCAGGTCACCGGCAAGCTCACCGCGGGCATCGAGTGGTTCAACGAGAGCAAGTGGAACCCGCTCGCCGAGGCCAGCGTGAGCGGCATGGCCATCGCGGGCGCAGCGCTCACCGCGAAGTTCTACCTGGACTTCAACGCCAGCACCGGCAAGTTCGAGATCTACGTCAAGGCCCAGATCGCCCTGAAGCTGGGGGTCGGCATGGACTATGCCATGCAGATCCACGCCTTCGAGCTCGCCAAGTTCCTCTACACCCTGATGGTCAAGGCCGACTGGGGCAAGATCACCGAGCTGTCCTTTGACGCCTTCATCAAGGCCAGCCAGATGCTGGCCGCCTCGGCCATCGAAGGCATCATGGCCCCGGCCAACCTCACCTACGCCCTCCTCAGCTCCTTCGGCGGCTGGTGGGAGAGCCAGGACAAGATCAACCAGCTGGCCAACAACATCGTCAGCGGCCACGCGGGGGTCCTGCTCCAGTACGGCACGCCCGAGTCCAAGGGCATGACCATCTACCAGCTCTGCCAGCGATCCGGTTGGCTGCCCGACGAGACCGCCGAGACGGCCGCCCTCAAGGTGCTCAAGTCCACCAAGAGCAAGGCCGAGGCCGAAGCCGTCCTCAAGTCCATCGACCCCAAGGGCCGCGACCCCAAGGCCAGCCTGGGCGAGCGCGCCGTGGCCCGCACCACCGAGCGCGGCTACCAGATCATGAGCTCCCTCGTGGACTGGAGCGAGCAGGACCAGCTCGACGCCTTCATGAACCAGTACGGCTTCAAGAAGTAGCGGCCCGCCGGTCCCCAGGCCCACCTCCACCCACCGCCACGAGGCCCGCCAGCACCGTGCGCCTCCCCCAGGCTCATCGACGCCCACGGGGGGTGCGCGGCCGGCGAGACGCCAGCGTACCCACGCCTCCACCCTGCGCTTGACCCTGCCGCACGCCCACCCTACCTTCGCGCGGAGATCCGCCGCACGAGGTCCATGAACCGTCGACTCCCGGTCTTACTGGCCTGGCTTGAGCGCCTGTCGGGCGCCCGGCTCATCGGGGCGGGCACCCTGTTCCTGATGGCCATCGGCCTGCTCGACTATGCCACCGGGTACGAAGTCAGCTTTTCGCTCTTTTACCTGCTGCCCATCGCCCTGGTGAGCTGGAGCCGCCACCCCCGGGCGCCCACCCTGATCTCGGCCGCCGCGGCCCTCACCTGGCTCGTGGCCGACCTCGCGGCGGGCCAGACCTACAGCCATGCCATCTTCGCCTACTGGAACGCCGCAATCCGCTTCGGCGTCTTCATCGCCACCGGCCACGCGCTGGCCGCCCTGCGCAGCGCGCTGGAGCGCGAGCGCCGCCTCGCGCGGGTGGACGCACTCACCGGCGCCCTCAATCCCCTCGCCTTCCACGAGCTGGCCGAGCTGGAGCTGGCCCGCACCCAGCGAGCGGGCGCGCCCCTCGCCCTCGCCTGCCTGGATGTGGACGCCTTCAAGGCCATCAATGACGCCGGTGGCCATGCGGGCGGCGACGAGGTGCTCCGCAGCATCGTCCAGCGGGTCCGCCGATCCGTACGGGTCACCGACCACGTCGCGCGCCTGGGGGGCGACGAGTTCGCCATCTTGTTGCCGGCCACCGACGAGGCCCATGCCCGCGATGGCATCGGCCGTGTGCAGGCTGCGCTGGCCGGCATCGAGGTGGACGAGGTGGGCCCGGTGACCGTCAGCATCGGGGTCATCATCTTCCGCGCCCCCCCCGCCTCGGTGGAGGCGATGCTGCGCCACGCCGACGCACTGATGTATGAAGTGAAGCGCGCGGGCAAGGCCGCCGCCCGGTTTCGGACGCTGGAGTAACCCTGGGGATCACCCAGAAAAGTGGAGTCGAAACGGGCACTTCGGGCCGTCTCGTCTGCTGGCTGAAATCAGAAGAGACGCTGGCAGGTGTTCTGCGTGGCGGACCGCCGCTGACAGACAAATGTCTTCACGGGGGCCACGCCATCGTTCACCACCGCCATCAGGCTGCTGCCCTCAACACACAGGGTGCCCGTGATGGCATCATTGGCGGCCGACGCGAGGCGGAAGGTCTGTGTCAACGCTGAGGACCCCCCCGCGGCATTGCCGGCGCAGTTCGAGGCCGACGTCAGGCCGAAAGTGATGGCATTGCCACCCGCCGCCGCCGTGCGGCGCAGGCGCAGCGTGGTCACATTGGTGGCCTCCAGCACCCAGGTCCCCCCGTTGTAGTGCTGCTGGGTGCCGGCGCCAAAAACGGCGTTGGAGGGCGCGGGGGGCACAAACCCACCCGCCGGCCCCGCCGGGCCCACGGCACCCGCCGGGCCCACGGCTCCCGCCGGCCCCACCGCGCCGGCCACCCCTTGCGGACCCGCCGGGCCCACCGCACCCGCCGGACCCACCGCGCCGGCCACCCCTTGCGGACCCGCCGGGCCCACGGCACCCACCGGACCCGCCACCCCCTGCGGCCCCGCCGGCCCCACGGCCCCGGCCGGCCCCACGGCACCCGCCGGACCCGCCACGCCCTGCGGCCCCGCCGCCCCCTGCGGCCCCGCCGGCCCCGCCGGCCCATTCGCCCCCGCCGGCCCCATCGGCCCCACCGCGCCCACCGGCCCAGCGGCCCCCTGGGCACCCACCGCGCCAGCCGGCCCCACCGGCCCCACCGGGCCCACCGCACCCACCGGCCCCACTGGACCGGCCGCACCTTGAGGTCCGCGCGCCCCTTCGGGCCCCAACAGACCCTGCTCGCCCTGCAACCCCACCGCGCCCTGGGGACCCGCCGGCCCCGCCGGCCCCGCCGGCCCCAGCGCACCGGCCGGCCCCACCGGCCCCACCGGCCCCACCGCACCCACCGGACCCGCCGGCCCGGGATCCCCCGGCAGACCGCGCGGCCCCGCCAGACCGGGCAGACCCATCACACCCGGCGGACCTTCTGGACCCACCGACCCTGGCCGACCGGCCGGCCCCGCGGGCCCCGCCGGACCCACCGCACCCACCGGCCCTGCGGACCCCGCCGCCCCCTCAGGCCCCGGCGGCCCCACCAGCCCGGGCCCACCGACGGGCCCCTCGGGCCCCGGCGGACCGGCCGGCCCCGCAGGCCCCACCGCGCCGCGTGGCCCCACGGCCCCCGGCTCACCGGGCACCCCCGCCGGCCCTTGGAGACCGCCCAGGCTGCCCACCCAGCGCCCCTCCTCGTCGATGACCTCGAGATCGCCGATGCTCACCGTCCGCGGGTGGATATCACCCAGCACATCGCCGGCCTGAGCCGCCCAGAGCGCCCGCAGCGCCCCGCCCACCGCCAGGCGCGGCTTGAGCTCATCACCCCCATCCACCGAAAGCCCCATGAAAACGGGCTGAGCGGGATCGAGATCCTCGGGAAAGGGCGTGCCATCACCCAACACCGACACAAACTGGCCGTCCACCACGGCCACCTGATCGGTCTCCGACCACAGAGGCGCGCCCCCCTGCTCCGCTGGATAGAGCCGGAAGGTCATGGGCAGATCCGCCGAAACCGGCGCCCCGCCCAAGGTAGCGAGCTCACCCTGCCACGTCAGGGTCACCGCGGGTTGTTGAGCATGGGCTCCCAGGGGAGCGAGGACGGCCACCAGGCCGAGTGACAGCGTTTTCATCCATCCCCCCAAGTGTTCCGACCGAGGCCGGGTGACCCACCGGGCCACCGACCGCCAGCGATGTGTTGCGATCAGGGGCTGGTGCCGCCCGTGACGCGCCGACTCCCATTCTCCGCGGTGCCCCGCGCGGCGGCCCCCGCCCCCTGCGCATCCTGCCGGGCGCTCACCCCGTGCCCCCCGACAAACTGCAGCCGCGACGGCCCCAGCCGATAGTTGGCCCGCGCCGGATCGGGATCGCAGGCATCCCCGGCACCATCCCCATCCCCATCGGTCTGATTGGGATTGGCCACCTCGACACAGTTATCCCGCCGATCGGGCACCCCGTCCCGATCCCGATCCGCCCCCCCGCCCATGTCGGCGAGCGCGGCATCGGCCGCCGCATCCCCGCGGGGGCCCACGTCTTGGGCATCGGTGGTCGGCGGATCGACCCCGGGGGAGGTCTCGATGCACCCCAGCAGGGGCAGGACGATGATCAACATCAGGGCGCGCATGGGAGTAAAGTTACTCCAGGACGCCCACCGATGCAATCGACTTAAATCATTGGGTTTTCTCGGCCGCCCGGCGGGACGAGGCCGTCGCATTGACCGCTCGGCGCGCTCGATCGCCACCGGGCTTTCTCGGCGCTTCCTGCGGGACGAGGCCGTTGCGCTGACCGCTCGGCCCGCTCAATCGCCACCGGGGGTGCCCCCTGGGTACGCCGGCGTCTCGCCGGCACGCAAC
>Ga0075163_10014910_pt1 | contig 10018 bp, 4 predicted proteins | sample JI1023141ADNA_FD_71478 | JGI IMG/M metagenome (GOLD analysis project Ga0075163, IMG submission 71478) | Wastewater effluent complex algal communities from Wisconsin, to seasonally profile nutrient transformation and Carbon sequestration -... | ecosystem: Engineered > WWTP > Effluent > Algae... | reverse complement strand
GGCGTCGAGCAGGCGGAGATCGAGAAGTTCTACAACACCGCCAAGGAGCACTACGGCAAGTTCATGAAGGCGGCCGAGGGCGACAAGCGCTACGCCGACGCCGTGAAGGATGCGCTCGACCGGGTGGCGATCATCGATGACGCGATCTCGACCTTCCGCGTGATGGAGAAGCTCGAGGCCGAGGCCAAGAAGATCCAGGAAGCCGCCGAGGCGGCCGAGAAGGAGCGGCGCAAGAAGCTGCTCGAGCTCGAGAAGGCGGCCGAGGCCGCCGGCGGTCCGAGCCCGACCGAGGTCGCGGACAAGGCCGCCGCCGAGGAGGCCGCCAAGGCCAAGGCTGCTGCCGACGCCGAGAAGGCCAAGGCCGATGCCGAGGCCGCGCAGAAGGCCGCCGACAACGACGCCAAGAAGGACGAAGACTAGTCGTCGAGTTCGAGTTCACTTCGAGCTCACGCGAGGGCGGCCCCGGTTTCGGTGCCGCCCTCGGCGTTTCGAAGGACCGAGTCCGAGTCGATTCACATGGGCCTGCGTTGCCTGGCGCATGCATCGTCGAGGGATCGTGTTGGGCTTGGTGTTCGTGAGCGCCTGCAGCCGCGCGAGCACTCCACCGACATGCCCCGAGCCGAGCGAGCCGGCGATCGCCGAGCTCGACACTCCGATCGAGATTTCCAGCGACCAAGACCAGCGCGTCCGCGCCCGTTGGCTCGCCCAGGGTGACGCGCTCGAGTTCGAGTGGCTCGAGGCCCAGGTCCACGCGCGCTTGAACCAGAGCCCACGAGACCTCGCGCGTTGGGCCGCGCTCGCGCGACTCCACCTCGATCGTGCGGTCCGCGACGAGATCCCGAGCGAGCTTCGCCACGCCGCGTTGATCCTCGCCGAGGCCGACCGAATCGGCGCTGACTCGGCCGAGCTCGAGCTCGTTCGTGGTCTGCTCGCGCAGCTCGAAGGTCGCCACGATCACGCGGTCGCGGCCTGGCAGCGGGCCGTCGATCTCGATCCTGCGTTGGCCGAGGCGCGCCTGCGGCTCGGCGTCGCGATGCTCGAGCACCGCGACTTCGCAGGCGCCAAGCTCGAGTTGCTCGCCCATGCCGAGCTCGCGCCGGAAGACGCCGAAGGTTGGCTCGCGCTCGGGGTCGCGCACGCGCACACGCACGAGCGCAGCCAAGCCGCGGCCGCCTATGCACGCGCGGCCAAGCTCGCGCCCGATGATCCACGCCCGCACTGGAACCTGTTCTGGCTGCGATGGACCTTGGAGGAGTTCGACCAAGACGAGCTCGACATCGTCGTCGCGCAGACTCGAATGCACATCGTCGACGTCCTCGCGATCCCGGCGCCCGCGTGCGAAGCCGCCGTGCTTCCGGACCCGCTCTGCCTCGCGGCGCTCGAGCAACATCGACAGATCGCCGCGCAGGCGCCCGAGCTCGACACCACCGTGCTCGAATTCCGAGCGACGATGGTGTTCATGCGGGGCCTGACGACCGGGCGCACCCGCCCGAACGAGGCCGAGCAGGCGGAAGAAAGCCAACGCCGGCAAAAACTGCTCGAGCTCGAGCGCGCCGCCCAAGCGGCGGAGCTCGAAGCCGCCGAAGCAGCGGGAGATCCGCGATCCGGGGAAACTGGGTGAACACTCGCCAAAACACCCACCATGATCCCCTTCGGCCGCGATCACCGTTGTTTACACACATTCCTGGCACGGCTAAGATGTCGAACCGCGAGACCCAGGCATCCAGCCGGGCGTCTGCTCCCCATCGGAGCGAGAACCATGACCAAGCGCATGCTGACCCTGTCCGTCTTCGCCTTTGCGGCGAGCTTGTCGACCACCACCTTCGCGCAGCCGGGCGGCTCCGACGAGTCCGCGCTCGCGGGCAAGACCGGCGACGGCGTCACCGTCTATGACTTCGAAGACGACGACGTCGACGGCGAGGTCCTCTCGCCCGAAGGCGCCAACCTGTCCTCGCGTGGCCGCAGCAAGCACGCCAGCTTGATCACCATCCGGCCGCACTTCATCCCCGAGATGATCAAGATGGCCAACGACATCTGAGCGGACTCGCACCGGGCCGCGGCGACAAGCCTGGCCGGGTGTGCCCCCTCACGTTGGATCCATCCAAGATCAGGAAGAAACCCTCAACCGGGGCGGAACCCCGACAGTAGCCCACTGTCTACCCGCCCGAATCGCAGACGCCTCGACGCGAGCGCCCCGAGATGTTCCGGGGACCCGAACAGGCACCAACCGAGTCAGCCCCACGGCTGAGCACTTCCCCCGAACGGGCGAGACCGAGGATCGATGTCCACCAAGACCCTGACGCTCAACATCTACCGCGGCGACGAGCTGGTCGAGACCAAGTCTCTCACCCAGGACGTCATCAAGATCGGCAAGCTCAAGAGCAGCCACCTGTGCCTGGACGACGAGGCCGTGGCGCGCATGCACGCGGTCATCGAAGTGTCCGGCAGCGACGTCCGAGTGATCGACCTCGGCAGCTCGACCGGCACGATCCTCAACGGCTCGCCGATCGACAAGAACGCCTCGGTCAGCCAGGGCGACAGCCTGGCCTTCGGTCCTTATCGGATCGAGGTCGTGCAGATCGCCGACGCTCAGGTCGCCGCGCCCGTCTCCGCTCCCGCGCCCTCGATGGCCGCCGCCGGCATGCCGATGGCCGCCGCAGCGCCGATGGCCAACATGGCCGTCAGTGCGCCGCCGGTCCAGATCGACGTCGGTGCGGTCGAAGTGCAAGACGGTCGGCAGGTCGCCGAGGTGGTCGCGGTCTATGGTCGCTCGCCGATCGACGTCGTCCACGTCGGTCAGGTCCGCCGCAACAAGGCGATCCCGCCGATCTTGATCGGCTCGGGTCTCGTGCTCTTGCTCGGTGGTCTCGGCCTCTTCGCAACCGAGATCAGCCAGGACTGGCAGACCTACTCGCAGCAGCTGCGCGAGGCTCAGCAGTCGAAGAAGCCCGAGCCGGCCAAGCCCGGCAACGGCACCGGCGGCCTCGGCCTCGGCATCGCGCTGCTCGGCCTCTTCCCCTTGGTCGCCGGCGCCCTGCGCATGAGCGAGAAGACCGTGTTCGACTACACGATCGGCGAGGGCCACGACGCGGTCTTCCACGTGCCGCCCCACGGTCTGCCCGATCCGGTCGCGTTCCCGCTCGTCCGCACCAGCGGTGGCGACTTCACGCTGAACTTCACCCAGGCGATGACCGGCGAGATCACCCTCGACGGCCAGACGCTCGACCTCAAGGAGCTGATCAGCTCGGGTCGCGCCGGCTCGGCGGGCTCGTACTACAGCTTCCCCTTGCCGCGTGGCGTGCAGGGCAAGGTCCACTACGACAGCATCACCTTCCACATCAACACCGTGAACCCCGGGGCGATCGTCGCCGGTCGCGGTGACACCGACTGGCCCTTCTGGGCCTACGTCGGTGGTACGGCGGTGATCGGCTTCGCCTTCTACTTCTTGATGCGCAGCATCCCCGATCAGCTGCTCGCGATCTCGATGGAAGACGGCAACGGCGAGCCGGCCTACGCCCGCTACATGCATCAGCCCGACGAGCAGAAGGAAGAGGAGCCGCCGCCGGAAGAGACCGAGGTCTCCGACGACGAGGCGGGCGGCACCGGCCAGCGTCACGCGGGCGAAGAGGGCAAGATGGGCAAGCCCTCGAGCAAGTCGAAGTCGGGCCTCTACGCGATGAAGGGGCCGCAGAACGCGATCCCGCAGATGGCTCGCAACTTCGACCCCGACATGGCGGCTCGCAACGCCGGTATCCTCGGCGTCATGCAGCAGCAGGGCGGCCACTTCTTGGCGTCGCCCTACGGTGGCGCGTTCGCGGTCGGCAACGACGACTCGGACGTCTGGGGTGGCTTGACCGGCACCGAAGTCGGCGAGGCCTACGGCGTCGGCGGTCTCGGTCTGGTCGGCACCGGTCGCGGTGGTGGTGGTACCGGCGAAGGCACCATCGGCCTCGGCAACACCGGCCTGATCGGCAAGGGCGGCGGCGGCGGTTCGGGCTCGGGCTACGGCCGGGGTTCGGGCGCAGGCTTCGGTGGTCGTGGCAAGCGGGTCCCGCAGGTCCGTCAGGCCAAGGCGACCGTTCAGGGCGCGCTCGACCGCGACATCATCCGCCGCATCGTTCGCGCGCACATCAACGAGGTCCGCTCCTGCTACAACGCGGGTCTGACCAAGGACCCGAACCTTCAGGGTCGCGTCGCGGTCAACTTCGTCATCGCGGGTACCGGCAAGGTCGCCTCGGCGGTGGTTCAAGAGTCGACCATCAAGGACGCCTCGGTCGGTAACTGCGTGGCCAAGGCGGTCAAGCGCTGGACCTTCCCCAAGCCCCGCGGTGGCGGCAACGTGATCGTCACCTACCCCTTCAACCTGACCCCGGGCTGAACTGGGCAGACGAGCTGGGCGAGCCTCGAGCTCGTCCAGCCGACGACGAGAGCCTCGGCAGGATGACTGCCGGGGCTTTCGCGCGTTCGCGCGTGGACCCGAACGATCTCGCTGCTTGTCACCAGGAGTCGAGGTCGGTATTGTTCGCGCCCCGAAAGGTGGATCCGATGCGCCGAGCCCTGTTCGCAGCCCTACTGACCGTCGCCGTCGTCCTACCCGCTTGCAACCTGACCAGTCAGGCGCGAGTCGATTCCATCAAGCAGATGAACGAGGGCATCACTCAGCTCAAGAAGGGCAACATGTCCGGAGCCGAGCGAGCGCTGCAGCAAGCGATCAAGACTGATCCGACGCATGCAGAGGCCTACCTCAACCTCGGCAAGATGTATCGCAAGCAGCAGAAGTGGGTGGACGCCGAGAAGGCCTACCGCGCTGCGATCGAGAACATGAGCGACAAGCCGAAGGGTGAGTACTACTTCGAGCTCGCGTCGGTTCAGGTGTCCGAGGCGAACGAGCCGGGCACGAGTCGGGTCGAGCAAGCCGCCAAGTACCGCGAGGCGATCACGTCGTTCTCCGAGGCGATCCGGCTCAACCCCAACTTGTATCGCGCGCACTACCAGGTCGGCTACTTGCACGACAAGCTCGACGAGCCCGAGCAAGCCGACCAGGCGTTCCGCGAGTGCATCAAGTTGAACGCGAAGTACAGCCCTTGCTTCGTGTCGCTCGGCAACATGTACATCGACTACGGGTTCTCGGCCGTCGCGATGGCCGTGCTCGAGACGGGCACCAAGGTCAACGAGACCGACGCGGACATGTGGAACGGCATGGGTCGCGCGTTGCTGGCCCTCAACCGCGCCAAAGATGCGGTCGAAGCCTACAAGAAGGCCAAGCGCATCGACCCGGAGAAGCCGGACGTGCTCTTCGGTCTCGGCATGGCCTACGCGGAGGTGCCGATGCGCAAGGAGGCCGAGGAAACGCTCAACGAGTTCCTCAACAAGGCCGGCCAGTCGCCCGAGCACGTCAAGAAGGCTGCTCAGGACACGATCATGCGCATGGCCGGACCGATCTGACCTCGCTCGGAGTTCGCCCCGAGTTCGCTCGGAGTCGCCTCCGACCTGAACCACACACCCGGCCTGTCGCGTAGGTCCTCGACGGTCCGCGTCGCTCACTCGCCTGCGTGGCCGAGCGTGAGCGGCCGGCTTGCGGGGCCCCGTGCCTGCCATGAAAGCGCACCCTCGCTGGCCGTCCAGGCTGGCGAAGCGGTGCGCTTTTGCGTTGGCGAAATTCGTTGCCCGGGCCCTCGTCACTCGCGTTGAGCCAGCTGGCGCCCCCGTGCTATATCGGCCCCCCTGCCAGTGAAATTCCCCAGTGATGCTGGCAGCATGGGACCCAGATGGAAGTCACTCAGCGGATCAAGGCACGGCTCAAAGAAGTCCAGGACTGGAACTCGGTCATCGACGAGATCGAAGCGGAAGCCGGCGCCCTCGCGAGCGGCCCAGAGCAGTCGCTCGCGCTCTACGATCTCGCGCGTGCCTGTGAAGACATGTTGCTCGACAAGGCTCGAGCGATGTCTTGTTACCAGAAGGCGTTCAAGCTCGATCAGACCAACCTGATCGCGCTCGAGCGTGCACGCGAGATCTATCGCGAGATGGCCTCGCTCGAGATGGTGACCAAGTTGATGGGCCTCGAGCTGCGCGCGAATCAAGATGCGTCGCGCGCCGCGGGTCTCAACTACGCCTACGGGACCGCGAAGCTCAACCAGCGAGACATCGACGCGGCCAAGGGCTTCCTCGCCGCCGCGGCCGAGTCGGGCGATCCCATCCATCAAGCCCGCTTCCAAGAGACGCTCTACGATCGCAACAACTGGGAGTTCGCGCTCGACAACATCTTCGGTCAGCTCAAGGCGCTGATCGGCGCCGATGATCCGCTCGGCGCCGAAGTGGCCAACCTCGGCGCTCAGATCGCTGGGTTGTTCATGCGTGCCGCTCGGATCCTCCAGCAAGAGGCGCCCGAAGATCCGCGCTTGCTTCCGACCTTGTTCAAGGCGCTCGACGCCAACCCGCAAGACGCCGAGGCCGGCTTCGTCGCCGAGCTGCTCTTGCAGCAGGGCGGTCACCTTCAGCACATCCAGGCGCTGCAAGATCGTCGCGCGAGCCTGATCGAGGACATCGGCCAGCGGATCACCGCGCTGGCCGAGTTCGGCACGATCTGGCAGGTCCGGCTGCAGAACCCGGAGATGGCCGCGTACTTCTATCGGCAGGCGCTCGAGCTCGCCTACGAGTACGGGGCCGGCGACAATTTCCCGTGGCACATCGCCGCGTTCCGAGCGGTCCGCACCGTCGGTCCCGACGCCGACCTGATCGTGCTCGGCGACAAGGGCCTCGCCAACCTCTCGGATCCCAACGACGCGAGCCTCTTGGCGCTGCAAGCGGGTGAGCTCGCTTGGCAGCTCGAGGACATCGAGTCCGCGCGTCGCCTCTTGGCCTTCGCGTCCGAGCGCGCGCCGACCAACCCCGTCGTGCTCTCGTTCGAGGCCAACGTCGGCCCGCTCGAGTCCGCGGTCGAAGAGCCTGCGGTGGAAGAGCCCGCGGTCGAGGAGCCGGCCGTCGAAGAGCCCGTCGCGGAGGAGCCGGTCGTCGAAGAGCCGGTCGTCGAAGAGCCGGCAGTCGAAGAGCCCGTCGCGGAGGAGCCCGCGATCGAAGAGCCGGTCGCGCAAGAGCCTGAGGCCGCGGTGGAAGAGCCCGCGGTCGAAGAGCCGGCCGTCGAAGAGCCGGCCGTCGAAGAGCCTGTCGCGGAAGAGCCGGTCGCGGAAGCGCCTGTCGTCGAAGAGCCTGTCGCGGAAGAGCCGGCCGTCGAGGAGCCGGTCGCGGAAGAGCCGGCCGTCGAAGAGCCGGTCGCGGAGGAGCCCGCGATCGAAGAGCCGGTCGCGCAAGAGCCCGTCGCCGCCAAGCCCGAGGCGTCCGGGGCGACCATGTCGCTCGGCGACGAGAGCTACACCGAAGAGGAAATGGCCATGATCGCGGCGGCCGAGGCTGCGGCGAAGAAGGGCGGCAAGTGGGCCATCGACGCTTGGCGCGACGTGGTCAACAAGCTGCCGCCCGACAAGGTCTACCCCCGCGAGCAGCTCAAGGCCGTCTACGTCGAGTCCGGCAAGTGGAGCAACGTCGCCGACCTCTACAAGGATCTGCTCAAGCGGATCGACGACGAGACCGCCAAGATCCCGCTGACCTGGGAGCTGGTCCGCATCTACCGTGATCAGCTCAAGCAGCCGGGCCTGGTCGTGACGACCTTGGCCTCGCTCGAGAAGGCGGTCGAGGCGACCGGCGACAACGCGGCGCTGCTCGAGGTCGTCGAGGCTCAGCAAGAGCAGTTCGACCAAATGAAGCGGTGGCCGGATCTGATCAGCCGAATCCGGCGGCGGGCCGAGCTGCACGAGGACCCGATCAAGAAGGTCGAGCTGCACCTCGAAGCCGGCAACTTGTTCCTCGACAAGTTCAACAACCAGGCCGAGGCGATCAAGAGCTTCGAGTCGGCGCTCGAGATCGACGAGTACAACCCCGAGGCGCTCGCCAAGCTCAAGGACCTCTACGGGCGCCGGCGCGACTGGGAGAAGATGATCGTCGTTCAGCAGCGCGAGCTGAAGCTGATCGCCGATCCGGTCGAGCGGCAGACCCAGCTGCTCGACGTGGCTCGCACCGCCGGTAGCAAGATCAAGAAGCCTTCGATCGCGATCGAGCTGTGGAGCGCGGTGCTCGAGGGCGACCCGACCAACCTCGAGGCGCTCGAGGTGCTCGAGGGCATGCAGGAGCGCGAGAAGGACTGGGCCGCGCTGGCCAAGACCCTCCAGACCCTGACCGAGGTCATCAGCGACGCGACCAAGCGCTCGGCCTACCTGGTCAAGCTCGGCCTGCTCTACTCCGACAAGCTCGACGACAACCAGGCGGCGATTCGCACCTGGGAGGCCCTGCACGAGCTCGAGCCCGACAACCGTCGGGCCCAGGACGCGCTCAAGAAGCTCTACTTGAGCGAGGGCAACATGGACGCCCTCGAGGGCTTCTACGCCAAGCAAGACAAGTGGGCGGAGTTCATCCGCGTGCTCGAGCGCGAGGCCGAGACCGCCGAACAAGAGGATCGTCGGATCGACCTGACCCTCAAGGTCGCGCAGCTCTACAAGGTCCGGCTCGAGAAGGCCGACCGCGCCACGCGAACGCTCGAGAAGGCGCTCGAGCAGGCGCCGACCAACCTGACCTTGGCCGAGGCCCTGCTCGAGCTCTACGAGGAGGCCAACGACGAGCGGCACGTGTCCAAGCCGCTCCAGGTCAAGCTCGACCACACCGAGGATCCCGAGTCGCGCCAGTCCTTGCTCGCGCGCTTGGCCGACCTGGCCGAGCGGGTTCAGAGCGACCCGGCGCAGGCCTTCGTGTACTGGCGTCGCTCGCTCGACGAGGACTACACCCAGGGCAACTCGGCCGAGAACATGCGCCGCTTGGCCGAGCAGACCAACACCTGGGGTGATCTGGTCGAGTCCTTCGAGGCGGCCTACGGCAAGTACGGCGCCCAGCCGGACAGCCTGCCTTTGCGCCTCGCGGTCGCCGAGGTCTACGAAAAGCGGATCGCCGACCTCGAGCGCGCGCTCGCGGTCAACCAAGAGATCCTCGAGATCGACGCCGAGCAAGAGCAGGCCCTGGCCTCGCTCGAGAACCTCTACCTGGCGCTCGGCCGTGAAGAGGACCTGCTCAAGGTGCTCGCGACCAAGCTCGAGCTGGCCAGCGACGACGACGATCGCCGGCAGATCCAAGCTCGGATCGGCTCGATCCACGAGCAGCTCGGCCATCCCGAGCAAGCCGTCACGGCCTACAACGCCGTGCTCGACATGGGCGTCGAGGATGCCAGCGCGCTGGCGGCCCTCGATCGCCTCTACCTCGGGCTCGAGAATTGGTCGGCGCTGGCCGACATCCTGCGCCGCGAGCTCGCGGTCGTCGAAGAGCAGGGCGAGGAGAGCGAGGCCGGCATGAAGCTGCCCGACCGCGCGACCATCCGCCACCGCTTGGGCAGCGTCTATCAAGACCACCTCGGCAACGCCGAGGACGCGATCGAGCTCTTCCGCGAGGTGCTCGAGTACGACCCGGATCACGCCGACGCGCGCCAGCGACTCGAGAGCTGGCTCGAGCACGAGGACTTCAAGGTTCGGACCGCGACCATCTTGCGCGACGTCTACCAGCGCCGCGAAGAGTGGCCGCAGCTGGTCCGCGCGCTCGAGATCCTCGCCGCGGCCGAGGACGTCACGCCCGACCGCGTGGTCTTGCTGCTCAAGATCGGCGAGATCCAAGCCCAGGCGATCGGCGACAGCCGGGCGGCCTTCGACGCGTTCGCCCGAGCCTTCCGCGAGGACGCCGAGGACGAGACCGCTCAGCAGGCGCTCGAGAACATCGCCGGCATCGACGAGCGTTGGCAGGACTTCGCCGAGCTCTACGAGGGCGCGGTCGCCAAGGACCTGCCCAGCGAGCTGATGAAGGCGCTGCTGCACAAGCTCGCCGGCGTCTACGACAGCCAGCTCGCGCTGCCCGAAAAGGCGATCGCTTGCTACCAGCGGGCGGTCGACATCGACCCCGAGAATGCCTCGGCCCTCGACGCGCTCGAGCA
>Ga0075163_10014908_pt1 | contig 10019 bp, 6 predicted proteins | sample JI1023141ADNA_FD_71478 | JGI IMG/M metagenome (GOLD analysis project Ga0075163, IMG submission 71478) | Wastewater effluent complex algal communities from Wisconsin, to seasonally profile nutrient transformation and Carbon sequestration -... | ecosystem: Engineered > WWTP > Effluent > Algae... | reverse complement strand
CGGGTCGAGGGCGGAGTGGGCCGCCTCTTTCGGGTCCATCAAGCTGACGCGCAGCACCTTGCCTATCTTCGCGAATTGGCTCGGCAGGAGGGCTTTGGGGTTGTAGCGGCTTGGTCCCTTGAGATCGACAGCGCCGTTGACGGCGCCGACGCGTACCAAGAGCTGGGCTTTGTCGTCGTCGTAGCCCGTGACGATGCCTGCGTAGACGTGATGGCCTTGGGTTTTGGGCGCGCCTTCAAACGCGGGCGGCTCTTTTTTTCCCGGCGAGAGCGGCGCGACGAGCGCGTGTCTTTTTAGGTACGAATTGAGGCTTTGCCGTACGGCTTCACGCGCCTTGGACTGCAACGTCGGATCGATCGTCGTCGTGATCGTGTAGCCGCCTCGATCCGCATCGGCGCCGACGAGGCTCTTCAAGACGCGCCTTGCTTCGTCGACGACTTCCGGCGCGAGTTCGCGCATGTCCTCTTGGGCAGACGCCAGCGTGACGGGCTCGGCGCGGGCTTGCTGAATGTCTTGTTCCGAGGCAAACCCTTTTGCGAGCATCTGCCCGAGCACGTATTCGCGGCGTTTTTTTGCGCGATCGATGTTCACGCGCGGCGAGTAAATGCTGGGGCCTTTGACGATGCCTGCGAGGAGCGCTGCTTGCGCGATGGTCGCCTCGCGGATCGATTTGCCGAAGTAGTAGCGGCACGCTTCCTCGATCCCGTAGCGCCCGTGCCCGAAGTAGATGTGGTTCAGGTACAGGCCGAGGATTTCGTCCTTCGTTAGCTCTTGCTCGATGCGCCTGGCGAGGATGACCTCCTTCATTTTTCGGTCGAAGGTCCTGTCGGGCGTGAGCAGCACGTTTTTGATCACTTGTTGCGTGATCGTGCTCGCGCCCTGGCGCATGCCCCCGCGCAGGTTCTTGTAGAGCGCGCGGAGCATGCCGGGGTAGTCGAGGCCCTTGTGCTCGTAGAAGGACGCGTCCTCAGCCGCCAGGACGGCAAGGCGCACGTGTTTGGGGACGCTCTCGATGTCGATGATCGTCCTGCGTTCGACGAACAACTCGCCGAGCACGGCTCCACTCTTGGCGAGTACGCGCGTGACTTGGGGCGGGTGGTAGTTTTTGAGGTCCTCGGTCGACGGCAGATCGGAGTCGTATTTGCGGATCACACCGGCGACGGCGAGCATCGCTGCTGTCGCGCCGACAAGGACCAGGACCGCGAGACGCCTCGCCCAGCGTTTGATGGTGGCGCGACGTTTTCGTTTTGCGCGCCTCTCCGCTTTTGCGGCGTCGTCCTCTTTCGGGACGCTCGCCTCGGGATCTGGCTTCGTCTCTTCGGGGGAGGGCGGCGTTGCGCTCATGGGGATGTTTCTGGAACGCCTGAGCTGTGCTCGGCCGTCCGGCTAGCGCAACAACTTGAGAACGACGACGGCGAGCAGCACGCCGACCAGCAAGAAGCCGACGGCGACAGCGATCAGCGTCAGCATTGAAGGCGCTGGTTTTTGCGCAAGCGCTGCGTCTTGGGGTTTGGGCGTTGGCTGGGAAGCCATGGCGCGGCCCGACGTGGGTCCTTCGGTCGTGCCCGACTTCATCGGTTGTCGGATGGACTGCGGCGCTGGCAACGGGCGCGGAGCCTGCTGGATCGGTTGGTTTGTCCCACTCGACAGGCCTGGTGATCGTTGCGAGCGTGGCGCCAGATCCTGTTGCGCAGCGTGCACGCCGCGTGAGGACACAGGACCGTTTCGTTGTGAGTCGGGACCTCTGTCCGACACCTTGGAGGCTTCGGCGTGGGCGCGCGTGACTTGCTCCAAAGCAGCGAGGTTTGACGCGGGGAAGAGCCCGGAAAAACCTTTGCCTCCGCCGGGCGCGTACGACTTGAGGGCGTCGGCGAATTCGGCGGCGGTTGCGTATCGGTCTTCTGGACGTTTCTCGAGGGCTTGCGCGAGCACGGCGCCGAGTCCCGGCGGGAAGGTTTTTCCTGGCACACGTTGGTCGAGCGCGATGGGCGGCTTCGTCACGTGATGCTGGATGTATTCCATCGGCGTGCGTGCCTCGAAGGGCAGCTTGCCGGTGAGCATTTCGTAGAGGATGACGGCGAGGGAGTAGATATCGCTGCGCGCGTCGAGGGGTTTGCCCTGGGCTTGTTCGGGCGACATGAACTCCGGCGTTCCGAAGACCATGCCTTCTTGCGTGAGCATCACGGAGCCGGGTCGCAGCTCGCGCTCTGTCACCTTGGCGAGGCCGAAGTCGAGCACCTTGGGGAAGTCGCGCAGACCGCCGTTTGTCGAGAGGAAGATGTTCTCGGGTTTGAGGTCGCGGTGCACGATCCCTTGCGAGTGCGCTTCGAGCAGCGCGCCGCAGACTTGGATCATGATGGGCAGCGCGCGGTCGGGCGACATGGGCCCTTCTTTGCGCACGATCTGGTTGAGGTTTTTCCCCTCCAGGTACTCCATCACGATGTAGAGCGAGCCGTCTTCAAGCTCGCCGTAGAGCAGCACCTTCACCGTGTTTGGGTGCGTGAGATGGCTCATCGCTCGAGCTTCACGTCGGAAGCGAGAGACGAGGTCTTTGCGGTTGGCGAGCTTCGGATGAAGGATCTTGACGGCCACCATCCGGTTCATCGCCGGTTGGGCGGCCTTGTAGACAGATCCCATCCCGCCAGAGCCGATTTTCTGGAGGATTTGAAACTGGCCGCCCAGGATGTCTCGGCCGATGTTCGGGTCTTGCGGGCGCATCGCGGGCTTCCAGCGCGAAAATATCACCTCGTCGGCCCCGCTCGTCCATGACAGCCTCACTTGAAGAGAGGAACAGACGTGCAAAAGCCGATTCGAGAGCAGGCATCCCAACGTACCGCTCATTCGGAATCTTCGCTCTCTTTACCTCCAAAAGATGCGCAGCTTGGGCTTCGATCCTTCCTTCTTGAGGGCGAGGGTTTTCGTCACGCCTTTTTCACCAGGCTTGGCGGTGTAAGCAAAAGCCCCTTCGACTCTCTCAACGTAGCGGCGGTTTCCACGGGTGATTTGCAAGAAGCCGTGTCGGAGAACGTTCGTCGTTGTGCGATGGCTCTCGGTGTCCCCATGTCCCAATTGTACTTCCTCAGCCAAGTCCATGGGACTGACGTTTCCGTTCTCAATGGAAAAGAGGACCGAGAAGAGGTGGTGAAACGCGTTGGCGACATCACAGCGTCCAAAATTCCGGGCGTCGCGTGCGGAGTTCGATCGGCCGATTGTGTTCCGATTTTGCTTGCCGATCGGCAGAGTGGTGTGGTTGTCGCCGTGCATAGCGGATGGCGTGGCACGGTTGCGAACGCGGCAGCCGCGGGCGTGTCGCTCCTTCGCACGCTCGCGCTTGAGGTCGCGCCAAACCCAAGTTTCGTCGCGGCGATAGGCCCTCATATCGAAGCTTGTTGTTTTGAGGTGGGTGATGACGTCGCCGAGATGCTGGCGCTCGCATCGACAGCGAAGCCTTCCGTCGTCGATCGCAGCCGTGGGCGGGCGCGCGTGGATCTACGGCGTGTCGTGCGCGCGCAGCTCGTCTCGGCGGGCCTCTTGGACGCGCTCATCGACGACGTCCCGGGCTGCACCGTGTGTGATCCCGTGAGGTTTTTCTCGTTCCGCCGTGACGGACAAAAGAGCGGTCGTCTCTTGTCCGCGATCGTCGCCCGTGAGAGCCGCGGTTGAGCTGCTAGCTGGCGCTGCCGGGCGTGAGCAGGATCTTGCCGCTACGTCCTTCGCGTTGCGCGTGCGCGACGGCATCCTTGATGCGATCGAGCGTGTACGTCGCCTCGACGGGGATCTCGACGACGCTCGTGGCAACAAGCTCCATCGTGCGTGAGAGGATCTCGGCCGTCGTTTCTCTGGGCATCGTCGCGAGGTGCGAAGAGAGCCAAAAGCCGCGCAGCTTGATGTCGCGGAACATGAGGTCGTTGGTCGCGATATGACCCGGCTCTCCGCTCAGCATGCCGAAGCTCACGATCGTCCCGCCGCGGCCAAGGCAGCTCGCGAGGCGTGTCGTTGCAGCGCCCGCGACTGCATCAAGACCGAGCTTGATCTGCGCGCCACGTGTCGCTGCCATGATGCGTTTGCCAAGCTCCGGCCCATCGACGAGCACGACGTTGCCGCCGAGCGAGCGAAGCACATCGATCTGTTTGTCACGACGCACGATGTTGACGGTCTTGATGCCGCGCGCCTTCGCGAGCGCGATGATCCATCGGCCAAGCGCCGAGCCCGCTGCGTTTTGCGCGATCCAATCACCGGGCTCGAGAGACACGATCGCGTCGAGCAGCGACCACGCGCAGAGCGGGTTTAGCGTAGCCATCGCGAGTTTTTTGGGATCCATGCTTTCGGGCGCCAAGAGAAGCTCGCTCTCGCGCACGTTGAGCCGCTCTCGCCATGCGCCCGCGCCGAGCGGCAAGAGCACGCGTGTTCCAACAGGAAAAACAGGCGTGCCCGGACCAACCCGGAGCACACGCCCGACGCCTTCTTTGCCAGGGAACGTGGGCAACCTAGGCAGCGCGCCGTAGAGCCCCGATAGGACCAGAAGGTCCGATGGATTGATGGGGCTCGCTTCGACCGAGACCGTCACTTCGCCTTCGCGTGGTGTTTCCGGTTCGGGCGCCTCGAGGAAGCGGACCACCTCGGCGGGGGGTCCGAACGCATCGACTCGAATGGCCTTCATGTCTCGCTACTGAGGACGCTTCTTTGCGTCCTTGGGATCCAGCGGGCCGGGCATTTTCGCGATCTCGCGCAGCACGTCCCGAATGTTCTTCATGGGTTGTCCCATCGGCGGCTCGCGGCTTTGGTCTTTGGGACTTGTCGCCGTTTGGTCCGAGGGCGTTTCGTTTTTTTCGTTTGCTGGGGTGCCTCGAAGCTCTGCGCCTTGGGAGGCGGCCATCGAACGTTGCAGCATCACGTGCGCGATCTTGCGATGGTACGCCTGCCGCGTGCTGTGCAAGAGCGACTCATACGCCGTGTCTTGCACGAGCACATACTTGAAGGTGTACGTCGCTCGGGGCACGCGTCCGCGTTGATACAACATGTCGGCGTCGACGAGACGATCAAGCTCGCGTTGGAGCGTGTCGGGGTCGAGCGGTGAGACCGCTTCGATGAGGTCGTAGGTGAACTCGCGCCCGAGGATCGCGCCGAGCTGCGCGACACGTTTGGCCGACCCAAGCCGATCAAGCCGCGCCATCAGCGAGTCGCGAAGCGTTGACGGGATCGCGAACTGAGGCAACGGACCAACCATCTCGTAACGACCGTCGCGCTCGACCAAAAGACCCGACTCGAGAAGCATCTTCGTCAGCTCTTCGACAAAGAGAGGCACGCCGTCGCTCTTTTCGATGAGCTGCTCAAACGCCTCCTGCGGCAGCGGCCGTCCTTTCGTCAGCTCGTCGACCATCATCTTCACGCGCTTCGGCGTGAGACGGCTCAAGGTCATTGTGCTGACGTGGGATCGCATGGGCCAAGGCGCGACAAACCCTGGTCTCGCGGTCCCGAGCATAAGCACGCGGAGCGTGGGCAGCTCGTTCACGAGATCCGTGAACACCGCGAGCGTCGAGGGATCGGCCCAATGCAGATCGGCCACCATCAAGACGACGGGCCTTCGCTGCGCGAGCGTCTCAAGCACCGCGAGCAGCACCTCGGTAATCTTGTCGAGCTGCTCGTCTGTCGTCGTCGGGCTTGGTGGATACCGCGTGAAGACAGGCAAACCGAGCAGCGCGCCGAAGACCGGCATCATCTCGGCGAGCGGGAAATTGAAATGCGTGAGCGCGCGCTCGAGCTTGCTGATCTTCTCTTCGACCGTATCTCGTTCCAAAAGGACAAACACACGGCTCATCAACCCTGCGATGGGGAAGAGCGGTTTGTCCCTATGCTCATGCAGACATCGCGTCTCGATCCACGTATGCGGCGAGGTCTCCAGCCTGTCGTGGAACACGCGCGTCATCCTTGATTTGCCGATGCCCGCTTCGCCCGTGATGACCACCATTTGTCCGAGGCCTTCTTCCACGCGCGCCCATCGATCGAGCAAGAGCCCAAGCTCCAGATCGCGGCCCACCATCGGCGTGAGCCTTCCTGTGGTCGCGCCCTCGATGCGGCTGTGCGCTCCGCTCTCGGCGCTGACTTGGTACGTCTCGACAGGCTGGGAATAACCCTTGAGCGAGCGCGTCCCGAGGCTCGTGCAGTTGTAGTAGTTGCGGACGAGTTTGTACGTCGTGCCGCTCAGAAGGACGGCGTTTCGCTTGGCCAGGTTCGCGAGACGCCAAGCCATCGTAGGTGTCGCGCCTGCGATCGCGGCCGGATGGTTGCTGCCGTCATCTGTGATTTCCCACGTGAGAACGAGGCCCGTGTGCACGCCGACGCGGACATCGAGGCGCGGCCGATCTTTTCTGCTGTTCAGCTTTTCGGCGGTCTCCAAGATCTCGAGCGCTGCGCCCACGGCTCTGCGCGCGTCATCTTCGCGGGCGACTGGATACCCAAAATATGCGAGCTGCCCATCGCCGAGAGGCTGCGCCGTTTGTCCCTTATAACTCTTGATCACCTGGGCAAACGCGTCTTCGTATTCTTTTGCGGCCGCGCGAACCTTGTCGGGCGAGATGGGTTTGTCACCGGCGGCAATCGCGGCGAGCACATCACACGAGAGGATGGTGAGTTGCCTGCGCTCGCCTTCGGGCAGCAGCGTCTCATGGACCTTCAGCAACGTCCCTCCGCCGATCTGCATGGGCTCGGAGCCTTTTGCGTCGGGGACGTCAATTCCCTCTTTGGGCTTCGCCTCCTTGTCAGGGATTTTGAGGTTATGCCGCTGGCGTGATGAAGGCCGCGTATGCGTGCGTTCGCGCTCTACGCGTGCGAGGGCGCCTGAGGGCATTGTCGCCGGCGGAGGCGGGTTGCTCGGTGGTTTGGCCGCTGCCACGGCAGCTACAGAGCGCTCTGTTTCTGCGTGCTCCGTTTGGTGCACTTCGTTTTCGTTCGGACGGGTTTGTCCTTGCGCGACAGTCGGGTGGGCCGGTTGGAAGTCGGCGCCGGGCTCTGGCGGGCCGATTCCGAGGCTGTCTGCGAGCGTCCTGACTTGATCCCAGACCGAAGAAAAACGCTTCGCCGGGTCGCGATCGCAGGCCTTTAGGAACCAAGCATCAAACGCGCGTGGAAGGCTGGGATCGCGCGAGGAGGGGGCCTCCATGGGCTTCGTCAGGATCTCGACGAGCAGCTCTGCCATGGTATGCGCGCGCCAGTACACCTGGCCTGTAAGGAGGCGGAACGCGATGAGCCCGAGCGCCCACATATCGGCCGGTGGTCCGACCCTTGGCGTATCGCCTGTGGCTTGTTCGGGCGGCATATAAAGCGGCGTCCCGAGCACTGCGCCTGTGCGTGTCAGCTTTGCTTCTTCGATCCGGCCGAATCCATCGCCGGTCATTTTGGAGATGCCGAAATCGAGGACCTTGACGATCACGCGGCCATCAAAGTGCTCGTGCAAGAAGATGTTTTCGGGTTTTAGATCGCGGTGAACGATGCCGTATTCGTGCGCTTTGCTGAGCGCATCGGCGACTTGCCAAAAAATGCCGACCACTTCGGATGCGGGGATTTTGCCCTGCCGTTGCACGTAGGCTTCGAGATCCGAGCCGCGCAGAAGCTCCATCACCAGGAAAAACGCGTTGCCAAGCTCTGGGGCGATGTCGGCGTCGATGACACGAACGACATGGTTGGAGCGTATTTTCGCGGGCAACCACGCTTCTTGTTTGAAGCGTTTGACGAGCTTCTGGTTTCCTCCGACGTGGGCTTGCAGCACCTTCATCGCGAGTTCTTCGCCGGTGTACACGTGCTCCACGAGGTACACGGTCCCCATGTTTCCTTCCCCGATGGGGTGGATCACGCGGTATCGCGACGCGATAAGCTCGGGGATCTTTTCCGGCAGCATGATCAGCGGCGCGAGCCCCTCCGATCGGAGAACGAAACCGACGGTGCGCTCGCTTGAGCAGACCTTTCGCAGAGCACATCACCAAAGCCGATTTGCGCGAAGCAAAGGCCGCGGAGGGGCCTATCGGCGGAGGTGAGCAGGAACATCCCGGCCATGCTATTCCGGCCCGCTTACGCTTTCCAGCGTGGAGTTGCCCGGCGTTTTTCGGGCTCGTCCTTCGCGTCTGCGGGGCGTTCTCGTGTCCCCAGCAAACTTTTCGCGTTGTCGACTCCGCTCAGAATTTGGCCCGGGGTAGGCCGCTTGGGTAGCGTAATGTGGCACGCGAGCGGAGGTTTACCTACATGAGCAACGAGCGACGCAAGAAGCGCAGCGAGACGATTCAAGAGGCTGTGCAGCTTTATTTTGAGGCTGTGATGCAGCGCAGCCGGATCAAGGCGATGGCGTTAGCCAATGAGGATGGGTTGCTTGTCGCCGGTGCCGGTGGCGGCTACGACCATGAATGGCTCGCTGTCTTGGGTGTTGTGGGCCATGAGGGAAATGTGGACGACATGATTCAGGAGATTTCCCATGGTGAGGGAATCGAATCCTGGGATGTTGCGATCCATGGTCGGAAGCTGCGTGTTGCGGCTGTTGGGCGTGGGCGCGTCGTGTCCGAAGATACAAGCGTTGCTCTCTCGCGCATTTTTGCGCCGTTTTTCGGCGTCTCGATGCCGATTGTCGCCGCGAGTTGAGTCAAAAACCGTGGTAACGTGGCGGGCGTGAACCGTCCGCCCTTGACCCCGGATCTCTTTCTTCTCCCCGCAGCGTTATGGTGTTTGGTGGCTCTTGCTGGTTGCGCGCCTGCGCTTTCCAGCATGCAGCCCGCGCATGTCGCGAAAAAACACCATGTTCAGGCCGAGATAGGTATGGATATCTCGGTTCCGACCGGCACCATAAGCCGGGCCATAGACGCGGGATATACGCTTTCTGATGCAGCCCAGACGAGAAAGCTTTCCGACGCGGAGATCAAGACGATTTATGAGGCGGGCGCAGGGCTTGCATTAAACCCGCCGTCGGTGACGCCTCATATTGGTGTCGCGTATACGGTCATCGACGATCTCGAGATTTCGGGGCGGTATTCGACAAACGCCTTGCGTCTTGGTGGACGATATCAATTCCTCCACAAAGAGCGGAACAAGGTCGACGCCACGGTGGGGCTCGGGCTTGGGTATTTCTTGCTCGGCGTGCCTGGTGGTGATTTGTTGCAGGTCGTCGAGTTGAGCGATTTTACGCGATATCAAATCGACGTTCCGCTGGTGTTTGGCACCCACGGTAACTGGTATCGCGTTTGGGGCGGACCGAGGTTTATGTTTACCCATTTTGGGATCGACCTCAGCCTGGCGCTCCCTGCCGTTGTGGATGCCGCGTATGATGGCTTGACGGAACTCGCTTCCTTTAGCGGCAATGGCTATTACGTCGGTGGACAAGCCGGCGTGGCGGTTGGATACAAGTACGCGTTTCTCGCGTTTGAGCTGACGATGGTCGAGCTTCTTATGAGCGGCGATCTAAGCGTCTTACAATCAAAACGCGCCACGCTCGACCTGAACAGCTTCATCGTTTATCCAACGATTGGGCTCTTGGGTGAATTCTGAGAATCGAGGAAAAGATGATAGATCTTCATTATTGGCCGACACCGAATGGTCGAAAGATCACGATATTTCTAGAAGAGACGGGACTACCGTATCGGATTGTTCCTGTGGACATTACGCGGGGGCAGCAGTTCTCGGCCGAGTTTCTGGCCATAAGTCCAAACAACCGCATGCCTGCGATCGTCGACCATACGCCCAAGGGCGGAGGCGAGCCCATCAGCGTGTTTGAATCGGGCGCCATTCTGCTTTACCTCGCCGAAAAAACAGGGCAGTTTTTGCCGCAAGATACGCGGGGCCGGTACGAGGTCCTGCAATGGCTGTTTTGGCAAATGGGTGGCCTCGGCCCAATGGCTGGGCAGGCCCATCATTTCCGGGTTTATGCGCCGGAAAAAATAGAATACGCGATCGCCAGGTACACCGACGAGGTGAACCGGCTTTATGGCGTCATGGACCGCAGGCTTTCGGATCGGGAATTTCTCGCTGGCGAGTATTCTATC
>Ga0075163_10014907_pt1 | contig 10019 bp, 12 predicted proteins | sample JI1023141ADNA_FD_71478 | JGI IMG/M metagenome (GOLD analysis project Ga0075163, IMG submission 71478) | Wastewater effluent complex algal communities from Wisconsin, to seasonally profile nutrient transformation and Carbon sequestration -... | ecosystem: Engineered > WWTP > Effluent > Algae... | reverse complement strand
GCGCACCCCTGTACGCTAGGCGTGCGCCACAGTTAGACCATCGTCCGGCGCCAGCCCTCGACCTCACCCGGTCGGGGGCTTCGTCGTGTAGGGGGTCCGATGTCCACGCTGACCGAGGCCCTGAACGTGGACGTGCCCACCATCGACCGCGCACTAGGCGCCGCCGTACGCAGGGGCGCAGACGCCGGGTACATCAACACCCTGCTCGACATGCGGAACCACTACGCCGGGCTCACGCATGGCGACGCGGCCTGACCGGCTGCGCGACCCACGCTCACACCGGCGCTACGTCGAGGCCGCAGCCCGCTACATCGCAGCCGCACCGAACCCCACCCCATGCGCGCTATGCGGCGACCCCGTCGACACGACGCTGCCACGCACCACGCCGCGCGGCCCCACCATCGAGCACCGCTACGCCGTGCGCAGCATCCTCGCCGCAGCACGCACCCAAGCCGAAGCCCTGGCGATGGCCTGCGACGTCACGCTGTGGGGCATCGCGCACTCACGCTGCCAGTCGCAGCAAGGCGCAGGGGTGACGAACGGCAACGACGGCGGAACACCCTCGCGCGACTGGTGAGCCGAATACCTGCCAGTTCTAAGGTTTTCAGAACCGAGGCGACCGCGCCCGCTTCATTTTCTCCGCTGACCACGGGAGGCGTTGCGCAACCGAGGAGGTGCCATGCGTCGGTGTGATGCGTGCGGCGGTTCCCTCGAGGGCCGCGACAAGCGCGCCAAGTTCTGCGACGCGAAGTGCCGGGTCCGCTACGGACGAGGCCACCGCGCCCCCGCGGTCGTCGTCGACCTGCCGTTCACCACACCCGAGCCGGTCGTGGACGACAAGCCCCTGACGCTGGAGGAGATCGCAGCCGAGCTGCGGACGACCCTGCGGCGTTCCGACACTCCAGCCTCGGCGAAGGCGGGCCTCGCCCGCGAGCTCCGGGCGACGATGGCCGAGATCGAGGCGCGCAAGCCGGTCGCTAAGGACGGCATAGATGAACTCCTCGACCGACGGAACCGACGCACCTCCTGACCTCGTCCAGCCGGCGTTCCTGTCGATCCCTGAGCGGGTCGACTCGCTCGGCGCACAGGCGGTCACCCTCGCTGCGATCTGCGGCATCACGCTCGACCCGGAGCAGGTGCTCGCGCTCGACGCGATCCTGTCGGTGCTCGACGAGGACGGTGAGGATCGGTTCGCGGCACTAGAGGCTGCACTGATCCAGGCCCGCCAGAATGGCAAGACGGGCGGGGTGCTCGCACCGCTGGCGCTGCTCGCTGCGATCCGCCGCCCTGACCAGTTGGTCGTGTGGTCGGCGCACCGCTACAAGACCTCGCACGAGGCGTTCCTGTCGCTGCTGCGCATCGTCAAGACCACGCCCGAGGTTGAGGCTCGCGTCTCCAAGGTGTCGTTCTCGAACGGCGAGGAAGCGTTCGAGTTTCACAACGGGTCGCGCATCGTGTTCATCGCACGGTCGCAGGCGTCCGGCCGCGGTCTGTCCGGCGACCTCGTCATCCTCGACGAGGCGCTGTTCCTGACTGCGGAGATGATGGGCGCCCTGATGCCGACGCTGTCGGCTCGCCCCGACCCGCTCGTGGTCTACGCCTCCTCGGCGGGCCTTGCGACTTCCGCAGTCCTGCACGATGTGAAGGATCGCGGGCGGGCTGGCAACGACCCGTCGCTGGTCTACGTCGAGTGGTGCGCGCCGCCTTCGGGTGCGTGTGCGACGCGCGACTGCGACCACCACCGCGACGCGGTCGGCTGCATGTTGGACGATCCCGCGAACTGGCGGGCAGCGAACCCGGCGCATGTCCGGGGCAGGATCTCGGCACGCTACATCGCCGCTGAGCGCCGGTCGCTGAACCCGTCCGAGTTCGCCCGCGAACGCCTCGGCTGGTGGGACGAGAAGGGCCGCGGTGGCCTGTTCCACCTGCCCGCGTGGTGGAAGCGCCAGGATGACCGCACGACCCCCGGCTCCCGCGTCTCGTTCGCGCTGCACGTCACCCCCGACCGCGCATGGTCGTCGGTGGCGGTGGCGTCACGTCGCGGCGACGGCGCCCTGCACCTCGAGCTCATCGAGCACCGCGAGGGCGTGTCCTGGGTGGCGCCATACCTGACCGACCTCACGGCGAACCACAAGCCGCAGGCGCTCGTCATCGCGGGCGCTATGGCTGCCGGCGCGCTGGCGTCCGACATCGAGTCGCTGCGCGGGTTCAAGTCGCTCAACTCGACCGAGGTCCGCCGCGCGTGCGCCGGGCTGTACGACCTGATCCACGCGGACGGCGAGCCGGTGGCGATCCGCAAGACCACGCCCGAGCTGAACACCGCGCTTGAGTCCGCAGTCACCGCCGCCCGCCGTTCGACGGAGCGCGGCGAGTGGGTGTTCGACGCGGACCCGGGCGACGACCTGTCGCCGCTGTACGCGCTCGCGCTCGCTGCTCACGCGGTGCGCGGCAAGCGTGCCCCTAAGTCCGACGCGGAACTTCTCGCTTCTGCCTACTGATCGGAGCGTCATGCCCAAGCGCCCCGACGTGACCACCGCCCTCGACGTCGTCGGCGTCGTGGGGTTGACCGCTGCGGCGTGGCTCGCGTTCGGGCTCGCTGCCGCGCTGGCCGTGTTCGGTGGCTTCTGCCTCGCCCTGTCGTTCGCCATGACCCGGAGGGGTAGCGCATGAGCCTGCTCTTCGGTCGCCGTGCCCTCACGACAGCAGCCGACCTGATCCCCAATCGGTACGGCGCGAACGGTACGGGTTCGGTCGTTGTTACGTCCGACTCGGCGCTTCGCTCGTCTGCGGTGTGGGCGTGCCTCCGGCTGCGTGCAGACCTGATCTCGACGATGCCGCTGGACGCGTACCGCCGGCGCGAGGGTGTTCAGATTGAGGTGGCAAAGCCTCCTGTACTGGTCACCCCGGGTGGCGAGTCCGTCCCGATCACGGAGTGGCTGTACTCGTCGCAGTTCGACCTCGACCGCTCCGGCAACGTCGTCGGCCCGATCACCGAGCGCGACGGCATGGGTCTCCCCCGCCGCATCGACCTCGTGCCACTGTCCGACGTATACGCACGCGGCAAGGGTTCGGAGATCATCGAGTGGCGGATCGGCAAGCGGATCTACCAGCCGTCCGAGGTCTGGCACGAGAAGCAGTTCACGATCCCGGGGATGCCCCTCGGCCTGTCGCCCGTCTCCTACGCGGCGTGGTCGATCGGTGGCTACCTGTCGGCGCAGCAGTTCGCGCTCGACTGGTTCGCCAACGACGTCGCCCCCACGGGGACACTGAGGAACACCGAGACGACCGAGATTAGTTCGAAGGTCGCACAGGTGATGAAGGACCGCTTCAAGGCTTCTGTGTCTGGCCGTGACGTGTTCGTCACGGGCGCGGAGTGGGAGTACACCCCCGCCGCCGCCGACGCTTCACAGGCCGCGTTCCTCGAGCAGATGAAGTACGGGGTCACGGACGTTACCCGGTTCTTCGGCGTGCCCGCCGACATGATCGACGCCGAGGGCTCGTCCTCGTCGATCACCTACGCGAACGTCACGCAGCGGAACCTCCAACTGCTCGTGATGAACCTCGGCCCGGCGATCATCCGCCGCGAGGTCGCGCTGTCTCGCCTGCTGCCCCAGCCCCGCTACGTCAAGTTCGCCACCGACGCGATCCTCCGCATGGACCCGACCGCGCGTACCGAGGCGATTCTGTCGCGCGTCGCCGGTCGCACCCTTGCCCCATCCGAGGCGCGGGAGCTCGACAACCTGCCGCCGTTCACCGCTGAGCAGGAAGCGGAGTTCGCCCGCCTGTTCCCCGCCAAGGCCACCCCGACGAACGGAACGCCCGCATGAACATCCGTGAGGCTGCCGAGGCTCGCGCCGTAGGCGTGCGCCAGGCCACCGACCGCCCGTCGCAGCGCCGCAACGCCGACGACTCTGGGACGTTGTCGACCTGCCGGGCGACGATCCACGCACTCGACGTGCGCGCATCGAAGTCCGGCGCCGACGAGGACCGCGTGACGGTGACCGGCTACGCGTCCGTCACTGAGACGCCGTACGAGATGTACGACATGTTCGGCCCGTACACCGAGGTCGTGTCCCGCGACGCGTTCGACGCGACGCTCAAGACGGACCCGCTCGTCGAGTTCACGGTGAACCACGGCGCCGGCGGCGGGATGCCGATGGCGCACACCCGCAACGGCTCGCTGCTCCTGTCGGTCGACGACACGGGCCTGCGCTACGAGGCGCAGGTGAACCCCGCGCGAACTGACGTGGCGGACATGCTCACGGCCCTGCGCGACGGGCACCTCGCCGAGGCGTCGTTCAAGTTCCGCATCGACGCGGGCCAATGGTCCCCGGACTACACCGAGTACCGGATCAACGCAGTCGACCTTGAGCGCGGCGACGTGTCAGCCGTGAACTTCGGCGCGAACCCCAACGCCACCAGCGGCGTCCGCTCGGTTGAGCAGGCGCGCGAACCGCTGGCCCCGGTAGACGTGCGCGCCGCGCTGCTGTCCATCTACCTCGTCGACTGACCCACCTCACAAGCAACCCCGCGCCCATCGGGCAGCGGGGCTCTGGTCATGCCCTCGCCCGCGCGCGCCCACGCCCGCCCGGCTGACAGATGCAGGCCGCAACCCACCCAAACCCCACCCTGAGAAGGAGTCCCCCGTGGACCTCAATGCCCTCAAGGCGCGGGCGCAGGAGCGGCTTACGTCCCTCCTTGCCCAGCGTCAGGCGCACACCGACGAGCTGACCGCCATGCGCGCGTCGGTCGAGTCCGGCGACGCCACCATCACCGCCGACGACATCAAGGGCGTCGCTGCCAAGCGCGCCGGTGTCGACACCGACATCGACGCCGTCCGCGCCGAGATCGCGGACTTCGACCGCGAGATCGCCCGCGAGGCCGAGATCGCCGAGTTGGCGAAGCGCAGCGTCCCCGCCGCGCCGAAGCCCGCCTACGACGAGGTCGCCCGCGTCGGCGCCGAGGCTCGCACCTACAGCCCCGGGTCCGACCCCAAGGGTCAGACCTTCCTCCGTGACGTGGCCCTCTCCGCGATCAGCCCCTTCGGCCAGTCGCGCGAGCGCGTCGAGCGTCACATGCGCGAGGAGCAGGTGGAGCGCGGCGACCAGCTCGCCCGCGCCGCCGGCACCGGCGCGTTCGCCGGCCTCGTGGTCCCGCAGTACCTCACGGACCTCGTCGCCCCGGCTGCCGCCAGCGCCCGCCCGTTCGCCAACATCTGCTCGAAGCACTCGCTTCCCGCAGACGGCACCACGGTCAGCATCTCCCGGATCACCACGGCCACCAGCGCCGCGGCACAGTCCCCGGAGAACTCGGCTGTGTCGGAGACCAACATCGACGACACCCTGCTCACCGAGACGATGTTCACCGTCGCCGGTCAGCAGACCCTCAGCCGTCAGGCCATCGAGCGCGGCACCGGCACGGAGGAGGTCACCCTCAACGACCTGTTCCGTCGCTACCACTCGGCGCTCGACGCCAAGCTGCTCAACGACGCCACCACGGGTCTGACCAACGTAGCGCAGTCGGTGGCCTACACCGACGCGTCGCCGACCGCCGCCGAGCTGTACCCGAAGGTGCTCAACGCGCAGTCGAACCTCGAGGCCGTCATGCTCGACCAGGGCGTCGGCGACCTCTACGCGGTCATGCACTCGCGCCGCTGGGCGTGGATGCAGTCGCAGGTCGGCACCTCGTGGCCGTTCATCGGTCAGCCGGGGTACGCCGCGCAGCAGGGTGGCGCCAACTACGCCACCGGCTACGGCGACAACGTGCGGGGCATCCTGCCCAACGGCATCAAGGTCATCGTCGACAACAACATCGCGACGAACCTCGGCGGCGGCACGAACGAGGACGAGATCTACGTCGTCAACTCGGCGGAGCTTCACCTGTGGGAGGACGCGTCCGCCCCGGTGTTCATCCGCGCCGAGCAGCCGGCCGCCGCGTCCCTCGGCGTGCTGCTCGTGGTCTACGGCTACGCGGCGTACTCGTTCCGCCGCTACACCAACGGCCACCAGAAGATCGCCGGCACCGGCCTCGTCACCCCGACCTTCTAGTCGGTTCGTGACTCTCAACCCCCCGCGTATGTGGCGGGGGGTTGGGGGTGACGGCCCGACCACAACCACCGCACACCTACGGAGTCACCATGTCTGATCGTTCCGCTGCCGCTATCGCCGCCGCCGGCGAGAAGCGCGCCGAGGCTGCCGCGTCCGGCCAGGTCGAGGCGCTGCTGTTCGAGCGTCAGGGCTACGTCGTCCGTGGCCTGCCCGAGCGCGTCGCCGCCGTCGACGCAGCCCTCGCCGCCCTCGGCTACGTGTCCGAGGACGCCCCCAAGCCCCGCACCCGGAAGGCGTAACCCAACATGGCTGGCACCTGGAACTGGTACGGCAACGGCCTGCTGAACGTGGCCAAGGGGCTCATCGACCTCGACACCGACACGTTCAAGATCATGCTGACGACGTCGGCCTACACCCCGGTGAAGGACACCGACGACTTCCGCAACGACGTGACGAACGAGGTCACGGGCACCGGCTACACCGCCGGCGGCGCGACCCTCGCGGGCGTCTCGGTGACGTACGACGCGGCGACTGACCAGGTGCAGATCAGTTGGACTGACCCGACGTGGACGACGTCGACGATCACGGCCCGCACGGCGGTGATCTACAAGTCGCGTGGTGGTGCGTCGACCGCCGACGAACTGATCGCGTACTGCACGGAGGCGTCTGACATCACGTCGACGGGTGGCGCGTTCACCGTCGACCTGCCCGCGCCGACCCTCTACATCGACTGCACCTGATCCCCTTTCCCTCGTCTTAGGAGTTACCTCCATGCTGCTCCTGACGGGCACATCGGACCTCGTGCGCGTGGTCACGACGACGACTGCCGACATCGACGTGCAGGCGTCGTGGGTGGACAACGCGTCGGGCACGATCACGCCGGGTCGCACGAACACGCTGATCACTTCGGCGACGACGACCACGGTTGTCGGTTCGCCTGCCGCGTCTACGCAGCGCACGGTCGCGGGTCTGACGATCCGCAACGATCACGCCTCGACGTCGAACACGGTGACGGTGCTGCACACGGACGGCACGACCTCGGTCAACATGTGGTCGGGTGCGCTCGTCGCTGGTGCGTCGGTGAAGCTGAACGCCAACGGCGACTGGGTGATGTACACCGCTGCGGGCACGATGGCCGAGGAGGGCACCACCGGCTCGGGCAACGTGCAGGTGTTCACGTCCTCCGGTACGTGGACGAAGCCTGCGGGCTGCCAGTTCGTCATCGTCGAGGCTATCGGCGCGGGCGGCGGCGGTGGTGCGGGTGCGTCCCTCGCTACGGCTGTGGTCGCCAAGGGCGGCGGCGGTGGTGGTGGTGGTGGGTGGAAGCGTGGCGTGTTCGCCGGGTCCGACCTCGGTGGGACGGTCACGGTCACCATCGGAGCGGGCGGCACGGCTGGTGCCAAGGGCGCGGCTGGTGCCGCCGGTGGTGACGGCGGTGCTGGTGGCAACACGACGTTCGGGTCGTTCCTGACCGCTTACGGCGGCGGCGGCGGGCGCGGTGGCGCGATCTCCGCAGTCGTCACAGGCGGCGGCGGTGGCGGCGGTACTCACGCTGCCGGTTCCGTCGGCACGACCTCCGGTGGTGCGGGCGGGCTTCCCACCTCGGCTGGCCCCGGCGTCTCCGGCCAGGGCATCACCGGCTCGGTCGCAGTCGCCACGACGCACAACGCCGCCGAGGGCGGCGGCGGTGGCGCTGGCATCGCCAACCCCCCGGTTGCCAACTCGCTCGGCGGTTCGTCGATGCGTGGAGGCGGCGGCGGTGGCGCGGGTGGTTCCCACTCGTCGACTCCGGCGAACATCGCTGGCGGCGCCGGTGGGCGCGCCGGTTCCTACGGCGCGGGCGGCGGCGGTGCTGTCGGCACCGACGGCGCGGCTCCCACGGCTGGTGCGGCTGGCGCTGCTGGCACGTCCGCGCAGGGTGGCGCGGGCGGTGGCGGTGGTGGTACGTCCGTCACGGCGTCGACCGGTGGCGGCGACGGTGGCGCTGGCGGCCAGGGCGGCGGCGGTGGTGGCGGCGGTGGCGTCGGCATGAACCCTGGCCTCGGTGGCAACGGCGGCGCGGGCGGATCCGGCCTCGTCTACGTCTACTCGTTCTGACCGAGAGGTAGTCCGCCGTGGCGCTCCTCCTCGTCCCGGATCGGACCTACGACGACAAGGGCTGGTTCTCCTCCCTCGCAACGGCTGAGGGCTGGTTCGACCGGCTGTTCACCGAGACGCCTTCCGCTCCCCCGAGCGGCGGGCACATCACGTTCATCGAGTCCACCGAGACTCTGTGGACCGCCGCCACGACTGACTACTTCGTGACGGCCCCGGCGACACTCACCGAGGGCGACCTGCTCTGGGTGCAGTTCGCCAACGCCGACACCGTCGGGTCGTTCACCACCGTCCCGTCGGGCTGGACCGCCGAAGTCCCCGTGCTGCACGCCTCCGGCGGCAACATGATCACGGCGTACTGGCACGTCGTCACGTCCGGCGAGGAGGCATCCCCGCCCGCGACGTTCGACTTCGTGTGGTCCTCCAGCCTCACCGGTAACGCGCTGCTCGGCGTGTTCCGTGGCGTCGACAACACGACGCCGATCGACGTGGCGTACTCGTCGGTCACGAACGGCACCACGACTAAGACCGTCCCCAGCATCACCACCGTCACCGACAACGCCTACGTCATCGGTGGCGCGCAGCTCCAGTCGGCGACGACGCAGACCGTCAACGCTCCGGCGTCCGGCTGGACCGAGATCGAGAACTCGTCCACGCAGTCGGCGGGTCGCGGCGCGGTCCTCGCGCGCAAGGGTGAGCAGGCCGTAGCGGGCGCGACCGGCACGGCAGCGTTCACGCAGACCTCGGCGCTCCAGGGCTACGCGTACCAGGTCGCGCTGCGCCCGTCGACCTCGACCGACGGCACGTTCACCACCTCGGCGGGCGCGTCGCTCGGCTCCGGTGGCAGCACCACCATGACCGGTGGCGCGGGCTTCTCGACCACCGCAGCGGCGGCACTCGCCAACGGCGGATCGTCGACCTTCACCGCAGGCGCAGCGTTCACCACGAGCGCGGCGGCAGCGGTCGCCCAGGGTGGCAGCACCACCCTGATTGGCGGCGCGACCTTCGGCACCACCGCTGGAGCAGCCACCGCACAGGGCGGTTCGTCGGCGTTCAGCGGCGGCGCTGTCGACGGCACCTTCACCACGTCCGCCGGGGCAGCAGTCGCCAACGGCGGGAGCACCGCCTTCACCGGCGGGGCAGGCTTCACCACCGCAGCGGCGTCCGCGCTCGCGCAGGGTGGGTCGTCGGCCTTCACCGGCAACGCCTCGTTCACCACCTCGGCGGGCGCAGCGACCGGCAACGGTGGCACGTCGACCTTCACCGGTGGCGGCGGCTTCACGACGTCGGCGGCTTCGGCCCTGGCGTCGGGTGGCTCGAGCACCTACACCGGCGGCGCATCGTTCGGTAGCGCGGCTGGCGCGGCCCTCGCGGGCGGTGGCTCGTCGTCGTTCACCGGAGGCGCCGGCGGCGACGGCACCTTCACCACCGCAGCGGGCGCGGCAGTCGCGTCCGGTGGGTCGTCCGCGTACAGCGGCGGCGCAGCGTTCACCACCTCGACCGCCACGGCGCTCGCATCTGGCGGCACGTCCACCTTCACGGGTGGCGCGTCGTTCGGGTCGCTCGTCGGCGCAGCGGTCGCAGCGGGTGGCACGGGCTCGTTCATCGGGACCACGGGCGACGCGGCAGTGGGTCGCGCCCGTAGCGGCGCAGGAGGCCCCAGCGCACGCGGTGGTAGCGGCGCAGCACCCCGCGCCCGAACGGGCGGCAGCGGCCCGCACAGCGGCGGCAGCAACCCCGGAGCGGCACGAGTCGCCACCGGGCCGAACGGACCACACGCAGGAGGCGCATCGTGACGACCTACGAGGTCGGGCAGACGCTCACCTTCGGCCTGTCCGTGTACGACGCCGCCGGGGCTCTGGCGAACGTCGGCACGAT
>Ga0075163_10014905_pt1 | contig 10020 bp, 7 predicted proteins | sample JI1023141ADNA_FD_71478 | JGI IMG/M metagenome (GOLD analysis project Ga0075163, IMG submission 71478) | Wastewater effluent complex algal communities from Wisconsin, to seasonally profile nutrient transformation and Carbon sequestration -... | ecosystem: Engineered > WWTP > Effluent > Algae... | reverse complement strand
ATCGGCGGATAACAGATGCCGAGTTTCTCATTACACCCCTGATAAGATGCATAAAGGGTTAACGCTTTGCCCTTGGGTGCGCGTTCTAGGACGATTTCGGCGACTACGGGCGATTTATAGACTTCAATCAGTCCAAAATAGGGATCGTTCTTCATCTCGCCAGAAGGCAGCTTGACCTCCTTGATCAGGACGCCGCTGGCGTTCTTCAAGGCAAAGCGAACCTTGTTCTTGTAGAGATAGTGCTTCTTGGCAGGAATGATCTCAGCTACCACCGTATCGCTCCCCTTCAGGGAGGCCTTGAACCGAAAGGCCTGATCAGGAGGCAAGGGTTCCTCGGCAGCCGAAGTGCAATGGACCACGCCCAAGAGCATCAAGGCAGACAGCGTACGACGGTCGAACAGGGAGAAGGATCGTTGAGCCAATTTGTATTCCTCGTTTCGATTTTTGACCAAGGGTTGCATCGATATCTCCTACGTTCTTGTAAGGGGTTCCTCATGGGCTTAACCGGGATCATTTGCGCAGCAGCCGCACGCCGTTACCCACCACCAGCAGACTCGCGCCCATGTCGGCGAACACCGCCATCCACATGGTTGCATTGCCAAAAATGGCGAGCCCGAGAAAGATCGCCTTGATGCCGAGGGCCAGTCCGATGTTTTGCCAGAGCACCGCATGGGTACGCCGGGACAGGCGAATGGTTTCGGGAATGCGGCGCAGGTCGTCGTTCATGATGACCACGTCGGCCGCTTCCATTGCCGTATCCGTGCCCGCTGCACCCATCGCCACACCGATGTCGGCACGGGCCAAGGCGGGTGCGTCGTTGATGCCGTCGCCGGTCATCGCGGTCGGGCCATAACGATGCTGCAAATCTTCGATGGCGGCCAGTTTGTCCTCTGGGAGAAGATTGCCCCGGGCGTCGTCGATGCCTGCTTCCTTGGCAATGCTGGCAGCCGTCGCTGCGTTGTCGCCGGTCAGCATGACCGAGACGACCCCGAGCCGATGCAGGTCGGCCACTGCCTCCCGCGAGCTTTCCTTGATGGTGTCCGCCACCGCAAAAATCGCCAACACCTGCTGTTCTGTTGCCAACATGGTCACCGTCCGGCCTTGCGTCTCGTGCACCTGAAGGCGAGCCTCGATCTCGGCGCTGCACAGAGCGCGTTCCTCGATCAGGCGATGATTGCCGAGGATCAGCGTTTGGCCGTCGGTCCGTGCTTCAATGCCGCGTCCGGCAAGGGCGAGAAAATCGGTCAAGCCGTTTTCCGGAAGATTGAGACCGGTTGCAATTGCTTTTGAGACCGGATGATCCGAATGACCGGCCAGGCTGGCCGCCCAAGCGAGTACCTGTGATTCAGGGACCGTCGAAGGCAGCAGTTCTGTGGCGACCAGACGGGGTTTGCCTTCGGTAATGGTACCGGTCTTGTCGAGGGCAATGACCCGCAGTTTGCGTGCCTCTTCAAGATAGACACCGCCCTTGATCAGGATACCGCGGCGGGCCGCTGCGGCCAGTCCGCTGACGACCGTTACCGGCGTGGCGATCACCAGCGCACAGGGGCAAGCGATGACCAGCAGCACCAGGGCCTTGTAGAGTGCCTGCGTCCAGGTCCAGCCGAGAAACCAGGGGGTCAGAATCGCTACTGCAACCGCGATGCCGAACACGGTCGGCGTGTAGATTGCGGCAAACCGATCTACGAATCGTTGCGTCGGCGCTTGTGTTCCCTGCGCCTGTTCGACTGCGTGAATGATGCGAGCCAATGTGGTGTCATCGGCAGCGGCCGTCACACGGAACTCCAGGATGCCGGTTTCGTTGATCGTGCCAGCGAACACCTGGTCGCCAGCCACCTTGTCAATCGGGATGCTTTCGCCAGTGACCGGTGCCTGATTGACCGCACTGGTTCCCGCCGTCACCTGGCCATCGAGCGGTATTCTGGCGCCGGGTTTGACCCGAACGCAGGACTCCAGCTTTACCGCGACGGCCGGTACTTCCAGCCACGTTCCATCAGCCTGCCTGACTTCCGCCGTCTGCGGCGTCAGGTCGAGCAGGCCCTTGATGGCGTTACGCGCCCGATCCACGGAGCGGGCCTCGATCAGTTCGGCAATGGCATACAGGGCCATGACCATCGCAGCCTCGGGCCACTGGCCGATGAGGAAGGCACCGGTCACGGCCACACCCATCAGCGCGTTCATGTTCAACTGCCCGCGTCGTAAGGCAGCCAGTCCCTTGCTATAAGTAGAAATCCCGGACAGCCAGATGGCGACGACGGCCAATGCCATACCGAAGCCCTTGAAAGGCAATGTGTCGGGCGCAAAGAAATCCTGCGCTTCCGCCCCGACGGCCAGCCCCAGCGCCAGAATGGCTCGCCATAGTTCACTGATGCCGACGTTTTCCGTTGCCGTCTGATCTGCCGACACCGCTTTGGGGCTGAACCCCGCCTTGCGGATGGCAGCCAAGGCGGCATCGAGGGCTTCCGTCGTCGCATCGATCGAAACCGTGCGTTCCGACAGTTGGAAACGCAGGGATCGGATACCCTCGATACCGGCCACCGCACGACGGATGTCATTCTCCTCATTCGGACAATCCATGGTCGGAATCACGAAGACGGGCACGCCGTCGCTTTGAGTGAGATCTGAGGCTGCCGCGATTTCTGCGACTGTGGGCACTGCTGCGGAACAGCCGCCGGCACATCCGCAATGGGCGGTTTCCTGACGGGGCTGTGGGGTGGCTTCAAGACTCATGGCGCTCTCCTTGTTTCCCATATTAGAAACCTTTGAGTGGCTACAGAGTCAATGGATTGCAATAAGGGAAACCGTTGGAGCGGACGGTCACCCATTGCTTACTGCTCGACGAATGCTCGTTCAATCACATAATCACCGGCTTCGCCGATATGCGGTGAAATCGTCAAGCCAAAGCCATCAAGCATGGCCGAAATTTCCTTGAGCATGGCCGGGCTGCCGCAAATCATGCCTCGGTCGGTAGCTGCGTCGATGGGCGGCTCGCCCAAATCGGCAAATAATTTACCTGAAAGGATCAGCTCGGTCTGGCGCCCTTCGTTGCGAAATGGCTCACGAGTCACCGTCGGGTAATAGACCAACTTTTCACGGATCAGATCGCCGAGGTATTCGTGTTCCTTCAAATCCTCCTCGATATAGTCGTGGTAAGCCAGTTCGTTCGTCCAGCGAACACCATGGATGAGGATGACTTTCTCGAAACGCTCGTAGGTTTCCGGATCGTGAATCAGACTCATGAACGGTGCCAGGCCAGTGCCGGTGGCAAACATGAATAAACGACGACCCGGCTTGAGGTCGCGCAGAACCAAGGTGCCGGTAGGCTTTTTACTGACCAGGAGCGGATCGCCCGGCTTCAGATGTTGCAGACGCGAGGTCAGAGGCCCATCCTGGACTTTGATGCTGAAGAACTCCAAGTGCTCTTCGTAATTCGCACTGGCAATACTGTAGGCACGCATCAGAGGGCGGCCATTGACTTCCATGCCGATCATTACGAACTGGCCATTGATGAAGCGCAGGGCAGGATTGCGCGTGGTCCTGAAACTGAACAGGCTGTCATTCCAGTGATGAACGGAGAGAACGGTTTCGGTGATAAAAGAACTCATGATTGCTGTACTTGGAAAAGTGAAGGCGGGATTTTATGCCGCCAATTGATTGATAAAATGTGATATTTTTGTTATCTCTTATCGGTTTAATAGATAAATAGCCGAGCCATTTCGGGGAAAATCGCAGAAAAATTGATTCATGCAGTCCGTACTGCTATTTATTGTGCTGGCGGCATCCACCTGTAATTTTGTTGTTGCATCATCTGATCCATCATTTGCTGTTGCATCCCCATGCAGGTTCCCATCATCTGCTGACGGCGGTTCATGGCTTGCGGGGAGGTGTCTTGTGGATTCCACCATCCCTTCCCATGCATACCGCCAACCTTGCCCTGCCTGTGACCGCCACTGCAGCAGCCCATGTCGTCGCTCATTGTCCCCATCATGATGCTGCAACCGGGCATGCTGTCGGAACCATGCATCATGCGCATGCCGTCCTGCATTGCAGTCCAGTGTTCCTGCATCAGTTTCTGACGCAAGGCCGGATCATTCGTTTGCCGCATTTTCTGCATCTGATCCTGCATCAGTTTCATGTGCGCCTGCATCTGACTTGCATATTCTTGGAAGGCCTTGTCGTCGGGCGCGGGTTTAGGATCTGCACCGTAAGCAACTGGAAAACCAAGAACACTCAACGCAACCAAGCCAACCACCAATCTGTTTTTCATGATCACCTACTCCTTAGTGAGGTTCGGGGGTAACCGTCCAACCAGGCAAGACGGTTGGTGTAAAACGTACGCTTACACAACTCAGAATAGACATCCCGCCAGGCGATTTCATGATCGTTTTACTTGAGCATGTCCGCGACCAGGGAACACGGTTACGTCGCCGCATATCGAAAACAAGAGGAAATTACTTTAGGTTCATTTCTTCTCCTAGCCACCTGCATTAGAAACCCTTGAGTGGCTACAGAGTCAAGGGCTTACAATAACGAAAAAAGGTAGGAGCGAAAGAGATGCTTGAGTTCGTCAAGGTTCTGGGAATATTCGCCATAACTGCGCTGGCCGAGATTCTCGGTTGTTACCTGCCGTGGCTGGTGCTGACCCAGCAGCGTTCACCTTTGCTTTTGATTCCCGCCGCTGTTTCCTTGGGGCTCTTTGCCTGGCTGCTGACCTTGCACCCAGGTGCCGCCGGGCGAATCTACGCCGCCTATGGGGGTGTCTATGTTGCAATTGCCCTGATCTGGCTATGGCGGATCGATGGCGTTGTACCAACCCGATGGGATCTTGTCGGCAGTGCGGTCACGTTGGCCGGTATGGCGATCATCATGCTCCAACCGCCTAGGTCTGTTTGAACGTCAGGAGACGAAGATGAAAATCGGCGAACTGGCTCGCCTTGCCGGGGCGAATGTGGAAACGATCCGCTTCTACGAGCGTGATGGGCTGCTGCCAGTACCTGCCCGTAGCGACGGCAACTACCGCATTTATGGGGATACCCATGTTCAGCGATTGTTCTTTATTCGGCGTTGTCGCAGTCTGGACATGACGCTGGATGAGATCCGGGTCTTGCTGCACTTCAAGGAGTCACCGCAGGAGAACTGCGCGGATGTGAATCGACTGCTTGACCGACACATTGGGCACGTCGCCCAACGGATGCAAGAACTCCAGGAGCTGGAGAGGCAGCTAAGGGACCTGCGTGAGCGGTGTGGCGAGGCGCGGGATGCTGCGCACTGCGGCATTCTTGACGGCTTGTCCCAAGCGATTGTACCTGGCGGCAAGACGGCATCCCACGTTCAGGGACCACATCGGCATGCTGCAAACCCCAATGTGGAGAAAGAATATAAAGGCAATCAAAATTGATGACTTTGCATATCGTATGGTTTATACCGTTGTTTGTAATTTCCTCTAATTCAAGCAACCATTCAGTCACCACTCCAAGTCAACGTCGGCAACTGTCGCAATAACGGTTATTCATTCCAGCCAACGCCACAGGCAGCTTTGGTCGAGTTGTTCGTGTAGGCCGTGTGGCAAGTTCAAGAGAGAAGCGGTCGCTCGAATGACAGCTCTGTCTCAGGAACGAACGGCAACAGTTGGCCGAACGTGTGAGTCCGCGAACGGCGGCTTCGTAGAAGCGAAACGCGAAAATCCGTAGCTCGGCGTGCGGCAGCTTTGGAGAATGCTGTAGGTCGGCTGAGGGTCGGTGGCAGCCCTTCAGCGAGTAACCAAGCGGCATCAGGCTGTTACCGGCCAGAAGCCGACGGTAATGACGCGTATCAGCAAGCCGACATTCACCATGTAATGGGGTATTCTTAACAAGTTTTTTGCCCCTAGCTTTGCCACTATATTGGTGAAGTGGAGATACTGATTTGAAAATTGCGCATAGAACTTGCTGGCGCAAAACTTCGCGGCGCGTCGCAGAGTCAATCAAAAATTAAATATGGCTTACGTGACTTACTCACTTCTGGTTCCGCTCGGCGCACGGATTCCACTTGCACTTCGCAATGCTTCTCTCTACGACTGACACGGGATGCGCTTGATGAGCCAACACTTGCTTTTCGCTAGTTTTAGCGATGCCAATAGTTTTCTAAAGAAAATACGAATCGGGAAGATTCAACGAAAACCAAATACAGATTTGTACATCTGGGACTCAGAGTATGCCAGCCTCACCGAAGAGCATAAAAACATGATCGAAGAGGCGGACGGGTCGATATTTGTGTGGACAGACACCGACACTGGGCTAACGTGGCTATTTGAAGACCATATGATGTGGTTGGACTTAAAACGGTTGAATGCAACTAGCTACGGTGGTCACGATGACTGGCGAGTGCCTACCCTGCGCGAGTTGAAGACTCTAAGCTCTAACGTAAAAAACAAGTTTGGTTGCTATGTCAAAGAGGGTCTCAAGAACAGGCTTAGAGGTAATTACGAGTCCTGCACGCCTTACCGTCACTGGACGGAAAGAGCATGGTGGAACTTTGACATTGGACAATCAACAACGGAAGAATACTCGGAGGGAAAAATCAGGTGGGGATCAGAGGGCAATTATGCCGGGTTCGAGAAAGACACAATCCACAACTCTGCGCAATTAATCCTCGTCCGTGGGATCGACACCCAGTTTCTCTGCGACTGGGCAATATGTTTGCGCGACTGGGCCGAGAGCAATGAACTTTTCGAATTTCCTGTAACGCAGAAAAACATTGAAGAGCTAGAGAGATTACATCTGGGTTTGGCGAGGCCCACCGCTGAAATATCCCGGCTGCCGAACCTTAAATTCCTTAGCTGCAAAGCAAATCTGGGAATTGAAGATGTACTGTTTTCTATTACTGGTCTTGAGGAACTAGTGCTTGACGCTCCTTACAAAAAACCGTGTCTAGAAGAAATTCCTGCGTCAGTCCGGAACTTACGTCATCTTGTGTCGTTCAGGGCTAACCTATTCGGCCTCAAAAAGATCCATGAGGCAATAGGATCACTCGAACGACTTCAGAGTCTCGATCTAAAAATAAACAAACTCGAATCTATCCCGAACTCTATTGGTGATCTTGGCGAGCTACGATCCCTCGATCTTTCCAGCAATGAAATCACCGTAATTCCGAACTCGATTGGACAGCTTCAACAACTTGAGAAATTCTTCATCGGCGGACATTTCGATCATCTTCCCGAATCTATTGGCAATCTCGCTCAGCTGCTGGAAATTAATATTCGATCAGACAAACTTACAGAGATTTCAAATGGCGTTTACAACCTTTCCAAGCTAAAAAGTCTGGTATGTAAAGCGCCGCTCAGGGAAGTTTCGCACCGTCTAGTTGAGCTAAAAAGCCTTAAAATTCTTATAATTGAAAATGCGCTTTTAGAGTCTATGCCGAATGACGTGTTTGCAATGTCGTGGCTGCATAGCCTAAGTATCATCGGAGCACCAATGAAGCGAATTCCAGACGAAATATCTGGTATGTCCAACCTTGAGCTACTTGACCTGAGCAGAACTCAAATCACAGAGCTACCGAGATCACTGTTACGCTTGGAAAATCTGCGGTTCTTGAACGTATCCGCTACACAGATTAATTCGCTACCAGAATGGCTCAGCGAAATGAAATCTCTTTCAATAATTTGTGGGCAGGGAGTTAAATTCCCGGAAGTTTTGCGAAACAAAAGGGCAATTCACGCTCCCTATTTGATTTGTTGACATGATTGACTACAACACAATCCTGCAAACCGTCGCCGCAATCAGTTCTGCCATAGCTGCCATCCTTGCTCTGTGCGTAGTAAAGAGCACCTTCACCTTCCAAAAGAATTCACTGCTGAAGAGAGCGAGCATTGAGCAGATTCTGAAACTGTTGCACCAGTTTCACTACCTGAAGTCGCTCACAGGCCAAGCAGTGCTTGGTATGGCCGATGAGGAAGTTACCGGTCTAAAGCAGCGAATTTCAGAAATAAGGGAGAGCGTCATGGCTCTCGAATCCATGATCTCCGATCATGCAAGAGCCGACGTGAAAACGGTTAGTGATGTCGCGCATCACCTACGTGAAGAAAACGTCTTAGCGCGCGATGAGAGCACGCCAAATGCCGCCCTCGGCCAGCTACTGGATGACGCCATCAGTGCCTTACAAAACATCTATCGCTTGGAGATCAAATGAACATGAAAAAACTTCCAATTAATCGGAAAAAAGCACTTTTATAAATGGATCATTTCACCAGGAAACTGGACGATAGCGCCCCGCCGAGTCGGTGGTCAAATCGTTAAACGACAGCTTTTCTCAAGCGTCAACTTCCGCTTTGGGTCGTCTGCCGTCCGCCGGCTTTGAGAGCGCATGACCGTTTCGTCGTCTCCTGCCGTTCGCTCGGTCATGCCTTTGGCGCGATCCACCAAGTCGAACCGGAATCACTGATCACGTCGGATTGAACCCTATGCCCACGGGTGACTGGAATCCGCAAACCTTCCGCCCCAGCGGCTGTCGCCTTGACGGCGCTGCCACGAGGCCGCATCCGTCGTCGCAACGGAGGCAGGGCTGGCCCATCGGCAGAAAAGAAAAAGACCTGAGCAGAGTCTGGCCTTTAAATGGGTGTGGAACGTGGCGACGATTACCGCTACCCCCACAGCCTTTCGGCCGTGGGGGTGAAATCAGCTCAAGCGGCCTGTCGTACTTCTTCGGCGTCGACCTTCGCGCTACCGGCTTCGTCCTTGTCCAGGTCGAGCTGCTTGAGCAACTCGCGTTGCCGGACCAGCAGATCGGTCAGCCGGCCTTCATGCTCGAAGGATCGGGCCAGTTCCAGCCGGAGGTCTTCCAGGCGCTTGCGGCGTGTTTCCAACTGGATCTCGGCATCGGCGTGATGCTTGCCCACCGATTCCAGCACACCCAGCAAGGCGGCCACGAGGGCCGGACCGGTTTGATAAGGTTCGGCGTTGTACAGGCAGTGTCCCGCCAGGTACAGGTTGGGCGGCTGGTCGCCACGGGCCGCCAGCATGCCGAGGTCGAAGCCGCCAAACCGGCCGACGATCCGTTCGATCATCCGGCTGGCCGTGCGCACCTCTTCCCTGGCTGTCTTCACCAACCCGCGTAGCGCTTCGCCAACCGCATCGGGGCCGACGATCTTGCGCCCCGCCAGTTCCATGGCGATGCCCTGCAGGGTCTGCGGCTCGATCCGGGCCGCATCCTGCGCGTACAGCGCGACCTTCTTCTCCAGCGCCTCGATCATCATCGGCAGCCGGCCCACTTCGCTTTCGTTGGCATAGCGCTGGTTGCGCCATACCGAGAACAGCGTCGAGAGCTTGGCCACCTCCGCGTCCACGCCGGCCTTCTCGATCACCAGCGGATTGCCCGAGGCCAAGGCCTTCACCTCGGCATAGGACAGTGCCGCCAATTCCACATCCTCCAGCGACCGGATGCCCTGGTCGCCCTTCATCACCTGGGCGATGAAGCGCGCCTTGGTCTCCAGCGTTTGCCACATGTAACTGTCAAAACTGCCTTCCGTGACATACCGGAAGACTTCCACCTCCTCGCACTCATTGCCCTGGCGCAGGATGCGCCCCTCGCGCTGCTCGACGTCACAGGGACGCCAGGGCGCATCGAGGTGATGCAAGGCCGTGAGACGCGTCTGCACATTGGTGCCCACCCCCATCTTGGCGGTGGAGCCCAGCAGCACCCGGACCCGGCCCTCGCGCACCGCCTTGAATAGCGTCGCCTTCTGGACATCGGTCTCGGCATCATGGACGAAGGCGATCTCCTTCTCGGGGATGCCCGCACCGATGAGCCGGTCACGCAGATCGTCATAGACGCTGAAGCTCTTGCCGCCCTTGGGGGACGACAAGTCGCAGAACACCAACTGGGCGCCGCGGAAGTCCGTCGTGCGTTGCCAGATGGCATGGACCTCCCGCACGCAGGCGGCCACCTTGCCGTTTTCGTCGAAACGCGCCAGCGGCGCCACCAGCCGGAAATCCAGCGCGGCCTTGCGGCCGTCGGTGGTGATCGCCAGCATGTTGTCTTCGT
>Ga0075163_10014904_pt1 | contig 10020 bp, 7 predicted proteins | sample JI1023141ADNA_FD_71478 | JGI IMG/M metagenome (GOLD analysis project Ga0075163, IMG submission 71478) | Wastewater effluent complex algal communities from Wisconsin, to seasonally profile nutrient transformation and Carbon sequestration -... | ecosystem: Engineered > WWTP > Effluent > Algae... | reverse complement strand
AGTACGCTGCAAAGAATGTATGAAACAGTAAGCAATACTGATGGTGCAAACCGTTTGGTAAATGCTGTAGATTATCAAAATGATATTTACGATGCAAAGCAAAATGCAGCTGCCGACTATTATCAACAGGCTGTTACATTGCTGCAAAGTAATTATCGTGATGATGCTAAAACAGCATATAATTATTTTAAAAAAGCAGACAGATGGGTACCGGGTTATAAAGATGCTAAGTCAAAAATGGATGAAGCTTATCAAAATGCCACTATTAATGTGGTGATAAACCCTGTACAGGATAATTCATTTTTCTTTAACAGCGGCTGGGGCAATACCGGCTATAACTACAGTAACGAATATTTTCAGCAAACTTTAATACGTGAGCTGGGTGGTAAATATGCCAGCCGTTACCCTGCAAAGTTTTATACTGAATGGGAAGCCAGGCGTGATAATGTACAACCGGATTGGGTAGTAGACCTTACTTTGCGTAACATGAATATTCCACGGCCTACAACATACAACTACAGCCGTAATGTGAACAAACAAATTGAAGCAGGCAAGGATAGTAGTGGCAAAACCATTTATAAAACCGTGTACGCTACTCTTAATATTTCAAAGCAAAGTTTTACAGCCCGTGGCCAGATGGATATAAACATTACTGATGTTACCAGCCGGAAAAATATAAGCTACAATACTTATAGCGATGATTACAGATGGGAAGAAGAAAATGCTACTTATACCGGCGACAGTCGTGCCCTTGATAACAACGATTGGGCATTAGTAAATAACAAACGCTATAACGAACCCCGTAAGGAAGATGTGTTAAATGAATTGTATAGAAAAATCTATCCGCAGGTTAAGAACAGGATCAGTTATGCGGTGGATTGGTAAGAAAAATAATTTTTAGATAAAGAGTCCCGGCTAATAAGTTGGGGCTTTTTATTTTACAATTATATATGTCAGCCAGCTTAAAAAATATGCCAGCGCCGTCATATATATTAATTGGATAGTGGGCCATTTCCAGCTACGGGTTTCCCGTTTAACTATGGCCAGTGTGCTCATGCATTGCATGGCCAGTACATAAAATACCAATAAAGATAAACCGGTTGCCAGGTCATAAACTTTACTGCCATCAGTACGGACAGCGGCGCCCATTTTTTGACGCAGGGTGCTGTTGTTGGCATCAGCATCGTCGCCAACGCTATATAAAGTAGCCATTGTGCCTACAAAAACTTCTCTTGCAGCAAAAGAAGTAATTAAAGCAATACCAATCTTCCAGTCGTAACCCAAAGGGCGGATAGCCGGTTCAATTGCCTGGCCCAGCGTGCCTGCATAAGAGTTTTGCAGTAATGCTGTTTTACGTTGTTTATTTAATTCGGCAGCCTGTTGCGGATTAGCGGCAATTAATTGCTCGTATTTATCAGTTACTGCCTGCATTTTTTCTTTAGGGCCATAGGTACTTAAAACCCAAAGCAACAAACTTATCAGCATTATTATTTTACCGGCATCAAACACAAATATTTTTGCTTTTTCAATCATGATGGCAATAGCATTTTTCCATCTTGGGCCACGGTACACCGGTAGCTCCAGGATAAAAAAACTGCGTTCGGTACTTTTAATAAACCATTTCATTACCCAGGCTACAATTAAAGCCATAACAGTACCTAGTAAATAAAGGCACATCATTACCAAACCCTGCAGGCTTAAAAAGCCAAAATATAATTTAGAGGGGATAATTAAAGCAATTAAAATGGTGTATACCGGTAACCTTGCACTGCAGCTTAATAATGGTGTTATCATTATAGTAAGCAGGCGTTCTTTTTTATTTTCAATACTTCTTGCACTCATAATGGCAGGTACAGCACAGGCGTAGCCGCTTATCATCGGCATTACACTTTTTCCGTTAAGCCCTACCTTACGCATGAGCTTATCGGTTAAAAAACTTATTCTTGCCATATAACCACTGTCCTCCAAAATGGTTATCAACCCAAACAATATCATTATCTGTGGTATAAAAATCATTATACCACTAAGGCCGGCAACCACACCATTAATAAGCAGGTCACTCCACCAGGTTTGCGGCAGTGTGCTGCCAAGCCATCCACCCAGCTGGCCAAAAACCCATTCAATTCCATCCATTGGATATGTTGCAATCCAGAACACACTTTGAAATAACAGAAATAAAACCGAAAGTAAAATAATATAACCCCAATAGCGATGTAATAAAAGGTTATCCAGTTTTTCGGTAAATAAAGCTTTTTGCAATGGGTCACTTTCCACAACAGTTTGTTGCATAATATGCTTAATGCGTCCATAACGCTGCATTATTTCTTCGGCCTGAGTTTTAGTAGGGTTAAATTTAGCTTCAAGCTCAATATTTTCAATCAACTCCTGCGTAGCGTCATCCAATAAAAAATTTTCGTGATTGATCAAATAGTGTATGGCCCGGTAATTACTGATATGCGGAAACAGTTTTTTCACCTCAATAATTGGCGCTGCCGCCAAAGCCTGGGTATCAATAAAATCCCGTGGCGGTAATTGATCTATTTTTTCTATGGCTAATCCTAAAGCTTTTTTAAGTGGCAGAATACCTTTGTTTTTTCTGGGGTTTATTGGAACAATCGGTACACCCAATTCCCTTTCAAGGCCGGGTATGTCTATCTGGGTGCCTTTGTTTTTAGCAAGATCCATCATGGTAAGCGCCACTACCACAGGAATTTTTAAATCTATTATTTGTGAGCAGAAAAGCAGGTTACGTTTAAGATTACTGGCATCTGCAACCAGTAATACCATGTCGGGCTTTAGGGTTTCATCCTGGTTCAGCAATACTTTGTATGCCACCCATTCATCGGCCCGTTTGGGATATAGACTATAAGTACCGGGCAGGTCAATCAGCAACGCATCAACACCCGGGGCAATCGTGGTTGTACCGGTTTTTTTATCTACCGTAACACCGGGAAAATTGCCCACTTTCTGGTTTAATCCTGTCAATACATTAAAAAGCGAACTTTTTCCGCTATTGGGATTACCTACTAACGCTATGTTTATCTTTTTTGTCAAACTAAAATTGGTTGCAAAATTAATGGCATTTAATGGTTTGCGGTTACGAAATAAGAAACAAGGGGTTTAACCTTAAACATTCAAAAAGGAGCTGAATTACTATTTGATTTAAGTTTTGGCAAATAATTTGACATTCAATTTACAGGATTAGCCATTAGCTGAATTACCTTTGCTCCATCTTACTAAATTATTATTATGAAACGGTTACTTTGGTTAGCAGTATTTACTACGCAGTTTGCAGTTGCACAAAAATTAAAAAAGGCAGATAAACTTATTTTAACCAATCTTCAAACACATATTGGTTACCTGGCCGATGATAAACTGGAAGGAAGAAGAACTGGAACTGCCGGAGAAAAACTGGCTTATGAGTACATCAGCAGCGAATTTGCCAAAGCCGGGCTGACACCTAAAGGCGACAATGGAAATTTTATACAGGAATTTGAAGTAAACGAAGGCAAACAGGTTAACACTTCTTCGCATTTAATTATTAATGGGTTTGACCTTGATGTGGACAAAGAATATTTTCCTTTTATCTTTTCTCCAAATGGTTCTGTAGAGGCTGCGCCATCAATTTCATTACGAGAAAGTGGCACTATTTGGTTTTGGGATTTAAAAGAAAAGCTGGAAGAGAATAAAAATAATCCGCATTTTGATTTAACCGATGCTATTAAAACAAAAGTAAGCGACGTGGCAGCAAAGGGAGCTACAGCTTTAATTATATATAATACCTCTTCCATTGCCGATGGTTTAAAGTTTGAACCCAAAGCAAAACCTGAACTGGTGAAAATTCCGGTGCTGTACGTAACGGCAGAAATAAAGAAAAAATATTTGTATGATGAAACAGCAACACAGGATATAAAATTAAAAGTAGATATAGGAGATAAAACAAGACTGGGCCATAATGTAGTTGGCTATGTTGATAATGGTGCAGTCAATACCATTATTGTTGGTGCACATTACGATCATTTAGGTTACGGAGAAGATCATAACTCTTTATTTACGGGCACCACCCTGCAAATTCATAATGGAGCCGATGATAACGCAAGTGGTACAGCAGCGCTTATTGAAATGAGTAAACTATTAAAAGCATCTAAATTTAAAAATAATAATTACCTGTTTATTTCTTTTTCGGGGGAGGAATTGGGTTTGTTTGGCAGTAAATATTTTACCGAACACCCTACTATTAATTTAAGCAATGCCAATTACATGATAAATATGGATATGGTAGGGCGCCTAAGCGACAGTACGCATGGACTTACCATTGGTGGTTATGGCACATCACCGGTTTGGGGACAAATGCTTACAGAAAAAGATAAATTCTTTACCATAAAATTCGATAGTAGCGGCAGTGGCCCAAGTGATCATACTTCTTTTTACAGAAAAGATATTCCGGTATTATTTTTCTTTACCGGTGTGCATGGCGATTACCACAAGCCAAGCGATGATGCCAATAAGATTAATTACAACGGTGAACTGCAGATAGTAAAGTTTGTTTATAATGTAGTTGATGTTGCCAATAAAAAAGGCAAATTACCTTTTGCCAAAACAAGAGAAGCAGTTTCGATGGGTAAAAGCAGCTTTAAAGTAACATTGGGTATAATGCCCGACTATACCTATAGCGGCAGCGGTGTACGTGTAGATGGTGTGAGTGAAGGAAAAATAGCGCAGAAAGTAGGTATTAAAGCCGGCGATGTAATTCTTCAGTTAGGCGATATAAAATTTACCGATGTGCAAAGTTACATGAGTGCATTAGGTAAGTTTACTAAAGGCGAAGCCACAAAAGTAAAAGTGAAAAGAGGAAATGAAGAGCTGGTGTTTGATATAGTTTTTTAGTATTCTTTTAGGGATAAAGTATGAAACTTAAAATAGACAATGAAACCTTAGCACAGGAGTTTTTTGAAGACTCCCTGTTGCTGGGCATTGTTGCACCCATTAAAGACTACCAGTTTTGCTGGCAGTTAAACCAGATACTTGGTTTCGATTTCAGAATAAATAATGATTTTGAAATTCAATTAACAAAAAAGCAACGCAAATATTTTTTTTCTGTTTATGAATTTGCAGTACCCTCCACCTGTTTGGTACATTACCTGTACAATAACCAGTTTGACGGGGAGTATCTATTACCTGAGTTTAAACACCTCGATTTTTTATGGTTATTAAAAGGAGAAGCGGTAACAAATGATGAGCTGAAAGCTTTGATGCAGTCCATAAAATCGTTACCAGGTGTGCAGCTGGTAAATGAAATGACGAATGAAAAAATTAAGCATAAGCAACACCTTATCTTTTGATCACTATCTCGTACTAAAGAAAACCGGAGTATTTTATTTTGCAATAAGTATATAAATGAATTATTATGTGGGAAGAAAAAAACAATACCCTCTATAAAAAATTTGAGTTCAAAAATTTTTCTGCAGCATTTGCTTTTATGACAAGGGTTGCCATTGAAGCAGAAAAAATGGATCATCATCCCCTTTGGACAAACGTGTATAATAAAGTGGAGATATGGTTAAGCACTCACGATGCCGGAGATATTGTTACCGATAAAGATCATAAACTGGCAAAAAAGATTGATGCACTATTATAACGCTGCAACACTCACAATTTTATCCTGCTGCATTGTTAAATAACCGATTGGTGCTGTAAACTTCTCCAGCCCGTTTTGCAGTAAAATATTTTTCACCTCTTCAACGGCATTTAGATCTACCGCAATTAATAAACCACCACTGGTTTGAGGATCTGCCAACATTGATTTTTCAAAATCGCTTAACAGACCAATCTTTTGGCCATAACTATCCCAGTTGCGATTGGTGCCGCCGGGTATCGATTTTTGATCTACATACAATTTTATATCCTTAATTATTAAAGGTACTTTTTCAAAATCAATTACAGCGCTTACACCGCTGCCTTCGGCCATTTCCACCAAATGCCCCAATAAACCAAATCCTGTAACATCCGTCATGGCAGTAACGCCTTTTATTTTACCCAAAGCTTCTCCAACTTTATTCAACTGCATCATTTGTTTTGCGGCTACACCTTTATGTTCTTCTTTTAAAATACCTTTTTTCTCGGCAGTAGTTAAAATACCTACACCCAATGGCTTGGTTAAAAACAAAATGTTACCTGCTGCCGCCTGGTTGTTTTGTTTTATGTTTTCAACAGGTACCAATCCGTTTACAGCCAAACCAAAAATTGGTTCAGGCGAATCAATACTGTGCCCGCCTGCCAATGGTATGCCGGCTTCTTTACAAATACTCCTGCTGCCTTCAATTACTTTTTGTGCAACAGCTGGCGGTAAAACATTTATGGGCCAGCCTAAAATAGCAATTGCTAAAACCGGTTTACCGCCCATGGCATATACATCACTAATAGCATTGGCCGAAGCAATGCGCCCAAACTCGTAGGGATCATCAACAATGGGCATAAAAAAATCGGTGGTGGATATTAAAGCTGTTCCGTTGCCTAAATTATATACAGCTGCATCATCTTTACTATGGTTACCCACAATCAGGTTTGCATTGTCGGGCATTGCAAAATTGCTGGTTAAAATTTCATCTAAAATTTTTGGGGCTATCTTACAGCCGCAACCTGCACCATGAGAATATTGTGTGAGCTTAATGTCATTCATGCAGCAAAGTTAGGGATACAGATTTTTATACGCTTTGAGCATTTTGCCACTTAAATGTGTAAGAGTTGAAAACAATACTTTTTTAGTCGGCCTGATAGGTAGCTATTCTCTCTTTCTTCTAAAAACAATAGCAGAGCTTTTATTCATATCACCACTAAACCTTATTTCATACCTGTCAGTCCCGTCATATACAATTAATAAACCGGTATTGGGTGGCAGGCTGCCTAATGTTTCAGCATACATTATCAATTGAATACTATCCCCTGCTTCCTGGGTATAAATTGTTTTTCTAACGGCGTTGGTGCTCAGTCCAACTTTTGGCATAATTACCCGTCCATTCATTACTATACTTACGGTATCACCATCCACTTCACCGTTATCATACAAGGTTAACTGCAAACTATCCGATTTAAAATATAAGCCCTGCAGATTCTCAATTTTTCTTTTGCTTACATCTACTGCTGCAGACGGATCAACAGGATCAGGTTTTCTAATTGGAACTACAGGTTTTGAAATTACCACAGGGTCGGCAATTTTAACAGGAGGGGCTTTCGCAATAATTGGTTCAGCCGGTTTAGCAACACTCACTTCTGGTTTTTTAACCGGTGCTGCTTTGGTAACTTCAGGCTCTTTAGCTTTTTCGGGCACAGGTTTAACAACAACTGTTTCTTTTGGTTTTGGTATTTCCTGTTTTGCTACAACCGGGGGGTCAACTTTTGGAGGCTCCGGTTTAGCAATGGCAGTTTCCTTAACAACCGGTGCTGTGGTTTGTTTGATAATATTTACAGGCTGTTCTTTTTTTGCTGCTGCTACAATTAATTTTTCTTCTTCAGCCGAAGGAATTGGTTTTAATATTACCATGGTTTCTTCAGCAGGCACAGTTTCTTCCTTTAAAAAAGATAAATTTTTTGCAAGGTTCAGTTCCTGTAAATGCGGTACCAATGCACTTTGTCTGTAATCACCCTTGCGCTCTACATGCACATAACCGGTAAGTGGCCGGTAGTTTCTTGTACGGTTGGTTTTGTAAGCACCGCTTAATATCATCACCGTATCTTTTACCTGCAGTATTAATGTATTTAGCTGGTACACACCTTTTGCCGGAGGGATCGGGTAATTATGAACGATTAAATCGGTTTCTTCAGTAATTATCTTATCATCTTCTCTTTTTATTTTTAATTTTTTTACGCCATGATACTCTTTATCGCCTAAAATAAAATAGACATGCGAATAACCAAACAGCTTCCCCTTGTTTTCACTGATGGCAATTTCGTAACGGTAATTTTGCTGGGTGGTATCGTTATACATAAACCCTTTCCATAGGCCGGTTACATCTCTTTCGGCTACAGATTGTGTAAAACCTGCAAAAGGCAACAACAGCAGTATGATAATTTTTAAACTGTTACGGTATGGCATGAGACTATTTTTTGGGTATTGATTGATGTATCAACGCCTGAACAGGGTATTTTATTTAATAATGCAGTAAGATTTTCCCTGTTATAGAGGCCCTTTTCATACCATTTATCGTAATACGTTAATAAAATACGGAAACACTCCTTATGATTATTCTCCAGCAGGTGGTTAATGGCATTTTTTGTTTCCAGGCCACCGAGGCGTTTTTGTATGCGAATGATGGCATTAACCAGCTTTTCTTTTTCAAATTTTCCGTACTCTTCCGTTAAATAATCAAGGCGTTCCTCAAAAGGAATATCTAAAAAATAGACAGGGCATTTCCGTATGGTGTACCAAAGCGGCATAGGGATTTGCAGGTTACCAATGCGTTGGCTTTCGTCTTCGATATAAATGTTTCTCGTTTCTCGTTTCTCGTTGGTAGAAGCAGGCTTATCAGTCAACGAACAACGAGAAACGAACAAGGCTTCTGCCAATAGATTTTCAAACATCTCCTGCTTTGGCTGTGGTAATTCTCCCAAAGCCCCAAATGCCGAGCCTTTGTGATGGGCCAATGCTTCTAAATCAATTGTTGCATATTGTTTAGCTAATTCATGCAACACCAAAGTTTTTCCGCTGCCGGTATAACCCCCAATAACATTAAAGTTGTATTCTTTTTCAAATTGCGCCAGCACCCATTTGCGATATGCTTTATACCCCCCAACAAGTGTATAAACTTTAAAACCGTACAGATCCAATAGCCAGGCAACTCCGGCGCTACGCATGCCACCACGCCAGCAGTGAACAAGAACGTTTCTTGTTTCTGGTTGTCCGTTATTGGAAGCCTCTTTATTATTTGAACCCTTACCCGATAAACCAGAAACAATACTTTCTGTTTCCTCCACCATCTTCTTCATCTTAACGCCAAAAAAATCGAGGCCCAGTTTTATTGCGGCTTGTTTACTTTGCTGTTTATAAGCAGTACCAACAATTTTTCTTTCGTCATCAGTAAATAATGGCAGGCTTATAGCACCGTGTATATGTGCATGAATATATTCGCCGGGGCTGCGTACATCAAAAACAGGATGCTGTTTAGCAAGCTGCAAAAACTCTTCTATGGTTATTTTTTGTATTGCCATTAATTTAAGACCCGCTAAGTTACCAAAGAAAAAGCCGTCCCCTGTAATTGGAGACGGCTAAATTATTCATTGTTCATTTTTAATTATTCATTGACAACTATCCATTCATGCTTGTCAAAAACTCGGCATTATCTTTTGTGCCCCTCATGTTTTTAAGCAATGTATTGATTGCTTCTTCAGGATTCATGTCGGCCATATGCTTACGCAATACCCACATGCGCTGGAAGGTATCTTTATCCAGCAACAGGTCATCACGCCTTGTAGATGATGCCACAATATCAATGGCAGGATAAATTCTTCTGTTAGATAATTTACGCTCCAGTTGTAATTCCATATTACCGGTTCCTTTAAACTCTTCAAATATCACCTCGTCCATTTTACTGCCGGTATCAACCAATGCTGTTGCAATTATAGTAAGCGATCCGCCATTTTCAATTTTACGTGCTGCACCAAAAAACTGTTTTGGTTTTTGCATGGCATTAGCTTCCACACCACCACTTAATACTTTACCACTACTTGGTGCCACGGTATTATGTGCACGGGCTAAACGGGTAATACTATCTAACAATATCACCACATCATGTCCGCATTCCACCAAACGTTTTGCTTTTTGTAAAGCAATGGTGCTTACTTTAACGTGTTTATCTGCAGGTTCGTCAAATGTAGATGCAATTACTTCTGCTCTTACACTGCGTTCCATATCAGTAACCTCTTCCGGTCTTTCATCAACCAGTACGATCATTAAATAACATTCCGGATGATTTTCTGCAATAGCGTTGGCCAGTTCTTTCAGCAACATGGTTTTACCTGTTTTTG
>Ga0075163_10014902_pt1 | contig 10021 bp, 10 predicted proteins | sample JI1023141ADNA_FD_71478 | JGI IMG/M metagenome (GOLD analysis project Ga0075163, IMG submission 71478) | Wastewater effluent complex algal communities from Wisconsin, to seasonally profile nutrient transformation and Carbon sequestration -... | ecosystem: Engineered > WWTP > Effluent > Algae... | reverse complement strand
CGCAGAAAGGCCACGCCCTTCTTCACAGCGGCGGTCTTTCCTTTGGCGAGCGTTTGCAGGCCTAGCAGCCCGCAGCCGGTGAGGCTCCACTGGTTGTAATGCTCATCGCGATTCGTTTTGCCGAAGCCACCGTCCTTGGATTGCTTCGAAAGGAGATAGTCGCAGCAGCGGTCAATGGCCTTGTCGAGTCCGGTGAACTTCAAACCGCTGTGCTTCGCGGCCTTCAGGGCCTGAAACTGCCATCCGGTCACGGAGAGATCCTCGCCGCGGCTCTGCGCATCGTAGGCATGCGCCTTGCCACCGTAGGTCCAGGAGCCTTGCTCGTTCTGATGCGTGAGGATGAGCTGCACGCCTTTTTCAAAGGTGGGGCGCAGTCCCGGCAGCGAGGATCCGCCGAGGCGGTAAAACGAATACATCTCGCCGAGCGCGTAGGTGGCGATCCCGTGCTCGTAAGCTGCCGAGTTGGCCGTGGTCTGCTCCGCGAGCATGCCGTGCGGATTTTTCCCCGCCAGCTCGACGAGCCACAGCATGCCGCCACGCACGGCATCACCATAGAAGGGAGACTCCGGTGTCTCACAGCGGCCGAGAAAACAAAGCAGCGCCAGACCGGTCATCGCAGCCTTGTTGGCACGGCCCCAGGAGCCGTCCGCGTTTTGCCTGGTCTTTAGCCATTCGAGCGAGCGGGAGACTGCCAGCTCGCACTCGGGCGTGCCGCCGTTCTGACGGAGTTTGTCGAGCCGAGCCTGCGCGGAGCAGCGTGCGTGGAAGAGATTCGGCGGCTTGGCGACCCAATTCGCCGGGCCGGAGCCGCTGAAGCCTTCCAAGCCGTTCGTGCTGCCGATGGAGAGCATGGCTGCCGGGGCATCTCCACTGCTGGAGCCCGGCAGCGGCATCGTTTCCGGCTCGGGCAGGACCACATCACCGGGAGTTACCGCCACGAGGTGTGTCTGCGAAGTTTTGGGGGCGAGCGTTTTTTGTCGGCGTTGAGTGATTTTGGCCTTCAACTCCTCGCTGGCCTGCCGGGCGGTGGCGGAAGGCCCGGCAGGAATAAAATCCACCTCCTCTCGAAACAGGTCACTTTGTATCAAAACGAGCGCCATGCCGAGGAGCAGGGCACTGTGAATGGCGAGACTGAACAGCAGCGAGCCGCCGCCGATTTTTCGCCAGAGCTGATGAAGCCGGAGATTCATGACGCGGCGCATGACTCCGGGCGTGAGATTTTCTTGGGGGCCTTGTTTCAGGCGCCCGCTTTCTTTGGCCGCGATTTGGCAGGCAGCGAGGCCACCACGAGATCGTAACTGTGTTCAACGAGCTCGCGGATCAGCCGGGGAGGCACGGAGCCGTCGAGGACGAGGGTGTTCCAGTGCTTCTTGTTCATGTGCCAGCCGGGCTTGATGGCCTTATATTGATCCCGCAGCTCCAGCGAACGCTCGGGATCGCACTTGAGGTTGATGCGGGCGGGAAAATCCTCCGGCACAGTGATGGCGAACATCTTGCCTCCGACTTTGTACACGAGTGCTTCAGGTCCAAAGGGCTGCGTTTCCTCAGCGCCGGGCGGGCTGAGGCAGAGATCGATGACATCGGCGAGGTCCATGGTGGGAGGTTAAAACGAGCTTCTGCTGGCGAAAAGGTCGGAAAGCGTCAAAAAGCATCGCGATGACCTTTTTTGATGCCCTTGCCCTCAGTGCCGCCGGATGCGCGGCCGGGGCGGTGAATGCCGTGGCGGGTGGCGGGACGATGCTGACCTTTCCAGTCCTGCTGATGTGCGGCGTGCCGCCAGTGGCCGCGAATGCCACGAGCACGGTGGGACTCGTCATCGGCACCTCGAGCAGCATCGTGAGCTTCCGTCATCATTTGAAGGCGGTGCGAGAATGGCTGCCGTGGTTCATCCCTGTGGGCACGGCTGGCGCGGCGCTGGGTAGCTGGCTCCTGACGCAAACAAGCGATGACCAGTTTTCGAAGCTCGTGCCCTTCCTCGTGCTGTTCGCCACGGTGCTGTTTTTCCTCCAGGGCTTTCTGAAGAAGCCGGGACCCGCTAGCAAACGGAGCACGATGTGGTTTTCGTTGGCGCTGCAACTCCCGGTGGCCATCTACGGGGCCTTTTTCGGCGCGGGGATCGGCATTCTGATGCTGGCCTCCTTTGGATTCATGGGCATGACGCACATCCACGAGATGAACGCGCTGAAAAACCTGCTCGGCAGTCTCATCAATGTGGTGGCGGCCGTGTGGTTCATCGCCGCCGGGATGGTGCTGTGGCCGCAGGCACTGGCCCTCACGGCGGGTGCCTTGATCGGCTACTACCTCGGAGCGCATTTTTCACAACGCATCGAGCCGCGCCGCGTGCGGCAGATGATTACCGCGATCGGGCTGGTGATCTCGGTGGTGATGTTTTGGCGGCAGTTTGGTGTATGAAAGTGGAACTGCTCTTCGGGCTGTGAGGCCGCTCGATCAACAGGTCGAAAACCTGTTTTACTTTCTTCTCAAGGCCGAATCGGCGGCCCATACCAGACGTAGCACATCAAATAGACGATGATGCCCGTGACGGAGACGTAGAGCCAGATGGGCACGGTCCACTTGGCCATGCGCTTGTGCTTGTCGAAGCGGTTCCGCAGCGCCGGGACGACGGTCATGATGATCATCGGCAGGTTCAGGATAGCCAGCGGGATGTGGCTGAAGAGGATGGTGAAGTAAATCGTCCGCGTCATCCCGGTGCCGGCAAACTTCACATGTCCGGCGTGGTAATGGTAATAGAGGTAACAGCCAAGAAACGCTGTCGAGAACAGCAGTGCGACGATCATGCTGGCGATGTGGGCCTTGCGCTGGCCCATTTTAATCATGAGGAGACCCAGGATGATGTGCAGCAGGGCGAAGGCGTTGAAGATCGTATAAACCTTGGGGAGATCGAAGACGGTCATGGGATTGCGGCAGAGTGTTGCGGTTTCAGTTCACCTTCCCGTCGCGGTAGTCGATGAGCCAGTGGAGGTCTCGGCGGATCTGCTCCTGCCAGTATTTGGAGGTCGTGGGATCTTGATTCATCACGTCCTCAAGGCGGCGCACATGGCCCTGGTGATCGACGACGGCGATGCGCAGATCGTGGATGTATTTGTCATCCGGGCCGAGGCGGTCCTTCTCCGGCATATCCTCGACAGGGCGAAAGCCAAACTGACGCGTCATGTAGTCACGCACGTCCTTCTTGTTCCCATTGAGGAACCACCAGCGGGCATCTGCGGGGATGTTCAAGGTGGTGGCAAACTTCGAGAGCAGCTCGGGCGTGTCATCGCTATCGAGCGTGAAGGAGAGGAAGTGAATGTCAGGATGCTGGGCGAACTCGTCGTGGAGCTTTTTCATCTCGGCGGTGACAGCGGAGCAGCCGCGAGAGCAGCGGGTGAAGACCCAGGCGGCGACGAGGATTTTGCCTTTCAATTCGGCCAGATGCACCGTTTTCCCACTGCGCTCGACGAGTTCGAGATCGCTAGAGAGGCGGTTCATGATCGGAGGACGTGAGGGCTGGCCGGCGGCTTCGGCCTTGGCGCGATCCAGCTCCTGGCGCTGGCGGAAAATGAGCCAATTGTAAAACACGACGACACCCAGCGTGGCGATGATGATCGGAATCCAGATGGACCACGGATTGAGCGGCTGTTTGGCGGGAGGGGAGGCAGACATGTTGAGTGCAGAGGGATTACGAACGGCAGCGGAGCCTGGATCAACGTTTCCAGGCGAGCACCGTCACGATCAGAATGAGCGGCAGGTAGGCGAGCGTGCAGAAAAAGAGCTTCCGTGCCGAGGCACGCTCCGGCTGGCGATTGAAGCGCAGCGCCAGCCAACCAAGCCAGCCGCTGAGGAGCAGCGCAGGTGGCAAAAACCACGCGACATTCACCGTGCCACTGTAAACCGGATACAGCATCAGCAGCAGCGTGGCGATGGCATAGGCAAGGGCGTGGCGGGAGGTTTTGGCTCCATGCTCGTCCTCATTCGCCAGCATGATGAAGCCACCTTTGCGGTATTCATCCCGATACATCCAGTTGATGGCCAGGAAGTGCGGGAGCTGCCAAAGGAAGAGCAGCATGAAGAGGTAAATCGCGCCCGGCTCCAGCATGAGTTGCCAGCGGAAGTAGGGCGTGCTGGTGGTGGCCGCCCCGGCGGCTCCCGCCCAACCAATGAGCGGTGGCAAAGCGCCCGAAACCGCACCGACGAGCGTGTTCACTGCATTTTGACGCTTCAGCGGCGTGTAGATGAAGAGGTAAACGGCCAGCGTGAGGGCGGTGAGTGCCGCCGCCTCCACATTCACGCGGTTGGCGAGGTGGATGAGGGCCACGGCACTGAGCAGCCAGCCTAGGCCAAACGCCGCCGAAGGGCTCACCCGGCCGGAAGGCAGCGGCCGATCCGCCGTGCGCTGCATGCGGCTGTCCGGCTCGATCTCCATGAGCTGGTTGAAAACGGCCGCGCCAAAGGCGGCCAGCGTGCTGCCGAGGATCGTGTGCGCCAGCAACCAGAAATCGAGCGGACGGGGTGCCCGCAGCCAGAAGCCAACAAAAGTCGTCACGATCACGAGCGCACTGAGGCGGAATTTCGTGAGGGTGAGGAGGTCGCGGGCGGTCATGGAGGTCGGAACTAGCGAGAGCAGCGATGAGGGGCAAGGTCAAGCGAGGGTCAAGGCGGGACGCACTTCCCTGTTGCCTGCTGCCTTCACCAAATGCTATCACGCCACCATGCCCGGCGTCCTCCAGCTCAACCACCTCCGCAAACTGCTCGATGACGAGTCGGAGGTGGTGCGCGACGCGGTGCGGCGCGAGCTGACCGGCATGCGCCGCGAGCTGCCGCAGTTTTTGGAGCTGCTCGACGAGCCGCTCACGCCCGAGGAAGAGCACGCCGTGGCCGAGCTGCTGGAGCCCGCCCGTCGCACGGAGATGGAGGAAATCTGGATGCGCTGGCGCTGGCTGGAGGGCTCCACACCGCAACTTGAGGAGGCTACCAGCCAGATCTCCGCCTTTCTTGATGGCTGGAAGACACAGCCGGGGGATCTCGGCCTGCAGCTCGACACGCTGGCACGCGTGGCTTTTGAAGAAGGCGGCCGCATGAACGCGCACGAGCTGGCGGAGTGGCTTTTCGCGCAACGCGGCGGCATCACCCGCTTCCGCGGCAACACGAAGGACTATTACTCGCCGCTGAACAGCAACCTCTTCTGGGTCATCGAGACCGGCCTCGGCAATCCTTTGAGCCTGTGCAGCATCTACCGCTTCATCGGCCAGCGTTTCGGCCTCGACGTCGGCGGCTGCAATTTCCCCGGCCACTTCCTCGCCCGCGTGCAGGTGGATGGCAAAGAGTGGCTCGTGGACTGCTTCAATCGCGGCAAGTTCATGGACGCCGAAAGCGTGGCGAAGCATCATCCCACGTCGAATCCCGCGATGGAGGACCTCGTGCGCGAGCCCGCCAGCGTGAACGCCATCCTGCTGCGCATCCTGCGCAACCTCGACGAGGCCTTCACGCGGGCGAACCGCTTCTCGGAGCGGCAGTTCATGCGCCGCCTGGCCGTGCGAGTGATGGAGGATTGAGGCCCGCGAGGCCTCTGCGCAATTCTCGCACGATGGAACGCCACATCGGCAAACGACTGGCGGGCGACGGCACGTTATCCCATGCCAAAGTTGCCATCCGCATGCATCTTTCCACTGCCATCCTGCTGCTCACCACCACCTGCGCCCTCGCCGCGGAGCCGATGACGCTGGATTTCAATCGCTACATGGAGGGGAAATACCTCTTCGAGCGAAACTGCATCGTCTGCCACGGCCCGCGGGGCGATGGCAAAGGCGAGATGGCACCCACGCTCATCCCGCGACCGCGTTCATTTCGCGAGGGCATGTTCAAATTCCGCACCACGCCCTTTGGCAGCCTGCCCACCGAGGATGACCTGCGCCACACGATCAAGCACGGCCTCACCGGCACGGCGATGGGCATGTTTTCCCAGCTCACCGACGAGGACGTCACGAATGTGATCGAGTATGTGAAGTCCTTCTCCCGCCGCTGGCGCAAAGCGGAGAACTATGCCGAGCCGCTGACCTTCCCGGCCGAGCCCGAGTGGTTCAAAGACACCGCGCAAAAAGCTGCGCATGCAACGAAGGGCAAAGCCCTCTTCCAAACGACCTGCGTTGCCTGTCATGGCACTGAGGCTGATGGCAAAGGACCTGCCGTGGCCGCTTTAAAAGACCTCTGGGAGCAGCCTGCCCGCCCTTCGGACCTCCGTCAGCCGCATCTGCGCTGCGGTGATCGTCCCGAAGACATCTACCGCGTGCTCACCACCGGCCTCAACGGCACGCCGATGATCAGCTTTGATGCCACGCTGACGCCCGAGCAGCGCTGGGACATCATCGCCTATCTCTTCACGCTGAAATTGCCCGATGTGCCAACGCTCGGCAACGCACCGCCACGTGAGCTCACGAGTGCCAAAGCACCCGCGAAGCCCGCCGGTGGTCAATGAGGCATGCTGCGATCAGCAGTGATGCGCACCACGTGTGTTCACGTAGAGCGAGTAGAGGCTCTGTGATGCGGTGATGAAGAAGCGGTTCCGCTTTGGGCCGCCGAAGCAGACGTTGCTCGCGGTTTCGGGCAGCTTGATGAAGCCGATGAGCTTGCCTTCCGGGTTGAAGACGTGGACGCCGTCGTAGCCATCGCCAATCCAGCCGGCGCTGCACCACAGATTGCCCTCCACATCGCAGCGGATGCCGTCGGAGTTGCCCTTCGCCTTCGGATCGGCGAGCTGGCCTTTGTTGGTGGCAAAGACCTTGCCGTTTTTCACGGTCTTGCCGTCCACGTCATAGACGCGAATGTTCTTCGGACTGCCAGTGTCCACGATGTACACCTTCTTGTAATCGGGTGAGAAGCAGAGGCCGTTCGGCTTTTCGAGGTCCTCAGTAATTTTGGTGATCTCGCCGGAGGGATCGATGCGATACACGGACTCCTTCAACAGCAGCTCACCCTTGTTTCCCTCGTAGTCCATCATGCTGCCGTAGCCGGGATCGGTGAACCACACGGAGCCGTCGGGATGCACCGCGCCGTCATTCGGAGCGTTGAGAGGTTTGCCATCAAACTTGTCGGCGAGCACGGTAATCTTGCCATCGAGTTCATAGCGCACCACGCGGCGCGTGGCGTGCTCGAAGCTGATCTGGCGGCCTTGCAGGTCAAAGGTGTTACCGTTGCTGTTGTTGGCGTTGTTGCGCATCACACTCACGTGACCGTCCTCGGGCAGCCAGCGCATCTGGGCGTTGTTCGGAATATCGCTCCACACGAGGTAGTTGCCGGTGCCGTTCCAGGCGGGGCCTTCTGCCCACAGCATGCCGGTGTGCAGGCGACGGATGGGCGCATTGCCTTGAACGAGTTTTTCAAACGACGGATCGAGCGCGATGACGTCTGGATCAGGGTAACGCTCGGGCGTCTGGCCGGTCCAATCACGGGCGAGGGCGGATGTGGCGGTGGCAGCGACGAGAGTGCTGAGGAAGGAGCGGCGGTCGGTGGTCATGGCGGCGGCGTTTTAGCGAGAGAGCTGAAAAAACGCACGAAAAACTGCATCCACGCGGCTAAATTGAGTGAACAATCGACTTGCCGCGTGATCTCACGCACGCACAAAAGAGACGCCCCAATGCCCCCGGAGAACAATGCCCCCGAGACCAGCTTCGAAGCCCCCGCGACGAAGACCTGGGTGGCATGGATACGAAACAAGTTCCTCGCCGGCCTGGCACTCGCCGCGCCGCTGATCGTCACCTTCTGGATTTTGCAGTTCGTCTATGGCCTGCTGCACGGCTGGGCGGAAGGGCTGCTCGGCTATGTGGCGGAGATGGCAAAGGAGGTCGCCGGCCATGAGGTGATCAGCCTCGAGGATCCATTGGTGAAGCGCATCACGGCCTTCGCGGGCTTCATGCTGCCGCTGGTCGTCGTGGCCAGCCTCGGTGTGCTGGCCACGAACGTCATCGGTGCCCGCGTGGTGCAAGCCACGGACAAACTGCTGCTGCGCGTGCCGATGGTGGCGGTCATTTACAAGACGCTGAAGCAGGTCATCGACGCCTTCCGCGGCTTTGGAGCCAAGCAGAACCTGAAACGTGTCGTTTACATCGATCAAGGCGGCGGCGTGCGCATGCTGGGCTTTGCCACCGGCCAGTTCACCGACATCCAGACGGGCAAGGCCATGACCTGCGTGCTCGTGCCCACCTCCCCCAGCCCGATGACCGCCATCCTGCTCATCGTGGACACGGACAAGATCATCGACGCACCGATCTCCGTCGAGGACTCGATGAAGATGATCCTCTCTGGCGGTCTCGTGGGCCCGCAGACAATGGTGCCGCCTCTGAACCAGAAGCCCGCCGTGGCCGAACTGGATACAAAGCCCAAAGAAGAGGAGAAAAAGACCCAGCCACTGCTGCCGATCGGCCTTCCGCGTGCCGAAGACTTTGATTCCGGCGACAACGACATCCTCGCTGAGGCTCTCCGCGCCGAGCCACGCACCCGCCGCTGGCTTCCAGGCCTCGGCTGGAAGAAGAAATAACTGACTCATGCTGGTCGCTGTTTTCGCCCTTTTGAGCCTGCTCGCGATCAACGCGGTCCTTCAGGCCAAATCGCGATGGCGCTGGAAGCTGCGACTCGTGACGCTCGAGTTCGGTCACTGGCTCTCGCTGGCCTGCGCAGGCCTCGCGGCATGGCATTGGGCGTTTTTGCTCTTCGCAATCGTGTTTCTCCGTCCTGCATGGCAGGCCTCACGGATCGCGAAGAAGCATGCTCTTCCTTTTTCATGGCTGCGGCTCTGGTTTCCGCATCGCGAAGGCCAAAACGTGATCGTCACCCGCACCTGCGCCTTTGAGCACGACGGCGAAAAGATCGATGTGGTGACCTACGAGCCGGCTCGCGATGGCAAAACGCGTCGCTGCATCGTCGCACTGCACACTGGCGGCTGGGACAGCGGTGATCCGGGCGAGTTTCCCGCCGCCAATCGCGAACTCGCCGCACGATGCGATGTCGTCATCTGCTCAGTGGGCTATCGCCTCGCTCCGAAGCATCGCTGGCCCTCGCAGGCCGAGGACACACGCCGCGCCATCGAGTGGGTGCGGGAGAATGCGGCCTCGCTCAGCATCGACGCGGACGATTTGATCCTGCTCGGCCGCAGCGCCGGTGCCCAAATCGCCACCGCCTGTGCCTTTGGCATGCCGGAGCTGCGCGTGAGCACCTGCATCGCCGTGTATGGCCCGCCGGACATGTTCTTCGCGCGAAAGTGGTCCTACCCCGATGACATCCTGAAGTCCCTCAAGCTCGTGCAGCAATACATGGGCGGCGATCCCGAGGACCTGCCGGAGGTTTATCGCACCGCTTCCGCCAGCGAATTCGTCAGCGAAGCCAGCCCCGCCACGCTGCTCATCCACGGCGAGAGCGATTGCCTCGTCTGGGTCGAGCACAGCCGCCGCCTCCACGCCAAAATGCAAAACGTGGCCCGCAGCGCCTACCTCGAACTCCCCTGGGGCGACCACGGCTGCGACTACTTCCCCAGCTCCCCCGGCGGCCAGCTCTCTCTCGCGATGATGGAGCGGTTTTTGAAAGCGAATGCTCAGGCCCATTGAAGACCGTCAGGCAGATCAAAATCGGCAAACTCAATGTGAAGTATGCGACGATGTCTGAGGCTTGAGCTTTTTCCAGACGCGTGAAGCAGCAGCGGTCGCATCATGAGCACATCGCCAGCTTTGGCTGCGCACACATGCTCGGGAATTTCAGCACGAAGCGACTGGATGCGTTCGGCGTCGAGCTTGCCGAGCAGGTGCGAGCCAGGCAGCACACGCAAAGCGCCGTTTTCTTCATCAGCGTCATCAAGATGCAGGCGCAGCGTGGCCATGCGTTCGAGCAGCTCGGCGGGTGGCTGCACATGCGACAGGCCTTCTTTCACACTCCATGGTCCGAAGCCGGAAACCTCGCGTTTTTCGCGAACGGCAATCGTGAGGTCCTGATGCCAGGTCACGAGCCAGTTCGTGTCCGGTGATTTGTCGAACAAGAT
>Ga0075163_10014901_pt1 | contig 10021 bp, 15 predicted proteins | sample JI1023141ADNA_FD_71478 | JGI IMG/M metagenome (GOLD analysis project Ga0075163, IMG submission 71478) | Wastewater effluent complex algal communities from Wisconsin, to seasonally profile nutrient transformation and Carbon sequestration -... | ecosystem: Engineered > WWTP > Effluent > Algae... | reverse complement strand
GCCGTGCCATGCGTCGCGCCGTGCCATGCGTCGCGCCGTGCCATGCGTCGCGCCGTGCCATGCGTCGCGCCGTGCCATGCGTCGCGCCCTGCCATGCGTCGCGCCCTGCCATGCGTCGCGCCGTGCCATGCGTCGCGCCGTGCCATGCGTCGCGCCGTGCCATGCGTCGCGCCGTGCGATATATCATATACACGTATAGGGCTGGATTTATATTCCTTATATAAGTTACGTAATTCGTGCCTAGAAATAGAAAAGCCCCGCGGCGCGGTCACGTGATCCGGCAGCAGGGCAATTCATTTTTGCTACTCTCGTAAGTTTAGGACTAATCAGCGGCCGGGCTCTTAACCTAGATCGTTTATTTCGGCCAGTCAAATATCGCGAATATCGACTGTCTTTTGTTCTCGCGCCGTTATCCTTAACTTTCGCTTTCGCTAAGGCCGAATGATTGAGGGCCTATTAAGTATGTGATATATACTACTACAGAACCAGCGAAAAGTCAACAGCTTTTTTCGTGGTTTTTCTCTATTACGCATAATACGTGAAAACCGGGCTCTCGTATCTTATTACGCGTTTATTACGAAAACCTGGGGAAATCCATAGTTAAACTTATTACGCATAAACGCAAAAAGCCTGGCCTCATTTCTGAGGGCGGGCTAGACGTTAAGTTATCTTATTACGCTTAAAGCGCTCAAACTGGATTCAAATCAGCTTGGCTTAACGGTCCTCCTGATTTTATCAAATCGTGGAAATCCTGTGCTTCTTCAGGCTTTCCGGCTTTCTCGTAGTCATTAGCACGAGACTGAACTTCCGCGATTTCGACAAAGCAAGGCTTGAGTTCGGTGTCTGACGAACCTTGTTTTTTGGTTTTCCACCCAAGTCCATTACTAAAGTCGGACTCTGTGAAATCTCCAAGATAAAGGTGGCCTTCGGGGCATTGTGGGTGATTCATTTTGTTTATAAATAGTCAGGTATTAAGCTTTCTTCCGATTTGCTGGGCTTTCTTGATTTCGTAAGGAGATTTAAGTCCCTTTTCCTTACGGGCTCGCATCCGTTCTTCAATTTCCTGAATGGGGGATTTGCGAGGTTTGCGATGGCGTGGGTGATTCATATTCGTTATATTAGATTTTACCGTCGCCTTTATTTTCCTTAGGCGGAAGAAATCCCTTACGCAAGGAGTACTCCCTCTTAAACGCGGCGAAGAATGTCGTGAAGTCCTCTTCACGTTTTGGGATAATCCGATTTAGGAGAGTATTAACTTCTCCAGCGATATCCGGACCCTTAATCCTCCGCTCGATGGCTTCCAAGGCCAGAATTTTGATTTCATCGCTGGTCAGATTTTTGAGGATGGTTTTTGCGGCTTCTTTCTTATTCATGGTAGTTTGTTTTTGTGGTTTGATGTCCTAAGACACTACTAGACTACTATAGACCTAGAAAAAGTCAAACACTATTACGCTTATATCGTAAAAACCAAAAAGGGCGCACCCCGTGAGGAGTGCGCCCTAAATGTGCCATTACAGCGGGAACGCCACAACTAAGTTAAGATAAAAACCTTACGGCTTACAATCCCTCCTACGTGATGAACTCATTACCTTTCGGCGGCGTGAAGCTCTAATGAGTGGCGTGTCATAAGCGGATTATAATATTATAATATAATCCTATTCAATATTACATTAATTTAACTAACCTCCCCCTTTCGGGGGAACGCTTTGAGCTTAATAGCTTTGCTTCCGTAATCAGGAAGCCCGGCTCAAACCGGATAGTTAACGGAACTGCGTACTATTCGCGAGAACATTGACCCCCAACTTCGCGAGTTCCAGACGGGCGTTATCGGCCTTCCCGTCTTTCGTGAACTGATCAACAATCTCGTTGATCCTGGCCAGCTTGTCTCTGGCATCTCTAGCCTCCTTGCGTTTAACTTGAAGGTGTTCGACTGCGGTCTCAGTAACGCCCTCCAGTTTCTGGAAGAATTCGAAAAGGCGTTTCTGCTCGGCTCGCTCCTGTTCTTTCTTATGCTCATCAAGAGCGGCTTTCAGAACCGTGTGCTGAACGGATTCCCTTGCTTTGAGCTGGCGTTCGATCCTTGCGTCTTTATTATACTTATTCATAAGTAAAATGGTTTGTGGTTGATGTTGAGAGAGGTTACTTTTGAATCCGCGGGGTGTTGTGCCAAGAAAGGCCTTGGCTCTTCATTTCGGCAATATGCGCCGCGTCCTTGGCCGACTTGCGCCGATTGTTTTCTTCCATGTTAACCGCCAGGGTCGTGGCCAGCAGGGCCTTGCGAGTGATCCGGGAGTTACGGCCGACGGTTGCAGTGATAAGAGTATTCATAGGTTTCGTATGGTTGGTTGTTTGGTTTTGTGTCTCCCTTTAACAGGGTGATTCATATTACGCTCTATAGCGAAAAAGTCAACTCTTTTTTTGTGTTTAATACAGTGTGTATGGGTTCATGGTTTCTATTTTTAAAGTAAGAGAGCCGCGGGGTTTCCCCACACGGCTCTCTATTTCCACTACCACACGGAAAATTGTAAATCAAACCTTTTTGTCCTTCCCCCTGCCGGCCGACACCCGGCAGGGGGCTTAACCTTAGCTATGTTATCACTTATCTCATATCGGACAACTACATATTAATAGAGATAAGTATTAAAAATCGTAGCTATTACGGAGGGTCTCGGATCATTATGTGTCTTAGATTTGAATGCTCTGACAGGAAGTTTTAGTGGCTGTGGTTAAGTTACCGTTTCATAGTTGAATCCTCCGGTTTTTGGTTCTTGTTGCAATCTATTAGGGAAGCTCATAAATAAGTAAGACACACGCCCGTGTGAATTCACCCTGCTGAAATTAGGCGGGTGAGCCCCCTGATACGATGGTCATGGTAGAAATATCCTTTCTATATTTAAAATGCGGAACAACCTCCGCGGGGTGTTTATTACGGTAATACTAGATTACCGCTCGTGTCTTGTCGGGAGATGGCATTAAGCCAGGAAAACGCCGACAGAGTATCATCGCACATACTGTGCAAAAGTCAAGAGAAGAAATAAGCAAAAAGGAAAGCGTCCACCGCTTCGTGCTTTTCCGATAATGGAGCTTTAGCGTTGTAATCTTTGCCATTAACCTGGCCACAAATTTGCACGTATGAGTCCCCAACGTGGGATACTACTGCGATATTATCCGCTAAACTAATTCCTTTTTCCTTATCGAAGATAAACCATTCGTAACCCTGGCCTTTTTCGATTGTGATTCCGAATGATCTCCAAAGGGGGCCATCTTTTAAGAGGTTAAGCATATCGCGAGTATTTGTAGTCCAAACGTAACTGCCCCTAAGAGCATTAATTCGCAAAAGTCACGCATGGCGTTGGTTGGTTTTTTGTGGTAATGAAAATATGCTTACTTCCAAAGTCTGGATAGTAGCAATCGGTAAATTCGCCGGTTACGACGTTCTTAACCTTACAGGGCTGCGGTTCGTCAATAAGTCCAGCAACTGCTAAGAGTTTCTCTACTGTTGTGATTTGCCGCCATCCTTGGGGGATCATGGTTTTGTGTGGTAGATAAGTAAAAACAAAGTCCCGACTGAGGGAGTCGAACCCTCAAAAAGCGGATTTTCTACGATTTCTGAATTTTCATTCAAGGATATTAACCTTAATCGTATGGACTATTCCTTCGCCATATCTTGTGATTTAGGCGGGCATTAGTAGTCTCTAGGAAGGAGTATTATCTCCATCACGGTGTTAGGGGCAAGTCATATTACAGATAACTAATCGTTTTCAATTAGCCTTGCTACCCATTCGCCGTTATTTGCCATTCACTTACACCGTTTCCGATATAGTGCTCCGTGTGTAATTAACTTTCGCTAATCACTTACAAAGTCCGCTGCGTTTGCCGTTTCGCCAAGTCGGGATTTAAAAAGAACTAAAGTTACTTAACTTCCCTGATTTTAAACCAGGTATAAAAAGAGAATGCAGCGGAAGGATTCGAACCTTCGAGGCTTTCGCGGGAGATTATGAGCCTCCACCGATGACCAGACTTCGGACACGCTGCGATGTTGTAAGAGTATATTACACTCTATTCTGAAAAAGTCAACTATTTTTTAGCGAGGCGGATTAGAAGTCCCAAAACCAGTTCTCCGTATCACAGAGTGGTTCCTATTAGGAAGTCTCAATGCCGCGTGCAGATTTACTTTCTTGGCCTTAACCCCCCCGCTAAGATTTTGCCGAAAATTTAAGGGCGGGGAGATATGAGCGTTTCAGCTTTACTCCCCGCCCCGCCTGCCTCATCCGCCATTCAAACCGACAAAAAATGAAGTGACGTTGTTTTGGTGTTATATGTAGTCACTTCGGCATTCGGCTAAAATTGAATCAGACTCAGTTAAACGCACGTTCTCTGCTTACAGATTAGCAGATGGTTATACCCTGCGCCTAGGGCCGGTTCCCCTAAAGTAGTCTTATCTAAAAGACTATGTTCCGATTTTTGCCACTAACTGAGTCTGAAATTGGAATAGGCAACAAAGTTATTTTATATCACGATTGATGAACTCGTCGCGACGCGACTAAAGTTATCCACGGTCGCCTATTCCAAAATGGTCCTCTGGGAGGGATTTGAACCCACGGCCCGCCGATTATGAATCGGCTGCTCTAACCGCTGAGCTACCAGAGGGAAGGTTTACTCAAACCTAGAAGCTTTAATTTGCCATCCTACGACGACTCCCTTTTCGTCCGTGACTGGCACCGCGACCTTATACTTGTCATTCAAATGCATTTCGACATTAAGCTTAAAGTCGTCGTTTTCCGTTCTATCGTAGTTCCTTTGAATGAACATAAGTAAATAAGTTAAAGTTAAGTGCTACCGACAGGATTCGAACCTGTGACCGACGGTTTAGAAAACCGTTGCTCTATCCGCTGAGCTACGGTAGCGTTGTTTTCTTATTCAATTTCGTCCATCCACTTTTGGTCATCCGCAAATAGAGTGTCCAGATAACCCTCAATGTGAGCTTGTTCCGGTTCCGTGTTCAGGAACTCTTCAGCCAGATGAATCGTATTAGGATAAAATACTTCCGTGAAGAACTTCTCCAGGATTTCCTTAGCCTTTTCAGGCTGGTTGTTTTTGAGGGCGACGAATGCTTGGAATGCGGTGGTAGTCATGTAAACATACTACACTACTTTCCCGTTTTGTCAACACCTTCTACGATACTTTCCGTAAGGTATTCATTCGTCCCCGGCTTACGGGGCCTGGCGTTAATCTGGTTAAAGACATCCCATTCACTTCCAGGGATAAGCCTTTTCGGCTCCCCGGTAATAACTTGAGGGACGGGCTTGCGCGGTTCGGCCGTGGTCAGCACCATTTGTGGAAAGAAAAGTTTATTCATCGGTGGTAGGGTTGTTAGCTTGTTTAATTGCTTCTGTTTGGCGTTGCTTTTGGGATGGCCGTGCATGGCATCCACTTCCGGACATACGACAGGTCATGCACTCGGATTGCTTCTTGGCGTTGCATCTTCTCAGTGGACTTCCACCCGCACATACAAACCCAAGTCGCCGCCGAACAGGCCGCCGGGGCCGACACGGCACCCCTAGAGCACTCTGCTGCACTTGGTAATTCCAGAGTCATAATTCTAATTATTACCGTTCACACAAATCATAGATGCCAATTGCGTTTTTGGAGATGAGTTGATCAAGCTCCATATCGTAAAGCGCATTCAGGAGAGGGATCAGTGCTTCCGGCGCTTTAAATTCCGACTCAGGAACCGTTCCGAGCGCATTCTTTTCAGGATCTCCATTACGGTAAACACTCATAAAGTGTTCCGTTTCGGTTGCGTATTCGGGGTTATTATCAACCCAGTCTTGGACTGCTTTGCGCGCTTCAGTAAGTTTGGTTTCGGTGGTGGTAGTCATGTATAGTATCTACCACACTTCCAGCAACTTTGCAACAGAAAAGTTAATCGTTCTTCAATCCGGCCCGGCGGAGTTCCTTGCGTGAAAGTGAGCGCTTAACAACGTGATGGCGCTCAAACTTAAACTTATCGATAAAGTCCTTATACTTCATACGCTTAGGAACATCCTGGGTAAAGGTTCTCCTCTCAATAAAACTCCAGCAAACCCTCATCTTTTGAGGAAGTGTGACATGATACCAAAAGCCGTCGATCTTAGCATACTGCGTATAATCCGTAAGAATGATATGATCCGCATCTGGCGGCTTCGGGAGTCTCTTAAGTTTCCTATGCAGTCTAAGGTATCCGTCCTTATCCACATAGATGTAATCCATATAATCAATACGGCCCCACTTTCCATACGTGGATACAAGTCCAGCATTGGAATCAACGATATTGAGTTCCACAAAAATCCCCAGCCAATACTTATTACGCCATTTAGATGGTATCCATGGAAGTTTCTTCCATTTAGAATAAACTTCATCAAACAATTTGCCAACTTGGGCAGCCACCCACCTTTTTGCTTTGTGCCAATTTTCTGTATCAAAATGGCGGCGGGATTTATTCTCCCTTTTACGAAGGGTAATTTTGCACAGAGTAAGCCGTGCGTCTTCAAATTTGTCTGCGTTGTGTGGAAGGATTCGCATTCTGTATATTACGCGATTCTTGTTAAAAGTCAAGTTACTTTTATGGGGCTGGCTTATTCACCAATTCTGACAGCGGTTTATTATAACCTGGGGTTGCATTACTTGCGCATTCAGGACAGACGTATCTATACCCAATCTTGTATTTGGCAATCTTAACGCAACTCCCTCTCATACAGAGAATCATCGAGTTTGCGATGGGCTCGGCGCGAGGGTCGAGGTTCTTCAATTCTTCAAGATTCATAGATAAACAATTAAAGTTTGTAGCTATGGCACCGGCCATCGTGCAACAAATCAACCGACAGCCCTTCGTATCCCTTTTTCTTTACAAGCTTATATCCCTCCCTAAGTGCCGGCTTAACTGTATTAGCCGTGGAACCCGCTCCCACGAATTTCCACCAGTTGCCACTGTCATCGCCAAGAACAACGATGAAATGTTTATCAGGATCGAACCATTTGCACTCTTTGCGCATACGTTCGTATTCCTTATTACCGTGTTCGGTGGAGAATTTTCCTGCGTAATGATCTGTATTCATGGTGGTAGATAGAATGTTCTTCTATATTACGTCTGGAGGAAGTCCATTTTTGCGGAGATAAGTTAATCTCCGTAGCGTCTCTTCATAGCAGCTTTGTGACTGCCCGTGTAGAAACGCTATACGCTTTAATGGATCCATCCCTTGAGCTTTTTCAATTGCGGCTTGCAGGGTTGCGTCGATCTCCTGTATGGTGGCGGGTGGTTTCATGAGTATACTATATTACGCCATGAACGGGGAAAGTCAAGTCTTACAAGTAGTCTTTCCTTCCCTTAGTCTGCTGCGCGGAGCCGCTGTGCTAGGAAATTTGCTTTAGACATAATAACCCCGAGAACGGGAATTACTATATCTAATCTCCTAGAGCCGCTGTGCTGAGGTTTCTTGCCCATTTACTATTACATAAATGAGGATTAGAGCGGAAACACACCGCAAGACTATCCTCACCAGTAAAGCCGTATAGTTTCTCGTTTGACTATTTCGCCCATTATTTCAAGCAAGCTCCCGCGCTCCACTTGTTTTTATACCTTCATTAGAGGATAGTCTTACGGAAGTTAAACTCATTCAATGGCTCGAATGTGAAGAAGCATACTGAAACTTCAGATTTCTTACGAAACCGTTTAACCATAACAAACTCGCTTAGGAGTTTTACACCAGGTCATTGTCCAGACTGTTAAGCCTAGGCTTTTTTGGATATTTTCCGCGCTATCCATCCGACGTTGCCTCCAATTTTCGTGGTGAAGGTCGGCAAAACTATGATTTGTTATAAACCATTAGAAACTGATCGCAGTTTTTGTATGTCTCCTTATATTACACTTTTTCATAAATTTCTTATAGATTAAATAGATAAAATCACTGCCCTCAATGAAAACTTAAATAACCGACAATACAAGCGGTGCCGTCATTCTCGATCTGATCTCAACTTGAAATGAATAATTTCCTACATAGCCATTTTTATATTCATTTTCGCCATCCAGGATTTCCTTTGCTTTCTTATTCCATTCATCAGACCCTGGTTCGAGGTCTTCCATTACGTATTGATCTTCAAGAAGCTCCTCTTCATTATTATAAGCGTAAGCTGTAAAGCCCCCGTCTCCGTTGTCTTTAGTTAGTGTTTTGACTTTGATCGTATGTGTTGTTTTCATTGTGTCTTTACTTTTGTTTTAAATCTATCTACCTGGGCTACTAGGGCATTCGTCTACTGGTATAGTGACAGTAATCAAATTACGTCGCAAATTCCCTTTTATCTTTACCACTCTATATATATCACACATACTTGGCCCTATAACCTTAACGTCATCAGGAATCCCTTCCAGAGCACGTTTCAAATCCCCTACCGTTCTTATTACAACTTTTAGGTTTTTAACGCGCTTATGATGTTTCATCTCCGCTATCTTAGCCGAAATCTCGTGGAATTCGTTATTCATAAATTATTTTGATTTTCTTTAAGGAAAAACTTCCCTTTTAGTGTAAATGATGTTGTAGTTATTTTAAAAGTATTAGAAGACAGCCGGCCAAAAGGATCGACCTAGCAGAGACCACCGTAATCAACTAATAAATATTAAGCCAGAAAGAAATAGAATACAAGCTGTTGGAGGAAACTAAGATCGGCTGGCAAGAGATAAATAAAGACAAAACAATATTAATCCCAAAAACAGAAAACGCAAATTGCCAACGGATGCCTTGTAATCCCTTGTATTTTTTTGTCTCTGCCACTAAAACTCAATCGTTTCCTTGTCTTTAGGAGTCAATGTTATTACTTTTTTAGGCTCCACAGTCTCCCATGGCGGAACCGGATTGTAATCTAACTCATAAACAATAAAATCTTCCATATCCGAATCCGAAAAAGTTATCATACTCCCATATTTAAACCCGTGTTTCTTAATTCCCGCGAGCTTCTCATACATTCCTACAATCGTCCACCCCTTCGCTGCGCTCTCAATAAAGTAAATCCTACCCGGGATCAACTCTTTTGTCGGCTCCTTAATGCTAAAAAGCTGGATTTTCTGCCAAAACTCCGCATCTAAAAGCCTTCCCTGTAGGTGTCTCTTGAAATTAATCTGGAAATTCTCAGCATATTCCCTGCATTTAGCCGGAACTGGTATAGTTTCCGATCCCAAAGCATAGATAAAAGATATTAATCTTTCATATACACCACTTATAAAACCATTATAATTGATCCAAGTTTTCATTTACTCGATATAGTTTAATTTCTTGTTTTGTATGTCGCCGTATCCCGCTACCTCTACTACCAGTAGTCAATAATACCACTCCATCCGAACGAACATGGAGAAAACGGGCAATAATTAAACTCTCTTTCCCAGAAATATAGTAACATTGTCCCGGTTTTGCGTCATTTATGTCTATTTCTTCGCCAATAGTGGCGATTTTAGCCAGTTTCATAGACCTTTCCGAGACTATAACTGGAGTCCTATCCGAGGTAGGGCGGAATAAGGATCTTAAAATATTCGCCATTTCCTCTAGTATTTTACCTATATTATCCGGAAGCCCTGCTATACAACGCCCGTATTTTGCGATAAGATACGCCCTACTTTTTACCATTAGCGCATCGAAAATTGAATAATCGATGGATATAAAGGCTTCGTCATTATCCGGAATTACCGCAGAATTTTGATAAAAAGTCTTGTAAATCAGCCTCAATCTACGCTGAGTGCCGGGATAAGCATTGGAAATCGCGCTCTCCACGGCTAAATAGTTCCTACTTTCGAATATTTGCCTTATATAAGGCGTAAGATAGAAATCCCATAATTCATAAGAATGCGAATTAACCGTTACGCAAGAGATAAAACAACCTTTGCGTATTAATTCGTATCCTTTTGGGATTTCTTCTATCATAGAAGGCACTTCTTGACCAAAACAATGGTCACGATTTACGTATTCCTTTATGTTAGGAGCGATATAATTGGCCG